>Ga0114981_10003318_pt1 | contig 10229 bp, 10 predicted proteins | sample S_140806_MF_Meta_FD_87028 | JGI IMG/M metagenome (GOLD analysis project Ga0114981, IMG submission 87028) | Freshwater microbial communities from Lake Simoncouche, Canada to study carbon cycling - S_140806_MF_MetaG | ecosystem: Environmental > Aquatic > Freshwater > Lake | place: Lake...
AGCTCGCTTTCGACGATGCACACTGCATTTAAGTAATCTGGTTGAGCAATATCGCTAACTGGTTTGGTGGAAAAGTATTCGGAAACTGATTGAAAATCGGTCGCCTCTCGCAGCATGGCTACAGCTAAATCCATCTGATCTTGAGGATTACCGATATTGGCGCCTAGCGCAATTACAGCTTTCATCGAGTAATTGTTACTGAAATATCTTTTACTTGCGCATTGACTGGCGCCTGTGGCTTATGCACCGTTACTGAAATGCTTGAAACTTGCGGGTATGCACTTTTAATTCGATTGGCGATCCGGCCCGCTAACTTTTCAATTAACGCCACACGTTCGCCGGTAATTTCTTCCACAACCAAATCAGTTACTTCTGCGTAATTGACTGTGTCGGTTACATCGTCAGTGACGCTGGCACGAGTTAGATCTAATTCAAGCAAAACATCAACAAAGAAATCTTGACCTGCAATATTTTCAGATTCGAATACGCCGTGATAGCCAAAGGATTTAATGCCTTTTATCTCAATTAGATCAGCCATTGGCTAAAACCAAATTCTTATGTGGGCGCACGCTATGAACTCTAACTGCCCAAATATTTTTCGCAAGGAGAGTCTGAGTCAAGGCAATGGTTGCCGCTTCCCGTTCATCTGGAGTTTCTCCTCCTAGGAAGCGCTTGCGCGATCCCCCAATTAATACTGGGAATCCGAGATAGGTAATTTCATCTATCCGGTTTAGGATCTCCCAATTTTGCGCTGCATCTTTTGCAAAACCTAGCCCGGGATCAATTATTAGATTGTTCTTGGCGATGCCACTGCTCAGCGCGGCATCTATTTGAATATTTAATTCGGCTATTACATCCTTTACAACATCACCATAAATTGCATGGCTATTCATATCTTTAGAGTGCCCGCGCCAGTGCATCAAAATATAAGGACAGCCCATTTCGGCAACGCTTTCATGCATCAAGCCATCTGCTAGCCCACCACTGACATCGTTGACGATGCTCGCACCAGCAGTAATTGCTAACTCTGCAGTCTGCGCCCGCATAGTGTCGATGCTGATTGGGATGCCAGTTTGTGACAATTTTTCGATCACAGGTATAACGCGCCTTTGTTCTTCTAGCGCTGTTACGCGATCAGCACCTGGGCGGGTGGATTCACCACCGATATCGATAATGTCGACGCCTTCGGCGATCATTTCTAGCCCGCGCGCAACTGCTTTTTCATAAGTGTCATGCTTTCCACCATCGGCAAAGGAATCAGGTGTGACATTTAGAATTCCCATTATTTTCATTAGATTGCCAACTATCAGAATTTAACTTTTGGTAATTAAGCTGATTGCTTCTGCACGAGTGGCAGGATCACGTAATACACCGCGCACGGCGCTGGTGGTTGTGCGCGCCTGTGACTTGCGAACACCGCGCATCGACATACATAAATGTTCGCAATCGATAATCACGATTACGCCCATGGGGTCAAGAATATTGACCATTGCATCAGCGATTTGAGTAGTTAAGCGTTCCTGTACCTGCGGACGTCGCGCAAATAAATCAACTAAGCGAGCAACTTTAGAGAGCCCAGTTATCTTGCCGCGTGGGATATAACCAACATGTGCAACTCCGTGAAAAGGAGTTAGATGATGCTCACAATGCGAAAAGACTTCGATATCGCGGATGATCACTAACTCTTCATGGCCAATATCAAATGTTGTTGTAAGAACATCTTCAGGTGATTTCCAAAGTCCTTCAAAGTTCTCCTTAAAGGCGCGCGCGACACGGGCGGGAGTCTCTTGCAGACCTTCACGATCTGGATCTTCACCTAGTGCCAGCAATAGCTCGCGAACTGCTGCTGCAGCGCGCGCTTCATCGAAAGGATGCGCTGCGCGTCCGCCTTCTGGCCCCATAGAAACCGGCGTTACATCGCCCATCTTTAAGTCGTTTCCTTTTTCACGCTCTTCTTTACACGTGATGGTTTCTTTTCTGTTGCTGACTCAGCAATTACTCGTTCCGGAACTGCAACTGGTGGTTGCGAAGATGGAATTCGCGTTGCTGAACCAGTCCATGATGGGCGACGTGGCCAAGAGTTAACTTTGTTAAATATTGCGGCGATCTCTTCTTTATTGAGAGTTTCCTTATCAAGTAGCCGCAGGACCATTGCATCTAACGTGGCGCGATTTTCTACCAAGATATCAAAGGCTTCTTGATGCGCATTTTCGATCATTTTGCGAATTTCGGCATCAACTTTTGCAGCAACGTTTTCGGAGTAATCTCGCTGATGTCCATAATCGCGACCCATAAATGGCTCAGATGCATCCGTGCCTAACTTAATCGCACCGATTGCTTCAGTCATTCCATATTGCGTAACCATGGAACGAGCTAGCGCAGTGGCCTTTTCAATGTCATTAGATGCACCGGTTGATGGATCATGGAAGATCAATTCTTCAGCAGCACGGCCACCAAGTGAATATGCCAACTGATCTAGCAATTGATTGCGAGTTGTTGAGTACTTATCTTCATCGGGCAGAACCATGGTGTAACCAAGTGCGCGACCGCGCGGCATGATCGTAATCTTATGAACTGGATCTGTATGTGGAAGGGCGTGCGCAACAAGTGCGTGGCCTGCTTCGTGATACGCGGTTACGCGTCGTTCATCATCAGACATAATCCGTGATTTACGTTGTGGGCCAGCCATTACGCGATCGATTGCTTCATCAATTTGTAAGTTAGAGATAGCTTTCTTACCTTCGCGCGCGGCAAGCAGCGCTGCTTCATTTAATACATTTGCAAGATCTGCGCCGGTAAATCCGGGTGTGCGACGCGCATAGTTAAGTAGTTCAACTTCATCAGAAAGTGGCTTTGTCTTTGCGTGGACCTTAAGAATCTCTTCGCGACCCTTTAGATCTGGGCGATCAACAGCAATTTGACGATCGAAACGACCTGGTCGCAAGAGCGCTGGATCTAATACATCTGGACGGTTAGTTGCTGCAATGAGAATTACTTGTCCGCCAGTTTCAAAGCCATCCATCTCAACTAAGAGTTGATTTAGAGTCTGTTCACGTTCGTCGTGACCGCCGCCCATGCCTGTACCACGTTGGCGACCAACGGCATCGATTTCATCGACAAAGATAATCGCTGGAGCATTTGCCTTAGCTTGTGCAAATAAATCGCGCACACGTGCTGCGCCAACGCCAACAAACATTTCTACGAAGTCAGAGCCTGAGATGGAATAGAAAGGAACTTTTGCCTCTCCTGCAACAGCGCGCGCTAATAAAGTCTTACCTGTTCCCGGAGGGCCGTATAACAAAACTCCCTTTGGGATCTTTGCGCCAAGTAGTGCGTACTTAGCGGGATTGGCTAGGAAATCTTTTATCTCTTCCAATTCAGATATGGCCTCATCTGCACCAGCAACATCTGCGAAGGTGTTTTGTGGGACATCGTTATCTTGCAGTTTGGCTCGTGACTTTCCAAAGGAGAAGACTTTATTCCCACCTTGAGCATTGCTCATTAAGAAGAAGAATAAGAAGCCAATTAAGAGGATCGGTGCGATAGAGAATAGGAATGAGATAAATAGCGATTGTGATGGAACACTTACATTCCAACCTTTTGCCGGTGGATTACCTGTTAAGGCATCAACGATTGTGGGCTCTTGGCGAATCACATATGCAGCTTCAACTTTGCTTGAGCCATTGATTAAATTGCCGGGCTTAAGGATTAATTGCAGCTTCTGCGATTTATCAATTACTAGAGCAGATTCAACTTTTGACTGGGCAATTGCATCTAACGCCTGAGAAGTACCGATCTCGGTATAGCGATTTCCTACGCTAGAGACCTGTCCGAAAATCGATACGCCAAGAATTGCTACAACTATCCAGAAGAGTGGCCCACGTAAGATTCGGCCAGCGCGAGTTGCAGGAACTTTCTTAGCCGGTTTCTTATCGAAAAGCTTCTTCTTAACTGGTTTTTTCAGCAAATTCTTCTTCTCCATAATATTTAGCGCATCCTTATGAATACATGTGCTTGGCAAGCACGCCGACGAATGAGAGGTTGCGGTATTTCTCGTTGAAATCTAAGCCATAACCAACTACGAAGTCAGGTGGAATTTCAAAGCCAACATATTTACATTCAACTTCAACTTTTGCGGCCTCGGGCTTACGAAGGATTGCCAAAATTTCGACAGTTGCTGCGCCACGCGACATCAAGTTGGCGCGCAACCAAGAGAGAGTTAACCCTGAGTCGACGATATCTTCGACGATCAAGATATTGCGTCCGGTGATATCGCGATCTAAATCTTTAAGAATGCGAACAACACCACTTGATTTAGTTCCAGATCCGTATGATGAAACCGCCATCCAATCCATATCGATATGGCGTTGCATCGCACGAGTTAGATCTGCCATGGCCATGATCGCACCTTTAAGAACTCCGACTAGAAGTAAGTCTTGATCTTTGTAATCTGCATCAACGCGCGCTGCAAGTTCGGCAACCTTTGACTTTATTTGCTCTTCAGTAACGATTACGCGTTCCACATCTGTGCCGACAGCAGATAGATCCACTTAGGGACTCCTTCAATTTAAAATCTCGAGGGGAGATTTATGGACGGGCTAAGAGCGAAAGTCTGCCCGAAATCCGGGCAACCTTCACACCACCTGGCAGGCTCACCTCTCCTTGGCCGCGCCAAGAAGTGACCAGCGCCTCAACTGCGGCGAGGTGATCTGCGCTCAACGAGCCGCTGGGGGCTCCGGCCGCGTAAATGGCGGCCCGAAGTATGCGTGAACGGATCGCTCGCGGTAGCTCGGCTAAGGCGGCGCAATCTAGATCACTCAAATCAACTCGTGAAATAACGGCCTGTGCCATCTCATCTAAAGCATCTGCATCATCGCGCAAAATCGCAGCGCTTCGTGCCAATGCGGCTGCAATACCAGGGCCAATTTCTTCTTCCATTACCGGCATTACCTTGTTGCGAACTCGCACTCGTGAAAATTTCTCATTTACATTATGTGGATCGCTCCACGGTTGTAGATCTGCTTCTTGGCAGGCAGCAACAGTTTGTACGCGAGTTAACTGTAGAAATGGTCGAGCATACTTTCCATTAATTATTGCCATGCCTGATAAAGAGCGGGTACCGGAACCACGAGCCAAACCAAGCAGAACGCTTTCGGCTTGATCATCTCGGGTATGACCTAAGAAAATTTGTGCTGCGCCGTAAGCATGAGCGATGGAATCAAGTGCTGTATATCTGGCAGTACGCGCATCTGCTTCTAACCCTGATTTTTCTACTACTGAAACTTTCTCAATGATTACTTCTTGATATCCCATAACTTTAAGTTGCGTTTGCACTTGCTTCGCTTGCTCATTAGATCCAGATTGCAATTGGTGATCAACTGTTACCGCAATTAATGTGATTGCAAGTTCAGGTGCTTCCTTGATTAGCGCACATGCCAGAGCTAGCGAATCTGCGCCGCCAGAAACCGCAACAAGTGCGCAATCTCCAGCAGTTAGATTCTCTAAGAAAGGTCGGACTGCATTACGAAGTTCTAGCAGAGCCGAAGACATGGGATAACTCTAGACCCGACCGCCGAATGGCATAAGCCCGTTAACGCTATAGATATTCGAGTAGAGCAAGCCTTTACCTTTGGAGTTTGCCTCCCACATCATCCCGTTACCTGCATAGATGGTGATGTGGTGGATTGAAGAGATGGTTCCTTTATATGAATAGAAGAGTAGGTCGCCAGGCACGAGCTCATTGAGTGAGACATGTTTTGTGTAACCAGCGTAAAGCGCTGAGTTAAGGCGATCCCAGTTAGGCCAATTCAAACCGGCAGATCTATATGCGGCATATACCAGTCCAGAACAATCGAAAGAGTTAGGTCCTTGCGTTCCCCAGATATATGGCTTGCGCGCTAAAACTTGCTTCTTAGCAAATGCCACCGCAACCGCGCGTTGTGCCTCACTTGTGCGAATTGTGGAGCGTCCCTTAAATCCAATGTCGGGCCAGATTTTCTTCTGTCCTGCAGTGTTAGCAGCAGTATTTGCCAAGCTCTCTTCAAGTAAAGCTAGAGCCCGTTGTTGTTCAAGAGTAATTCGCACCCGTTTAGCGCTAGCTAATTCGCGCGCTAATTTATCTTGAATTGCTTGCAGCTTATCGACTTCTTTTTGTTGCAGCGCTCTAGCGTCATCGGCAACCTTCTTGGCAGCAGCAACTTTGGCAGTAGCCGTTTCTTGCGCGATCTTCGCTGTATCAGCCTTAGCCTTCGCTGCTCTAGCAACTACTTCCGCCGCCTTGTAACGTTCCAAAGCCATGGTGTTTTGTGTTCCCAATTTATCTAATGTAGTAATTTGATCAATTAAATCTTGTGGCCCATTTGCACTCAACAAGGGTTCGATTTCCGTAAGTGAACCGCCAAGTATGTAAGCACTAGCTGCCATTTTGCCGATTACGCGATGAGCTTCTTCAACAGCTAGCTGTGTTTCACGAGCATATGCCGCAGCCGCAATTGCTGCAGCAGTGGCGATAGCCAACTCTTTCTTGGCCTTTACATATAAGGCTTGTGCGGCATTTGCTTTTGCAGTCAACGAACGAAGAGTTTGATTTGCTGCCGCTAATTTCTTGGCGGCAGCATCAGCTGCAGCCTTTTTAGCTAACTCAGCTTTCTTAGCCGCTTCGATCTGCGCCAATGTAGGTTTAGGAGTTGCAGCGATTGCAGGGGTAGTCGTAAGCGTTAGCCCAAAAATTATGGCTAGCGCTACGGCTTTACTGCGATGCGACACAAAACCCCCAACAAGTAAGCCCTCAGAATAAATCAGTTCGCTGAGTAACTTCGGAGATTGCAGTAAGTGTCGCTAGTTGGATACATCTCTCTTGGTGAAGAGAACCGTTGCGATGACTAAGGCAACGCTTACATAAATAGCTGAAAGCGAAAGCGCATGAGAATATGAAACGTTTTGGCTGCCACCAGTAGCGATTGTTCCTAACTGATTTCCAGGCAACCAATTTAGGGTGCTGGATTTAAGCGCTCCTACAATATTTTCGATAATGAGTAACCAAAGCACGCCAAGTGAAATCGAACTTATTGGTGATCGTAGGACTATGCCTAGGACCATTCCGATGATTCCAAAACCGATAATTGAGATATAGACATTTAGAAGTGTTTTTGCAATTTCCAGACGGCCATCGCTATTAAACCAGAGCGCTGTATCTACATTCTTGCCACCTGCTAGCGCATACGAAACAGAGATAGAAATTACTGCGCTAACTAAGGTCATTACTATCGCAAAGACTTTCATTGAAGCTAATTTGCCAACCAGGATGCGAATACGACCAGGTTGACGAACCAGAAGATTGCGCAAAGTACCTAGTGAATACTCTTGCGCGGTTTGAGCCGCAAATACACAGAGCGCAACGATGCCAAGGAGCCCGCCGATGCTTGAAAATGATTGGGTTGCACCACTTGAAAGAGAGAGCATCTCGCGCGTAATGCGGACACCGCGATCACCATTTCCTTGTGGAGAATCGATCATTAAGAAGAGCACTGAGGACACCAAGATGCTAAAGAAAGCAACGGCGCCAAGGGTTCCGAGTAGCAAAGTTGGTCGGCGCAATTTCCGCCATTCGGCGAAGAAAATTCGGGCGATGCTGCGAATCATTTCTGATCTCCCGTCAGTTCAAAGAAGGTTTCTTCTAGATTTGGCATCTGTGGTGAAAGTTGGGTGATAAGAATTCCGCTATCAAATGCCAATTTATTTAGAGTGCCTGCCCATTCCGCTGGACCTTCGATATGCGCGGTGCCATCGCGTAGGTGAGCTTTATGTCCTGCGCTTTCAGCAAGTGCAATTATCTTCGCTAAATCTTGATCGTTCTGCGTCTTTACAATCATAAAGGGTTGTTGCTGATCAAAGAGATCTTGAATAGGTCCGGCAAATACAACTTCACCCTTTCGCAGCATCACCAAGTACTCACTAATTAACTCTAATTCCGATAACAAGTGGGAAGAAACAAAAACTGTGGTGCCGTTATCTGCAAGTGAACGTAGTAATTGGCGAATCTCTTGAATTCCTTCTGGATCAAGTCCATTGGTAGGTTCATCTAAAATTAGTAACTTTGGGTTTGGTAGAAGAGCTGCAGCAATTCCTAAACGTTGCTTCATTCCTAGCGAATAAGTCTTGTACTTTGAACCGCCGCGATCGGCTAAGCCAACTTGTTTAAGTAATTGATCAACTCGTTCTTGGGCAAATCCACCGAGGGTTGCCAAAACTCGCAAGTTCTCGGCGCCAGAGAGTGCGGGATAGAAAGCTGGTCCTTCAATCATTGCACCAACGCTGGCTAGGTACTTATCTGGAGAAGTGATTGGTTCACCAAGTATTTGGGCGCTTCCACCGGTTGGGGAGATCAGCCCAAGCAGCATTCGGATCGTTGTGGTCTTGCCTGCGCCATTTGGGCCGACGAAGCCACAGATTGTGCCAAGTGGTACTTCAAAATTAGTGTGTGAGACCGCAAAGCCAGTTCCGTACTTCTTACTCAGATCTTTAACTGAGATCGCTAGATTAGACATGTATTGAATATAGCAATTGCACCTTAGAATTATCGGTGTGAGTAAAGAGACCTGGGGCTATCAGCCACGCAATCAAAGGCTAGCGCCAGATTGGGATGTAAATCCACAAACGGATGCTGTGCGTGCAGGTCTTGCTCGCTCTGGATTTGGTGAAACCTCTGAAGCGCTCTATTTAAATAGCGGCTTTACATATTCATCTGCGCAAGAAGCATTTGATTCCTTTGCTGACGAGACTGATCATTACTTATATAGCCGCTTTCACAATCCAACAATCCAAATGTTTGAGAAACGATTGGCTGCGATTGAAGGCGCCGAATATTGCGTAGCAACCGGTTCTGGAATGTCAGCGATGTTCGCATCTGTCGCATGCCTAGTTAGCGCAGGCGATCACATAGTCGCATCTGCTGCCATGTTTAGTTCTTGCCATGTAGTACTAACTGAGATTTTGCCAAAATGGGGCGTAACTGTTGATTTAGTTAAAGGAAATGATCCAGCAGTCTGGGCGGCAGCTTTAGCTAAGCCAACCAAAGTTGTCTTTATCGAATCACCAAGTAATCCACTTATGGAGATTGTTGATATCCGAATGGTCAGCGACCTTGCTCATAAAGTAGGAGCAACGGTAATTGTCGACAACGTTATGGCTTCTCCAGTATTACAAAAGCCACTGCAATTAGGTGCAGATGTTGTTATGTACTCAGCTACAAAACATATCGATGGCCAAGGCCGAGTGCTTGCCGGAGCCGTCTTAGGATCGTTCTCATATATTCATGAACATCTAATTCCCTTTAATCGTCACACTGGACCATCACTTAGTCCATTTAACGCTTGGGTACTTTTAAAATCCCTTGAAACAATGGAGATGCGTGTCCAACGGATGTGCCAGAACGCGCAAGCAATTGCCGAATTCTTTGAGACTCGTAAAGAGATTAAATCTGTTAAATATCCTGGACTTAAATCTCATCCTGACTATGCAACTGTGCAGAAACAGATGAGCGCCGGCGGAACCACTATCGGTATTGAATTTGCTGGTTCTCAAAAAGATGCCTTTGAATTCATGGATGCTCTTCGGATAATCGATATTTCCAACAACTTAGGCGATAGCAAATCTCTGATTACCCACCCATCATCAACGACACATCGCCGTTTATCACCAGAAGTTCAGGCAGAGATGGGCATTACTCCATCGGTATTGCGCTTATCTGTGGGGCTAGAACATGTAGATGATCTGATTAAGGATTTAACTCAAGCCTTTAAGAGCTGAGCTACCACAAGCACTACCGAAAATAGACTTAAGTAAGAGATAGACCATTGAAAAATTCTTCCAGCTGTCTTCTCATAATTTTCAGAATTCGCATCAAGGTCGCGTAGCTGAACGGCAAAGACAAGACCTAAGAGAACTGTAATTAACATCGCCCAGTTCTGAAGTTCAGCATTGAAAATTAGCGCGATCGATGAGGCAATCATTGCAATTGTATAAACCCACATTTGGCGGAGTAAGTGACTTTTTGAAGCAACAACGGGCAGCATAGGAATATTTGCTGCTGCATAATCATCTTTATATTTAATTGCAAGTGCCCAGAAGTGCGGTGGGGTCCAGAAGAATATAACTAAGAAAAATGACCAAGCAGTTATTGATAATGAGTTAGTAACAGCCGCCCAACCAATTAGTGCAGGCATACAACC
>Ga0114981_10003321_pt1 | contig 10223 bp, 10 predicted proteins | sample S_140806_MF_Meta_FD_87028 | JGI IMG/M metagenome (GOLD analysis project Ga0114981, IMG submission 87028) | Freshwater microbial communities from Lake Simoncouche, Canada to study carbon cycling - S_140806_MF_MetaG | ecosystem: Environmental > Aquatic > Freshwater > Lake | place: Lake...
CAAAGAATGCTTTCGACTCGCGTTGTGCAGAGTCCATTGCTTCTTGCACTTGATCTGAGGACTGCACCACTTTCATGCCGCGTCCGCCGCCACCGAATGCAGCCTTAATTGCTATTGGCCAACCAAAATCATTTCCGAAGTCTTGAATTTCTTTTGCCGTAGTAACGAACTCAGTAGTGCCAGGAACAATTGGTGCACCGCCGCGCAATGCTGCTTTGCGCGACGAAACTTTGTCGCCCATTTCAACGATGGCTTCTGGTGGAGGCCCGATGAAGGCAACTCCCATTTCGGTAATGGCGCGAGCGAAGTCTGCGTTTTCGGAAAAGAATCCGTATCCAGGGTGAACACCATCTGCGCCGCTCTTACGAATGGCATCAAGAATGGCTTCGGTGTTCAAGTAGCTCTCGGCAGCGGTTTGTCCGCCAAGTGCATATGCCTCGTCGGCAAGTCGTACATGTAACGCGTTGCGATCAAGCTCGGAATACACCGCAACGGTGGCGATGCCCATTTCGCGAGCGGTTCGAATGACTCGAACGGCGATCTCGCCACGGTTAGCAATGAGGATTTTCTTTAGCACGAGGGTCTATCTTTGCCTAATGGACAACACCAAAGCCAGCCAGTCCAATGCCAATGAGCAATGGCCCAATGGTTGGTGGGTTACACGGGTTGCCGAAACGGGCAGCACGAACACCGATTTGGTGAAATTGGGGGCTGAGGGGGCAAAACACCACAGCGTGCTGATGGCCGATTTTCAGTCGGCAGGCAAGGGTCGCCTCGACCGCACGTGGGTTGCCGAACCTGGCGCAAACCTGTTGGTGTCGTTGTTGTTTCGCACAAACGAAACTCTTGAGCGTCCATTGCATCAGTTCACGCAGATGGTGGGCATGAGCGCAGCACGTGCGTGCATGCAACTCACTGGTGTGTTGCCCGACATGAAGTGGCCAAACGATTTACTCATTAGCAAAAAAAAGGTGTCGGGAATTTTGGCGCAAGGTGCGCCAGGTTTTGTGGTTGTTGGCATTGGCGTAAATGTGAATTGGGCTCCACCCGATGCAATGTCGTTGGCACAAGCTGCTCCGCACCATGCAACGTCTCCTGTTCAGTTGTTGCACAACATGTTGATTGCAATTGACGAACTTGAAGCACTTTCGCCCGAGCAATTGCACGAGCAGTATTCAGCAACGCTCGCAACGCTGGGTCAAGCAGTGCGCGTGGAATTGGCAACGGGCGACATTGTTGAAGGTCGGGCAATTGAAGTGCAACGAGATGGTCGGTTGGTCGTGCTTGATGACTGCGCAATCTCTCACTACATCGACACGGGTGACGTGGTCCACTTGCGTGCGCAATAACGACTACCGTTTCGTGCAGTGAGTGAAATAATTTTCCAACCGCGCGCAAAGAAAACGTGGCTGCATTCGCTTACAACTTCGGCACTCGTTGCACTCGCGGTTTCGCTGTTTGGCGCGGTGGGAGTAGTTCGCGCGGTGAATGCAGATCTCGACACGGTGAAGCGTGAAGATACTGCAACAACTGCATTGTCTCCAGCAGACGCAGAGTTTGAAAATTATTTATTCGTCGGTTCAGACTCCCGCGTAGGTGCCGACCCAGGCGACGCCGACTACGGCAATGTTGGCGATGCAGGAGACATTGGTGGCCAACGCAGCGACACGCTCATGGTGTTGCACTACGTGAAGCGCACGGGAACGGTTTCGCTCATGTCCATTCCACGCGACCTGTGGGTGGCCATCGGTAATGGAGAAAACGAGCAGCGCATTAATACCGCGTATCAAGAAGGCACCGATGTATTGGTGCGCACGGTGCAACGCGCACTCAACATTCCCATTCATCACTATGTGGAAATTGACTTCCAAGGGTTTAAGCGCATTGTCGAAGCAGTTGGTGGAGTGAATGTATGTGTTGAGTACCCATCGCGCGACAAGCACACTGGTTTGTTTATGAAGGCTGGTTGCACCACGCTCGATGGCGTTGAAGGGCTTGCCTATGCGCGCAGTCGTTACTTCGAACAAAAGGTTGACGGCGAATGGCAACTGGACGGCACATCCGACATCGGCCGCTCAACTCGCCAACGCGGGTTTGTTCAAGCGCTTGCAAAGAGCGCAGTAATTGGCGTTTCCGGCAATCCGTTTAAGGCGGGCAGTGTGCTGAAAGGTGGGCTTTCGGCGGTCATTGTGGACAATAACCTCGACCTCATTGAGTTTGCGAAGAAAATGCGTCCTGCTGCAGGAGGAAACATTGCATCACTTCCACTCGACGTGTACGGCGACACGGTGGGAAGTAATTCGGTGTTGCGGTTGGGTAAAGGCGCAGACGAACTAATTGCGTTCTTCAACGGAACTGGTCCGCGACCGCAACTGAACCCCTAAAGCTTCAGCTTCAACTGCTTCAGCAACTTTGTTGCCCTGCATGAAATCGCAACCCAACAACTTCAGGCGCTGCTTTTGATCTTCGGTTGAAACCCATTCGGCAACAACGCTCATGTTCAATGAGTGTGCAAGCTGAATGATGGAGCGAACAATTGGGTCGTCGCCACCGTGTTGGCCAATATCGCGCACCAACGTGCCGTCAAGCTTCAAGAAGTCGGCAGGGAAGTCACGCAAGTAGGCAAGCGATGCATAACCCGTTCCAAAGTCATCGAGTGCAAGTTTTACGCCAAGACGCTTCAGCGCATTCAGCGTGCGCATGATGGCAGGGTTGTCGTTCAACATGGTCTTCTCGGTAATTTCAAGTGTCAAGTGCGCAGCATCAACATTGGTTTCGCGCAACGTTCCCATCACGCGTTCAACGAATGCTGCTTCGCTCAGTTGGCGCGTTGAAACGTTCACATGCACCATGAACGAACGTTCAACAATTCCTTCGTCCATCCACTTGCGTGCATCGGTGCACGCCTGACGAACCACCCAGTCACCAATTGGCCCAATTGAACCAGACTCTTCAGCGAGTTCGAGGAACACTGGTGGAGTAAGCACGCCGCGCTCTGGGTGATTCCAACGCAACAACGCTTCAACGCCAGCCATGCGGCCGGTATGTGTTGATACGACTGGCTGATACACCACAAACAATTCGCGCTTGGCCAATGCGCGCTCAAGTTCGGCGGAAAGCATGACGCGATCTTTTGCGCTCTTGCGCATTTCATCGGAATACATTTCGCATCGACCGCGACCGCGTTGTTTCGCGCGATACATGGCGGTGTCAGCATTGCGCAACAGCGTTACCGCTGCATCTGCTGGTGCTTCTTCGGCAAGTAGTGCAGGTGTTGCCATGGCAATGCCAATGCTTCCGCTGGTAAAGATTTCAACGCCTTGCAAAATGACTTGGCCGGTAATGCCTTGGCGTACGCGTTCTGCAACGTCCATAGCAATGTGCTCATCGCCTAGGCCATCGCACAACACAACAAATTCGTCTCCACCAATGCGGGCAACCAAGTCGCTTGGGCGAGTGGCGCTCACCAACCGCTTGGCAATGGAGTTCAACAACTGATCGCCAACGTTGTGACCAATGTTGTCGTTTACGTCTTTCAGCTTGTCCAAGTCCACAAACATCACCGACACACCGCGTTTGGTGGTCACGCTGCGTTCAAGTGCTTCCGATAACTTGCGCAAGAACAACACGCGGTTTGGCAACCCGGTCAACGCGTCGTGTGTTGCTTGGTAGTTCAATTCGTCTTGCAATTGCTTGGCCTCGGTGATGTCGCGCGCAATCACCGAGTAGTGCTGAACGGTTCCATCTGCTTCACGCACAATCTGCAACACCAAAGTCATGGTGCGCATAATGCCGTCGGGGCTGCGGAAGCCAAGTTCGCCTTCCCATTTGTTGTTGGCAGGCGAGTTAATCACTTCGCGTGGTACTTGATCGCGAATGGCCTGAATAAACATTTGTGTTGCGGCATCACTTGCTGGTGATTGTTCGCTCACGCCAATCAGGTTTCGTGCTCCATCGTTGCTGAACAACAGGTTGCCACGCGGGTCAAACACAATCACTGCGTCTGCACTGCTGTCGAGCAAACCAATCAACTGATTGCTCAGCACTCGGCGATTTACTGCTTCAGTTACATCGTGCGCGGTGCCAACAAATCCGGTGATCTCTTTTTTCGCACCAAGAATTGGTTGCGTAGAAATGTTGAGCCAAAACACTTCACCGTCTGGTTTCCACAATTTGAATTCAATGCCAAATGCAGATCCGGTTTCGCGCGAACGTTGCCATGCTTCTTCGGCAAATGCGCGATCGGTTGGTTGTGCATTCACCCACGGCGCAACGCCTGGAGTGAAACTTGCGCCACCGAGTGCGAGTGCACGGAACGTCTCATTCGCCGTCGTCAACCGACCATCAATGTCGGTCTTAAATACCCCTATTGGGAGGGAGGCGGCTGATTGGTCAATGACACCATCTTGACAGGTTGCCCTTTACCAATATGGCTAATCGGGGGTTTATCGGGTGACAGTAAAGGTGATTGACGTGATGCCAAGCGATCCTGCTTCAAGCGAAGTCCGCATGGTTTCGCCGTCCATTCCGTCGGTCACTTCCAGTTGTTGCGAAACGGCATACACGGTGAGTACGAAGGTGTGCGGTTCGCCTGCCTTCGGGCATGGAGATGCGTAGCCAACCTTGTTCACGCGATTCAGCGATTGCACGGCTCCTGCTGGTACCACTCCCGCATCTACGTGGGTGATTGCGGGGTCAATGTTGGAGGCCACCCAGTGCACGGCGTCGGAAGCCGTTTGGTCAATGATGGAAAGGCCCCAGGTAACGGTGCCTTCTGGCAAGCCGGCGATGTCGAAGCTTGGCGACAGTTTCGAACCATCGCAGGTGAATTGTGCATCGATGGGACCGCCTTCTTCCCACGGCGCCGCAATGGTGAATTCCTGAACAGGTGCAACCGATTCGGCAATGGTGGTGGCAATTGCAATGGTTTCGGTTTGGTCGGCAGTTGGTGGCTTCATGTCGCGACCATCTCGCGAACACGAAGCGAGCAGTAGGGCGCTCACTCCAACAATTGCTGCTGCGCCGTAAATTTTTCCCGAAAAACGTGTCACAAATGAAGGTTACGACATGCAGTACTAACCTGCATGTCGTGTTGCAACCAAACGAACAACTCTGCGTGCTTACCGTGCATGCACACCCCGACGACGAAGCGTCAAAGGGTGCGCCAACCATGGCCATGTACGGCGCGCAAGGAGTGCGCACGGTGTTGGTGTGTTGCACGGGCGGCGAAGAAGGCGATGTTGCAAACCCGGCGATGAAAGAGCCAGGCCAACCATTTCATGGGTTGGAAGGTGAAGCCGAAAAACAATTGCTCGCACATCTTCGCCCTGCAGAGTTAGAAAAGGCCGCGCAAGTTATTGGTTTCCATCATGTGGAAATGCTTGGCTATCGCGATTCGGGAATGTTGGACAGCCCAGCAAATAATCACCCCGATTGTTTTCACATGGCCGACCTCGATGAAGCAGTTGGCAGGTTGGTGCGCATCATTCGTCGCGAGCGTCCGCATGTGTTGGTCACATACAACGACGATCAACGCGGCTATCCGCACCCCGACCACGTGAAGGTGCACGACATCAGCATTATTGCTTTCGATCGCGCAGCAGACGACGAGTGGTATCCGGAAGCAGGCGAGCCGTGGCAGCCGTTGAAGATGTATTACTCGGCGTGGTCACGCATGCGACTGACCGCAATTCATGAAGCGTTGTTGCGCTTGCGCGGTTCTTCACCGTTTGACGATTCGTGGTTCGAACGACCAGACCTCGATAGCCGCATTACCACTCGTTTACAGATTGGCGATTACTTGTATGCGCGTTCTGGAGCATTGCGCGCACATCGCACGCAAATAGATGAAAACGAACCGTTTTGGTTTGGTCTCAGCGATGCCGAACTTGCCGAAACGTATCCGTACGAAGATTGGGTGTTAGCAAAATCGTTAGTGCCAACGCCGCCACTTGCATCTGGCCAATACGAAGACGATATGTTTCGCGGAGTGCGTTAACTAATTCGCACGCATGGCGTCACGTAGTGCGCGATAGCCAATCATGGTTGCGCCGCTGTCAACAATTGCTTGTTTCAACGAAGCGTCGTTCACCACGAAGTTGTAATCGTCAATCCAACCATTTGCCACGTCACCGAGTGCACGAATTTCTGGCGTGTCGATGCATGGCTGCACATGGATTTCGGTAACACCCGGTTGCAGGTTGCGCAACGAATTCAACACGCGCTCGCGGCTGCCTTCGCGCCAGTCGTGATCGAAGTGATCGGGGAAGAGCACGCCTTCTTCGGCTGCAAGTTTGCGGAATGGAAAGCCGGCTTGTGCTTCGGTGAGTGTTGAAGGCAAGCGCACTGGCAATCGAAACTCAACAGCAAGTTCGATGTACACGTCAAAAAACTGTGGACGCAAAGTAATTGCAGTGAGGTGCGGCGCAAGGTGCGTTACGTCAATTCCCCATTCAAGAGCGCGCGCAATTTGTGCGCGGCACTCGCGCAACACTTCGGCTGGGTCTGCGTGTTCCCATAAGTCGTCAATGGTGCGCGGGAATCCGCCTTCACCAGATTGCAGTGATGGTGCGTAGGTGAGTGGTCCCCAGCGGTACATCTCGTGTTCGCTGTTTACGGTGAGGTGCACGCCAATGTCTTCACCGTTGTAGTTCATGACTGCGTGTTTTGCCCACGGCGCAGGAACCATCAGTGACGCGCATGTGGCAGAACCTTTGCGCAGTGCGTCGTACACGCCAACGTTGGCGGCATGGAATGCACCAAGGTCGTCACAACTCAAAATCACTAACTTCGCGTCGGCGCTATGGCCAAGTCGTTCGGCAAGTGAAGGTGTGCTCACTGCATAAACGCTACTAGCGACAGGCTTGCCATAAACCCACATTGCGCAACTCTGCTTGCGTGGCTGCCTGTGCAAAGTCGGTTTTGTGCGCGGTGTTGGGCTCGAACACCATGGGTCGCGCAAAGCCCTTCAATACCAAGTCCAGGTTCACAAATACGTTGCTATTTGCGATGTACACGTACAGCAGCAGTCGGCCGTATTTGTCTCGCGCCTCGATATCTCGCTCTACGCGAAGTTTCGTTCCTACAGGCAGCAACTTCTCGGTATATGCGCTGGCCTCTGGCCCAAAGCACTCCACACCTTTTGTGGGGTGTTTGGTTTCGGGAGTGTTTACGCCAATCAATCGAACACGTTCGGTGTTTCCACCAATTGCAATGTCAATGGTGTCGCCATCCACCACGTGTTTCACTGTTGCCGAGTTTGGTGAAGGATCTCTCGAGTCATTGCTACAACCTGAAATCAGTAATGCGTACGTGAAGAGAAACAACAAGAGAAGCTGGCTCGAGCGGTGCATACGCAGTGATGTGTGAATTACAGTACTGATATGACCACACCGTTAGAACTTGGAAAAATTGGCATTTGGACATGGACACTAGATGGCCAACCAATGGCCAAGTCGTGTGAAGCAGTGCAAGAACTTGAAGAGTTGGGTTTTAAAACTGTGTGGATTCCCGAAGCCGTTGGCCGCGAACCATTTGCACATGCCGGAATTTTGTTGTCGGCAACAAAGAAGCTCATTGTGGGAACGGGCATTGCATCCATGTATGCGCGCACTGCTTCCACCATGCAGGCTGGTCAGAAAACACTCACGTCGGCTTTTCCCGATCGTTTCCTCTTGGGCATTGGCGCAAGCCACGGCAACATGGTGAAGTCGTTGCACAAAACTGCTTACGTGAAGCCATATTCGGCAATGGTCGAATATTTGGACGTCATGGACAAGGGAATGTTTGTGGCTGCCGAGCCAACCACTCCATTGCATCGCGTGTTGGCTGCACTTGGTCCAAAAATGTTGAAGTTGGCAGGCGAGCGCGCCGATGGCGCGCACCCGTACTTCACTACGCCAAAACACACGGCAGTTGCTCGCGAAATTTTAGGTAGCGGCCCAACACTTGCTCCAGAACAAGCAGTCATTTTGGAAACCGATCCAACGAAGGCGCGCGCAATTGCTCGCAGCTACATGGGCACGTACACGCGTTTACCGAACTACGCCAACAACTTGTTGCGCGAAGGGTTCACCGAAGACGACATTAAGAACCAAAGCGACAAGTTGGTTGATGCCATTTGTGCGTGGGGAACCCTCGATGCAGTTCGCGGTCGCATTAAGGAACATCTCGACGCAGGTGCGTCACATGTTTCGGTGCAAGTGCTTACCGAAGGCTTGGTTGAATTGCCATCAACTCAGTGGCGCGAACTCGCCACACTGTTGCCAGAGTTTCGCTAAACGCCAAGCACGCGCTTTTGCAGCTTGCGCATTCCTGCAAGCCAGCGATCGCGCTCGGTTGCTTTCAACGCCATGTATTGCGCAACCTCTGGGTGAGGCAACACTAAAAACGTTTCTGCACGAATGGTGTCAACGCAGGCCTGCGCAACTTCTTCAGGTTCCAACACGCCACCGGCTACTCGAACCACGTTGCCCGAAGGGCCGTCGTTGCTGTTGTCTGCGCCTTTCAACATGTTGGTGTTTACGCCTTGTGGGCACAGGCAGCTCACCAAAATTCCACGGCCGCCGTAAGTAATCGACATCCATTCGGCAAACGCAACAGCCGCATGTTTCGTCACGGTGTACGGGGCAGAACCAATTTGTGACAGCAGTCCAGCAGCAGAAGCCGTGCTGCAGAAATATCCTTCGCCACGTGCAAGCCAATCGGGCAACAAATATTTTGCAGCCCAACGATGCGCGTTGAAGTTAATGTCGAACGCGGTGTCCCAATCTTGTTCGCTTGTCGACAAGTCGCTACCCAGTCCAACTCCGGCGTTGGCGAAAAACAAATCAATTTGTCCAAACTTTTCAATTGACGCACGAACTAATTCGGCATTTGCTTGTTCGGTACCCAGGTTTGCGGCAACTGCAAATGCGCTATTTGGGCGAACGGCGTTCAATTTCGCCACAGTGGCTTCAAGTGGCGCCGCCTCGCGGTCTGCCAGCACCACGCTGGCTCCCTCAGCGTGGAAGTGCTCTGCAAGCGCTTTTCCAATTCCGCCGGCGGCACCTGTGACGACAGTTACTTTTCCCTGTAATTCCATGGTTGTGATGTTATGCACATAGTCATGTCTTCGTAGCACCGGTCGGGTATGGTCAAGGACATGACCGAAGCCCGCGATGCAGCAGTAATCACCGAAGCCCTTACCGTCATCGACAAGGCGCTTGCCGAAATGCTCAACCGTGAATTGGTATCAACCGACGAAGTAGCAGACTTGCTGCTCGACGTTCGCGTGTTGCTTACTGCGAACGCTTCTTCCACCACGCAAGCCTGAAGCGTCGTCGCTTCGTAGGCGCATTGTCGCCGCGTGATGTTGCCGAATTCTTCGGCGCATAATTTGCTAGTTCTTGCATCGACTGTTCGATGCACTGTTTCAACAACACGGGGTAGGCAACCGCTTCGCTGTCAACATTCAGACCCATGTCGAGGCTGCCGTTGTAACTGAGCATGGTCAGGTTGAAGGCAACGCCGCCTAGTGGCCCAAGCGGGTAGTTCTCGAGCACCAGTCCGCCACAGATGTACAGCGGTATTCCGGCTCCGCGAACGTTCGATGTGGCGAAGTCAACCGTTTGGCTCTGCGTGCGGGCAATGCGTGTGAGCACCGAAGTGGGCAACAGGCTGGATGCTGTTGCCAAGGTGTCCAGTTGTGCGTTCTTTGAACCCTCACGCGCCGAATTGATCAATTCACTAATGGCAGCGAATCGTTCGGTAATGGGCATGTCGCTAGTTGGCACCAACATGCGCACCAACGTGAACGCGTTTCCACCCGAGTCTTCGTTGCGCGTACTAATAGCCATGCTCGTGCGAAGTGATTCAACCGGCATGCCAAGTTTGCGGTGGTAGCTGCCAGCAGCATCGGCGGCAGCGGTGAGAAACGCAGTGTTCAACTTGCCGCCAAGTGCGCGCGAGGCGTCCATCATGGTGCGGTACGGCGCACGCAGTGTTTCGGTTTGACGTTGCAACGAACGTTGTGTCCACAATGGCGAACGAGCAGGGTCAACGCTGTTCAGTTCGTTCATCAGTCCGCGCACAGTTGCTGCGGCTTGCGTGCCAAGTGCTGGCAGCTGCGATGGGTCTTGCAACAGTTCACGAACTTGTCGCAATGCGCCGAGTGGTGCGCGCATCACGTCTTGAAACGACGAGTTCAGTAAGTCGGAAGCAGATGACGTGCTTGGCTCTGGCTC
>Ga0114981_10003323_pt1 | contig 10220 bp, 10 predicted proteins | sample S_140806_MF_Meta_FD_87028 | JGI IMG/M metagenome (GOLD analysis project Ga0114981, IMG submission 87028) | Freshwater microbial communities from Lake Simoncouche, Canada to study carbon cycling - S_140806_MF_MetaG | ecosystem: Environmental > Aquatic > Freshwater > Lake | place: Lake...
CAGTTCTGTTTTATAAAATTCCAAATAGCCTTGCCACAGCGGTGTCCATTGACTCTTATCTTCTGCATTTAATGGTCGGACTAAAGACATTTAGCAATAGTAGAAGACCATTTACGTTTACCCAAGTATCCTTAAACGATGTTCGCAATAATTCCAGGCCTGCTAGCTGGTTTCTCATTGATAATCGCAATTGGGGCCCAGAATGCTTTTGTTATTCGCCAAGGGTTAACTAAGAAGTTCGTGTTACTTACGGTTCTTATCTGTGCATTTTCAGATGCGATTCTGATTTCACTTGGAGCGAGTGGTCTTGGAGCGCTGATCAATTCCAACAAAAATGTTTTGGAATTTGTTCGCTGGTTCGGAGTTATCTACTTGCTGTGGTTTGCATTTAAATCTGCGAAGTCGGTCTTTAAAAAAGGGGTTCTCAATTCGGTGGGCGACGCTTCGGCTAATCGAAAAAGTGTAGTTCTTACAGTTTTAGGGCTAACCTTTTTAAATCCCCATGTTTATCTTGATACCGTAATTTTGCTCGGAAGTATTTCAAACCAATTTGGGACAGATAAATGGTTCTTTGTCCTTGGCGCCACAATTGCTAGTTTTATCTGGTTTACTGCAATTGGTTTTGGGGCAAAGTCTGCTTCCCGATTTATGTCCCGGCCAATATTTTGGAAGATTCTAGATTCAATCATTGCCGTAATCATGCTTTCAATTGCAGCATTCTTGGCCTTCTACAACTTTGGTTAAAGCTTAATTCGCCAATAGGTTAGATCTCCGGTGCCATGTTGAGGCGGAATCGGTTTCTGTTCTATAAAAACTCCCCCATTAGCTTTAATGACAGCTTGTGAAGCGAAATTATCTGGATCTGTTGTAAGTTCTACATAATCCAATTTCTGCAGTCGTGCTTCCTCTAGCATCAAACCTAAAGCTTGAGATGCATAACCCTTGCGCCGTTTGTGCGGCAGAATCCAATAACCGATATGCCCCAAACAAGTTGGCGGTAAATCGTTTGTGCCACGGCTCCAGCGAAAACCTATGCGGCCACAAATTTCACCATCCCACATATGTCTAACAATGCTTGGCAGCCTTTTAACAAATGTTCCATCTGGCATTTCAAGATCCGCACCAAGGCCAAGTGGATCATCTTGTTCGCGAATAAACCGTGCGGGATCAGCAACGGCTTCCTCGTAGAGTTTGTCTAATTCCATGTGTATTAAATCTTGGTCTTTCATGACCAACTTAATTGCTTCCAAAAATTCCGGAAGGTGCTTCTCTTCTAGTCGAATTAACTCCATTGAAAAATATGAAAACTAGCTGTTCTGCGGGAAGCCTAAGTTGATGCCACCATGGCTTGGATCTAACCAGCGACTTGTAACAACTTTTCCACGAGTAAAGAAGTGAACTCCTTCAGTTCCGTGCGCATGCGTATCGCCGAACAATGAGTTCTTCCAACCACCGAAGGAGAAGTAAGCCATTGGAACTGGAATTGGAACATTTATTCCAACCATTCCAACTTCAACTTCATTTTGGAATCTACGTGCTGCGCCACCATCATTAGTGAAAATTGCAGTTCCGTTTCCATATGGATGGCCGTTTACAAGTGCCAAGGCTTCATCGTAAGTGTTTACGCGAAGAATGCTTAGAACTGGTCCGAAAATTTCTTCCTTATAAATGCTCATTTCGGGAGTTACATTGTCGAAAAGTGTTGGTCCAAGGAAGAAACCTTCGCCATCAACCTTTACCTTGCGACCATCTTCAACAAGTGTGGCACCTGCTTTTTCGCCGGCTTCAATATATGAAGCAACTTTGTCGCGGTGAACCCTTGTAACTAACGGTCCCATGTCAGAACCTTGGGCCCCGTCACCAGTTTTAATATTTGCCATTCGGGATTTAATTCTTGCAACTAATGCACTAGCGATTGGTTCAACTGCAACGATTGCAGAAATTGCCATGCAACGCTCTCCTGCTGAACCGAAGCCAGCATTGATTGCTGCATCTGCGGCGAGTTCTAGATCCGCATCAGGCAGAACAACCATATGGTTCTTCGCGCCACCAAGTGCTTGAACGCGCTTGCCGTGCTTGGTTCCAGTTTCATAAACATATTTGGCTATTGGAGTCGAGCCGACAAATGAAACTGACTTAATTCCTGGGTGGGCTAAGAGTGCATCAACTGATTCTTTATCACCATGAACAACATTGAAGACGCCATCAGGAAGACCAGCTTCTTTCCAGAGTTCCGCCAAAAACATCGCCGCACTTGGATCTTTCTCTGACGGCTTTAAAACAACTGTATTTCCACAGGCAATTGCAACCGGGAAGAACCACATTGGAACCATCGCTGGAAAGTTGAATGGCGAAATAATTGCGACTGGTCCAAGTGGTTGGCGAATTGAGTAAACATCTACTCCAGTTGAAACTTCTTCAGAGAAGCCACCTTTTAGCAAATGTGGAATTCCACAAGCGAATTCAACAACTTCAAGCCCGCGAGTAACTTCACCAGATGCATCACTCAATACTTTTCCGTGCTCGGCAGTAATTAGTGCCGCAATCTTCTCTTTGTTTTGAAGTACCAATTCACGAAATGCGAATAAAACTTGGGTGCGCTTCGTTAGTGAACTGTGACGCCAAGAATCGAATGCTTCGGTGGCCACATTTACTGCCTTATCGACTGTGGCTACATTCGCTAGCGCGACGTTTGCTGAAACTTGTCCGGTCGCTGGATTAAAAACTTCACTGGTGCGGTCAGTGTTTCCAGAATCTAATGCGCCATTAATCCAATGCGTAATAATTTTTGTCTGAGTCATAGCGCCAATCTACGCCAGAGGAATATGATGGCGCCAATCAACAACGATGGATATGGCAAAAATTATGTCCAACTCGTCCAAATGGTAGGAGGAATCGGTGAGCGCAGAATCAAAGAGCAACGCAGAAGTAAGCGCTGCCGACCGCAATTTTGTATTTCACTCCTGGTCCGCGCAAGGTGCAATCTCACCAATACCTGTAGCCAAGAGTTCTGGTTCGCGCTTTTGGGATCATGACGGAAAAGAATATTTAGATTTCTCTTCACAATTGGTTTTTACAAATATCGGTCACCAGCATCCCAAGGTTGTGGCGGCGATTCAAGAGCAGGCCGCAACCTTAACTGCGCTTGCACCACAGCACGCGAGTGATATTCGAAATCAAGCGGCAGAGCGAGTTGTCGAAGTAGCCGGATCGAATTTTGCAAAAGTTTTCTTTACCAATGGTGGCGCCGATGCAATTGAGAATGCGATTCGAATGGCGCGAATTCACACCAGAAAACATAAAGTACTTTCTACCTATCGTTCATATCATGGCAATACTGGGTCAGCGATAAATGCAACTGGCGATCCACGTAGATTTCCAAATGAATTTGCATTTGGCCATGTGCATTTCTGGGGACCATATCTTTATCGCTCAGCATTTTGGGCAACATCCGAAGCACAAGAATGTGAACGCGCACTACAGCATCTAGAGCAAACAATTATCTTCGAGGGCCCAAATACGATCGGCGCGATTTTATTGGAATCAGTTCCAGGAACGGCAGGAGTTCTCGTTCCACCGCCTGGTTACCTAGAAGGCGTACGTGCGCTTTGCGATAAATACAAAATTATGTGGATAGCTGATGAGGTAATGGCTGGTTTTGGTCGCACTGGAAAATGGTTTGCATTCCAATCATCGACAGTGGTTCCGGATTTAATTACCTTCGCAAAAGGTGTTACATCAGGTTATGTTCCACTTGGCGGCGTTGTAATAAGTAAAGAAATTTCTAAAACTTTTGATGAACAGGTTTTCCCTGGTGGACTTACATATATGGGCCACCCACTTGCTTCTGCAACTGCTGTTGCAACTATCGATGTAATGAAAGAAGAGAAGATGCTGGAAAACGCAACAGTTATCGGTGTCGAAATATTGGGCCCTGGACTTGTTGAATTAGCTAAGAAACATAAAGTTATTGGCGATATCCGTGGCGCGGGTGTTTTCTGGGGCGTCGATTTAGTAAGCGACCGAAAGACGCACGAACCTCTTGCACCGTACGGAGGTTCTAGCCCGGCAATGAATGAACTTGTTGCGGCTTGTAAAGCAAATGGCATGATGCCATTCACAAACTTCAACCGAATCCATCTGTGCCCACCATGCAACATCTCAAAGGAAGATGCCAAACTTGGTCTAGAAATACTAGATAAATCCTTAGCGCAAATCGGAAAGTATTACACCGGCGAATAAAACTCGCGCCATGCAGATCTTTCAGCAGTAGTTATGACAAACTTCCGCCATGGCTCAACTAATTTATTACTGTGGAACGATGGACAGCGGAAAATCAACGCTTGCACTACAGACCGCCCATAACTACGAAAGCCGCGGCCGTCATGGCTTGGTCTTCACTAATCGCGATCGCGCCGGAACAGGAATTATTTCTTCTCGGCTTGGTTTACAAAGCCCTGCGATTGAAGTTGGTAGCGATATGGATATTTTTACATTTGTTGAAGCGCACCAAACCAAAAATGGAAAATTGGATTATTTGATTTTCGACGAAGCACAATTCTATGAAAGTGAACAGATTGATCAGCTCGCGCGGATCGTAGATATTTTAAATGTAGATGTATTTGCTTTTGGAATTCTTAGTGATTTCAGAACCACTCTCTTCCCTGGTTCAATGCGTTTAATCGAACTTGCAGATCGCGTAAATCCATTACAAGTTGAAGCACTCTGTTGGTGTGGTCTTCGCGCTACCCATAATGCTCGAATCATCGATGGTCGCATGACTCGTGAAGGCGACCAGTTGGTTCCAGGAGATACCTCACCTGATGCAGATGTCGTTTACGAGGTTCTCTGCCGCAAGCACCATATGGCAAACATGAGTTCAAAAGATCACGACAATAACGGGTAGGTTTCATACATGAGCGATTTATATTCCGATCCACTTGGCACTGCTGTACTAGCGGCCGCCAAGATTGCCGAGATCACCGGAAAACCTAAGCATGATGTTGCACTTGTTATGGGTTCAGGTTGGATGCCTGCTACTGATGCACTTGGAACTCCCACACATGAATTTCCAGTTACTGATGTCCCAGGTTTTCCAGCGCCAACTGTTGTTGGTCATGGCGGGTTAATTCGCTCTTATGAAATTGATGGAGCGAATGGAAAAATTCAGGCACTGGTGTTTTTGGGCCGCACACATTTATATGAAGGAAAGGGTTTAGAACCTGTTGTTCATGGAGCGCGCACAGCAGTTAAAGCTGGTTGCAAAGTTGTCGTGCTAACAAATGCCTGCGGAGGAATAAATCGTGATTATAAAGTTGGCCAACCAGTCTTAATTCGCGACCATATTTCAATGACCGCGACCAGCCCGCTAATTGGCGCGGATTTTGTTGATTTAACTGATCTATATAGCAAGCGAATTCGCGAGCTTGTAAAACGTGAAGATCCATCGTTGGCCGAAGGTGTTTACGTTCATTGGCGCGGTCCGGCTTATGAAACACCAGCCGAAATAAATATGTTGCGAACTGTCGGTGCCGACCTAGTAGGTATGTCCACGGTTCCAGAAGCAATTGCAGCGCATGCACTTGGCGCAGAAGTTTTGGGAATATCTCTTGTTACGAATGCAGCAGCCGGAGTTACTGGTGAAAAACTTAGTCATACCGAAGTCATGGAAGCTGGAAAAGCTGCCGCCGGGCGTATGGGTGAATTGCTTGCAAAGGTTTTAAAACAACTGTGATTGATGAGCAGTTCCGGTTAAAAGTTCTCGAATGGATTGCAAGCGACCCAGATCCTGTAACTGCGGCGCTTCTTAGTAAATGGTTAAATGAAAATAATGAAATAGAACTACGTAAGTCTTTTAACGGCTTCCTAGAATTTGGAACCGCGGGATTACGCGGACCAGTACGGCCCGGCCCATCCGGCATGAATCGCGCAGTTGTCGGACGCACCGCGGCGGGAATAGCCAACTTTTTAATTTCACGTGGCTTATCCAAAGTAATTATTGGTCGCGACGCCAGACATGGTTCGTTGGAGTTCGCCCAAGAAAGTGCGGAAATATTTTCAGGTGCTGGATTGGAAGTTTATTTACTCCCCCGTGAACTTCCGACACCGGTATTGGCCTTCGCTGTTAATGAATTGAAAATGGATTGCGGAGTCATGGTCACCGCTAGCCATAACCCCGCGATTGATAATGGTTACAAGGTTTATCTCGGTGGAAACATAGATGGAGTTAGCTATCGTGGAAGTCAGATAATTGCACCAATCGATAATGAGATTTCCAAGTTCATCAGTACGGTTAATCTGCCGAGCCCCAGGGGCGAATCATGGGAAATCATCGATGAAAGCCTAATTGAAAAATATGTCACTAGTTCCGCCGAAGGACTTGTGGAAGCCGCTCCACAAAAAATTGTTTACACCGCTATGCATGGGGTTGGAACGAAAACACTTCTCTCGGTTTTTGATAAAGCGAAATTTACATCCCCAATATTGGTTACCAAACAATCCGAACCAGATCCAGATTTCCCAACAGTCGCTTTCCCAAATCCCGAAGAACTGGGTGCCATTGACATGGCAATAGAGCTGGCTAAAAAAGAGAACGCAGATTTAGTAATAGCAAATGATCCTGATGCAGATCGTTGCGCGATAGCCGCTAAAGATGGTTCTGGTAATTGGCGGATGTTGCGTGGTGACGAATTGGGAACTTTGTTCGGCCACTACATTTCAAAGAAACAAAGTGTTGCAGGGAAAACCTTGGCAACAACTATTGTTTCATCAAGTGCGCTAGCAAAGATTGCTCAAAATTGCGGAGCAAACTACGTCGAAACATTGACTGGATTTAAGTGGCTATCAAAAATTGAAAATTTAGCTTATGGTTACGAGGAAGCGATTGGCTATTGCGTGGACCCTTCAATTGTAAATGACAAGGATGGGATTTCAGCGGCGCTGAAGGTAGCCCAAATCAATTCCGAATTACTCTCTCGAGGTTCTAATGTTTTTTCTTACCTTGACGAAATTTGGGCTGAGATTGGCTATCACCGCACCGAACAACTTTCGATTCGGGTGGCTGAAGTTTCTACAATTTCAAAGATTATTTCATCCCTAATTTCAAATCCACCCATTGAAATTGCTAGTAACAAAGTGACCGATTTTCAAGATTTAAGTAAGGCCGCGCTCTCAACAACTGGCTTGCGAATCAGATGTGGCGAAAACATCCGAATAATTATTCGGCCAAGCGGCACAGAACCCAAGATAAAAACCTATATCGAAGTCATTGGTGAGGTTACTTTTGCTGATGATTTAGCTGCGAAAATCAAGTCTGAACTTTCGCAGTTATTCGCTAGCTATAGCTAAGTAACCGGGCTTTACGACTTCTTCGATTATTGCCAGACGTTCTTCAAAGGGAATGAAGGAACTCTTCAGCGCATTTATTGTCACGCGTTGCAGGTCTTGGAAAGTCCAGTCAAATGCTTTAACAACTTCGACCATCTCATTTGTCATAGATGTTCGACTCATTAAGCGATTATCGGTGTTTATTGTTACTCGGAATCGTAATTTTGCCAGTGCACCAATTGGATGCGTTGCAATTGTTTTTGCTGCTCCAGTCTGGAGATTTGATGTTGGACAGAGCTCAAGTGGAATCCGACGATCACGGACGTAGGCCGAAAGCCTGCCAAGTTTTGGTTTTGCACCAGAGAAATCAATATCTTCGATTATGCGGACGCCGTGACCTAAACGTTCAGCCCCGCACATTTGAATCGCCTGCCAAATTGAAGGCAATCCATATGCCTCACCAGCGTGAATCGTAAAGTGCGCATCTTCTTGCCGAAGATAATTAAAAGTATCTAATTGATTTGTCGGCGGAAAGCCATCTTCTGGCCCAGCGATATCAAAACCAACAACACCAAGGTCGCGATACTTAATTACTTTTTCAGCAATCTCTTGCGCAAGTGGATTTTGGCGCAGTGCACACAAGATTGATTCGACCCGGATCTTTAGCCCTTCGGCTGCTGCTGCTTTTTCGCCTTGTCGATAACCTTCAATAGTCGCCTCAATAACTTCATCGAGTGTAAGCCCTTCGCGCGTGAAAAGTTCTGGGGCGCCACGAACTTCGGCATAAACAACGCCATCGCGAGCGAGATCTAAAGCGCACTCTTTGGCTACCCGAATGATTGATTCTTTGTTCTGCATAACAGCAATTGTGTGTTCAAAAGTTTCGATGTACCGAACTAACGAACCGGAGTTACAAGCGTCATAAAACCATTCCGCAAGCGCATCTGCTTCCGTGGCAGGAAGTGGATAATTAATCTTTGCTGCTAAATCAATAATTGTTTGTGGGCGCAAACCGCCATCTAAATGATCATGAATAACTGCTTTTGGCAGACGTTTAATCTGCTCTGGTGTTGGAATACTTGTAAGTGTCATCTCATCCTTCAATTTTCTCAAGTATAAGTGGTAACCGATTAGCAACTGAACCATCTTGGCTAATTGCAAATGAATTCTGCAGTGCACTTTGTGCACGATCAAAACGCGCGGACTCATCGGCATGCAAGGTGTAAATAACATCACCTTTGTTAACTTTAGCTCCTGGCTTTGCATGTATTTCAATTCCTGCGCCAAGTGAAACTTTCTCGCCTTGTTTCGAGCGGCCAGCGCCTAATCGCCAAGCTGCAATTCCAACGCTCATTGCATCCATGGATGAGAGCATTCCATCTTTATCGGCAAGAATTTGCACCTGCTCCTTAGCTACTGGAAGTTTTGCATCCGGATCGCCGCCTTGGGCGCGAATCATTTTCTTCCAACTATCCATCGCAGAACCATTATTTAAGGCATCTGCTGGATCCATAAGTTGCTTAATTCCTGCGGCATCCAACATCTCGCGAGCCAAAACTAAAGTTAATTCAACAACATCGGCCGGCCCACCCCCTGCAAGAACTTCAACACTTTCCCGGACTTCTAACGCATTGCCTGCAGTTAATCCAAGTGGAACATCCATTGCAGTGACGAGTGCTCGGGTTTTAACTCCGGCGCGGGTTCCTAAATCAACCATTACTCGTGCAAGCTCGCTGGCCTTTTTAGGGTCTGACATAAATGCGCCGGAACCTGTTTTAACATCAAGAACCAGCGCGCTAGTTCCTTCAGCAATTTTCTTACTCATAATGCTTGAGGCAATTAGCGGAATGGCTTGTACTGTTCCAGTTACATCTCTAAGTGCATATAACTTCTTGTCTGCTGGTGCTAATCCGGCACCGGCTGCGCAAATTACCGCACCACAACTTTGAATTACTTCCAGCATTTCAGTGTTGCTAAGTGAAGCCCGCCAGCCAGGAATAGATTCCAATTTATCTAATGTTCCGCCAGTATGACCAAGTCCGCGGCCAGATAATTGTGGAACTGCTCCCCCACACGCAGCAACAAGTGGGGCTAGTGGCAAAGTAATTTTGTCGCCGACACCACCGGTTGAATGTTTATCAACGGTCTTTCGATCAAGCATTGACCATTCCATGCGTTCGCCGCTCTTGATCATTGCATCAGTCCAGCGCGAGATTTCGCGGGAATTCATGCCATTTAATAAAATTGCCATTAGCAACGCTGACATTTGTTCATCGGCGACAAGGCCCTTTGTGTAGGCGTCTATAACCCAATCAATCTGCGGATCGCTTAATTCCCTATTGTCGCGCTTGGCCCCAATGATTTCGACAGCGTCAAAAGCTTCACTCATTTTTCTAAATCATCCGGACCAAAAGCCCACGGCAACAGAGTAGACATTGGCGCCGGACCATCTGGTGTCATGAAAAGTAGATCATTTCCACCATGTTCGAAAAGCAATTGCCTGCAACGACCGCATGGCGAAAGAAAATTTCCATCCGCATCAACACAAACCGCAGCAATCAAACGCCCGCCACCACTCGCAATTAAGTTGGAAACCAAACCGCATTCTGCGCAGAGACCAAGCCCGTAACTAGCATTTTCAACATTGCATCCCGAAACAATTCGACCACCAGAAACTAGAGCTGCTACACCTACTGGAAATTTTGAATACGGCGCATAGGCCTTCTTCATAATCAATTTCGCTTCGCTATGTAGTTGCTCCCAATTAATTTCCACAGTTAGTGAGCCCCTCCACGACTATATGGAATTCCATCAGCTGCAGGCGCTCTAACTCTTCCAACTAAACCAGTCACCGCAATAATCGTCGCGATGTAGGGAACCATCAACATGAATTC
>Ga0114981_10003330_pt1 | contig 10210 bp, 10 predicted proteins | sample S_140806_MF_Meta_FD_87028 | JGI IMG/M metagenome (GOLD analysis project Ga0114981, IMG submission 87028) | Freshwater microbial communities from Lake Simoncouche, Canada to study carbon cycling - S_140806_MF_MetaG | ecosystem: Environmental > Aquatic > Freshwater > Lake | place: Lake...
AAAAATAAAGTCCTACAGTGATCCTGTAATAATAGAAGGTTACTGTGTAAGACACTCAAGCAGAGTCACTCTGAGACAGTTTCTGTCGTGCGATATCTGTATTAGGAGTAACTGTGACATAATTCGCGAAAACAGGAATATTTCAGGTCAAACTCTTATAAGATTAAAACCTTACATAGATCACTCAAATCCAAAGATATGGGATGAGATCAAAGATGACTTGGAACACCTAAAACAACTATCGGGAGACGATTATTATGATTTGTTGCAAAATCCGTGCGCAATGTCTTACCTCGAAACGGTTATAGTCGACAATATATATGATGATAATGCTATGGGAAAATTTTTCGGCAACCCCGCGGCTATTAATTTCATTATTCAACAAAATTTTACCGGCAAACAAATGGTTGAATATGGAGCCCAGTACGAACATTTTTATCCGTATTTCGACATTGAGTATTGCTGCGAGTTGTATCAGAAACGGTCAAGTACCTTCAGTCGCTTTATTAAAAACCCAGCCAGTGTAAGGTTTATCGAAGAACATTTCGATGAGATTTTTCAATATTTTAGGTCGTGTTTGAGTACAATTGCTCGACAAAAACATCATATAAATATCATTACAGCCAATGCGGATAAGTTTACTCTCAATATGGTAGATGTAAGTGCAAATCCCGCAGCGATAAAGTTATTTGAGGAAAATCCACAACTTATCTCCTGGCCGGACTTCGTAATACTACCAGGAGCTATTGATATGATAATAGCTTTCCTGAAAAATAAAATTGAGTGTAATAAATATATGGACAGTGCAATATTGAATAAGTTCAATCTGAATCCGGCAGCATTGCCATTTTTAATAGATAACCCAGGCATGATTACTGACTTCATTATAATGAATCCAGCCATATTTGAGGAAGATATTTAAAATTTGAATTATTATTTTTTTGTATTATCATGTCGCAATCCGAAGATCAGTGTGTTAAGAGATTCGGCCGATGCCTGGGTTTCTGGGTCATGCTTACGATATCGATTTGTCAGATAACTTATGCGTCAATCGGTATACATAAATATGTCGCCGATCCTCTATGTGACGTAGGAGTCGGTTTGTCGGGTAATTCTACCTTTATCGCTATGTGTGCCCTGATGATCTGTACGGGTAGCATGCTGCCCTGCATTTTTCTTGCAGATATCCTTGAAGTTGAACGCGAACGTCTTGAACGAAGAACACGTTGCTCCGGCTTCTTGTCGGCTGCATACAACATTACCGCCCTTGCCTTGTCAATTCAACTGTTGAAACTCCAAAGCGAGCATCCTGACTGGTGCCTTAGTAATGCTGACATCATCCGTCAAACAAGCTGGGTGAACATCATTATCTTCTCGTCCATGATTGCCTTTTGGCTACTGTCGATTGCTTTTGCATGTCTGCTCGTCTGCCTTGTCGGCTACATTTCGGTCTGTGTTGACAACAAAGAAGCCGCCTGTGAAAATGTCTGGTAGTATTTTTATACGAACGTTTGATGACATCGATGCACGCATCTTCATATATCTTATATAATCCGAACATCTGCCTACATCAATGAATTTTGAATTTTATTTTTTCGAATAACAACTTATGTCTAACGTTATCCCCGAACTCTTTGATTATGAGGCCAAGTATATCACACCATTAGTGCTTGAATCTAAAGAATTGGCGCCACTATTGGAGCAAATTATAAAATATAATCCTCTAGATGTATGTGCAAAAAAATGTGTTAGGCACAAAAATAAAAAGAAGTTCAGAGAATTCATCACCTGTCACAACTGTTTAAGCCAACATAGCAAATACGTTCTCGCTAATCGTTATATATCGAAAAATGTCCTTACACAACAGAAAGGGATAACATTTTCCAACCCGGTGGTATGGGAAAAAACAAAAAAACTGCTTGAAAATATGAGAATTGAGAATATTCCACGACCTACGCTTTTTAGCATATTAAATCAACCTTTCGCGATCGACTTCATCGAAGAACATATTACTCACATTTTCGATCTTAATTTTGATCATATGATATACAACAATCCCGCGGCATTCCATATCGTATCGAGGTTAGTCGAACAAAAAATGATAGACAGCAAGAAATTAATGAAATATACCATGCATCTTCCACAGTGGTTTAAATACTTTGACCAAAAATACTGCAGAGACATTCTTGTCGCCAATTTTGCTGGCGATCCCGATATGTTTGACTTATTGGGTAATCCAGAATGCGTTGGTTTAGTCACCGAACTTTTCTACGAGATCGTAAAAAATAGACCGAGAGATTATATCATAATGGCAAGACATGAACACTTATTTGATCTCGTTATGGCCAACCTGAATTTATTCGAAAATGAGGCGGCGATAAAATTACTTAATAAAAATCGTTCCGCTATACCTTACTTAAAGACGCATCCCGAATTGTTCCGATATGATTCGTTGGTTCATAATCGACACACAGAGACCAAAGATATTATTGGAAAATATGTATCAGCAGCCATTACAGCTGGAGAACGTCTAAATGATGATTTCTTAGTCAATTTGAACTCGAAGGAGTGGGCCATTCCTATACTGAGACAGTACCCTCAGTTGATAAAAGATAATATCTTCGAAAACGGAGCCATATTTATGTGATTAAAAATTGATTTTCTTATTTTTTGAATAAAGGATGTATGCAATTTACCCCGACATCGCTGAGTTGAAATTTAGTGAAATAGCAGACGAATTATTTGAGAATCCAAAGTTTGGTTCTCTACTCGAAGAAAAACTAGTCACCATGCCTAAAAACAATAGCTGCCGACATAAATATCCGATGTCTATAAATGATTTACTTGGCTGTTTCTACTGCTTATTCCTCAATAGAAACAGTATAGCCAAGAATCGCGGGATATCGGGTGATGTTCTTAAAAAACATGGTTGGGTAAATTGGTCCAACCCTCGTGTATGGGCAGTATGCAAAGATGATAAAAAATATAACACTCACCTTGAAAGAAGGGAATACTTTTGCGAATTGTTACACAATCCAGCGGCCATACATTATATTGAAAATCATCCTGAATTATTCAAGTATGGTGATGAAAATATTCTATTGCGAAATCCTTCCGCCGGATGGTTTATGACATCGCAAGATTTTGACCATCTGGAATATATTATCGAAAGAGGTGCTGGATATGAACATTTATTCCAGTATCTTGATAGGACGTTGTGTAAAAAAATTCTAGTCGGAGAAATCGACTACCCTTATACGTTGACATGTCTGTTATCAAATCCCGAAGCAAGTGGTTTGGTTCGGGAATGTTTCCCTATCATGCGGAAGAAATATCCCTTTAACGTCGAGACCCGGTTTAGGGTCTATTTGTATATATTAAAATTCGGGCATCATATCACTCTAATTCGAGAAAATCCGGAACTTTTGGGAGAAGATTGGTCTTATGAACATCTTTCCGAAAATCCAGAAGCTATTCCCGAATTGGAACAAAATCCCGATAAAATATGCTACTTTATTCTGACTAGAAATCCAAAAGCAAAAAAATTAATTATAAAAGCCATCGAAGAACATACGTACGGTGTACTCCGTCAACGTGTGATAATTGATAATATTAACAAAAATCCTTGCATGGTCGAGTACCTAAGGCTGCATCCAAAACTTATCACTGCAGAAATATGTAAAAATCCTGGCATATTCTTTAAAGTTGCGATGTAAAAGTTGCCATAAAAATTTGAATTTTATCCCTTAATCAAAGATGCATTACAAAGAATTCATCGAATATCTTACGTCATATATCTTTGATATTGAAGATAGACAAAAACCATCACCGGAACTATTGCCGGAAACAATACCAGAAACGAAGCGTAACATTCTCACAGTAATTCGAGAATTGGTTGCCCGAAATGATCTCGACCCGGACATTAACAGACTTATGGATTTATGGAATGATTATTGTTATCAAATAGCTCATAGTACGTACCGTATACGGATTTCCCGGCGATTCTTACAAGATCCTGTATTCGAATGAAATATGAATCTTTGTTTTTTATGATCACGATGCCAATTTATCCGGAAATATTTCAAGGAGCGACCGCGATATGTTACAATTCTTCAGATGCCAGAACTCGCAGATCATATAAATGCTATCCTTGTAGGCGATTATTTAGAATGTACTCATGAACAAATGTGAAAGTTAGAGACCTCTTTTCTTGTAGAAAATGTATCGAAGCGGACGTACCACTTGAGACTTCATACGAAACTTATGTGTCTGTAAACATACATAACAAAGGAGTTTTTATTAAAAAGTGAAAATAATCTTGTGTAAAACACGATGGATTATGAAAAATATATTAACGCCCGCATTACAGTTTTAGCAAAGTGTCCGGAAACATTTGATGAAAACTTAGCCATGTTCAGAGAAGAAGTAATTACACTAGCGAAAACCGCTAGTGTAAAAAATGGCGGTAAATATTACCGAAATCTCAACAAAGAAGCTTATAAAATATTATCCATATGGAATGACTTTTGTGTATTTGAACATATTGACGGAGAATACTTGATTATGCCGCAATTATTTGCCGCCGATGGAACAATTGAAGGTAATATAGTGTAAATATATAAAGTACATATAAAGTACATATAAAGTACATATAAAGTACATATATTACATGGACTATTTCGGTAAGGACCAGGAGATATTCTTTCCTACTAGTCGTATACAAGACCTGACTGAACTCCGAAAAATAGGCGATCAACGTAAACAGTATGTAACAAGTGTTCGGATGCGAGACAAGCTTATATGCGACAGCGACGGCGATATATATTTTGACGGCGACACCATAGTCTATGAAGAACATGCCGGCAATTGTGATGTCTGCGAAGAAAATATGAAAAGAATCGCTAAAAATGAACTTATCGGAGTGCGAATCTACCCGAAAGGAAAATATCCTACATTGAGCTTTCAGGAACGTAAACAAATATGGGTCGAATACGATAGATTCAATTTTATTTTGGGCAACAAATAAAGTTTGAAATTTTCTTTTTTTGTAATGCAAATGACTGTATTTGATCATCGAAAGGAATATAGAATTATCCCCCAACTACTAGATGTCCGAGTAGATGCGTTCGAAGCTAAAATTTTATATTCGCGACCTCAAATGGGTCGGTTTATCGAAGACAGACATCCAGCAGGACCGTACAAACATAATCATAAAGGAAGACCCACCATCAGAGAATTTCTTAACTGCAGCCGATGTGCATCATACTCTTCGCACGATGTCGTACAAATATGCAAAAATCCAGGTATATCAGGCGAATGGTTTCTACACAAAAAGTATATTTGGCATCTAATTTATGCTAATTATAGAGTATGGGAGGTAATAAAAAACGATGAAAAACATCTAGAAAACTTAACTGAGGTAGAACTACGACATTTGTGTAAAAACCCCAAAGCAATCGGGTGGTTCGAAAATAACCCCGAAAGAATTACCATGGAAATGATCCCATCTCTGTTCGAAAATAAGGCGGCACATAGTTTACTTGTATCACAGGGATTCGACTGTAAATATTCGCTAACGTACGGGACTAAAAGTTCCATATTATATCCGTCATTCGATAAAGAAGAATGTAGAAAAATATTAAGGGGTGAGCAGGATAAACCGACTATAGTTCGAGGGTTGACAAAAAATACTGCGGCCAAACAACTTATTGCGGAACATCTTGCCGACATCAAAACAAACTATGTAATAGAGTTTTATCGTATTGCGTCACGCGGACATTTATTTGATGTAGTCTTGAATAACCTAAATATGTTCGATAACGAAGCATTATTCCGAAAGTATCTCAACCGAAATCCGAAAGCAATAAGTTATCTTAAGGAAAATCCGCGATTAATTATATATACTTACCTGGCCAAAAATCCAAAGGGGATGCCTCTCGTCGAAGAATATCTTTTGGTGAAAAAAATAAATGCAGAAGGCGATTATATTTTTGTCGACGAAGATTTCTTGTCTGAAGACATGGATGACCATCCTGACTGGTATGGAGACTGTCTCCTCGATAATGTAAATCAACACCCCGAAGCCATATCTTTCTTGCTAACCCATCCGAAACTCATTACGGAAAAAATAGTAAAAAATCCGAATATATTTGAAGAGGTTGTTCCGGAACAAGTTTGAGCCGAACTACATTGATTTTTTACTACGCTTACGCACAATGTCTTGTTGATCCTAAAGAAAAAAATAAGTATTTCTCAGCGGTCAGTCAACTAATATATCATCAGTACGGAAACGCCGTGGTTTTAACTCTTCTTTATGTTCACGGGTTCTTTCAGGTAATTTTGCGGATACTTTTGCGGATACTTTTGCAGGTACACCGGAAAATCGATCCATACTACCATGGTATGTGCCTCCGGATGTACCGGTTATGTAACCTTCGCTCAGGCCTGTATGAGTACCATGTAAGAGACCAACCCATTCGGCGACCTTTGTTGTTTTTTTCTCTCCGAAAATGGTTTTCAGTCGAGCGAGTGTCTCGGGATAAACAGAGTCTACTTCATCTGTAAGTTTTTCGTGAAGAATGTTAATGGCTTGGTAAGAACCAAGAACATAGTTTTTTTTCGAGATCGTATCATATGCATCTTTGTACGCCGCAGCAACCGCTTGTCTGAAGTTCTCAGTATGGTATTTTTCGAAAACTTCGTTATATTCGTTTACATATTTGGAAACGATTTCGACTACCGCATCATCTGTGCCGATAACCTCTAGCGCGGCCTTCTCGAAAGCCATACATTGGATGATTGCATTTGTACGGAGTCTGGTAAGTTCCACCATGTCGTAACTGGCAGCAAAATCCTTGACAGAATTTTTAATATCTTCGACTTTAATTTTCCGACCGGCCAACCACGCGACTTCAGGTAAATCTTGCATGTTTTTATGTTTGATATGTTTAATAAATTCAATTTTTTAATTCGCTGATTTACATAATTGTACTTTCAACAGTCAATAAATTAAAATCGAATCGTAATATTTTTATAAACATGACGCCCTTTGATCAAAGAAAAATATATCGTATTATTCCTGAGGCCGAGAATCTACATGTAACCAATGGAACGGCCAAACTCCTGGAGATGTCGCATTTAGGTCCGTATTTGGAACAGGTTATTTTACATGGAGGCATCACTTATACAGAAGAAACAGTGGGATGCAGTATTCATTCGTACCCTTCATTAAACGAATATCTGACATGCGACACATGTTTGGGTTCTCGCACCAGATGGATATCGGAGAATGAAAATATATCCGGTAAAGCGTTGTTGAAACTAAGTAAAATGGGTGTTCCCGAGGCATATAAAAACCCGAGGATATGGAACGAAATCAAAAAAAGGAATCCTCCATACGGTAAGAATAAAGGAAACAAGAAATATTTGTACTACAACCCGAATGCGATGTCTTATTTAGAATTGTCGTGTTCTGCGGATCGCACATACCGCAAACTTCTGTTTTCAAATCCTTCCGCTGTAAATTTCGTCGTCACGCAGGGATTGCTTTCAGAACTTACCGGCGATCAACTCGACCAGCTGGCGTATAATGAACATTTATTTCCGTTTCTGACCGACCATCAACGGGATTATTTTCGAAAAGCTCTCACAGACGATTTTCACAGTATTTTACAATATTTTTTGGCCAGATACTTGTTACAAAATCCGGCTGCTAGAGAGTTGATACGAGAATGTATCGAAATCATATCAAAAAAGAAAGAAATAAAATATTTTGTTGTGGCGCTACCGCATCTATTCGAGGTATTTTTTGATAATCGACATTTGTACCTCGAAAATCACAAATTTCGCAGAAACATCAGTCGAAATCCAGCCGCCATTGAATATATTACTGAGAGACCGCACTTAATTCATTGGCCTTCTTTGGCGGCCAATATAAACGGAATGTCTTTGCTACAACCCTATTTGGAATCTATCTTAGCTACGGGTAGACATGTGAACTCTACTCTTGTAGACAACCTGAACAAGAATCCTGCGGCAGTCCCATTTTTACGTAAACATCCTGCATTAATTAATTCATTACTTACTTCGAACCCGAATATATTCGAGGAAATAGAAAAAACATAGCGCATCTCGACTTCTTCCTTCGAGATAGCAGGTAGATATGATCTTTTTTTGGATTTCGTCGAAAGAGTGTGATAGTTTTTGAAGTTGCCCTCATAAAACGAATCCCGTAATGACCCCGTAATAAGGTCTGCGATGGTACTTTTGTCAAAAGGACAAGCATTCCGCGGAGGGATGGATATATCGAGTGTCACGCAGGCCAACCATCTTTCCTTTCCATTTGACCCGCATGATGATTGTTATCAATGGAGAAAATTTCAATCTTTCACTGATTTCCGATATATAATAAACTATATATTTTTACAGAAGTAAATCTCCTGTAGAACTTCTGTAAAACTTTCAACATGGAGACAAAAAAATATCGCATCAAAGAAGGCTTCGACCGGTTTGAATGTTCTGATTCGATTAGTGAAATATTACTGAAGAGACCTCAACTCGGGCCTACAATTGAATACTGTATAAATGACCCCAATGCATACAAGTGGCATTTGATGAATTGTTTCATCCCAACTTATTATTACGAACTACTTAGATGTGGATTCTGTCTGAAAAAAATAAAGTACATTTGCTATAACGAAGGTATCTCAGGGGAAACATTATTGAAACTACAACATCCGGATAAATATGCTAACTGTAGAATATGGTCCCTCATAAAAGACGACCAACGGCTACTTGATAATCTTTCCGAAAATGAGTTTTTCTATTTATGCAAAAACCCACTTGCCGTCGAATATGTAACAAATCAGTCACATAGACTAACTGACTTATGCATACGAGCGTTAATACACAATCAAGGCGCCATTGAATACTGTCAAAATAATGTTCATGGTAGTCTTTTACTCATATATGGCGCTCGGTACCCGCACTTTTATCCTTATTTTGATTTTGGACTAATCGAACGGAACAAAGAGTTGTTACTTCACATCGCAAATAAATTGTTCGCGAATCCGGCCGCCAGAGAATATATTAGGGAAAACTTCGAATATATTCAAGCAAATAGTTGGAATTTTAATGATATCTCGAAATACCCTCACTTGTTCGATCTTTTCCTCGAGAAACAAGATATGTTTGGATGTTCTGTATTGGATAACTTAAATCTTAACCCAGCGGCCATACCTTATTTGAAACATCATCCTTACTTGATTCGATGGTATCTGTTGGCGACCCTGGAGGAGGCGACAGATGTAGCGGTAGAGCGTTTGAATACCGGGAGGGATGAACACGACATATATGTTGGGTTTACTCAAAATCCGGCTGCTGTCAAGTATATAGTATCCCCTAAAAACGATAGAATCTTGACCAATCCAAATATATTTGAAGAAATTAGTGAAGAAGAATGGGAAAAATCATTCAAGAAAGATTTACCTACCAAACCATTCAAAGGTCCCGGGAATATGAATATGCTTCCTCCTTCGCCTCCAGAGGTGCGTTTGATGGATGGTCTGGTAATATACTTTGTATGTGGTGTAATTTATTTGTTACAACTTTGGGTTTATAATAGTTGATATGTGATAAAATCACTTACATAATACTTATGTGTTTTCCATCGTATTAAACATGAATCCGTGAACCGCAACCGTCAAACCTCGGAAGCATTAAATTTCGTTCCGATATCTGATGATTTATGGTTCACTTTCTTGCCGACCAGGATGGCCGTGCAAAAAATTGAATTATTCTTTTTTGTAACAATTATGTCCGAGAACACAGCACACAATGCAGATAATTATATATGTGGCGACATAACCTGCGACACATGCTGTTTTCTGATCGGTGGTATTCATGATCCTATTTTACGAGGTAATGTGCCAAACGGAAGTACATGTGTTGATACGAACTGTACTGTGTGCAATTCGCAAGATACACCGCAAGTTACACCGCAAGATACACCGCAAGTTACACCGCAATATACACCGCAAGTTACACCGCAAGATACCCAAACGAATACAGTCCTCGAGGACTTCCCCATTATTCCTTACATATTGGATAGAAAAACATCCCGCGTTCTGGAATATGTTGCCGATGCACCTCAGTTGGGGCCATATTTTGAGAAAAAGATTCTCAGCGGCGAGATACGTCTAAATAAAGAGTA
>Ga0114981_10003333_pt1 | contig 10208 bp, 9 predicted proteins | sample S_140806_MF_Meta_FD_87028 | JGI IMG/M metagenome (GOLD analysis project Ga0114981, IMG submission 87028) | Freshwater microbial communities from Lake Simoncouche, Canada to study carbon cycling - S_140806_MF_MetaG | ecosystem: Environmental > Aquatic > Freshwater > Lake | place: Lake...
ATCATGATTGGAAATGGAATTAAACAAATTAAAGTCAACTGCCAATTGATAAAAAACATCGTGGTTAAAGTCACTACAATCGTTAACAAGTCTGCGATAATAGGAATCAGTCCATCCGAAAAAATATCATTGATACTTTCAATATCATTGATTGTTCTGGTGGTCAATGTGCCAATGGGTGTTTTATCAAATTGACGCATCTCCCAGTACATAATTTTTTGGTACACTTTATTCCTTAAATCTCTAATGACTTGTTGTCCTAACCAAGACATCCCATAAGTGAAACAAAAACGAAATATGGTTTCAATAATGATAAAAGCCACCTGAAATAAGGAGATGGCAAGGATCAATTGAAGGACCGAATTAAAAGCTTCAGAAGGCAATACTGAATGCACCCATTGTGGTAGTACGACCAGTTTGCCAATTGCTAAGTTCACTGTTGCTTGAATCAAATAGGGTCGGATAGGCGTAGCAAAAGCTAAAAAGATGCCTAAAAAGACGTTGATCCAAAAAATAAATCGATACGGCCCAACAAAAGAAAATACCCTACTTAAGATAGCTGATTTGAATATGGGTTTAGGCTGGGTAGATGACATAGCAAAGTAAAGTTACACCGCTTTTACGTATTTTCGTATAAGCATGGAAAGTACCGATCAAGATTTATTGAATCCAGTTGTGACACCTTACAACTTGACCGACGAACAAGAGAAAAAAGAAATTGTTCGCCACTACCGTGCATTGCTTAGAACGCTGAGAACTAAACTTAAAAAGGGCGATCGGGAATTACTAAGAACCGCATTTGAAATGGCTACAGAAGCGCATAAAACAATGCGTCGTAAAAGTGGCGAGCCTTATATCCTCCACCCCATTGCTGTAGCAATGATTGCAGCAGATGAGATTGGATTGGGTGTGCGAAGTACTATTTGCGCATTATTACATGATACTGTAGAGGATACTGACATTACCTTAGATGATATCAAAAGAGAATTTGGAAATGAGATTGCAAAGATTGTAGATGGCTTGACAAAAATTGCAACGGTGATGGATGCCAATAGTAGCCAACAAGCAGAGAATTTCAAAAAAATCTTACTCACTTTAACGGATGATCCTAGAGTGATCCTCATCAAGCTTTCGGATAGACTCCATAATATGCGTACTATGGACTCGATGAAGCAAGAGAAGCAATTAAAAATTGCCTCTGAAACCATCTGGGTATACGCCCCACTCGCACATCGTATGGGCTTGTACAATATCAAGACCGAATTAGAGGATTTAGCCATGAAATACATGGAACCAGCTACCTACCATGAGATTGCCAAAAAATTATCAGAAACAAAAAGAGAGCGAACAAAATATATCAATGAATTTGTTAGGCCATTAAAAGAAAAATTAGGGCAATCCGAATTGCAATTTGATATTTTTGGTCGTCCAAAAAGTATTCATTCAATATGGAATAAAATAAAAAAGAAAGGCGTAAGTTTTGAAGAAGTCTATGATCTTTTTGCTATCCGTATCATTCTTGATATCCCTTTAGAAAAAGAAAAAGAAGCTTGTTGGAAAGTCTATTCCATCGTCACAGACGAATACCTACCCTCCCCTGAAAGATTAAGGGATTGGTTAAGTAATCCTAAGAGCAATGGCTACGAAGCATTGCACACCACTGTAATGGGACCAGATGGTAAATGGGTAGAAGTGCAGATCCGAAGTAAAAGAATGAATGAAATTGCAGAGAAGGGAATGGCTGCCCATTTTAAATACAAAGAAGAGACATCACAAAGCGAAGATCGATTTGATAAATGGTTCATTCAGATTAGAGAAGCATTGAGTAATCAAGAGGAAGAAGGCATTGATTTTTTACAAGACTTTAAGACTTCTTTTTTAGCAGAAGAAATTTATGTCTATACGCCAAAAGGTGAGGTGAAAATGTTGCCAGTCAATAGCTCTGCACTTGATTTTGCTTTTTATATCCATACCGCAATTGGATCAAAATGTATAGGTGCAAAAGTCAACCATAAATTGGTTCCCATTAGCCATACTTTAAGAAGTGGCGACCAGATAGAAATCATCACAAGTAACAAACAAAAACCTACTGAGGATTGGTTGAACAATGTGGTCACTGCAAAGGCTAAAAATAGTATTAAAGATGCTTTAAGAGAGGAAAAGAAAATCATTTCAGAAGAAGGGAAATATACGGTTCAACGCAAGCTAGAAGGGATCGGTGCAGTCTACAACACCCATAACTTGGATCAATTGATGCACTTTTATAAATTACAAAGTCATTTAGATTTGTTGTATAAAATCGCCACCAAATCGATTGACCTAAAAGAGCTTAAAACCTTTCAAGTCATTGGTGATAAAATAGAAGCGCCAAAGCCATTTGTATCTGCACCAGATCCGAATGCAGCGCCTCCTATTTACAAACCACTTCCTAAAAAAGGAGATTCAGAATTGATTATTTTTGGTGAATCAAGTGATAAGATCAAATACAATCTGGCAAAATGTTGCAACCCCATTCCTGGAGATGATGTATTTGGATTTGTGAGCACTGGAAAAGGGTTGATCATTCATAGAACCAGCTGTCCCAATGCCACCCAACTATTGGCCAATTATGGTCATCGAGTTGTCAAAACTAAGTGGGCTAAAAATAAAGAAATTTCATTCCTTACAGGACTTAGCATCATTGGATTAGATGATGTAGGCGTGGTCAATAAAATTACAACCATTATTAGCGGGGACCTTAAAATCAATATTGCAGCACTCACCATTGAATCCAAAGATGGCATGTTCGAGGGTACTATTAAGGTCTTTGTGCATGATAAAGACGAATTAGAGGAATTAGTCAACCGTATTCAAGGCCTAAATGGCATACAAAAAGTGACCCGTTTTGATACAGACCTGATCTAAAGTCAAGTAATCAACACCATAGGAAAAATATGTGTGAAAACATTTCTTTTTATGCTGCCCTTAAATAGGTAATCCCCATTTCTAGACATATTTTTGCTACTCAAATTCAAATTTATGGTAGACGTAATTTTAGGACTTCAATGGGGTGATGAAGGTAAAGGGAAGATAGTGGATTATTTTGCACCCAACTACGATGTCATCGCTCGTTTTCAAGGTGGCCCAAATGCTGGACATACTTTATATGTGAATGGCACAAAAATGGTCTTACACCAAATTCCATCAGGGATTTTCCATCAAGATAAAATCAATATCATTGGCAATGGTGTTGTATTAGACCCAGTGACTTTGAAAAAAGAATGTGATGCCGTTGCAACCATGGGCATTGATGTGAAAAAAAATCTATTTATATCTGAGCGTACCAATATCATTATTCCAAGCCATAGAGCTTTAGACAAGGCCTCTGAATTGTCAAAAGGCGAAGCCAAAATTGGTTCTACTTTAAAAGGAATTGGCCCAGCCTATATGGATAAGACCGGCAGAAACGCTTTAAGAGTGGGCGATTTATTAGATAAGAAATTTATCAGTAAATACATTGCTTTAAGAATGAAGCATCAAAAGATTTTAGATAGCTATAATTTCAATGAAGATATTGCTGAAATGGAAACCGAATTCTTTGAAGCCATTGAGTTTTTAAAGACCATGAACATTATTAATTGTGAATACTTTATCAATGATCAAATTAGCAAGGGTAAAAAAGTATTAGCAGAAGGCGCGCAAGGATCCATGTTAGATATTGACTTTGGCACTTTCCCATTTGTCACTTCAAGCAATACTATTTCTGCAGGAGTTTGTACTGGGTTAGGTGTTTCTCCAAAACTAATTGGGGAAGTATTTGGCATTTCAAAAGCCTATTGTACAAGAGTAGGTAGCGGTCCCTTCCCTACCGAATTGCACGACGAAAAAGGGGAGGAATTAAGAAAGATTGGAAGTGAGTTTGGTGCAACAACAGGACGTCCTAGAAGATGTGGATGGATCGACCTTGTTGCATTAAAATATACCTGTATGATCAATGGTGTAACGCAGATTATCATGACAAAGGCGGATATCCTAGATTCATTTAAAGAACTCGAATTGGGTATCGCCTATGAAATGGAGGGAAAGCAGATTGATTACGTGCCTTTTCAATTGGTTGGCACCCCGGTTACCCCCATCTGGAAAAAAATGGCTGGTTGGGAAGTGGATACCACCAAAATGAAAAAAGATGCTGAATTACCCGCTACTATGAAAACATATATCAAATTTATTAATGAATATTTAGGCGTGCCTGTGAAGTATGTATCAAATGGTCCGGGCAGAGATCAAATTGTACATTTATAATCAAAAAAAAGGAATAAAAAAAGTCGCATTATTTTTGAAAAATTAAATTTTCATTTGAAATTTACATAAATATTTTTGATTGAGTTATGGCAGTAAAATCTACAAAAGACCAAAAGACAGCGACCCCAAAAAATGGCGTAGTGAAAGCTGAAAAGTCAAGCAAGACATCTTCAAAGAAAAATGATGATGACGAAGAAGATGCGCATGCATCTGATGAAGACGATGATCTTGAAGAAACAGATGATTGGGGTAAGACAGAAGAAGAGGATGATAGCTGGGATCCTGACTTTGCAGAATTTGATTTACCTAAGACATCCAAAAAAGCTGGTAAAGCAAAAAAAGGCGGAGGTGAGGATGCGCATGCATCCGATGAAACGGACGATTTAGATCTAGACCTAAACTTAGAAGAAGATGATTTGTTTGACGACAAAGACGAATTTGATGACGATTTTTAAATAACGATTATTTTTTAATCGATATCTTGATATAAAGATTGTATTGAGGCCTGTAAAATTTGATTTTTATGGGCCTCAAATAGTTTAGCCTCTTGAGCAGGCAGCACAAGTGTATATGATTTCCCAGTAGCTAATTGCTGATCCATATTGGGATTCAATTCTTTTAAATAGGTCAAAGGCATTTTTAACCAAATTGCCATGGTCTTTGCATTGAACCTTCCTGAAATGACGATCCTTTCCATACCTGAACTTGCATTGCTAATGGAAGCCCTTTCGGTACTTTTATTTTGATCGAGCTCGTTCATAGATACACCTTCAAATATGGCATGCGTCGCTATGAATTTTTTAACATGATTCCTTGTCTCTAATGGAAGTTCGTATTGTAAGGCCCAGAAGTCTTTTGTTTTCTTTTTTTCTATTGCTTTACTTAATCTGCCTGCTCCACTGTTGTAGGCAGCTACTACCAATAACCAATCTCCAAATTGTAGAAATAATTCTCGAAGTATGGTTGCTGCTGCTTTCGTACTTTTTTGGTAATCCATCCGTTCGTCGTTAGGAAGTAGTTTCAAACCTAGTCGAGTTGCTTCTGCAGGCATGATTTGCCAAGGACCTGCAGCACCCGCCCATGAAACAACTTGCGAACTTAAATGACTCTCAATGACACTTAAATATTTTAACTCCACTGGTATGCCATTCGCAGTTAAAATTTCATCATATAAATTAAAATAAGGTTTTGCCCAGGTTTTCATCTTTCTCAAACCGTTGCCTTCTTTTTCGATATAGGATTGCACAAAGCTGATCGCTTTGGGATGCATTTCAATCACAAAAGATTTGTCTTTATCTGGTACTTGTTGTACAGTGAATAAGCTACTAAAACCAATTCGATTCAATGTCAAACTATCTTGCGCAGCGATGCTGTTAAAACAAAAAAGCAAACAATAAATAAATAAAACTGGTTTCATAAGAAAGAGGCTATGCGTTCGCACAGTTTATAGCTCCGGTCTTTAATCGACCATAGTATTTATGAATGACAGTGGAAAAAAACATCGGTTTAAGAAGCTTTCTCGTCCTTCTCTTTAATACCTTCTTCGATTTCTTTTTTCACGTTATTTTTAGCGTCATTGAATTCACGTATGCCTTTGCCTAACCCACGCATGAATTCAGGGATTTTTCTTCCTCCAAACATCACTAAAATAACTACACCAATAATTAATAATTCTTGAAATCCTAAGTTGCCCATAATGTATCGTTTAGAATGATAAAGGTAATGTAAATAGCACAAAAAAAGGTCCTCGAATAGAGGACCTTTATATAATTTAAGCGATTAGGCTTAGAATCTTTTTTCTTTAATACGAGCACTTTTGCCGCTTCTATCACGTAAGTAGTACAATTTAGCACGACGTACCTTACCTGACTTGTTTAAAACGATCCCATCAATATTGGGAGATAAGAAAGGGAACAAACGCTCCACACCTATACCATCAGAGATTTTACGAACAGTAAAAGTAGCTGTTGCTCCAGTTCCTTGGGTTTTAATGACATCCCCACGGAAGCTTTGGATACGCTCTTTACCACCCTCTACAATCTTGTAGTTTACGGTAATATTATCACCAGCCTTGAATGCTGGATAAGATTTCTTTGCTGTTAATTGCTCGTGTACGAAGTTTACTGCTACGCTCATAATTCATTTTTTTTGCGGAGGGCAAAGGTAGGGTTACCCTTGCTATTCTCCAAATAATTTGATCCAAATCTTAAATTCCGTGCTTTTTAGGGCCTGTTCTCCTCGTTATGCGCCTATCTGGCAATGTTTACAGCACGTTTTTCACGGATCACCGTTACTTTGATTTGACCTGGATAGGTCATTTCGGTCTGTATTTTTTGTGCAATTTCAAAGCTCAATTGGTCAGATGATTGGTCGGTCACCTTCTCTGCTTCTACAATCACCCTTAATTCACGTCCAGCTTGGATGGCATAAGCTTTCTCAACGCCTTGATAGCCAAGTGCTAAGTTCTCCAAATCCTTGATACGTTGGATATATTGTTGCATGATTTCACGTCTCGCACCTGGTCTTGCACCGCTAATAGCGTCACAAGCCTGGATGATTGGAGAAATCACATACTGCATTTCCATTTCATCGTGGTGGGCACCAATGGCATTCACCACCGCTGGATTTTCACCATATTTCTCGGCCAATTTAGCTCCTAATAATGCGTGGCTTAATTCAGTCTCTTCATCAGGAACTTTACCAATATCGTGTAATAAACCTGCACGCTTTGCCAATTTAGGATTCAATCCTAATTCAGCTGCCATGATACCACATAAATTAGCAGTCTCACGTGAGTGCATTAATAAATTCTGCCCATAAGAAGAACGGAAACGCATTTTACCAATGATACGAATCAACTCTTTGTGCAAGCCATGGATGCCTAATTCAATCACTGTACGTTCTCCAATTTCTGCAATTTGTTCTTCTAATTGACGACGTGTTTTATCTACCACTTCTTCGATACGTGCTGGGTGAATACGACCATCTGCCACCAATCTTTGTAAACTTAAACGCGCAATCTCTCTTCTCAATGGATCGAATGAAGACAATAAAATTGCTTCAGGTGTGTCGTCCACAATCAAGTCAACGCCTGTTGCAGCCTCGATGGCGCGAATGTTACGACCTTCTCTACCAATAATCTGACCTTTCATTTCGTCAGACTCTAAATTGAATACCGTTACCGTATTTTCAATTGCGACTTCGGCAGCAGTTCTTTGTATTGATTGGATGATGATTTTTCTAGCTTCTTTATTTGCCTTCTGCTTTGCATCTTCGATAATGTCTTGTTGTAATGCTAAAGCTTGAGTTTGTGCTTCGTTCTTTAAGCTCTCTATCAATTGTTGCTTCGCATCTTCTGCTGTCAGGTTCGCAATTTTTTCGAGACGACGGATATGCTCTTCTTGGTGCTTCTCTAATTCGCCACGCTTGATATTCACTAAATCTATTTCACGATTTAATTTCTCTTTAATCGCTTCGTTGTCGTTGATTTGTTTATCTAAAACAACTGCCTTTTGATTGATGCTTAATTCGTGTTGCTTTATTCTATTTTCAGCTTCTCCGATTTTCTTATTCTTCTCCAGCAATTCACGATCATGATCTGCCTTCAATTGAACAAAACGTTCTTTTGCTTCTAGTTGCTTTTCTTTTTTAATGTTCTCTGCCCTTGATTCTGCCTCTTTTAAAATGCTAGCTGCTTGATTTTCTGCGTCTTCTACTTGCTTTTTGGTGTTCTTGGCGAAAGCAAATCGCCCTATGAGTAATCCTCCTATTCCAGAGGCGCCCCCGATGATCAATAATAGTATTGTTTGGTCCATTGTTTAATCTTGTTGTGTTAAAAAAAATCGCCCTACTTCTTCACTTAGGTTCGGCAACGAAGATAAACAATTAATGTAAAGATTGGTCCGAATAGGCCCAATAATGTGTTATAAGTTGGTATTTACGAGCACTTTATCTATGGAAGCAGACATGTTGTCAATTTGGGCCTGAATTGCATCTATTTCATAGAGCTTTTGGCCATTCTGCTGCTCTTCTGTGGTAAACCAAAGCAAGACCATCGAGATATAGTCCTGGGTGTCGCTACCTGCATATAGCCCCTTGTACTCCACCAATTTCTGGTTAATCAAGGCAGCCGTTTTGCGCACTGCTTCCTCGTCTTTAGGGCTAATTTTAACCCTATAATTTCTATCTGCAATCAAGATGTTGACAGGAATCAAATTTTCTGGGGTATCGTTGAGTTGATCAGACATGTTTAGGGATTCAGGTTTTGAATACAATGATCGATTTCTTTAATAAAATCGTCGATTTTCTTGTTCAAGGCAGCTTTTTCAGCGGGACCCATTTGTTGGGCAGGACGCATCTGTGCTGTAATTAAGGCGGCTTGCTCATTTTTGAGTGCATTTTCGAGTTGACCAATCGTAATGAGCTGCTCCTCCAAAGTCCCCTTTAGTTGATGGTTTTCTTTCTCCAAGGCAAGTTGTCGCTTGAGCAAAGCTTGTAGTTTTTCTTGGAGGTCTAATAAAGCGGTCTGTAGATCAGACATGAGACTTTGTTTATGACTTGAAAGTACTTATTTTCTAATTTCTGCTTGAATATTTTTTTCAAATGCTGCCATTAATTTTTTCATCATCCCATCAATCTCCGTATCCGTTAAAGTGGCCGATCCTGTATTAAAAACAAAATTAATCGCGACAGACTTTTTATTCAATCCCAATTTATCACTTTCAAAAATATCAAATACGCGGGTTTCTTTTAAAGCATCTAACTGAACGGTTTTGATGGCCTGTTCGATCGCGGAATAAGTCACTGTTTGATCTATCACCAATGCTAAGTCTCTTTCGACAGATGGATATTTAGAAATCTCCTGGTATTTCACCGTGCCAGACTGGTATGCATTGAATAAGGTAATAAGATCAAAATTTAAAAACCCCACTCCTTGTTTGATGTCAAACTGAGCTAATTTTTTGCTGCCCACTAATTCAATTGTTCCTAGAACAGTCTTGCTTGTAATGACTTCGAACTGTCCATGCCCAATTGGATTCCAATTGATTTTTTTTAAACCTAATAATTCACAAAGCGCCATGGCAATCCCTTTTAGTACAAAGAAATCCTGCTCAGCCCCTTTTTCCCTCCAGCTGTCTTGTACTTGTTTGCCAGAAAGATAGATGGCTAAAGTTTCATCCTCCTGATACTTTCCTGCAGCCGTCTTCGCATATATTTTGCCCATTTCAAAGAAAGAGATGGACTCGTTTTTTCTATTATTATTATATGCAATGGTTTCTAAACCCGTTTCCAACATCGTTGGACGCATCACATCTAAATCGGCACTTAAGCTATTCAACATTTTAACTGTTGTTTCTAACTGTGCTTCTGTAAAATATTTACTATTGGTAATGGAGTTGGTTAAAATTTCTGTGTAACCACGACCTACTAAATAGTTGGCAATTTTATTTTTAAACTGCTCTTTTGCTTCTAGTAAATCCACCGAAGGACTAATTGTGATTGCAGTTGGAATCTCAATATTATCTAAGCCATCGATGCGTAAAATTTCTTCTACTAAATCCGCTGCAATACTAATGTCAGGCTTATTGTAAGGTACTGCCACTTGGATACTTTCAGCATCTTGATGCAATAATTCAAATCCTAAACTTGTTAAAATGGCAACTGCTTTATCCGCTGCATATTGCTTACCGCTTAATTTTTTTAAGTAAGCAAAAGTCATAGCAACTTTGACTTTCTCTGCAGGACTAGGATACACATCTACCACTGGACTACAGGTACCACCTGCAATTTCTTGAATCATTGCTGCTGCTTTCTCTAATACTTTAACGGTATTCGCAATGTCTACGCCTTTTTCAAAACGTGTTGCCGCATCTGTTCTCAAACCATGGTGCACCGATGTTTTACGAATATGTACATTTTCAAACCAA
>Ga0114981_10003336_pt1 | contig 10205 bp, 13 predicted proteins | sample S_140806_MF_Meta_FD_87028 | JGI IMG/M metagenome (GOLD analysis project Ga0114981, IMG submission 87028) | Freshwater microbial communities from Lake Simoncouche, Canada to study carbon cycling - S_140806_MF_MetaG | ecosystem: Environmental > Aquatic > Freshwater > Lake | place: Lake...
GCATCGACGATGTCCTTCGATTTGGAGCCGACGAGCATGTTGATGATGCGGCCTTTGCCAAAGCGGCCTTCCCAGGAGCCATCGGCACGTTTTGTGGCCATGCGGGCGATGCCGCTGAGTGTCTGACGAAGCATGGTGACCTCCTCGGAGGTGCCTTCACGCGGTGGTTGCACGCCTTCAGCACGACAGACATCGCAGGTACCGCAGGGCATAGTCTCCGTCTCGCCGAAGTAACGCAAAATTTGCTCCTGACGGCAGGCTTTGTCGTCGTAGCAGAGATCAATCATCGCCTTGAGCTTCGAGCGATCGCGACGGTCCTTTTCGGCGAGGGCCTTCAAATCGAGCGGAAGGTCTCGGGCGAGCAATTTGGGCTGCAAGAGGCGTGTGCCACGGATGCGCATACCGGGGATGTCGAAGCGTTCGATGACATCCATGCGGTTCAGCAGGCTCAGCGCGGAGGAGACGCCCATGCTGTTCTTCGCGCCGGTGAATTCGGTGATGTCGTCGATGGAGGCCTGGACTTCGTTTTGGGCATCGGCGCGGTTCAAAAGCGCTTGGTAAGTGGCGCGGATGATGTCGGGCGAAGGGTTGTTGCCCTCGATGAAGAATTCCTGGGTACGGGTATCGGCAAAATTGAAGTAAAGATCGCACTGCGAAGGCTCGCCATCGCGGCCGGCACGGCCTGCTTCTTGATAATAGGCCTCCACACTGCCTGGAACATCGAAGTGGGCCACGAAGCGCACATCGGAGCGGTCAATGCCCATGCCAAAGGCGTTCGTGGCCACGGCAACATCGGCTTTTTTCTCGATGAACTTCGTCTGGCGGCTTTCGCGTTCCTTGTCGTCGAGTCCGCCATGGTATTCGATGACCTTGATCTTCCTCTCGCGAAGCTCGGAGCCGACTTCCTCGACTTTTTTCCGCGTGGCACAGTAAACGATGCCGGTCTTGTGCGTGCTGATGAGCTTGATGAGGCGCTGATACTTGTCGTCGTTCGTCTTGGTGGGGATGATGTTGAGGCTCAGGTTTGGCCTCTCGAAGCCACGGATGGCAATCAGCGGATCACGCAGCGCCAGCGTGCGCAAAATGTCATCCCGCACCTCCGGCGTGGCGGTGGCGGTGAGGGCGACGACTTGCGGGCGATCTAGATTTTGCAGGGCCTCACCGAGGCGCATGTAATCCGGCCGGAAGTCATGCCCCCACTGCGAAAGGCAGTGCGCTTCATCGACGGCGAAGAGGGCGATCTGAACCTCCCGCAGTGCATTGGTGAAGCTGCGGCTACGAAAGCGCTCGGGGGCCACATAGACGAGCTTATACTCGCCATTTCGCAGGCTTTGGATGCGCTGCATCTGCTCGCCGGGCGAGAGGCTGCTGTTGATGAGCGTGGCGGGAATGCCGCGACGCTCCAGCGCATCGACCTGATCCTTCATCAGGGCAATGAGCGGACTCACGACGACTGTGACGCCATCCATGACCATCGCCGGAAGCTGGTAGCAGAGCGATTTCCCGCCGCCGGTGGGCATGATGACCATCGTATCACGCCCCGAGAGGATCGAAGCCATCACCGGCTCTTGGCCATCGAGGAACTCGCGGAAGCCAAAATGCTTTCGCAACGCCTCGCGGGCGTCGTGGATGGGTGTTTCGTCAGTTTCAGGCACAGCGCAGCATGGCGAGCAAAGACGGGCTTGTCACTCGTCAGGCATCAAGACGGGAATGGTTTTGCTGCCGTGACGGCGATAGATGTGGAAGTCGTCATCCAGCGTGAAGATGACGCCGTCCTTAAAAACCTCTGACATTCGGACGAGACAGGCGTCCGCGAGTGACATCGGCCTATCACGATACCGCCGCATCAAAGCACGCAGTTCAGGGAGATGCTCATCGACCTCAAAAGCGACACGGATGACGCCGCGTTCGAGCAGTTCAAAAAGTACATCCGTATCCACGCCCTCTCTTTTCAGAAGAAAAGCCGCCTCGGTAAGCACAGGCTCGCAGGTCACCAACGGCGGGCGCAATTGCTTCCACTGCTCCACCACCCATTCGGAGTGCTCCACATCCGCCACGAGGAACGAAACCAGCGGCCCCGTGTCCAGCAGCACCACACCTTTCACCTGCCGAAGCCCTCCATGTATTTAGGATTCGTGGCAATGTCCTTGGGCAGGCGCTTGATGCTTCCCGCGAGGTCGCGAGCCAGATCGTAACAGGACACCTCTTTCGAGTCTTGAGGCTCCTTCAGTTCTTTTTCCAATGCCGTGCGGATAAGCGCGGTCTTTGACACACGCCGCAAACGGCTCTCCTGCTGCAAGCGCAGCAGTAGCGAATCAGGCATCTTGAGAGTCAGAGTGCTCATGGGTGTGGAAATACGCCTTTCATGCTGATTTTGCAACGATGCAGAACACCAGGGGACGGCGGCGGCAGCTGGGCTGCCGCAGTCCAAGGTTTCACGAATCAGCTCTTTCCTTCCGAGCGGCGTCGTAGGCTTCGATGATGCGTTGGACGACGGGGAGGCGGACGATGTCTTTGGCGAGGAAGTGGACGAATTTCACGCCTTCGACGTTTTGGAGGATCTCGACGGCTTCGCGGAGGCCGGACTTCACGCCGCGGCGGAGGTCGATTTGAGAGGGATCGCCGGTGACGACGCAGCGGGCACCTTCACCGAGGCGGGTGAGGAACATGAGCATCTGCTCGGTGGTGGTGTTTTGGGCCTCGTCGAGGATGATGTAGGCGTTTTTGAGCGTACGGCCGCGCATGTAGGCGAGCGGGGCGATCTCGATGGCTCCGCGTTCGATGAGTCGCTCGGCTTCATCGGGATCGAGCATGTCGTAGAGGGCGTCGTAAAGGGGGCGAAGGTAGGGGAAGATCTTTTCTTTGAGGTCTCCGGGCAGAAAGCCGAGTGCCTCGCCAGCCTCGACGGCAGGCCGGGTGAGCACGAGGCGCTGGACGACCTTTTCGCGAAGCAGATGAAGGCCCTGTGCCATGGCGAGGTAGGTCTTGCCGGTGCCGGCGGGGCCGATGCCGAAGACGACTTCGCTTTCCCGCATGGCCTGCACATAAGCGATCTGGCCGCGTGTCTTGGCGAGCACGGGAGGCTTCTTGCCAGTGCTGAGGAGCTTCAAATGCATGATGGCCTCAGCGGGCGAATCGCCGGCATCACGCTGCACGCTTTCCGTGACGAGGCGGATCATCGCAGGTGTGATGTCGCCCCCTTGACGGCGAACGCGTTCGAGTTGTACAAAGACATCTCGCACGCGGGCGACGCCATGATCGTCTTCTCCATCGATTTTCACCCAGGCCTCGCGGCTGGTGAGATGAACGCCGAAGGCCTCGCCAATGCCACGAAGCGTGGCGAGATCATTGCCGAGGAGTTTTTGGAGAAACTGCGGCGTTTCGTAAGTGAGCGTGACGGTAGGCATAAGCGGGACCGAAGTGACGATTGAAGGCGGCGAGTTATTAGAAAAATCTCAACCGCGTGTCTGCTGGATGAAGTCGGCCACCAACGCGAGGCGCTTCACGCCGGGAGCAGATTCGACGCCGCTGGCGACATCGACGGCGGCGGGATGCGTTTGAGCGATGGCGGTGGCGATGCTTTGCGGCGTGAGGCCGCCGGAAAGGATGATGCGCTTGTCAGGAAAGCGCTCCACAGCCTGCACAGCGAGGTCCCAGGGGAAGGAATGGCCCGCTCCTCCGTAGAGGCCGGGATTGTAGGCATCGAGCAGGACATCGGCGCAGGGAAATGAGGCGATGGCATCGAGCGAGGCAGCGTCACGCACCTGAAAGGCTTTGATGATGTGCTGGCCGCGCTGGATGAGCTCGGCGACGAGCGCTGGCGGCTCATCGCCGTGCAATTGCAGGCTGCGAAAGAGGCCGCTGCGGATGGTGGCATCGAGTTCTGCCGCACTCGGATTCACCAGGACGGCGACGAGGTGGTGATGCGCGGCGGTTTCGGCGAGATGCTGTTCGGCCTCAGCGAGCGGGAGATAGCGCTTCGACTGTGGCCACAGATTGATGCCCACCGCATCGGCTCCGAGGTCAAAGACGAACGGCACCTGCTGCGGATCTTTGAAGCCGCAGATTTTGATGCCGAGGTGATCGCGTGGTGGAAACATGGTGGCAGTCATGAGGGCTGGCTGAAGGGCATGACGGGCGGCAGCAGGCCACCCGAGGCGGCGGGCGTGGAGCGGGCAGGCAGAAGCGTGGAGGTCAGCGTGAGCAATTGATCGAGGCGCGGTGGAAACGACAGGCTGCCACGAACGCGGACATCACGCTTGAGCGACTCGAAGAGCTGCATATCCGCCGGGCGTGTGAGGAAAAGAATGGGCGGGGCGGTGTGCGTGCCGCGATGGGCGAGCGGGTAGGCTTTGACGAGCAGGCGATCGAGCAAATCACCGGGCATATCCGGCAGCGGGATGGAGAAGATGAAAAGGCTGTACTCGCGGCGCAGCGCCATTTCAAAGGCATGCTCACCGCTCGGAGTGTCATCCACTTCACACTCGCGGAAGGCGGTGAGGGCCTCGCGAATGACACGGCGGTAAGGCAGGCTCTCCTCGGCGAGGAGCACGCGAGGCGGGCCTTTCGGGATGACCACGGGCGGCGCGGGTGGTGGAGATGGTTCCTCCGCAGTTCGTTGCGGATAGCGGAGGCGTTTGGTGGCCATGAGGCAGGTGGATCAGCTCTCGGGATACACGGCCACGGCCATGACGCCCTGACTGGGCACCCAACCGACGACTTCCACCCGGCCGAGCCGGCGCGAGGAGGAGCCCATGCCTTTTTTTACCGTGTCGATGATCTTCTTCTGCGTCTCTTCATTGGCTGTGGAACCGAAGAAACCAGCCAAATCCGTCAAAACAGGTGCCGGGGCGGAAACACCACCGGCCATCGTCACGGGCACGCGGCCCTGACCGCTGGCGAGGATTGTCTGGCGGATCAATTCCGGGTTCATCGTGGCATCGACGACGACGAGACGGCGCAGCCGGGTATCGGGAGCTGGGGAGGAAACAATCTGGAGCGGCGGCGTCTCGACGGGAGCCCCGTTAGCGGCCACGGGCGTGGAAACCGGTGGCTTGATCGATTTCGTGGGCTTCAAAAACACCGCAGGAGCCTGAGGAGAGCCCGAAAAGCTCGCCTGCGGCAGTGGTGAAAGCGATTGCGGTAAGGGCAATGCCTCCTGCGCCTGCACGAGGGCGGCGGAGGTGGCGAGCACAGCCATGAATCGGATTACAGGGTACATTTGTCGGGAGCGGGCACAGGTTTTACCATGCCCGCCGGAAATCGACAATGACAAATGTGCCCGCAACACCCCGGCATCAGAAGTACTTCTTGGTGAACATCTTGCGCGTCTCGCGGCCGATGCGATCAAGGACACCTTTGAGAACGAGTTCGTTTTGGTCGATGATGGCGAAATCGCTGTGGTGGGTAAGTTTGAGCTGTTGGCACTGCTCCGCGAGCTGCTCGGTGGCGACTTTGAGTTCACGGAGCTTCTGGCCAGTCTCCTCAGTGATGAGGTTTTGGTTGACGAGGTTTTCCAGCTTATCGGTCTCGCGGGAGAGGTAGCGAGAGGCGTTGGGGAGGTCTGGGGGGGGGCGTTGGCGAGGGCACCCTTATGGCAATCGACACACGGCTTGGTAGGCAGGTAACGGGAGGGCCGCTGCGGGACGACGGACTGCGGCTCGGCGGGGAGGCCTCCATCGCGGGCACCGATGAGATTCGGTGTGATGAAGAGCATGAGGTTTTTGTGGTTCTTGCTCCGGTTCTTGTATTTGAAGAGCCATTTCAGGCCGGGGATCTTTTTCCAGCAAGGGCACGCTCGCCTCGCCCTCACGCTCGCGGGCCTCATCGAGGCCGCAAACGGATCACGGAGCCGAAAGGCTCCACCACGAACAAGCTCATCCCCAAGTTCGTCCTCACCACCCTCACCACCCTCACCATCGAAGAAGAGTATGCCAAGGTGCTCAACTGGCTGAGTGATATCGAGCGCCGCCTGCGGCACCGCCCTTACCGTCCCGCAGGCCATGGCTGGCATCACCGGCCCCTGCCCTAGTTGCAGCCAGGTCATCACCGCCCCGCATCCTCACGCCCCGCCGCAGAATCACGCCGCCGTTCCACCGCTCCTTCCACGCGATCACAGCCCACATCATCCCCCGCATCCTCCGCGCCCGCCCATGCTGGCCCGCCGGAAAAAGCCAGCTTCTTCAGCCGCATCGGCATGTGGCTGTCTTCTCGTCGCCTCCCCGCCCCTCCTCGTCGGAGGCATGCTTCTCGATCTCAAAGGCATGTTCGATCAGCAGCAGGTCGATAACGAATCCTCCGAAGAAATGTCCATCATCAAAGCGATCGACCAAATCGTTTACACTGGCGGTCCCCACCCGCAGCAGCAAGCTGGCGGCGCTCAAAACCTCGAAAGCTTCATCCTCATCGAAGGCCAGCGCCTTCAACTCGAAGAAGAGATTGAGGAGCGAGAAGGAGAAATCGAAGAAGAGCCGCAACGGCCCAGCACATAGCGCCCGCCCAAACCTTCCGCGTTTCGAGCCGCCAGCTCGCTCGCATACTCCGCGCAACGCTCCACCGGCCATTCGGAAAGCCAGCCGTGCAAAAACGCTCCGTGATACACATCACCGCAGCCGGTGGTATCCACCAGCGGAGAAGCCGTGAAAGCCCGCTGATGATGGTGAAAGCCACCCGGCCTCCAAATCTGGCTACCACGAATACCATCCGTGATCACCAGCAGCCTCGCAGACGGCTGCAAAAGCTTTGAAACCATCTCCGCAAGGTCAGAACTACCCGCAGCCTTTTCAGCAAACTCACGCGAAAGGATACGCACATGGCTCGCCTCCAACAAATCACGGATCTGCTCTCGAAACCTCCCCGCGCCGCCATCGAAGGAAATTTCAATGTCCCGAGCCACCGCCGCTGAGATCGCCGCACGACAAGCCTTTTCATGGCGACCATTCACATGCAGCAGCCGCACCCCATCCAGCATCGCAGGCTCAAACACCGGCTCACCAGCCTCCGCAGGCTTAAAAACGATCTGCCGCGCCCCATCCCCCTGTCGCACGAGGATCACCGCCTCCGCAGAAACGCTATCAAGCAAGGCGCAGTCATGCCCATGAGCACGCAAAACCGCCAGCGCCGTCGCCACCGGCCCACCACGATCCTCCGCCCGCGCCAGCGCCTCCATCACACCCTCCTCCGCGCTGAATTCCGGCACCACGAAAAAGGTGTCGTGCGTCTCCGCACCGATGCCGAGGATGGTTTGAGAATTCATGGCTGCAAAATGGACGAAACACGCGGTTTGACAAACAAACCGGCGGCCCGCACTTTTTCCCATGCCCGCCACCATCGCAGCTCCCGCAGCCTGGATCGAGTCGATCAGTGACTTTCGTCTTCCTGCGCAGACAGATCAGCAACTCCAGAGCCTCATGGATAGAAACACGGAAGGCATCCTACAATCCTTCGAGAAAGATCAGCTCGCTGCTCTCGCGGCACTCAGCGAAGAAATCTCACTCCTTCGTGCTCAGGCACTTCAATTGCTCGGTCGGCAGCCCACATGAGCACGCCGGAGGCTTTGGCATCTGAAGTGCGGCACCGTGCTGGAGATCGCTGCGAATACTGCCGCAAGAGCCAACAGCTCCAAGGGGCCACTTTTCATATCGAACACATCGTCCCGGTAACCTGCGGAGGAAAGACGACGTTGGAAAATCTGGCTCTCGCCTGTCCGAGCTGCAATCTGCATAAATCAGATCGTTCACATGCCGTGGACCCGGTTACAGGTGAACGCGCCCTGCTGTTTCATCCTCGGAATGACGCTTGGATGGATCATTTTGCATGGGAAGGAACTGGAGTGAACGGATTACCTCCATTGGGCGGACCACAATAGCCTGCTTCGATATGAACCATCCCCGCCGCCAGCGAGTGCGGGAGGCGGAGAGGCTTTTCAACTTGTTCCCCCCAGTTTGATCCCATGAAACCCCTCCTTATCTCGATCACCGCTTCGCTACTGCTCACCGCGCTCACGCTTTGGGCGCAGGAGGGAGGCTCAGTGCTCGGGAACCTCGTGGGACGCGACGAGTGGGGCGGCGGCGATACCGGCGGGGAGCAAGGCAAGCCAGCGCAGACGACAGAGCAAACCGCGAAGGACATCCGCTTCATCAGCATCCACAACTTCGCCGGCCCCAAGGACAAGGAAACCACACGGCTGAAGAGCAATCAGGCGGGCCATCGGGAGCGTGGCTTTGGCGACATCGCCTACCATTTCATCGTGGGTGACAGCGGCCGCATTTACGAGGGCCGCCGCCCCACGCTGGCTCCGGCCTCCAATACCTACTACCTCAGCCCGGCGGACTTGAAGACGAAGGTCACCTCCATCGACGAGGGCAAAATCAGCGTCGCGCCTGATTTTCGATCCAAGGCCCGCGAACGCATTCCCGGTCACACGAAGGGCCACCTCACCGTGTCCTTCCTTTGCGGCGGTCGCGTGCAAAATGGCGAGCTGGTGGATCATCCCGAGCTTTTGCAGCCGCAGGCCATGCAGCGGGCCGCCACCCTCGTCGCCGAGCTGCTCTTACGTCATGGTTTGGAGCCGAAGGACATCCGGGCGCACCGCGAGTTGGCGGAGACGAATTGCCCGAATGATGCCATCTACCGCTGGCTGCGGGGTGAAACGATGACCCAGTAAGGAAAAGGCGAAGGCATAAAGCTGATCGAGGCCGAATTTCAGCGGCTGAAGGGCACGCCGCGCTGAGCTGAAAGATCGCTCACACTCGAAACGGCTGCTTTCGGGCGAATTCGCCATTGTCATCTCCTCCCTCGTCATTCAACATCGCGCCCACTTTCCCCGCATGAGCACCACCACCCTACCCGACGCCTCCGCCCCTTGGTACAAGCACCTCACCAAATACCACTGGTTCGTCTTCATTGTGGCCTCGCTCGCGTGGTTGTTTGATTGCCTTGATCAGCAGCTCTTCCTCCTGGCCCGCAATTCCGCCATGAAGGCGCTCCTGCCTCCAGGTATGGACCCCATCAAGTACGGCGGCTACGCCACCTCCATCTTCGTCGCGGGCTGGGCTACCGGCGGCCTGATCTTCGGCTCCGTGGGAGATCGCATCGGCCGGGCCAAGACGCTCACGCTCACCGTGCTCATCTACTCCGTCTGCACCGGTCTCTCCGCCTTCTCCAAAGGCTGGATCGATTTCGCCATCTACCGCTTTCTCACCGGCCTCGGCGTCGGCGGTGTCTTCGGCCTCGCCGTCGCTCTCGTGGCGGATACGCTTCCTGATACGGCCCGCGCCGGTGCGCTCGGCACCTTGCAGGCTCTGTCAGCCGTCGGAAACATCGCCGCAGGCATGACAAGCATGTACATGGGTAGCCTGGAAGCCTCAAAGGCCATCGAACCCGGCACCGCCTGGAAATACATGTTCCTCGTCGGCGCATTGCCCGCCTTCCTTTGCGTCTTCATCCAGATCCGCCTCAAAGAACCCGAGAAATGGGTCAAGGCGCGTGCCGCAGGCAAAGCCGCAGGCGTGAAGTTTGGCTCTTATTCTTCCCTGCTCGGTGATGTGCGCTGGCGGAAATCCGCCCTGCTCGGCATGGTGCTCTGCGTGGCCGGTGTGATCGGCCTTTGGGGCATCGGTTTCTTCAGTCCTGAACTCGTCGGCGATGTGATGGAACGCTCACTCAAGGCCGAAGGCGTGGCTCCGGAAAAGATCGCCGGAGAAAAGACCTACTGGATCGGCGTGAACTCCATCGTGCAGAATCTCGGTGCCTTCTTTGGCATGCTGCTCATGACGAAAATCGCTCAGAATCGCGGCCGCAAGCCCGCCTTTGCCATGGCCTACATCGCCGCCATGATCGCCACCATTGGCTTCTTCCAGTTCTTCGATGGCCGTGGTGATATTTGGATGAGCGCCGTCATGGGTGCCTGCCAGCTCGCCCTCTTCGCCGGCTTCGCCATCTACCTCCCCGAGCTCTTCCCCACCAGCCTGCGCAGCACCGGCACCAGCTTCTGTTACAACGTCGGCCGTTTCGTCGCCGCCAGCGGTCCCTTCACCCTCGGCAGCCTGCAAGCAGCCCTCAAAGCCGGTGCCACCACGCCCGAAGCCAAGCTGGAGGCCTTCCGCACCGCCTGCACCTACATGAGCGCCATCTTCCTCCTCGGCCTCGTCGCCCTCGCCTTCCTCCCCGAGACCAAAGGCCGCCCGATGCCGGAGGATTGAACC
>Ga0114981_10003338_pt1 | contig 10201 bp, 6 predicted proteins | sample S_140806_MF_Meta_FD_87028 | JGI IMG/M metagenome (GOLD analysis project Ga0114981, IMG submission 87028) | Freshwater microbial communities from Lake Simoncouche, Canada to study carbon cycling - S_140806_MF_MetaG | ecosystem: Environmental > Aquatic > Freshwater > Lake | place: Lake...
ACTGGTACCTGATCCGCGTCGCTGGCTACGACAACGTGTCGTTCGGCGCTGGTGGCGTGTTCATCGACATGCCCGAGGCTTGCGCGCTCCCGACCAGCACCGGCAACGAGGCTGAGGCTTGCGGCGCTTCGACCAACAACGGCTGCAACGCCGGTGGTGTGTTCGAGAACATCGCGCTCGGCAACAAGGTTCGCGGTACGTTCTTCACGGCGGTCGATCCGACCACCGGTGGCAACACCCGCGACACGGACTTCTACAAGCTGACCATCACCGCGGACACCGCTGTGACCGCCAAGCTCTACTCGGCTTCGTTCGCTTCGCTGCTCATCCTCGGTGGCGACATCACCACCGCTGGCTGCGCTGGCGTGACCGTCATGGGTAGCGGCGCGGGCAACTGCCCGATGACCGCGACCGCCTGCCTCAACCCGGGTTCGTACTACGTGTTCGTCGCGACCAGCGCGTTCACCGGCGTGCCCTGCGGCAGCGGCCAGATCAACGACTACGTGCTCGAAGTCACCGGCACCCCGTCGAACTGCCCGGATCCGCTCACCACGACCTGCCCGGCTCCTGGCCCGAACACCTTCTCGCTCAACTCGGATCCGAACACCTCGACCGCTGGCCTCGTGGCTTGCGCGGTGAGCCCGGCGTTCCCGAACTGCAGCGGTGGTGGTACCACGGCCAACAGCTACGCCCGTTCGTTCCCGGCTGGTAGCGTGGGTGGCTCGATCAGCTGCCTCAACCTCGGTGTCTTCTCGATCCGTCGCGCTGTCAACACCGCGAACACCGCGTGCGCCAACTTCTCGAGCAACCTGCCGCTGCCGGCGACCATCGGCATCTACCAGGACCTCAACGGTGGCGCTCCGACCAACAAGGAGCTCACGCAGGGCGACGGCAACGACCTTCGCCTCATCGCGGAGCGTCAGGTTGTCGTCCCCGGTGGCGCGTACAAGGGCACGATCTCGTTCGATCCGCCGCTCTGCCTCACGGGCGTGACCGGCAACATCGTCGTGATCATGGACATCCCGAACCTGAACGACGGCTCGACGGGCACGATCCCGGCGGCGTCGGGCTACGGTCTCCGTCCGGGTGGCAACACTCCGGTCGGCGCGACCAGCAGCCTCACCTACTGCCGTCTCTCGTGCGCTGACAGCGGCGCCTACCAGCTCTGCGAGTCGCTCGGCGCGACCTTCCTGGCTCAGTGGGTCGTTGAGATGAACGGCAACTTCGCCACCTGCGCTGGCGCTTGCCCGACCGACCTCAACCACGACGGCGTGACCGGCTCGGCCGACCTTGCGGCTCTCCTCAACGGTTGGGGCGGCACTTCGCCTGACCTCAACGGCGACGGCGTCGTCGGCTCGGCCGACCTGTCGACCCTCCTGAACGCCTGGGGCGCCTGCCCGTAATCCGAAAGGGTTGCGAACAGACCCTGGTCCGAAGGATCAGTTTGAAACTCACCGCACCCCCGGCTTCGGCCGGGGGTGCGGTCGTTTTGCATTGCTGATGGACGCAACTCAGTGCGCTGGCTCGGCTTGGCTCCGCTGACGACCGAGGACAACCGCCGAGTGCGCAGGCTCGGCGATCTTGAGTTGGTTGCGATGTTGGGAAACGATGAACTTTCAGGTTGGCGACCATACGGACTGCGTTCATAATCGCGCGTCTCAGGGCTTTTTGCGGCGGTTGTTAGGGCCGAAGCCAGCTGACTCGAACGCTTGCGTAATAGCGTTCGCTCGCTTGTTCTCGTTGCGGCCGCGCGGCCGTATCCCAGCCCGACTCCATGAGAGTCCCAAGAGGAGAGTTCTATGAAGAAGTTTGATGGCATGAGTTCGCTCATGGCCGCCGTCCTTGCGACGGGCGGCTTTGCTGCGATGGCGATGGCGCAGGATGAGTGCTCGACGGCGATCGTCGCGACCACTGCTGCGCCGACCGCGTTCAACACCGCCACCGCGACTGCCAGCGCCGATGCGATTCCGACCGACGCGCAGTGCGCCGGCACGTTCCTCAGCTGGCAGGCCGGACAGAAGGACGTGTGGCTGAAGTACACCCCGACTGAGGGTGGAACCGCGACCTTCTCGACCTGCCTCGCTGGCTCGTACGACACCTCGATGGCGATTTACACCGGCACGTGCGGTGCACTGACCCAGGTTGCCTGCAACGGCGACGGCCCCACCGACGGCGGCTGCCAGAACTACTACTCGATCGTTTCGAACCTCACCGTCGCGGCGGGCACCACGTACTACGTCCGCATGGGTGGTTACGCGGGCGCGACCGGCGCTGGTCAGCTCACCATCACCTTCACGCCGAACGCTGCGGGCTGCGGCACCGGCGGTAGCTGCGGCGCGGTTCACGCTGCCCCGGGCTGCAACGACGGCGTCTGCTGCACCGCGGTGTGCGCGAGCAACCCGCTCTGCTGCGAAATCGGCTGGGATCAGTCGTGCGTTGACGCGGCTGTCGCTGCTTGCGGCATCTTCGTCTACACCTGCAACCAGGGCACCCCGGCCAACGACTGCGCGACCAACGCGGTCGTCGTCAACACCGATGGCGTGCGCTCCTTCAGCAACGTCGGCGCGATCCAGGACGGCCCGAACTACGGCACGACCTGCGGCTCCGGCAACAACTCGAGCAACAACGACGTCTGGTGGCGCGTCCCCGCGGTCGCCAACGGCACCCTGACCGTCTCGACCTGCGGCACCACGCCGTTTGACTCGAAGATCGCGATCTACGACATGGGCACCTCGCCCTCGACGTACGACTACAACACGCTCAACACGTCGATCATGGGTTGCAACGACGACGGCAACAGCGGCAGCTGCATGCTGACCGACGGCGTGACCCCGTACGCTTCGGAACTCTCGGTGACTGTGGCCGTTGGTCACAGCTACCTCGTGAACCTGAGCACCTACACCGCGGGCGAGACCGGCGCTGGCCAGATCTCGTTCAACGTTCCGGAGCCGTGCTCGCTCCCGTCGACGACCTCGTCGGAAGGCGAAGCTTGCGGCAGCAGCACCAACGCTGGTTGCGTGAACAACGTCAGCACCACCACCGCGATCGCGCTCGGCGCGTCGGTCGGTGGCACCTTCTGGGCCGACGCCGGCACGCGCGACGTCGACTGGTACAGCTTCACCCTGACCTCGGGCAAGACCGTCACCGCGAGCGTGTTCAGCGCTTCGAACGCTGCGGGCTTCCTGTTCAAGGGTGATTCCTGCTCGGCGCAGTTCATTGGCCAGATCGCCAACAGCTGCCCCGCGACTGGTTCGTGGTGCCTCCCGGCCGGAACCTACACCTTCGCGGTCGCGACGGCTGGCTTCACCGGCACTCCGTGCGGCTCGGGCGTGTTCAACAACTACGTCCTCCAGCTCAACGGCGTCAACGCGACCTGCCCGAGCTTCGGCGATACCTGCTCGTACAACATCGGTACGACTGTTTCGCAGAACACGGATTCGGTCATCACCAACTACGCGTTCGGTTGCTGGCTCTACTGCGGCACCAACGAGTCGACGTTCAGCACGGCGACCAACTTTGCTCGTAGCTTTGCCGGCCTCAACAGCGGCAACCTCGGCTGCGTGACGGTTGGCGTTTCCAACATGGATGAGAACACCGACGGCACGCTCGCCAACGGCGCTCCGGTCACCATCACCCTCGGTCTCTACCGCGATACCGATGGCGGCAACCCGACCACGGTTGGTGGCGATCTCCAGCTCATCACGCAGAAGAGCTTCACCGCGCTCGGTGGCTTCGGTCTGCTCACTTGGAACCTCGATGCTCCGCTCAGCCTCACCGGCAACACCCAGCCGCTCGTCGTTGTGATGAGCGCTCCGATCCGCGGTGGCTGCAGCCCGGCAACCAACGGTATCTCGGGCGGCGTTGGCAACAACACCGGCTCGTCGGCACCTTGGTTCGAGCAGTCGATCGATCCGAATAACATCTGCAACGATCCGGCGTTCGTCGCGCAGACTGGTACCTCGCAGTGGATCGTGAACCTCGGCATGGTCGCGGCACCCTCGTGCCCGACCGACATCAACCACGACGGCGTCACGGGTTCTGCTGACCTCGCGGCCCTCCTCAACGGTTGGGGTACGAGCTCGCCGGACCTCAACGGCGACGGCACGGTCGGTTCGGCCGACCTGTCGACCCTCCTCAACGCCTGGGGCGCCTGCCCGTAATCCGAAGGGATTGCGATCAGACCCCAGTCCGCAAGGATTGGTTTGAAATCACCCGCGCCCCCGACCTTTGGTCGGGGGCGCGGTGCTTTTGGACTGGACGGTCGGCGGGGGCTCGGCGAGGGCTGTTGTCTTTTTCGCGCGATCCGCAACCCCTCTGGACCGATTCGGAATACCCTCGCCTTCCCGCGTTGGCGAGTCCGCCTCCGCAAAGCCAGGAGTTGGACCCAGTGCGTAAGTTCTTGATCGTGGTGGCAATCATCCTCGGCGTCGCCGTCGTGGGGTTGGTCGTGGCGGGTCCGTCTGCGCTTTCGCTGCTCCCGAAGTTTGGGGCAGGGGAGGACGCGCTTGCCGTCCGCATCGCAAAGATCACCAAGCGGGAGCTGGTCGAGACGGTGTCCGCGCCGGGCGAGCTCGACCCCGAGTTCAAGGTCGACGTGTCGGCCGAAGTCAGCGCGCGCATCCTCGAGCTGCCGTTCCGCGAGGGAGCGACCGTCCGCAAGGGCGAAGTCATCGTCAAGCTCGACGATCGCGATCTCAAGGCGTCGCTCGATGCGCAGATGGCGCGTCGCGACGGCGAGCGGTTCCGCCTTCGCAGCGAGCAGGAGCGCCTGGCGGGTCCGAACTCGCAGCTGGCCAACGCCCGGGCGACGCTCGAGCGTCAGGAGTCGCTCTTCAAGACCGGCGACGTGAGCCGCGCGGTGCTCGACGACGCGATCGCACGCGTGCGCGAGCTCGAGGCGAACATCGCGTCGTCCAAGGAAGGCCTTTCCGTGATCGAGAGTTCGCTGGCCGCTGCCGAGGCGGACATTGAGCGCGCGCGGCAGTTGCTCAAGAAGACCACGATCCTCGCGCCGATCGACGGGCAGATCACCGAACTCAACGCCAAGCAGGGCGAGCTCGTCGTCGTCGGCACCATGAACAACGCGGGTACGAAGATCCTCACCGTGGCCGACCTCGGCTCGGTGCGGCTCAAGGCCAAGGTCGCCGAGAGCGACATCGCGCGCGTGCGTGCGGGCCAGGCCGCGACGGTGCGCGTGAACGCGTATCGCGCGCGCGAGTTCAAGGGCACGGTCGAGCGCGTGGCGCTTTCGCGCGGCACCGAGCAGTCGTTCGGCTCGTCGTCGGGCGCGAGCGGCAGCGGGCAGGGTGGTTGGTTCAAGTGCGAGGTCAAGCTCGAACTCACCGAAGGCGAGACGCTCTACTCAGGGCTCGCGGCGAATGTCGACATCGTGGTCGACCGCAGCGAAGGCCTGCTCGTGCCGAGCCAGGCGCTGATGGAGCGCAAGGTCGAGGATCTCCCCAAGGATCTCGCCGAGTCGCCGCTGATCGACAAGGTCCGCAAGAAGGCGACGGTCGTGTTCCGCATGGTCGACGGCAAGGCGGTGCTCACGCTCGTGCGCACGGGCGCGTCGAACCTGAGCGACACGATGATCAGCGAGGGCCTCTCCGAAGGCGACGTCGTCGCGACCGGACCGTACCGCGTGCTCGAGCGGCTCAAGCAGGGCGATGCGATCCGCGAGGAGACCGCGAAGGACATCGTGCCCGCGGCCGGCTCGTCGGGATCCTCGTCGGGGAAGCCGAATGGCTGACGCGAGCGACAACCGTCCGCTGATCCAGGCCGTCGGGCTCACCAAGATCTATCGCGTCGGCGTTGAGACGATCCACGCGCTGCGCGGGCTCGATCTCACCATCGAGCGCAACGAGATGGTCGCGATCATGGGTTCGTCGGGCTCTGGCAAGAGCACGCTGATGAACATGCTCGGCTGCCTCGACCGCCCGACCGGCGGCACGTACCTGCTCAACGGCCGCGATGTGAGCCGCATGAACGCGAAGGAACTCGCGCAGGTCCGCAACGAGGAGATCGGCTTCGTCTTCCAGAGCTTTGAGCTGCTGCCGCGGCAGACCGCGCTTGAGAACGTCGAGCTGCCGCTGATCTACGCGAGCGGTGGTTGGCGCGGTCGCAGGCAGCGCGCGCTGGCGGCGCTCGAGCGCGTTGGCCTCGCCAAGCGCGTCGATCACCGGCCGAACCAGCTTTCCGGCGGACAGCGCCAGCGCGTCGCGATTGCGCGCGCGATCCTCAACAAGCCGTCGATCCTGCTCGCCGACGAGCCGACGGGCAACCTCGACAGCGCGACGACCGCGGAGATCCTGGCGCTGTTCCGGCAGCTGCACTCCGAGGGACAGACCGTGATCATCGTGACCCACGAGGACGAGGTCGCTGCGCATTGCCAGCGCGTGGTCCGCCTGCGCGACGGCCGCGTGCTGAGCGACCTGCCGGTCGCGAAGGACATCGCGGGCCGACACCTGCCCATGATCGAAGCGGCCGCGGCTTCCGCCGCATCGTCCAGCGGAAAGGCCGGCGCCTGATGCTCAATCCGCTCTTCTGGCTGCAGGCGATCTCGCTGGCGTTCTCGCAGATCTGGGCCAACAAGTCGCGCGCGTTCCTGACCGCGCTCGGGATCATCGTCGGCGTCGCGAGCACGACCGCCGTGATCGCCGCGCTCACCGGCCTCAAGGCGCGCGTGCTGACCGAGTTCGAGTCGGTGGGCGCGAGCAAGTTCTTCGTCTTTCCCAACCGACCCGACAACGCGCCGCGCAACATGTATCCGTGGGAGAAGATCCTGCTCAAGACCGCGGAGGCGCGTGCGATCCACGACGAGTGCACGCTCGTCAAGGCCGTGACGCCGATCACCGAGGTCGGACTCACCGTGCAGGCGGGCGAGAAGACGATCGAAGGCCTCACCGTGTCGGGCATCTGGCCGGACTGGCATGAAGTCGAGAACCGCTTCGTGCAGGAAGGCCGGCCGTTCACGCAGATCGATGTCGACAGCGAGCGTCAGGTGTGCCTGATCAACGCCGACGGCATCAAGGAGCTCAATCTCGCGGCGAATCCCGTCGGCGAGGCGATCCTGCTCGGCGGGCGGCGGTTCATGATCGTCGGCATCGTCGAGACGGTGCAGGCGCGCTTCTTCGGCATGAACACATCGAGCGCGGAGATCTTCATCCCGTTCTCGGTGGCGGAGAAGATGCAGGACCGCAACTTCTTCATGCGCATCGAGGGGCTGTTCAAGAGTCCCGAGACGGCGATGGAGGGCGAGGACGAGGTGCGCTTCGTGCTGCGGCGCATGCGCGGGCTCGGGCCTGGTGATCCGCAGACGTTCCAGGTCGCGGCGATCGACAAGTTCATCACGCAGTTCAAGGCGCTGGCGGCGGGCATCACGGCGATCGCGGGCGGCATCGTCGGCATCTCGCTGCTTGTCGGCGGCATCGGCATCATGAACATCATGCTCGTGTCGGTGAGCGAGCGCACGCGCGAGATCGGGTTGCGCAAGGCCGTCGGCGCGACGCCGATGGCGATCCTGCTGCAGTTCCTGCTCGAGGCGGTCACGCTCTGCCTGGTCGGTGGGTTCCTGGGCATCGCGTTCGGGCGCCTCGCGGCGTACGGGCTCACCAAGATTCCCGGCGCGCAGCTCGATCAGGCGGACATTCCGTTCTGGGCGGTGCTGCTGAGCTTTGCGTTTAGCGCAGCGACCGGAATCGTGTTCGGCATGTTCCCTGCGATCAAGGCCTCGCGCCTCGATCCGATCGAGGCCCTGAGGCACGAATGAACGAGATGCGAGAAGAACGGTCTTTCCCCGCGTTTGCGCGCGTCGCCGCGATTGGCCTCGCGGCCGTGGCGCTTGCCGGCTGCAAGTCGGGCATCTTCGACAACGACGATCCCAAGTGGCGCGTGCCTGAGGGCGAGCTGCGGCGCATCGACAACCTCGATCCCGTCGCGCGCTCGACGGAGAAGCCTGTGCCGCTCGACGAGGCCACGAAGCAGTCGCTGGCCGAGATCAGCGCGCCGCCGTCGCCGCAGGAGCCGGTCGCGCTGACGCTCGCCGATGTGCGCGCGGCAGTGCTCAAGAACAACCTCGACCTGCGCACCGCGCTGATCGATCCCGCGATCGCGCGCGAGAATCTCTCGGCGGAGGAGGCGAAGTTCGAGAACACCTTCTTCGCCAACTACCAGCGCAATGAGAACAGCGTGTTCGCGAACCTCGCGAGCGGGCTGCCGGCGAACTCCGAGTCGTTCGACGCGGGCATGCGCATTCCGCTGGCAACGGGCGGCGACATCACGCTGTCGTCGCCGGTCACGCGCGGCGACAGCGGCGTGAGCTTTGGTGCGCCGGGCGACGATTGGCTCGCAGCGCTTTCGTTCTCGATGAGCCAGCCGCTGTTGCGCGGCGCGGGTGTTGCGACGAACACGAGCTCGATCCGCGTGGCGGCGTGGCAGGGGCAGATCACCGATTCGCGCACCAAGCTCGAGTCGATCCGCATCATCGCCAACGCCGACAAGGCGTACTGGAACGTGTACTCCGCGTTCCGTGAGCTCGGCGTGCGACGCGCGCAGTACGAAGTCGCGGTCAAGCAGCTCGAGCGCGCGCGACGCCGCGTGTCGCAGGGTGACGCGGCGGAGATCGAGGTTCTGCGCGCCGAGAGCGGCGTTGGCAGTACGCTCGAACAGATCATCGTGGCCGATTCGAACCTGCGCATTCGCCAGCGCGCGCTCAAGCGGCTGATGAACCGCGAGGACATTGCGGTCTCGACATCGACGCCGATCCAGCCGAAGACCGAGCCGAATCCGCTCGGGCTCAAGCTCGACGGCGCGAAGCTGTCGGAGCAGGCCGTCGCGAACCGCATGGAGATGCTCGAGCTCGAGCTGCAGCTCGCGATCGACCAGACCAACGTCGACTTCCGGCGCAACGCGGCGCTGCCGCTCTTCGTGGTCGACTACACCTATCAGGCGCAGGGAAACGGCTCCGACGTGCAGTACGCGTACGGATCGCTGAGCGATGCCGACAGCATGCGCATCGGTCTGCGCGCGGAGATTCCGCTCGGCAACGAGGCTGCGGAGTCGCGCGTGAACGCGGCGATCCTGCAGCGCGTGCAGCGGCTCGCGACGCGCGAGGCGCGGCGGCAGTCGATCCGCACCGAGGTGTACGACGCGCTCGATCAGCTCGCGCAGAGCTGGCAGCGCATCCTCGCCGCGCGGCTTGAGACCGTGCTCGCGGCGCGCACGCTCGCGGGCGAAGAGCGGCAGTTTGACGTCGGCCTGCGCACGAGCACCGATGTGCTCGACGCAAGCGCGAGCCTGGCCAACGCGCAGAGCCGCGAGGTGCAGGCGCTGTCGAGCTACGAGATCGCGCTGGTGGACCTCGCGTTCGCGACGGGCACGTCGCTCGGCGCGGCGCACATCCAGTGGGAGCCGTTCTCGCAGGCGGAGCTCGATGCGCTCAAGAAGAGCCAGGACGACCACGGCCAGCCGCCGATCCCGGATCCCACGGGCGCCGCGGTGATGGGCGGTTCGATCGGCGATGCGCCCAAGCAGTGAGCGACGCGCGGGTCACGCGCGCGGGTTGCTTCGCCGCGCAGGCGCGTCGGCCGCGAGCGTTGCCAGCATGCGGATGCGCTCGGGAATCGTCTCGTCGGCGTACAGCTCGTCGAACGCGCGCGTGAGCGCGGCGTCGGACTGGCGCGTGATCAGCGTGTTGTGGCGGACGAGCGCGGCGGCGATGGTCGCCGCGTAGAGTCGCGCCGCGAGATTGCGCTCGGGCATGGTCGCGCCCGTCGTGCGCAGCATCTTGTAGGCGGTCTTGAGTTCCTCGAGTTGCTTGGCCGTGGTCGCCGCGTCGAGGATCGCGTCGAACGGATCGCGCGCGTTGGGCACGATCTCGCGCGTGAGCCAGGTCGCGCCGGCAATGGCGGGGGAGTTGTCGAGCTCGAACGCCCAGCTCAGCGTGTCGCCGAGGGTGTTGTGGGCGTCGGAAGACGGCTGGCGGTTGGGATCGGGTTCAAGCTCGTACATGGTGTTGGATCGCCGCGGTTCGCCCGGTCAACCATTGGAGAGAAGCGCACGGAGCTCGGTGATCTCCGCCTGGAGGTCCGCTGGATTGTCGATGGTTGCGCGCAGCTCCTCCATGAGGATCGACGCGAATCGCCGCTTGGCGACAAGGAGACGCGCCGCGCAGGTGCCCTTGTCGAGGCCGACGCGCGGGCCG
>Ga0114981_10003340_pt1 | contig 10198 bp, 4 predicted proteins | sample S_140806_MF_Meta_FD_87028 | JGI IMG/M metagenome (GOLD analysis project Ga0114981, IMG submission 87028) | Freshwater microbial communities from Lake Simoncouche, Canada to study carbon cycling - S_140806_MF_MetaG | ecosystem: Environmental > Aquatic > Freshwater > Lake | place: Lake...
AAAAACTAAAAACTAAAAACTATTTTCGCAGTATGAATCCGAACAGAAAGTTAATGACATTAGATGAATTTACTATTCATCAAACAAGACAATTTTCAAATGCTACAGGAGAGCTTTCTACCTTGTTGAGAGACATTTCCTTGGCTTGTAAAATGATTAATAAACAAGTAAATAAAGCTGGTTTAGGAGATGTATTGGGCACTCATGGTGCTACCAATGTACAAGGAGAAGAGCAAATGAAGTTGGATGTATATTCAGACCAAATGTTGATCAATGTACTTCGAAATAGTTCAGAATGCGCCGGTATTGCATCTGAAGAAAATGACGATTTTGTGGCTTTTGAAGATGAGTATTCAATGAACTCAAAATATGTTGTAATGTTTGATCCGTTAGACGGCTCCTCTAATATTGATGTGAATGCTTCTATCGGAACCATATTTTGTATTTATAAAAGAGTAAGTCCATTGGGAACGCCTTGCATTGAAGCCGATTTTTTACAACCTGGTTCAGCAATGAAAGCAGCAGGATATGTAATTTATGGTTCTAGCACGATGTTGGTTTATGCTACTCAATTAGGCGTTAATGGGTTTACCCTTGAGCCTAGTATTGGTGAGTTTTGTTTGTCACATCCTGATATGAAAGTGAAAGAAAATGGAAAAATATATTCAATCAATCAAGGGAATACCAACAAACTAAATGATAAGTTAAAAGACTATTTAAATTATTGTATGGATGAAGAATTTTCTCATCGATATATTGGAAGTATGGTAGCTGATTTGCACCGAACATTAATCAAAGGGGGTATATTTATGTATCCTGCTGACTTTAAAAATAAAAATGGGAAATTAAGATTAATATACGAATGTAATCCAATGACCTTTATTGTTGAAAAAGCAGGAGGTTTGGGCACAACCGGAAATGAAAATATTTTGGATGTAAAACCTCAAGAGTTGCATCAAAGAGTGCCTATTTTTATCGGTTCTAAAAATATGGTAGAAAAAGCAGTGGAAATGATCAACTAAATAAATTTAATTCTAAATAAAAAAAGGATAGTGACAAACGCTATCCTTTTTTTGATAAATTCTTAGCCAATGATGTTAGCCAATAAAGCCTTGAGATAATCTTTTGAAAAATAATTATTTGGCCTATTTTTAGTTGAATTCTGACTGAAATTTGCAATTATTCTTTCCATAAAAAAGGAAATAAAATGATGGATAAAGCAATAATCAAAACATCTAAACCAATCAGAATAAAGTAAAAACTCCACCATCCAGTTACACTCATAGTTACAAATAAGGGCTTTGATAAATCGGAAATCACAATAATTTGTGGCACCACGATAGGAAATCCTAAAATGGCTATCAAAGCAGAATTGCCACCTGCTTTACTCGCTATGGCAGACAGTAGCGTAAACAACAACGACAAACTAATACCTCCTGTAAACACCATCAATAAAAATTTACTCAAATTAAGAACCGGATTGCCTAACAATAAAGTGAAAATAAGAAGAGCAACTAAACTCATTCCTAGCATCAGCAAAACATTGTAAATTAATTTTGAAATAATAATATCTCTGGGATTGTGAATGGTGTAGTAATAAATATTTCTGTTTTTACTTTCTTGCAAAAAGCTTTTTGCCACGGCATTAACCGAAACAAATAAAAGGATTATCCAAAACAGTGAACTCCAAGTTTCCGCCTCCGGCTTTTCTTGTAACATATTAATTGTAAACACCGCACTCACTAAATAAAGTAGGAGTCCGTACAACGAATATTTTTGTCGCCATTCCAACAAAAAATCTTTTTTCAATAAAATCCAAATGTTCTTCATTTTTATTTCGTTGATTTCGAATGTTCGATATCAGTTATCAGGCAATGATTTACCAGTCGTCTGACACCTTTCATCAGGCATCTATTTAATAATCACTTTTAAAATTTCTTCTAATTCCATTTCACTATGAACCAATAATTCACGAGGTTTACCACCAGTACTTGAGCCAACAATTCCAGCAGCTTCCATTTGATCCATAATTCTACCAGCTCTGTTGTAACCTAAGTTGAATCTTCGTTGCAACATAGAGGTGGAGCCACTGTTTGTGCTAATAACCATTCTAGCACATTCTGCAAACATGTTGTCGACTTCCTTTAATGTTTTTTTAGATGCGCCCGCATTGAAGTCACCTCCATCGGCACCTTCATATTCGGGTAAATCAAATGCAGTTGGGTAACCTTGTTGATTGCTAATGAAATCTACAATGCGTTCTACTTCAGGCGTATCTACAAAAGCACATTGTATACGAACTAAATCATTTCCATTTAATATTAACATATCACCACGGCCTATTAATTGATCCGCTCCACCCGTATCTAAAATGGTTCTACTGTCTACTTTTGCCGAAACTCTAAAAGCAACTCGGCCAGGGAAATTTGCTTTGATTGTACCGGTAATAACATTTACCGATGGTCGTTGTGTAGCAATGATTAAATGAATTCCAATAGCCCTTGCCAACTGTGCTAATCGGGCAATAGGCAATTCTATTTCTTTTCCAGCCGTCATAATTAAATCGGCAAACTCATCCACCACCAACACAATAAATGGCAAATATTGATGTCCTTTATTAGGGTTTAATCTGCGTTTAATAAATTTCTCATTGTATTCTTTAATGTTTCTAACGCCAGCTTCTTTTAATAAATCATATCGATTGTCCATTTCAATACACAATGAATTTAATGTATTGATTGCTTTTTTTGTGTCGGTAATAATTGCATCTTCTTCATTAGGCAGCTTTGCTAAAAAGTGTTTTTCAATGTGTTTGTAAACTGATAGCTCAACTTTCTTAGGGTCAATCATTACAAACTTTAATTGAGAAGGATGTTTTTTATATAACAACGAAACTAAAATAGTATTAATCCCAACCGATTTACCTTGTCCTGTTGCGCCAGCCATTAATAAGTGTGGCATAGTTGCTAAATCCACAATGTAGTTTTCATTGTCAATTTTTTTACCCAAGGCAATGGGTAAGCTAAAATCGTTGTTTCTAAATTTGTCTGAGTTAATTAAGGTACGCATCGAAACAATTTGCTTCTTAATATTTGGCACTTCTATACCAATGGTCCCTTTCCCTGGTATTGGGGCAATTATCCGAATGCCTAAAGCAGACAAACTCAAAGCAATATCATCTTCTAAGTTTCGAATTTTAGAAATTCGAACGCCTTCTGCAGGCACAATTTCATACAACGTAACGGTAGGCCCAACGGTTGCTGAAATTTTTGCAATCGCAATACCAAAACTTTTTAAGGTATTGATAATTTGATTTTTATTTTGCTCTAATTCATTTTTATCTATCGAAATTTCCTCAACCGCTCTGTGTTCCAATAAATCCAATGTGGGGAATTTGTAATTTCTCAATTCTAAAGAGGGGTCATAAGGCTCATTGGAGGCAACTGAAACATGATCGTCTTTTAAGTCGTCTTTTTCTTCCTCAATTTTCACTACTTCAAACGACAAATCTTCTGTTGACTGAGCAGGAATATTGTCTATATTGTCATCTAATTCAATAGCGTTTTTTTCAACTGTTAATTCATCATTGGGCGTTTGATAAATAGTTTCTGTTTGATTTGTATCGAAGTCTTCAAATACAATATGAGTAGGATGGTTTGTAGAAGGGTTATCTTCAAAAGGGTCTTTTACTTGATATTCTTCTTCCTCTTTTTCCTTTAATATATCAGTGTCAATTATGAGTTGTCCGCCATTCATGTTTTCAGGGTTGATATCTTCAGGCTCGTCCGTTTGTATATCGTTTACACTATTTTTAAATAGTTCAGTCCAAATAGGCAGCTGAAAAATAGGATTAAAAAATACAATAACCAATACCAGTGCCATGCCAATCATTAATAGCAGGGTGCCTGTTTCTCCTGCAATCGCGTTTAAATTTGATATGATGTCATTTCCCAATGCACCTCCATAAGAAAATTCATGCGTTTCTTCGGGTAAAAAATAGGCCAGTACAGGTGATAGGAATAAAATAAAAAAACTAATGTAGAAAAAGCTTTTCAGGGTAGATAAAATTCGTTTATGTAATAATAAATTTAAACCCCAAATACTGAAAAATATGCCAAATAAAAATGACGAAATTCCAAATCCATTATAAATCATTTCATGCGCAACCCATGCGCCTAATCGTCCAGCTTTGTTTAAAATTACATCGGGGCTTTTAAATAAAAAATGGTACAGGCTAGTGTTGTTAAAAACCTTGTCTTGATCATCTTGCCAAGTAAAAACATATGAAATGAAAGCAACGAATAAAAATAAAGAAAATAAAACGAACATTAAACCAACGATTTTCTTTACTCGTCCGTCTAAAAGAGAAGATACAATAGATTTTACATTCAGTTTTACCGAGTTCTTTTTAACAGCTTTTGATGAGGTAGACTTTTTTGAAGAGACGCTTTTTGCCATAACGTACAAACCTACATTAAATTGCTGAAAATATTATCTCAAGGAAATTGAAAATAAAAAAAATGTTTATTTTTTTTAGAATTAATATAAATAAATAAAAAAATGTAAATTTGAATATTCTAATTTGTCTATAGAAAAAATGAACATATTATAAATATATAAAATGAAAAAAATAACAACCATACTATTTATTGCCTTATGTGCCTATCAATGCAATGCACAAATTACAATTGCTGGCAATCAGTTAGCAAACACACTTGCTCAAAACATGGTTGGTGCAGGAGTTACAGTTACCAATCCAACACTTATTTGCCCTGGAGTTTCCAATGGTACATTTGTTGTTACACCACCCAATATTAGCAATTTAGGTTTACAAAGTGGAGTATTGCTTACTTCAGGTCAAGCTCAAACAACAGGCTTGCAACAAGGTGCAAATGGTCCAGCAATAGGTCCAAGTTTAAATACCAATGGAGCAGGAGATGCCGATTTAACAGCACTTATAGGGGGGACAACTTTTGATGCTTGTATCTTAGAATTCGATTTTATTCCATTAGGAGATTCTGTAAAATTCGATTATGTGTTTGCTTCTAGTGAATATCCAAGTTTTACATGTTCTAATTTCAATGATGTTTTTGGTTTTTTTATTAGTGGACCTGGTATTACAGGACCTTTTACCAATAATGCAAAAAATATTGCATTGGTACCAGGATCTACTACATGCCCAGTAGCGATTAGTACTATTTATTGTCCAAACAGTCCAGGTTGTTGTAATGCTACAAACTATTGTTTTGGAAATACGGCAGGTTGTACAGCTTTTAATGCAACCAATAATACTTGTTCATATTTTGTTTGCAATGCAGGAGGTGCTACAGTAAATTATCAAGGTTTTACAGTGCCTTTACAAGCATTAGCTGTGGTTCAACCCTGTTCAACATATCATTTAAAATTGGCAATTGCAGATAAACAAGATAATATATTAGATTCGGGCGTATTTTTAAAAGCAGGAAGTCTTTCATCAAACTCAATTAGTTTCACTCCAATTTCTAACTTGTTAGCGCCTTATCCCTATATTGTAGAGGGCTGTGCGCAAGGATATATAAAAGTAAAAAGACCTGTTGCAACTGCTTTTCCTTATACAGTTAATTATCAATTAGGTGGTACGGCTTCAGCAGCAGATTATATTGTGTCTACATTGCCAACTACTTCACCAGTTGGACAAGTAACCATTGCTCCAAACGATACGGTAGCCTATATCTCATTTTTTGCAGTGCAAGATGGAATTTCTGAACCAATAGAGGAAATTAAAGTGTATCAGTTAGCACCATGCTCAAGTAACATTGTAGATTCTTCAAGTTTATTTATCAGTGATACCATTCAAATGAGCATCATAACACCAGACACCTCTATTTGTGCAGAAGACTTTGCACATGTTTTGGTGTTAGGCTCTGATTCATTAGTTTATACTTGGTCACCTACTTTAGGTGTGAGCAATCCTAATATTAAAGAACCTAATTTAAGTCCAACAACAACTACCACTTATACAGTTTGTGCAACATTGCCCAGTTCTGGTTGTGCACCCAAATGTGACAATATAAAAATTACAATCAATCAACCACCGAGTGTGAATATTGGCAATAATACAATTGTCTGTAAAAATATGGCTATTCAGTTCAATCCAATAATCGCCCCTGCTCAAATATATACCTATTCATGGAGTGGATCTGGAGTTACTTTTTTAAATAATACAACTGTTTCAAATCCTATTGGAACATTTATTCAAGAAGGAAATTATCAATTAATATTAAATGTAGATCCTATTGCACAAGGTTGTCAAGGCAGAGATACTTTTAATGTTTTAGTATTGCCAAATGATATTACATTGTTTAACGGAGACACAACTGTGTGTAAAGGGGCATCATTCCCAATTAATGTTACGGGGCATCCATTATTTGCTTATAATTGGACGCCTTCAACGTATTTAAACAATCCATTCATTGAAGATCCAGTTGCGAGCCCGGATACAGTCATTAAATATACAGTAACTGCTACCTATCCAGGTTGTATACCTATGGTTAAATCATTTAATGTAGATGTTCAACCAGTACCGAGTGTGTATGCAGGTGTTGATAGACAAATGTGTGACTTTGATACAGTTCAATTACATGCAATAGTGCAGCCATCAAGCTATCCAAATTATATCTACAATTGGGCTCCTAATGCAGATTTGAATGATCCTACAAGTAAAGATCCAATATTTAGTGGAAGCAATACTGAGTTTTTGAATGTAATTGTAAGTACACCAATTGGATGTTCAGATACAGATTTTGTATCAGTTACGGTAAACTCTGTAGAATTTGCTAATGTGAATCCCACAGAAAAAACAATTTGTCCACATGATACTGTTTTCTTTAATGGTGGTGGAGGTGTCACTTATCGTTGGTCTCCATATTACGGATTAAGTGATTCTACAATTATAAATCCCTATGCCTTGGTTTATACTCCAACAGAATATAAATTATATTCAACAAGTGCACAAGGTTGTGTAGATACGGATATTGTAAGAATCAATGTAGGTTCAGGCGCTGTATTAAATGTAGGAGAAGATGTAACACTCTATCCAGGCGAATCTGTTGAATTATTTGCTAATGGAAATTGCTCTAATTTTGAATGGATTCCGAATTATCATTTAACAGCAAATAACATTAAAAACCCAATTGCAAATCCACCTGTTACTACACAATATATAGTAAAAGGCACTACAGAAAATGATTGTAAAACATCTGATTCAATAACAATTAGGATTTCTGAGGAATCTGTTTTAGATTTGCCTAACGCATTCAGTCCTGGAAGTGGAACAAGTATAAACGACGAATTAAAAATAATAAAAAGAGGAATAGTAAATTTGAATTTTTTTAGAATTTATAATAGATGGGGAGAATTGGTTTTTGAAACCAAACAAATTGAGAAAGGATGGAATGGCCAATTTAAAGGAAAAGCACAGCCAATGGGAGTTTATGTGTATACAATTGATGCAGTAACTTCAACTGGAAAAAGATTTTATAAACAAGGAAACATTACGTTAATTAGATAAATTTTTATAAAAAATAATATGAAAATTAAAAACATATCACGAAAAGTTGCTATTGCAATTCTTGTATTTTCTTCTTCATTGAATGTAAATGCTCAAGATATTCATTTTACGCAATTTGACGCATCTCCGTTGACAATAAACCCTGCTTTCACAGGTTCTTTCAATGGGGTTTATCGAGTAAATGCAATTTATAGAAATCAATGGTCAAGTGTTACAACTCCTTTTGTAACCTACTCCGCTTCATTTGATGCACCATTAAAAAAAGATTTATCTAACTCAGATAATTTAGCTGCAGGGTTTAATTTATATAACGATCGTTCAGGTGATGGAAATTTAACAAACATGTCTATTATTGGATCTTTAGCATATCATAAATTTTTTGGTGAAGATGATTCAAAAACCTTATCAGTTGGTATGCAAGGAGGTTACTCTCAAAAATCGATTGATTTAGCTCGCTTGTATTGGACAGATGAATTTAGAAATGGCGGATTTCAAACGGGCTTAACGGGAGAACAAATTAATCCTAAGACAAAATATTTTACTGCGAATGCAGGTTTATCTTGGCAACACATGGTAGGAGAAAAGTTCTCGTATCAATTAGGGGTTGCAGGATATAATTTAAATCAACCGAATGAATCTTTGTTAAAGAAAGCAAATAATGAGGTTGGTTTAGGAATGAGAATTAATACACAAATTGGTGCTAAAATAGCTGCTTCAGACAGAATTTCGATGAAGCCTGCAGTTATGTATCAAACGCAAACATCAGCTAGTGAAATGATTGCTGGTTCTGAATTTGCTTATATGTTAAGTAATACAGATTTTAGAGCTGTTGGGACTAGTGTTTTTTTAGGTGGTTGGTATCGTTCAAACGACGCTTTATTAATCACTATGGGCTTTGAAATGAAAGGCTTTAGAGTTGGTTTTGGCTATGATTATAATGTTTCAGACTTAAAAGTAGCATCTGGAGGAAATGGAGGTTTTGATATCTCAGTTCGATATACAAAACCTAATTTAATCGATTTATTTTCTAGAAAAGTTTTCCCTTGTTCTAGATTCTAAAAAAAAAAAAGCAAAAGGTTTCTTTATTTAAGATAACCTATTATATTTACGTTTAATAATACATCTCAGAGAAATGAAGAGAAAATTTTTGATACTATCGTTGATAACTGTTTTAATAAATTTTGGAACAGTAAGTGTAAAAGCAGGCAATAAAGAAGATCCAGCTATTAATCTTCCATTTGCTAAAAAAATGAAATTAGCTAATGGGCTTTATAAAGTTGGAAGTTTTTATTCTGCAGAGCAATATTATGCACAATTAAAAAAAGAACAGCCTCGTAATCCATATATTACCTATATGATTGCGGAATGTTTTAGAATGACTAGAGACTATCCTTCAGCGGCTGATTTTTATTTAGAAGCGTATTCTTTAGCTCCAGAAATGTATCCTGAAGCGCCTTTTAAAGAAGGACAAATGAGAAAGCAAAATGGAGATTATGTGAGAGCGATTGAGCGATTTGAGTTTTTTAGAAATAACTACAAAGGCAAAAACAAAAAAATGAAAATTTTCACTACACGTGAAATAGAAGGCTGTATTATGGCTATTAATTCATTGAATGAGCCAGGAAGAGCATACGTAAAAAATGCTGGTCCAAATGTGAATACAGCTTATACTGAATTGTCTCCATTGCCTTTGGGGGACACCGCATTGTTGTTTTCTACTATGGATCAAAATAAATTGATAGATCCTAATTTGACAAAGAAAAAAGATTATGTTGCTCGTTTCATGTGGGCTCCAAAAGAGTTTGACAGAACTAGAATTAAAGATAGTTTTGAAGTAAAAATGAAATTCAGTGATGGGAAATTCAATGATCCTAAATATAATGTAGGAAATGGTTCATGGAGTCCTGGAGGAAAAAGATTCTATTTCACTAAATGTTTGGAAGAAGATTCAATGAAAGTAAAATGTATCATTTACTGTTCTAAATTTGGGAAAGGAGGACAATGGTCTACACCTGAACCATTAGATATGTATATTAATGATGCAGAATCTTCAAACACTCAACCATATTGTACAATGATTGGAAAAAAAGAAGTATTGTTTTTTGCTTCTAATCGTAAATTACAAAGTGCTGGAGGTTGGGACATATGGTATTCAGTATATGACTCTTCAAGAGGAGGTTCATACAGGAGACCGCAAAACTGTGGTAAAAAAATCAATACCTATGGCGATGAACTTACTCCATTTTATGATAGCAAAAGAGGAAAATTATACTTCTCATCAAATGGGTTGAAAAACTTAGGCGGATTTGATATATTCTCTGCAGAAGGAGGACCTTCTAGATACTTAAATGTGCAAAATTTAGGATTCCCTATTAATTCATCAGCTGATGATTTATACTATGTACAAGATCCAGGACCTAAAGACAACGGATATGTAGTTTCAAATCGTTTAGGTAGTTATTATGTAAAAAATCCAACTTGTTGCGATGACATTTATAGAGTCATAAAAGAACCTAACTTTTATGTTAAAGGAGTTGTTTTAGATGAGTCCTCTGATCAACCAGTACCGGAAACAGTTATTAAAATGGGTGACGAAAATACACAAGTATTAAAAGACACATTTTATTCTAAAAACGGTAATTTCATTTT
>Ga0114981_10003344_pt1 | contig 10195 bp, 12 predicted proteins | sample S_140806_MF_Meta_FD_87028 | JGI IMG/M metagenome (GOLD analysis project Ga0114981, IMG submission 87028) | Freshwater microbial communities from Lake Simoncouche, Canada to study carbon cycling - S_140806_MF_MetaG | ecosystem: Environmental > Aquatic > Freshwater > Lake | place: Lake...
GGCTGCATTCTTTTCTCCAGCATCCATCAGGGAAACTTCCAGAAGACATCAGTTTTTTACCGATGCTGCATTTCGGTTTGCCAGAGGAACCAATCCAAATGGGCTTTTGGAAGCATTAACCCTAGCTGCAGGATATATACAGGAGTATTGTGGTGGAACAATAAGTGAACCCGTATTTGCCGGTCGAAAAAACACCCTTGGCATACCTGTTTCAATAAGCCATGGTAAAATATCACAAACACTCGGAAAAGAACTATCGTCTGAAGAAATCGAATCCATATTAAAGACTCTAGATTTTGAAATACAAACGATTACGACTGCTGGTTGGGATGTCTTATGTCCGCCCTACAGACTAGATGTTACCAGAGAAATTGATATTATCGAAGAAATATTTAGAATTCATGGGCCTGATTCAATAGAAGAAACAGGGCGGATGCCAATTGCATTGACAAAAGGCGGAGCTGACCGTTCCTGGGAATTGCAATTCAGAGTATCAGAATGGATGGCCGCTTCTGGATTTCAGGAAATACTAACCAATTCCCTGGTCCATGAAAATCAGACTACAGAGGAAACAGTCCCTGTTTTAAATAAACTGAGTTCAGAAACTGCCGTTTTAAGAACCTCATTGATAGGTTCAGGATTGGAAGTGATTGCATTTAATCAGAACCGACAACATCCCGATTTAAGACTTTTCGAATTCGGTAAATCCTATCATGCGTTAAATGCAAATGAATCTCAGGAAAAAAAGCATTTGATGTTGTTCTGTACCGGAATCAGTGAAGGACCCCACTGGCAAACTGGCGAAATGGAAAGTTCCCTTTATTCTTTAACTAGAGAAATTGAAAGGCTCATTTCATGGTTGGGTATTCAGGGTAAAATTGTTGAGCAGAAGGAAGATGAACCTTCACCTTTTGAATATGGCCTATGTTTGCAAGCCGGACCAATAATGCTGGCAACCTGGGGTAAGGTTAAACAATCCGTAGCAGATGAATATGGAGTTCGGAAACCTGTATTTGCAGGCGATGTATATTGGGATGAGGTTTTGAAAACTAATAAATCTGGCAGGAAAAGTTTTGAAGAACTTCCTCGTTTCCCGGTTGTTAAGAGAGATATTAGTTTGGTATTACCTCTTCAATCAACTTTTTCAGAATTGGAGCAGGCTATACGCTCGACAGATAAAAAGCGCATTAAACAGGTTTCCATATTTGATGTGTACGCTGGAAAGGGACTTGTTGAAGGGACTAAAAGCTATACTCTCAACATACAATTACAGGACGAAGAAAAGACTTTAACCGACAATGAGACTGAAGCTATAATGGAAAAGGCACTCAAAATCCTCCGCGAAAAATGTCAGGCTACGTTAAGGGCATGATAAAAAGCCCCCTCTTTTCATTTAGAAGGATATTATTCCTTATTTTTGGGTAGTTTATCCTGATGAGCGAGGCAATCAAACTCCAGATAGCTGTGCTGGAACAGCAATTGGTGGAACTCATACAGGTCTGCGAAACCTTACGGAAAGAAAAATCTGTTTTGGAAAATCAGCTGGATAAACTAAAAACAACGCTCGAGGATGCCGAAAAAATGCCAGCTATTTTTTCAGACCGAAGGGCACTTAAAAACCGGATCAACGCGTTTATTCGCGAGATTGATAAATGTCTTGCCACTCTTGAAGAAAAGCAGGAAGGCAATAAATGACCTTGGAGAAGTATTCCATAAAAGTGAATATAATCAACCGGATTTATCCGGTGCTGGTCAGTGACTCCGTTGAGGAGGAAAGGATCAGGAAAGCTGTACAGTTAATTGAGGAAAAAGTAAATTCCTACAAAGAACGGTTCAGTGTTAAAGACGAAATTGACCTTTTGGCGATGTGTGGCCTTGAGTTTGCCACAGAAGCCATAAATAGGGGAAATGGACCCTCAAATGAAGATGCAGATCTTTTGGATTCCTTGAAAAGGATGTCCGAAATGATTCTATCATCGCTTGATTCCAAATGAACCGACATTTATCATATTTCCATTAAACACGTTGTTCATAACTCATTTATTTGAACAACATGATAGAAGCAATTATTGGAATTATAGCCGGCCTGGCAGGACTTGGAATCGGCTATTTCTTTACAAAAAAAACGCAGGCTGATGCACAATCAAAAGCCGAAGGTGAGGGACGTATAAAAGCCGAAGCATTGCTTAAGGAAGCGGAACTCAAGGCAGAAAACATTAAAAAAGATCGGATTATGGAGGCCAAGGACAAAATCATGGAACTCCAGAAACGAACAGAAGCTGAACTTAGAGAACGCACCCAAAAACTGGATGCTTCCGAAAACAGAGTAAGACAAAAAGAAACAACCTTAAATCAACGTCTAGAAGGTTCCAAAAAAGAACAGACACAAGTTGAGCAGGTTAAAAAAACACTAACTGAACAGCTTGAACTGTTAAACAGGAAACAAGAAGAAGTTGAGCGCATTAAGAAGAATCAACTTCAGCAACTGGAACAAATTGCCAGCCTTACCATTGAAGAAGCGCGGAATCAAATGACAGAACTTGTCAAAGAAGAAGCAAAAACAATGGCAGGTGCCCATGTGAAAAACATCATGGAAGAAGCGCGACTCACAGCCAATAGAGAAGCGAAAAAGATTGTTATTCAAACAATTCAACGAACCGCTACTGAGCATGCCATTGAAAATGCTGTTTCTGTATTCAACCTTGAAAATGACGACATTAAAGGCAGAATCATTGGACGTGAAGGACGTAATATCAGAGCTATTGAAGCCGCAACTGGTGTAGAGATTATTGTAGATGATACTCCGGATGCCATTATCCTGAGTTGCTTTGATCCTGTTCGCAGAGAAATTGCGCGAATTTCCCTACAAAGACTTGTTGCTGATGGCAGGATACATCCGGCAAGAATTGAAGAAGTGGTTGCCAAAACTACCAAACAAATGAATGATGAAATCATGGAAATTGGTGAAAGAACAGCCATTGACCTGGGCATTCATGGTTTGCATCCGGAACTGATAAAAATGGTAGGACGTATGAAATACCGTTCTTCCTATGGACAGAATCTTTTACAACATAGTCGCGAAGTTGCCAACCTGTGTGCGACAATGGCTGCCGAACTAGGCTTAAATACCAAACTTGCGAAAAGAGCTGGGCTTCTTCATGATATAGGTAAAGTGCCGGAAGATGCCAGCGAAATGCCACATGCCTTATTGGGTATGGAATTAGCGCTTAAATACAAGGAAAACCCTGAAGTATGTAATGCAATTGGTGCTCACCATGATGAAGTAGAAATGACCAGCATGCTCTCCCCTATTGTTCAGGCATGTGATGCTATTTCCGGAGCAAGACCAGGCGCAAGACGCGAAGTTGCGGAAAGCTACATCCAGAGACTAAAAGACCTTGAAGCACTTGCTGCATCCTATCCCGGAGTTAGCAAAACCTATGCTATTCAGGCTGGGCGAGAACTCAGGGTTATTGTTGAATCTGATAAAGTTAGCGATGAACAATCCGATATGCTTGCCTATCAGATCAGCGATAAAATCCAGAATGAAATGCAATACCCAGGCCAGGTGAAAGTAACGGTAATACGAGAAAAACGAGCTGTAGCTTACGCTAAATAAAATACATTCTAAACATAGAAAAGCAGGGGAGTTCCATGCTTTTCTAATTTAAAGTTCTATTTACTGAATTAAATAAAATCATGGATTTAATTTTTCCATGATTTTTTTATTGAGTATTTTTAAAAAAAATCTTGTCATGAAGAAAATTGGCTATTTGTTGCTCATCTGTATGGGGTTGATTATTGGTGGCTGCCCTTATATTTCACCAGTTTCCCTTGGTGAACCTGATGCATTAGATTCAAAGTTCCTTGGCAAATGGTATAAAGAAGGAGAAGAAAAATCTCACTATTTGTTTGAAAAAACAAGCGATAAGTTATATAAAATCACCGAAAACAAATGGAAAGAGGACGAAAGTAAGTTTGATGAAAATCCAGTGATTTATACAGGCTTCATTAAAATGATCAATAATAAGCCGTTTTTAGACCTTCAACCCACAGAAGATCAAATGACTATGACCGTAAATGATCATATGATATTCGGACTTACAATGATTTCTGACTCAAAAATGGAAGTGCGTCCATTAACTGAACGCATTGAGGATAAGTTTACTTCCAGTGCTGATTTAGTAGATTTTATTAAAAAATACCAAAACCTTAGCTTTTTTTACGAAGCAACTGAGGTCTGGGAAAAGAAATAAACTATTCGTTTTCCGGTTCCGTTACCCCACCGGTAATGACGAATTTCATTACATCGGTTCCCGATGCTTCTATGGGTTCAATATGTTCTCTTGCAACTACATACAGGTTACCTGCAAAGTTGTAAGACATAGGGACATACACAGCAATTTTATCCTTCAGTCCCCAATCCGAAAGGTCATCACGAGTAACAAACCCTAGTTGCTTAAGGTTGGATTCTTTTTGAATAGTAACCAAAACCGGGTGAGTAAATTTCTTTTTATCCCCGACAAAGGCTTCTACAAAATCCTTAACACTGCTATACACAAATTTAAAAACTGGTGTTCGGCTGAGCAGTTTATCAAACAGAGCCAATAAAGGCTTGGTAATCAAAAAAGAAGAAACAAATCCAATTACCGTAATGCCACCCACGACAATGATAAATCCCAAACCGGGCATTTCGAACCCAAAAAGGGAATCTACGCGTTCGAAAACATAAAATAAGGCATAGGCAGAAATGGCAATTGGTGCCAGAAATGCACATCCCTGGAGAAAGTATCCAGCAAGTCTGGTAAAAATACCGCTCTGCCAGGGCGTTTCCATATGGAAACGGTCCATAAACCTTCCGGTTTTAGGATTATTTTTTGTCATGATTTAATAAATGTTCAGGTAAACTTCTAAGTGCTGCATACTGTTTCATGGAGGTTCTGGCTTCTTCGGCTACCAAACCAAAATACGTTTTACCGCCTTCAAGGGAAGAAGAAACCCCTGTTTTAGCCAAGATCACGGCTCCTTTACCGATTATACATTCCTTATTTATTCCGACTTGCCCCCAGATAATTACTTCATCTTCAATCACTGAAACCCCGGCTATTCCAACCTGTGAGGCCAGAATGCATTTTTTCCCAATTCTGGTATCGTGTCCAATCTGAATAAGATTGTCGAGTTTGGTCCAATCGCCAATTTCGGTATCACCACTAACTCCACGATCTATGGTGCAGTTCGAACCAATGTCCACATGATTTCCAATAATCACCCTTCCTTTGGACAACATTTTATCTCTGCCATAGGGCCTAGCTTTAAAATAGAAAGCCTCTCCTCCTAGAACAGTTCCGGCATTAATACATACAAATTCACCAATCTGAGTATGATCGCATATAGTAACATTGGGATAAATGATAGTATCATTTCCGATGCTAACACCTGAGCCAATAACTGTATTATGCCCTATTTCTACCCGGTCACCAATGCTTACATTCTCTCCGAAAACAACGTTTCTTCCGATTTTGACCTCATCGCCAAGTTCAGGCAATCCAAAAGTCGCCGGGGAAATTCTTGGATTAAATTTTTCGGTTAGCAGGTTATAATCTCTAAACGGATCATCACTGATAAGCAAGCCTTTGCCAGAGGGTACTTCTACCGATTTATTAATCAAAATAGTTGTAGCGGCACTGTTTAAGGCTTTTGCATAATATTTTTCGACATCTACAAAGGTTAGGTCACCTGTAGAAACCATATGAATCTCATTAATTCCTGAAATCAGATGGGCAGGATCACCAGTAAAAGCACACCCTAAAATGGCAGCAGCTTCTGAAAGCGTAATTGCAGGATTTAGTACCATAAATTTCAGGACAAAGGTAAGCCTGAACTTTTTCTCTTTGGTTTAATGTTTTCAATTGTACCTGAAAACTTGGTAATTTGCCCAAAGAAACAACGTTTTTGATTTCGGATTCGAAGCTTATACAGGCCAAGCAGCAGTTTATACAAACTTGGGGAGAAATGGCCTTTTCCTGGGGAATCAGTAAAACTATGGCTCAGATTCATGCCTTCTTGTATACTGCCGAATCACCCCTGGATACGGATGAAATAATGGCATTCCTTGACATATCAAGGGGTAGTGCAAATATGAACCTCAGAAATCTGGTGACCTGGGGATTGGTAAAAAAAACTGAGAAAAATGCCCGAAGGGATTTTTTTATTGCAGAAAAAGACTTGTGGAATATAGCTGCAATAATTATCAGAGAGCGACAACAAAAGGAACTGAAACCGGTATCTTCTTCCTTAAAGGAGATTATTACCTTTGTAAGCGAAGATGATGGAGGCCCAAGACTCCTGAATTCAGAGGAAAAAACCTTTATTTCTGGTCTTAAAGAATTACATGACTTTTTAATATTGTTTAACGGATTTGCTGCCAGTCTTTTGCCTTTATTGAAGGATATTGGTCCAGAGCAATTAGAGCAAATCAGTATGGTTATAGGGAAAAATGCAGACTGACCTCAAGAAAAAAACAGAACAGATTTTAAAAGATCTGCATGCCAGAGAATCTATGCGACTGGGTTGGTACCGTCAATGGAGTCTTCACCAACAGCGTATGAAACACCTGAGGGAACGGAAAGCCAGTCATCAGGCTTTTTTAAATGAGCTGATGCGGAAGAGAGGATTAAGTCCGGCATGGTATGCACGTTTGTTTTATCTAAGCGGACATCTTTTTGGATGGCTTACTGCATTTTTGCCAGACAAAATGGTGCAAAAAATTGAAACCACTTTGGAGTTTTGGATTTTAGAGCGGTACAAAAAGTACTTTGATGAGTTGCATTTAAGCCAAAACCTGAGGTCAATGATTGAGTCAATGCAGCTTCGCAAACTCAGTCACAATGAGCCCGGTACTGATGTGTTGACCCTGCTTCAGGCTATTATTCAGGATGAAGAATCCTTAATCAGCTCCTAATGTCATTTGTAAGACTTGGTGCTATTGAGGAGATTTTACCTTTAAGATCTGCAGTACTCAGAAGGGGTTTGGCCCCTGAACTATGTATTAATCCTGGAGACGATACTCCCGGAAATTTCCATGTTGTCCTTGAATCTGAAGGCATAATTGCCGGTGCAGGAACTTTTATTCAGGAGAATCTTCCAGATTATTCAGGTTTGGGATACCGTCTTCGAGGAATGGGCGTTTATTCTGAATTTCAGGGAAGTGGATATGGCAAAAAAATCCTTCGTTTCGGGATGCAACATTGCCTCAACTACCACGCAGATTACCTATGGTTTAATGCCCGGAAAGTTGCCTATGGTTTTTATACTGGAATGGGATTCGAAATTATATCAGAAGAATTTGAAATTGAAGGAATTGGCCCACATAAAGTAATGATTATGAATCCGTTAAAAATGAACTGATTATTTGGTTTCAGCAAGAGGTTCTGCAACTTCGGCTTGTTGATTTGCAACATTATTTATTAGGGTAGAAACACGAAAGAGATGCATTTCTTCTGAAGGATAGGGATGCAAAAGTTCCATGATATCCGAAGGCCTAACCTCAGGTTCCATCCAAAAAGAAAATTCCTGTTCATTTAAAATCACCGGCATACGCTCATGCACCGAAGCTGTCAGCTCATTTGACTGAGTTGTAATTATTGTAAAGGAGTTAATCACTGTCCCTTCAGGGTTTTTCCAGGAATCATATAAGCCGGCCATAACAAAGGGATTTCTGTTTTTAAGTCCAATAGCATAAGGAATTTTAACTTTTCCTTCTTTTTTCCATTCATAGTATTGATCTGCAGGAATGGCACACCTTTTTCTGGCAATTAGGTTGCGAAAGGATGGCTTTTCTAGCAATGTTTCTGCTCGTGCATTAATGGTTTTAAACCCAATGTTTGCATCTTTTGTCCAGGAGGGAATAAGTCCCCATTTATAAAGTTGAACAGATTTGTGAGTTCCTGCCATAAAAACAGGCAGATTCATACCGGGCGCTGCGTTAAAAACAGGATGATATGTGGTAAATCCAAAGTCCACCTGAAATCTTTTTTTCAGGCCTTCTTCATCAGTTTTAATGGTAAATCTGCCACACATATTCAAATTTTATTGAAAAATACAGTTCAAAATTTTAAAATACGGGTTGCGTCACCTTAAAATTAAAAAAATTTAATCTCTACTTAGTATACTAATTCAATAGATTATGTTACCTTTGTGTCACCCTCATTACAATCAGAAAATTATGAAAGAAAATCACACCAGAAGCGTAGTCAAAGGAATTACCTGGAGAGTTATCGCTACAGCAGATACGATTTTTCTGGCTTGGTTAATAACCGGAGACATCAAATCGGCATTAAAAATTGGATTTACTGAAGTTTTAACCAAGGTATTTCTATTCTACTTACATGAAAGGGTTTGGACTAAACTCAAATTCTGGAGAAATGAAAATGTACAGGCAGACGGCACCATTATTGTAAAAGATAAGCACCACAGAAGCCTGGTAAAAGGAATTAGTTGGCGCTTTTTCGGAACAATGGACACTATCATCATTTCAACCATTTTCACTGGTGATTATACCAAGGCCTTCAGCATTGGATTTGCGGAGCTATTTACCAAGGTAGGATTGTATTATCTGCATGAAAGAGTATGGCATAACATTAAGTTTGGAATTACTCCTGTAATATCAGAAACGTCTCCGGCTGAACAGGTAGTTGAATCAGAGGAAGAGCCTGCATTCTAACTTTTCCGATTAACAAGGTTAGGAACCACCGGACACAGATATCGTCCGTTTTTACAATTTATTTCGGTAAAACCTGAAGATTTGCTCAAATTTGAGTAACTCTTCAGGTTTGCGTATTTTTAACAAGAAAAATTTATACTGGATTTCCCAGATTACTGGCTGGTTGGTATACTGGCTTTTAAATACTCTGGTACTTGTTACCATACAAACGCCTACGCTTAGTGAAATTTTCGCTTCCTTTCCTCTGGTGGTAGCAGGTGTTTTTTTTACCCATCAGTATCGTAGATATATACACAGCAAAGGTTGGATAAAACTTAGTATTCCTAAATTGTTGCCCAGGGTTTTGGTTTCAACTCTGGTTATTTCGTTTTTCCTGCTTTTGGTTTTGTTTGTCAGCCGAATGGTGATTCAAGGGAATTATGACAGAAGCATTCCAATGGGCATTTGGATCATGGGATTGTTCAATTTATGTGCACCGGTTTTATTTTGGTCACTGATATATTTTTCTTTTCATTTTTTTAGAAATTATAAAATGGCAGAAATTAACAACCTCAGGTTGGAAACGGCTACCAAAGATGCCAAACTTGCTGCACTCAGGGTTCAGTTAAATCCGCATTTTTTATTTAATTCCCTCAATAATATTCGAGGATTGATAGATGAAAATCCAGAGATGGCCCGTCAATCTATTACCCAACTTTCCAATTTACTGAGATACGCATTACAAATCGAAAAACATCCAGTTGTTTCTTTGGAAACAGAATTAAAGACTGTTAAAGAATATTTATTTCTTGAAGGAATCCGTCTGGAAGAGCGTTTGAAAGTGACGATAAATATCTCTGATGAAGCTTTACATTGTCCTGTTCCACCTATGATGGTTCAGACTTTGGTCGAAAACAGTATCAAACATGGTATCTCTCCTGAAAAAAGCGGAGGTAATCTGAACCTTTCAGCAGATATAACCGATCAGCAACTTAGAATCAGAATTGTAAATACTGGACAATTGAATCCATCTGCAAAAACATCCGAAGGTGGATACGGACTAGAGAACACTCAAAGAAGGTTGAAATTATTGTATGGAGACCGCGCAGTATTTACTCTTTCTAATTTCAGTGCAACAGAAGTGCTTGCAGAATTAACAATTCCAGCAACTTATACGAATATCATTTTACACAACAACGAGAACATATGAAATCTCTGATTATTGACGACGAAAGACTGGCACGGAAAGAGCTGATACGGTTGCTAGAGCCATACAAGGAAATTGAAATAGCAGCTGAAGCATCCAACGTAGATGAAGCTCTGGATTTGATAGGCACTTTAAGTCCGGAACTGCTCTTTTTGGATATCAATATGCCAGGAAAATCCGGGTTTGATTTGCTTGAATCTTTAGACAGGAGTCCAAAAGTAATTTTTACGACAGCGTATGATGAACATGCCGTTAAAGCATTTGATTATAACGCACTGGACTATTTA
>Ga0114981_10003346_pt1 | contig 10191 bp, 9 predicted proteins | sample S_140806_MF_Meta_FD_87028 | JGI IMG/M metagenome (GOLD analysis project Ga0114981, IMG submission 87028) | Freshwater microbial communities from Lake Simoncouche, Canada to study carbon cycling - S_140806_MF_MetaG | ecosystem: Environmental > Aquatic > Freshwater > Lake | place: Lake...
CCTGCATACTGGTTAGTCAGGTTCGCAATAGTATTGTTAGTTATCTGGTTTCCTGGGAGCGATGAGTTAAGCGCAGAACAAAGAATTCCCGTTACTTGTCCGCCAGTAGTACCTGTACTTGCAGCATTGATCAAACTGCTTGTTAGTAATGCGCTACCAATAGTGTTGCCACTGATTGTAGTAGCAGCGCCTGAAGTGGTTTGAATACCTACGATACTTGAAGAAATCGTAGCACCGGAACTGTTAGCTGTGATACCACCAATTTGGTTGTTTGAGAAGTTTTGAGTTCCGCTTGCTGAGTTGTTAATACCAACTGTCAATCCACCCGTTGTAGTAACCGAAGTTACAATTTGGTTATTAGCCGTAGTACTACCGATTACGTTAGGGGTTACGTTACCCACATTGTTGGAAGCGCTTGTTCCGGTGGTGTTGATACCGCACCAAACTCCGTTGGTTGTAGTTGCTCCGCTTGTTGTGGTGAAGTTGAAGTTTTTAATTGTGTTACCCTGTATGCTATTCGCTCCGCCAGTACCTGTAGTGGTTTGAATGGCGATGAATCGCTGAGCAACTGCAGCCGTTGTAGTGAAAGCCGTTCCACCGCAAAGTGGAGCCGTTCCACCTAAGTAGTTTCCAGAAATAGTAAAACCGCCAGTTGCAGTACCAGATCCAGAAACCATATTTATAATATAGTTGGTTGTCGCAGCTGTAATTGTGCGAGTAGCAGTCTGGTAGAAACTGTTATTGGAAATGGTCCAAGACTTGTTTCCGTTAGCAGCAGTCATTGCTGAATGTGATGCAGTTGCACTGAACCAATCGTGGAAAATATTGCCTGTGAACGTATTTCCAGTATTGAATGTATTTGCAATGTTGTTTAATGAATAAACAAGGTTAGCAGGTGTTGTAGCACCATCTCGCAGTTCGCAATTGGTAATGCTGTTGAAACTGTTTCCAATACCACCAGTAGCTGCATTGCTGAAGAAAACCACACCGTTTGTTGCGCTCGTATTCACTCCACGGATCGTGCAATAATTAAAACCATTATTTGCACCATCATTAATAAACTGAACAGCGTTACCCGTAGTGGATGTGTTTTCAATGGTCAATTGACGCACAGTACCCAAACTTCCTGGACGACCATCGAATGTGATGTATTGTGCCCCGTTGAAGTTGATTGTCTGTGTTGCAGCACTAGTAATTGAAAGGTTTGTAGCACCAAGTTCAGGACGCACAGTAATTGAAGTTGTAGGTCCGTTACCCAAGAAAGGAATCGTGAGTGGGAACGTTTCTACTGTGCTCACATAAGCAGCTTGTAGGTCGAACACCAGCGGACAGTTTACACCGTTTGTCGCTACCGCAGCAAATGCAGCTGTAGAGAAGTATATGCACCTGTAGGTCCTACAGTATATGTTCCGCACAAAGTTCCCGACAATGTAGACTGTTGGCCAGCAAGGAATCCAGCTCCGCAGTTCGCATTGGAAGCTAAAATACGCCAGTAGTACAAAGTACCACTATAAAGGTTAGCTGCATTGTACTGATAAGCAGTACCTGTAGTTGCGATTGAAGTCGAAGGTATAGTAGTAACTGTTGTGAAAGTCACGTTATCTGTAGAGCGTTGAACGATGAAGTTAGCTTCATTGGTAGAGTTGTCTACCCAGTTAACCGTCATAGCAGTGCTTAGTACTCCTGTGAATGTAGCTGAAATAGGAACAGCTGGAGCAGCAGGTAATGACCAAGTATATGTTTGACCATTGGATGGAGTTAAACCAAGATTCGATTCGCAAGTTGCTCCGTTAGTCAATCCAGCGCTAGAAGTAGCCCAAGTTTCAATACCATTGCTTACTGAACGGTTATTGAAATCGGCACTAGAAGCACCGCGAATTCCAACTTGTGCAAGGCGGAATCCGTTAGCTGTCCAGTTATTATACACCATCTGGATCTGTCCGTTTGCTTCGCTTAGGCGAATCTGGAAGTTGTAGACGTCGGTGTTTAATACACTTTGATATGCGTCATAATTGGACCACTGCACAACCAACTCACGGTTAGGGGCAGTTCCAATTGTCTGATAGCGCAGATCACCAGTGGTTGCGTCACCTTGAAGGTCAAAGTTGAATGCTGAGATAACGTTATTCTGACTTCCTGTACTTAGCGCCGTATATGAGTTGGCCGCTGTTGCGTTACCCATATAAATCCAACCGTTGGCACACACACCAAATTCAGTGTAAGTTGCTCCGTTGTAACAGAAGCTGAAACCGATCGGGTTTACAGCGAAAATGTTATCATCATTGCTTGGTAGTCCAAGTACAGTACCACCTGTAATAGGGGTATAGGTACCCGAGGACTGAGCGAAAGTGTATGAGGACACTTGCGCTTGTAGTGCGGAGCCCACAAGAACTGCAGCAAAGGCAGCAATGAATCTGCGCTTGCTTGGTTTAAAGGAGCCCGACAAGAATCGTAAAATTCCAGTTTTCATTCGGTTGTGTTTGCGTTAGTAATACTTGTATGTATGTATTTGCTTGAATGCAATAATAGGATATTCTAATTTTTCAACCTCGGATTGTTAATAAAATCAGATTAAAACAATATGATTCCATGACTTGGAATGATATTCAGACCTATTTCTAAACTTGGATTCTATCAGCAATTATTTTTATAAGTGACTGTTTATCAGAGCTTCCTTGGAAATCTCCTAACATTCTCAAAGAATTGCTCCTTTGCAGGTCATCGAATGTTCCGTGCATTTCATCGATTACTGTATATGCTTCTAATGCAACCGCATATTCGCTTTCAACAGCGATATTAACAAAGAATTCGAGGTATGCAGTGAAGTCAAGTCCGCACTCCCAGCAGGCCATAACTAGTTCTTTCCTGTTTTTCGCGTACTCTTTCATCCCAATCAGATCAACTAAAAACTGAGTAGCTTTAGAATTACGCAAGATTGCAAGGACATCTGACTTTAAATCGCGGTGAGCTGGATCGATGAGCAAAGCGATGAAGTTGCTGATCAACTTTTGATCGTTGGCCGTACTTTTTTCGCCAAGAACTGTTTCCGGAAGTTTGCCATAGTAGGCGGTCACATAATTATCAGAAATGTGAATTACCGGTTCGGGTACGTTTTGTTCTTCGTCCATGTTGCTCATGCGGCAAAGGTAAAATATTCATTCAAGCACGAATATATCAGACGGCACTATCGACTACCGAAAAGTGTGCTTCCGATGCGGATCATCGTTGAACCTTCTTCAACCGCTACTTGCCAATCGCTGCTCATTCCCATCGAAATCACTTTCATTTCTGGATTGGATGTTTGAATTTCCTTGGCAAATAGACGAAGTGAACTAAACTCATTGCGCACTTGATTCATGTCGTCCGTGTTCGTTGCCATTCCCATTATTCCATCAATACGAACTCCGGGAAAAGTTTTGTTGTTATAGGCAATGAGTAATGCGCGCGCTTCTTCAAAGGAAAATCCAAACTTCGTTTCTTCTTGCGCAACAAAAATCTGTACTAGCACAGGAATTACGCGTCCGCATTTTAAAGCTTGCTTGTTTACTTCCTCCAATAACTTGATGGAGTCAATGGAGTGAATCATGTACACGAAAGGAGCAATGTACTTGACCTTATTGGATTGTAAATGTCCAATGAGATGCCAGTGAATATCACGCGGAAGTGTTTCGAATTTTGACACGAGTTCTTGCACCTTATTCTCACCAAAATGTCTTTGTCCACCTTGGTAGGCATCGAGAATTAACTCATTGGGTTTGGTTTTACTTACCGCAATCAGCGTGACATGTTGTGGCAGATTTTTTTTGAACTCACTAATTGCGCTGCTTACAGACATGAACGTTAAAATGAAGGATAGAAAAATACTATTTAATCATTGAGTGAATAGATCACCAACCCGCTTCGCATTTTAGGTTCTACCCAAGTTGTTTTTGGCGGCATAATTGAGTTGGTATCGGCGATACGTTTTAGCTCTTCCATTTGAACAGGATACAATCCGAATGCAACTTTGAATTTCCAATTGTCAACTTGATTCTTCAATTCTTCTGCGCCTTTAATTCCAGATACAAATCCAATTCTAGGATCTGTTTTCAAGTCATGAATATCTAGAATAGGGGAGAGGATTTGTTCAGTGAGCAGAAAAGCATCCAGCGAATTTACAGGGACATTATCATTGGCAATACCTTTTTTCAATTGCAACTCATACCATTGTCCGTCGAGATACATGCTGAAATGATGTTTCGCAATTGGGCGATATACTTCGGTGCCTTTCGACGTGATGATAAAATCGCGTTCGAGTTTCTTTAAGAAATCACGTTCACTTAGTCCATTCAAATCTTTTACCACGCGGTTGAAATCGAAAATTTTCAATTGTGTTTCTGGAAAAAATACACCCAAGTAAAAGTTCCACGGTTCTGTTCCTGAGTAGTCAGGATGTTGTGCGCGCATGGATTCGCCAAGCAATGCAGAAGACGCAGAGCGATGATGCCCGTCAGCAATATAAACAGACGCGATTTTTTCGAAGTGATTTCTAACTTCTGCTACCTCAATCGGTTCGCTAATGACCCACAGCTTGTGTCGAACACGATCAGTAGTTGTGAAGTCATATTCCTCACGCTGTGCAATGGTTTTTGCAGTGATATTCTCAATTTCTGGATTATCGGGATAACAGAAGAGTACTGGTTCAGCGTTGAATTGACACACGTCTAGATACTCTTTCAATTTTCGTTCACGATCTGTTAGTGTTTGCTCGTGAATTTTTATTACACCGGAACTATAATCATCAATGCTTGTGCATGCAATAATTCCAGTATACGTGTTTCCGAATTTGATTTGCTGGTAAACATAGTAGCACGGTTGCGTATCGCGTTCAAAGATTTCTTCGGCAACAAACGCATCGTATTGTGCGCGGATTTTTCTCAATCTTTCAGGAGAGCTTGGCCTTGTACGTTTACCGTCTTTGAAATCAGGATGAATCACGTGCAGAAAAGTGAAAGGATTCCCTCTGAGTTTCTCTGTCAAATCAGTTTTGCCATAGCTATCTACTGATCGCGAAGCAACCAACTGCACTTTGTCGCGCGTTGGACGAATTCCTTTGAATGGGATTATTGTTGCCAAAATTCAGTAAAGAATTATGATGTTAGAAAGGTGATTTATACCAGCGTGGCGATCAATTTTTCTGCCAATTCTATTCCAATGCGTTCTTGTGCTTCTTCAGTTGCAGCACCAATATGAGGAGTCAGTGAAACTTTTGGATGTTTCAATAATTCCTCTGAAGGTTTGGGTTCACCAACGAATACGTCTAAGCATGCATGCGCAAGATGTCCTGTGTTCAATCCATCGAGAAGGCTTCGTTCATCAATAACTCCACCACGAGAAGCATTGACGAGTATCATGCCTTTTTTCATTGTTGCAATTTCCTTGCTTGTTATGAGATTTCCTCCCGGAACATGAAGTGTGATAAAATCAGACTGTGTAAAAACATCCTCCAAAGAAACCGTGTGAATATTTACTCGAACAGGTTCGGAAACACCTTGAATGTCTAAGTTAATCAACGCACCTTGGAGGAAAGGATCGTGCGCTTTTATATTCATTCCTAATCCTAACCCAATCTTTGCTACAGCCTGACCAATTCTTCCAAAGCCCACAATACCTAAGGTTTTACCTTTCAGTTCTATTCCTTTGGCATATTTTTTCTTCAATGCATCGAAATCAGTATTTCCTTTCGACGGCATTTCTCTGTTAGAATCATACAAAAAACGAACTGCACCAAAGAGATGAGCAAAAACTAATTCTGCTACAGAATGAGAAGACGCCGCCGGAGTATTGATCACTTCAATTCCTTTGCTCTTCGCATAGTCGACATCAATATTATCCATTCCAACACCACCACGAGCAATTGCTTTCAAGTCAGGACAAGCATCGATCAGTTCTTTTCGCACCTGTGTTGCGGAACGCACTGTAATTGCTAAATATTTTTCTGAATTCAGTACTTCACTTAATTTGTCTTGCGCTACTTTATCGGTAACAACAGTGAAACCCGCTTTTTCCAATAAAGCTTTCCCTGCAGCATCAATGCCATCGTTGGCCAGAATTTTTTTCATAATCAGATTGACGTCGAGTGTATATTCATTCTTTACCATGCATTTCTGCAAATGCATCGAGCAATAAATTCTAATTAATATTTATTGGGCGAATTTCTTCTCGAAATGCTGCATCACTTCAACAAGCACCTTTACACTTTCCAGTGGAAGCGCGTTGTACAATGAAGCGCGGTATCCACCTACATCACGGTGACCGCGAATGCCAGAGATTCCTGCTTCTTTCCACATTTTGTCAAACTCTGGCTCAAGTTCAGGTTTGGTCATAACGAAGCAAGCATTCATGTTGGAACGATCTTCTTTGTCAATGACAGTTCCCTTGAACAATGAATTGCGATCAACTTCATTGTACATCATAGTGGCTTTTTCATTGTTGATTTTCTCAATCCATGAAAGTCCACCATTTTGTTTTAACCAGCGTAGTGTAAGCAGCACCACGTAGATGGGAAAAACTGGTGGCGTGTTATACATTGATCCGCCTTTGATGTGCACTTGATAGTCAAGCATTGAAAGCATCTTTCTTCCTGTTTTACCAAGAATATCTTCACGTACAGCGACCATTGTAGCACCAGCAGGTCCCATATTTTTCTGAGCGCCCGCATAGATCAATGAAAATTGATTTCCATCAACAGGCTTACTGAAAATGTCTGAAGACATATCGCACACCACTGGAATTGAAGACTCCGGAAAAGATTTCATCTGTGTTCCGAAAATGGTATTGTTAGAAGTGATGTGCAGATAATCAGCGTCAGTTGGTACAGTATAGCCTTTCGGGATGTAAGCGAAATTCTTGTCTTCAGAAGACGCAATTACGTTAGTATTCCCAATGATTTTTGCTTCTTTGATTGCCTTGCTGGCCCACACTCCAGTGTTCACGTATGCTGCAGTTCCGCCCATACGCAACAGGTTGGACGGCACCATTCCGAATTGCAAACTTGCTCCACCTCCGAGGTAAAGCACTTCCCAACCTTGACCAATTCCAAGAAGTTCTTTAGTTAAAGCGCGCACTTCATCAATCACGGCTTCGTAGTTCTTGCTACGGTGAGAAATCTCTAACAGAGAGAGAGTCAGATTATCGAAATTGATGCACGCTTCAGCAGCTTGCTTTAATACTTCGGCAGGAAGGATTCCTGGACCAGCGCTAAAATTGTGCGCTTTTTTTGTAAGAGTGATAGATGCCATATTTGGTTAAATAATAAACCAAATTTACGAATTGTTAAATGCTTCAGGCGTTAATTTCCTGAATAATACATTCGATTTTCCATTGGCTTGTGAAACGTATGTTGTCGTGGTGTTCCACGCGGTCAATTCCTTGAAATATGTGTCGATTCTGAACAAGAAAAATGGTTTATACGACTAGGATAGGAATTCGGCGCTATAACACTATTGTCGAGGCATTCCGTCGGGTGCGGTGTACTTTTCGTCTTTCTTGTCTTTTGGATTTCGAATATCTTGATCAGGTACAAACACCCATTTTCCTTTCCGGAAGACGTAGGTATCGTAAGCAAAAGTTTGAACGTAGAACTGGTACATTCCTTCAGCGCCTGATACTTCCGGAGCTAATACATCAAACACAATGCGCTTGTTTTTATCCTCATATTTCAAGGTCATTACCATCTCCGCTTTGAATTCAAAGATGACTCTACGCTTGGTTAGTTTGTTAATCTGAAAGACCGACTCTTCCCCGAAAATAGGTTGTCCATCTTTAGCAAAGGTCAAGACATCAATGACCTTTTTCCAAGTAAGCGGTGTATTGCCATCCCATCCAAGCAGCGTGTAGTAATTTTTACCCTTGTACGTATTCAATATTACTTTGTAATAAAGTGCTCCAAACCATTTGTCGCAATTGAGTTGCGTAAGTTCGGGGTTGCGAATAAAATCAGACTGATCATTCAATTCGTAGAGCACGAATCGAGTTGCGTTCTTCAATTTTGTTTTCTTTTTTTTCTTCCCACCTAATTGGTCTTGGTCGACTAGGATAAATCCATAATACGCATGGGTTCCATCGTCTTTCGGAAGATTCCAATTGAATATGCGGAATGCATTATCAGGCGCATTGAGTCGTGCGATAAATTTCAGTGAATCGAAAGGGAAGTCGAAGGCCCCTTCAGACTCGAGAGCTTGTTTAAGAAATTCAATGAATTTTCCATTCGCGGCAAACTTGTCTGCATCTTTTCCCTTGAAAATTCCAGGTCCTGTTTTCTTCAATGAATCTTGCAGCGCGGGTAAGTTAGCACCGATTGAGAATGTAGCATTCCCACAGATTAGTGCAAAGAGCGAACAAAGAATGAAGTTTTTCATTACCTATTTAACGCGATTTCCAAGAAAGAAGTATTCTATTCAGCAAAAATGCCATCTTCATTCGCTGTAACACGACAGAAGATGGCATTAAAGATATTGTAAAGAACGATTAAGCGTGAAGGCTTTCTTTCTTCGCAGTCAATTCTTCTTTTGATTCGCGGTGATTTTCATCATCAACGCAGCAATCTACAGGGCATACAGATGCGCACTGCGGCTCATCGTGAAATCCTACACATTCTGTGCATTTATCAGTAACAATATAATAAACATCCATGCTTACTGGCTCCTGAGAAGCGTCTGCATCTGCAGTAATTCCAGTTTTTGATGTGAATGAACCTTTTAACGTTGTTCCATCAGAAAAACGCCATTCGGCACCACCTTCATAAATTGCGTTATTTGGACATTCCGGTTCGCAGGCACCGCAGTTGATGCATTCTTCTGTGATCTTAATAGCCATAGTTGACGTGCTTAATTGTTAGTTTTGCAGCGTAAAAATACAAAAAGTATGACGGCAGATGTGCGAATAGCAGCTTTTCAGGGCTTGGGAGCAGAAGTTAGAATGATTCTTGATAAGCGATCTTTTACTTCAGCTGGCGAGCGGCTCATGACTTTTCTGCCATCAGCCCATGTGGGTAATGCGTGGTTTACGGAAGAGAATGTCCGCCATCGTTTGGAGAGTATTGCGGCAAACTTGGACAAGGAAGTGATGGAGCAGTGGTTGTCTAAATATTCCCTCCCAAATAGTGATTCTGGTAAAACAATAGGCGTGATTGCCGCTGGGAATATTCCCCTTGCTGGCTTCGACGATTTTTTTCACACGTTGTTATGCGGACATAACTATTCTGGCAAGCTGTCCAAAGACGACAATAAGCTGTTGCCGCTTCTCGCGGAGATAGTAATGGAAATTGAACCTGAATTTCGAAAGAAGATCAGTTTTACTGAGGGTAAATTAGGAAAGATTGATGCAGTTATCGCGACAGGCAGCAACAACAGTTCTCGCTACTTCGAGTATTATTTCTCGCAATTTCCTTACGTAATTAGAAGAAATAGGAACAGTATTGCGGTATTGACTGGGCGTGAGACTAGCGAAGAACTAACGGCTCTGGGTGAAGATATTTTCAGATACTTTGGCTTGGGTTGCAGAAACGTTACAAAGCTGTTTGTCCCTGAAGGATATGTTTTTGATCCATTATTTGAAGCGTTGTTTGTGTGGGGCGACGAGATGATGTCGAATCGAAAGTACATGAACAATTACGAATACAATCGTACAATCTATATGCTCAATAGCGAGAAAATGTTAGACAATAATTTTCTCGTGATCAAGGAAGACAAAGGAATTGCTTCTCCTCCGGGCGTTTTGTTTTATGAAACGTATACGAAAATCGAAGAAGTCTTGACTAAATTAAAAGTTGATGTTGAGCACGTGCAGTGTGTTGTGAGTGTGGATGAAGAATTCTCGATTAACAAACCTGGTTCAGCGCAAAAACCATTTCCTTGGGAATATGCTGACGGAGTAGATACGATGGAATTTCTACTTAAACAGTAACAGTATATCGACTATCACGTTAAAGCACTATATTTAGGATAGCAAATACATTAACATTCATGAGAAAACATATACTTGTTCTTTCACTGGTCATCTTCTCTTTTGTTGGATTAACCGCGCAAACGGTTTTCTGGTCGGAGAATTTTAACAACGGGTGCAATGCAAATTGTCAAGCAACCACTTGGAATGGCTGGACACAAACCATCACTGGTGCAGAAGGAGCGGATCCGAATCAATGGTATGTGA
>Ga0114981_10003353_pt1 | contig 10180 bp, 7 predicted proteins | sample S_140806_MF_Meta_FD_87028 | JGI IMG/M metagenome (GOLD analysis project Ga0114981, IMG submission 87028) | Freshwater microbial communities from Lake Simoncouche, Canada to study carbon cycling - S_140806_MF_MetaG | ecosystem: Environmental > Aquatic > Freshwater > Lake | place: Lake...
ATAATCTTTCACAACCAATGTATTTAGTAGAGAACTACTTTCTTTTGAAACAGTTGTAAAGTAAATTTTATTGAACTTTAAGCGCTCAATAACTTCTTTTTCTTGCGCACCTACAACATAATATTCTGGAATTCGAATTGAATCTTGTGGAAAATAATTTGCAAAATGTGGGATGTTTCTAGCGTAAGGTTTTGTTCTGTCGTAACGAAGGCGTTTTAAACCTGTTGTTTCATCGATAGGAAAATCATGTTCAAAACCTAAAAAAAGAATTGAATCTGGTTTTTCAGTGAGTTTGTAATTAAACTTAAAATAGTCTTGAGTTTCAAAATACTTAAATGCACTTTTGCGGGAAAGCTCAATCTTTGTTTGATTTTCAAAGGTCCACTTGAATACTTCTTCCATAAATGCTAAACTTGCTTGAACTCTCTCAGGAAAAGGTTTTAACATGTGTGTTTCTACTGTAAAACTCAAAGAATTAAACAAAGAAGCATAGCCCATTGCGTAGCGTGGTAAATCATTAAAAGCGTATATTCCTTGTGCTGGAGTTTCACCTTTTAATTCAACGTAAGGAAACAAATCTATTTTTTTAGATTTTAATGATTTTCTCAAATAAGGAAGAAACTCCGAATAACATAAATTTCTAATTTCAGGAGCCATTCGTTCTTTCATCGAAGAAATATAGGTCAATGTATATTGGTAATCTGCTCCATTTGAAACATGCATGTCGATAAAAACATCTGGATCTAAAGCATGAAAAATTTTAGCGAAAGTAAAGGCATTTTGAGAATCCATTTTTATGAAATCTCGGTTTAAATCTAAATTCTTTGCATTTCCACGGAAACCATATTCTTCAGGTCCATTTTGATTTGCACGACTTGTTGATGATCGATTCATCATACCTCCAACATTGTAAGCAGGAATGAAAGCAATTAGTGGAATGTCAGAAGTGTTTTTGCCATTTTTGATCCAAGTATCTATCCAAATTAACATTGCATTGATACCATCAGGTTCTCCAGGATGAATAGCATTATTGATTAAAATAGTGCTTTCCTCTCTTGCTTTTTTGAGTGTTTTTAAGGAATCTCCAGCACCATTTACAATACATATATATATTGGTAGACCGTAATCTGAGGGGCCCATGGCATACAACTCAATTTCTTTGTTTTCCTGAGCTACTTTTTTAAGATAATTGATTAATTCTGGATAGGACGGAGTTGTATTGCCCGACCAAGAATCTTGAGCAAAAACAGAATTAAAAGAGAGAAAAAAAAGGCAAGAAAAGAAATAGTTCATAGCAAATATTGAAGTGCTAAAATAATTGTTTTTTGAAGATTAATGCTGAACGCAGTAAGTGTTTCTTTAACAAAAGCTAAAAATAGCGTAATTTTGCCCTATGCGCATCGATATTCTAACGATTCTTCCCAAACTTCTTGAAAGCCCTTTCTCGATCTCTATTATGCAAAGAGCTCAAGAAAAAGGTCACGTTGAAATCTATATTCACAACATCCGAGACTACGCTACAAACAAGCACAAAAACGTTGATGATTACCAATATGGAGGAGGCGCTGGAATGGTAATGAGCATTGAACCTATTGCATCCTTGATTGAAAAATTATGCGAGGAGAGAACATATGACGAAATAATTTACATGACACCAGACGGAGAAGTTCTTGCTCAAAATCACTGTAATGATTTATCCTTAAGTACGAATATGATGATCTTATGTGGACACTACAAAGGTGTTGATGAAAGAATTAGAGAGAAATACATTACACGAGAAATTTCAATTGGATCTTACGTTCTTTCAGGAGGAGAATTAGCTGCTGCAGTTGTAGTAGATGCAATTGTTCGACTAATTCCGGGAGTTTTAAACGATGAAACCTCAGCGCTTACAGACAGTTTTCAAGATAAGCTTCTTTCACCACCTGTTTATACGCGTCCTCCTGAATTTAAAGGATTGAAAGTTCCAGATGTACTACTTTCTGGAAATACCAAAGAGATCGAGACCTGGCGAGAAGAAAAAGCACTAGAGAGAACAAAAGAACGACGTCCTGATTTATTAGAGGAATAGAAGAATTGAAATTACAAGATTCTAAGAAATGATATCTTTTTGTAATTATTTAAAATAGTACCTTTGTTAAAATTTTTTACATGATTCGATTATCGGAACGTTTGTTATCAATGGAAGAATCGGCAACCATTGCAATGTCAAGGAAAAGCCGAGAATTAAAAGTGCAAGGAAAAGACATTATTTCTCTTTCTTTGGGAGAACCAGATTTTTTCACACCTCAATTTATCAAAGATGCTGCGCTTGAAGCAATGAACAATAATTTCACAATGTACACTCCAGTTCCGGGTTACGAAGATTTGCGAGAAAGCATTGCCTTAAAATTTAAACGCGATAATAATTTAGTTTATACAAAAGATCAAATTGTTGTTTCTACTGGCGCAAAGCAGTCAATTGCAAATGTTGTTTTAAGCTTAATAAATCCTGGAGATGAAGTTATTATACCTGCTCCCTACTGGGTTTCTTATCTGGAAATTGTCAAAGTAGCAGAAGGAATTCCAGTTATTGTTCATGCAGGAATTGAAAATGATTTTAAAATTACGGGTGCTCAACTTGAAGCAGCAATTACCCCAAAAACAAAATTAATGCTCTTCTCTACGCCTTGTAATCCTACTGGCTCTGTATATTCCAAAGATGAATTAAAAGATTTAGCAAACGTGTTACAAAAATATCCCTCTTTAATTGCCCTTAGCGATGAGATTTATGAACACATAAATTTTGAAGGGAAACACGAAAGTTTGGCGCAATTCCCTGAAATATACGATCAGGTAGTTACAGTTAATGGCGTTTCTAAAGCTTGGGCTATGACTGGCTGGCGACTTGGTTACATTGCTGCTCACAGAGATATTGCAGCAGCCTGCGATAAAGTTCAAGGTCAATTTACATCTGCAACCTGTTCTATTACTCAAAAAGCAGCAATTGCAGCGATGAATGCTGATCCAAAAGTATTAGACGAAATGATTGGTGCATTTAAAAGCCGAAGAAAATTGGTTTTAGATGCTTTGTCAGAAATTCCCGGTCTTGTTTCAAACAAACCAGGAGGAGCTTTCTATGTATTCCCTAATGTTTCCTCCTTTTTTGGAAAATCATTTAATGGAAGAAAAATTTCTAATTCTGATGAACTTTGTATGTATCTACTAGAAGAAGGACTTGTTGCACTTGTTGGTGGAGATGCATTTGGAGATCCTAATTGTATGCGAATTTCCTACGCAGCTTCAGAAAAAACATTAACAGAAGCAATGAAAAGAATTAAAAATGCGCTTTTAAACTTACACTAGTGAATTATAAAGACTTATTTGATAAATTTAATGGACTTCGAATACTCGTTATTGGTGATGTTATGCTAGATGCCTATGTTATGGGCAAAGTAAATCGCATTAGTCCAGAAGCACCTGTTCCAATTGTTTCCCTAGAAAATGAAGATGCTCGAATAGGAGGAGCTGGAAATGTTGCTCTAAACCTACTCGCCTTAGGAGCAAACCCAATAATTTGTGGTGTTATTGGAGAGGACACTTCAGGTGATAAACTACTAAATTTATTTGAAAAAAATGGAATTTCAACAGATGGTCTTGTTAAAAGTATGGCGAGGAAAACCACTGTAAAAACAAGAGTAATCTCCAATAAACAACAATTACTTCGTATTGATTCAGAAAGTACTTTTCCTTTGTTAGAAAGCGAAGAAATTAAACTAAATAATACTATTCAAAATATTATAAATCAAGGTGTTGACGGAATAATATTTGAAGATTACAACAAAGGTGTTTTAACAGATTCTGTAATTCAAAATACAATTAAAATTGCTAAAGAGAAAGATATTCCAACAGCTGTAGATCCAAAAAAAGAAAACTTTTTAAGCTACAAAGGTGTAAGTCTATTCAAACCAAACCTAAAAGAATTAAAGGAAGGATTAAACCTCAATTTTGATTTTAATTCGAATAAAGAATTATTTGAGAAAGGGATTGAAGTATTGGAAGAAAAATTACAGAACGAGATTTCATTTATAACACTCTCAGAATTTGGTGTCTTCATTAAAAACCAAACTGAAAAATATTACGTGCCAGCTCATATGAGAAGTATTTCTGATGTTTCAGGTGCTGGAGATACTGTTATTGCAGTGGCAACATTGTGTTTAATTTCAGGTGCAAGCACAAAACAAATTGCTCAAATTTCAAATTTAGCCGGAGGTTTAGTCTGTGAAAAATCAGGTGTAGTAAGCATCTCTAAAAATGATTTATTAAAAGAGGTTTCTGAACTTCTAAGCTAACTATTTGTTGAAGTCAATATGCTTAAAAAACTAGTTAAACCATATAATTCTGAGAAATCAAAAAAAGAGGAAGTAGCTGAAATGTTTAATAATATTTCTGCTAATTACGATTTCCTAAATCATTTCTTATCACTTGGAATTGATCACTTGTGGCGAAAAAAAGCAATTAAGCAACTAAAAAACCTTGAGGTTAAAAAAGTAATAGATATCGCAACGGGTACTGGTGACTTTGCTATTGCAAGTTTAAAATTAAATCCTGATGAAGTAATTGGTGTAGATATTTCTTCTGGAATGCTTGAGGTTGGAGCAAAAAAAATGAAAAATAAAGGATATGATAAGACCATAAAAATGATCTTAGGAGATTCTGAAAACTTGGCTTTTGAAGATAATTATTTTGATGCATTGACAGTTGGATTTGGCGTTCGTAATTTTGAAAATCTCGAAAAAGGCTTAAGTGAAATGATGCGTGTAATAAGACCAGGTGGAAAAATAGTGATTTTAGAATTCTCAAAACCGAAAAAATTTCCAGTAAAACAAGTATTTTCATTTTACTCAAAATACTTTATACCATTTTTTGGGAAAAGAATTTCAAAAGATCCTCAAGCTTATGCCTATCTCCCTGAGAGTGTAGCAGCATTTCCAGAGGGCAAAGAATTTGAAAGTATCCTTAGAAATTTAAATTACAAAAGTGTGCAATCTATTATTCTATCTGGCGGAATTGCAACTATTTATACAGGAACCAAATAAAACTGCAACAAAGCAAATCATCTTTCGTTACTTATAGCAAATGAAATACTCTGTTCTCTTTCTTTTTTGTTTGTCTCTAAACCTAGTTTTTTCTCAGAAATACTTTCAAGAGCGCTATAAGAGTTTTGACAAAAGACTTTTTCATTTTGGCTTTATGCTTGGCACTAATACCTCTGATTTCACAAAATATGAAAAATTAGATGTTTACAATAAGCAATATCAATTTTACAATGCTCTTTATTCATTGCAGGCAATTAAAAATAATCCAACTATTGGCGGGCAACTCGGAATTCTAACAACTTTAAAATTAGGAACCCCGCTATTGAAATTACGTTTTATGCCTACATTGTCTTTTGAAGAAAGAGTTTTGAGTTATACCTTTGAAAAAATCACCTCATTTGATACACTTATCTATTTAAAAGACCAACGTGTAAATTCTACAAATTTATCTTTTCCTTTCATTTTAATGTTTAGAGCCAAGCGTCTAAATAATTTTACAGCTTATGCACTAATAGGAGGCTCTTATTCTTTAGATCTACAATCTCAAGAAAAATCTGCGCAAAATTTTATCGATCCCTTTTTAAAAATTCGGAAAAACGACTTTCAGGGACAAATTGGAGGGGGTCTTGAGTTTTTTGCTACCTACTTTAAATTTGCGGTAGAATTAAAATATTCGCACGGAGTTAGAAATGTTTTAATCCAAGAACAAACACCTTTTGATCGCCCAATTGAAAAATTGTATAATAAAGGTTGGTGGATTTCATTAATTTTTGAGGGATAATGGAAGAAATTTCATTTCAATGTTCTCCAGAAGAAGCAAGAAATTCTGAATTTATTTCTGCTAAGCTCAAACAAGAATTTTTAGGTGAAAAAGACCAAAAAATCTACTTTCTATTAAAAAAAAGAAGTATAGATTCGAGAAAAAGAGCGATAAAAATAAATCTAAACTTTCTAGTTTCATCAGAGGAATTCAGTGAATCTATCAACTTTGATTTCGACTTTAAAAATGTCGCAAAATCAGAAAGCATTCATATAATTGGTGCCGGGCCTGCAGGACTCTTTGCTGCATTAAGAGCATTGGAAAGAGGATTTAAACCAATTATTTTTGAAAGAGGAAAAGATGTCAGAGAGCGAAGACGAGATTTAGCGATTCTAAATAAAGAAGGGCGTGTAAATTCTGAATCAAATTATTGCTTTGGTGAGGGAGGAGCAGGAACTTATTCAGATGGAAAGTTATACACCCGCTCTAAAAAACGTGGAGATGTTGAACGAATCCTTCAAATGCTAGTATATTTCGGAGCAAACGAAGATATTTTAGTAGAAGCACACCCTCATGTTGGAACAAACAAACTTCCTCAAATAATTAAAGCGATACGCGAAAAGATTATTGATTGCGGTGGTGAAATTCATTTTGAACATAAATTGACAGATCTTACTTTAAAAAATCAAACTATCTCAGAGATCGAGATAAATGGAAATAAAAAAATTAAAATTTCAAATCTCATTTTAGCAACCGGTCATTCCGCAAGAGATATCTTTGAATTACTACACAGAAAAAAAATTGAGGTTTTAGCAAAGCCATTTGCAATTGGTGTCCGCATTGAACATACGCAAGAACTGATTGACAAAATACAATATCACGGTAGGTTAAATGACGAGTATTTACCTCCGGCTTCCTATAATTTAGTAGCACAAATTGAAGGAAAAGGGGTTTATTCGTTTTGTATGTGCCCAGGTGGAATTATTGCACCATGTGCCACAGAAAATAAAGAAGTTGTCACAAATGGTTGGTCACCTTCGAAAAGAAATAATCCCTATTCGAATTCCGGAATTGTAGTGAGTATCGAACCGAAAGACCTAAAAGGCGATCCGAATGACCCGTTTATTTGTTTGAATTTTCAACGGGAAATAGAAGAAAAATGTTGGGAATTAGCTGGAAAAAATCAAAAAGTGCCAGCTCAAAGACTGCTCGATTTTATTCAAAAAAAGAAATCTGTTGATTTTCCAAAATCGAGTTATCAGCCCGGAATTTCCAGCGTTGAAATGGATGCTATTTTTCCACGATTCATCGTTAATCGACTACGAAAAGGATTTATAGAATTTGGAAAAAAAATGAATGGTTTTATCACCAATGAAGCTGTTATTCATGCTCCTGAATCGAGGACTTCTTCGCCAGTTTTAATTCCAAGAAACAAAGAAACTTTACAGCACATTCAAATTTCAAATTTATATCCTTGCGCTGAAGGTGCCGGTTATGCTGGTGGAATTATTTCTGCGGCAATTGACGGCATGAAATCAGTGGATGCAATTGTAGATAAGCACAAGAATTAAAAAATCCCAAGCATAATTGCTTTTTCGTAAAACAATCAACTGGAATTACTTACTATTTGATCTCAAAATTGTACCTTTATTGAAATTTAGGTCAAACTTGACTTACTATTTAAATAAAATGGCGATTTATTCATTTAATGGTTTTATTCCCGTTGTCAAAGCATCTAGTTTTGTTCATCCAAACGCTTCGGTTACTGGAAATGTACTTATTGGCGAAAATGTTTACATTGGCCCAGGAGCTGCTATTCGAGGAGATTGGGGACAGATAATCATAGAAGATGGGTGTAATGTTCAAGAAAATTGCACAATACACATGTTTCCTGGTACAACTGTTCTTCTTGAGAAAGGTTCACATGTTGGACACGGAGCTATAATTCATGGGGCAAGCTTAGGTGAAAATTGTTTAATCGGAATGAATTCCGTAATTATGGATGATGTTGTAATTGGAAAAGGTTCTATTGTCGCTGCCTTAACTTTTGTTTCTAGCAATACAATAATTCCAGAAAGAAGCTTGGTTGTTGGTAATCCTGGCAAAGTAATAAAACAAGTGAGTGATGAAATGCTTGCTTGGAAAACCGAAGGAACAAAATATTATCAGAAATTACCCGCGGATTGTCAAAACACATTAATTTCTTGCGAAGCATTAACAGAAATTGAAGCGAATCGTCCAATACAACAAAAAGATTACTTTAAATTCTCTAAATAAGTTTATAATTAGTTACTTTTAAAAAAAAGAACAATGAAAAAAACGAGTACATTTTTATTTTTTATGCTCATTTCTGTATTTTACAGTTTTGGTCAATGTCCAGTGAATCAATCTGAATTAACAATCACAATTGTTCCAGATAATTATCCAGGGGAATCAACATGGAAAGTATTTGTAAATAATATTCAAATTGCCAATGGAACTACAAACAATGACACACTTTGTGTTGATTCTTCTGCTTGTATTCGTTTCGAAATGTATGATTCTTATGGTGATGGAATCTGCTGTGGCTATGGAAATGGTTCTTTTAATGTTCAATTAGAGGGCCTTACTGTTGCTTCAGGTGGACAATTTAGCACTATTTCATCACATACTTTTAATTGCCCCCAAGGCTCTACGTGTAACAATCCAATTCCAATTACTTCCGGAAGTTTTACAGCCCCTTATCCAAACACATTCTATTCATTCACACCTTCTTTAAGTGGAATGTATTCAATTTCAACTTGTGATTTAAATACTTGTAATACAAAATTATGGGTTTATGAATCTTGTAATTCCTACGCTTATAATGTAGATAATACTGGAACTATATTTTACAATGACAACAACTCTATTAGTGGGAATTTAGCTGATATCAATGCAATTTTGATCGCTGGAACAACTTACATTATTAAAGTTGGGATTAATGAAGCTACTACCTGTTCTACACCCCTTGGTTTTTCAATCATATACGATGGACCCATTATTGGCTGTATGGACCCTCTAGCTTGTAATTACAATCCAAATGCAACAGTTTCTGATTCTAGTTGTGTATATTATCCAAGCCCAGATTGTTTAGGTCCTGATTTAATTATTCTGCAAGATGTTATTCTAAACTCTCTTGAAATAAGAGAAGAACAGGCAACGAATTGTCAAGTTGTAGAAGGTTGTATGACGGGCTACGGCCAACGAACTGTTTTAGCTTTTACTACCTGGATAAAAAATATTGGTGACATTGATTATTACGTAGGAAATCCAACTGCAAATCCAACTCAATTCACTTTTGGTAACTGCCATGGCCACGCACATTATGAAGGTTATGCAGATTATATTTTATACAGGAATGATGGGCAAAATATTCCAATAGGACATAAAAATGGATTTTGTGTAATGGATTTAGAATGCAATGATGGAGGCACTGGTCAATATGGATGTTCAAATATGGGGATTTCAAAACAATGTGGAGATATTTATAGCAGTGGGCTAGAATGTCAATGGATTGATATTACAGATGTTGATACTGCTGAATATATCTTAGCTATCAAAGTAAATTGGGATCAATCTCCTGATGCTTTGGGACATTTTGAAACGAATTATGCAAATAATTGGGCGCAAGTTTGTCTTCGTATAACAATGAATAGTGCCGGTGAAAAAGGGTACGAGATTCTTCCAAATTGTCAGCCTTATGTTGATTGTGCCGGAACAGCTTATGGTAATGCAGTAATTGACTGTCAAGGAAATTGCAATGGAACTGCACTTCGCGGAGATTTAAATAACAATAGTATTCTTGAAACTAACGACGTAGTTTCATACTTACAACATAGCGTAAATCTTGATCTAAATGCGCAATCGTGTAATGATTTATCTGCAGATAATACAATTAATGTATGGGATGCCGGATTATTATCCAATTGTATTTCAAATGGGGCAACAAATAATTCTGAATGTACATTCCCAAATACTGTTCAAAATCCGAGTCAAGTAGTTACATTTTCTAATGAAGGTGTCTATACGCAGTTTGCAAATCCCTCAGTAGGATATATGGACATCTCAATTTTAAACTCAAGTACAAAAGTTACAGGCTATCAATTTGCTATAAATGGTGCAACAATTTCTGGAGTATCAAGTTTAATTAATCCCCTTACCTATCCTGTTCAATTAGAATACAATTCAATAAATGGCCAAGCAGCTGGATTATCACTAATTGATAGCATGATTCCAAAACATACTACTTTAACTCCATTTATCCGTGTATTTCTTGAAAATATTACATCAGATTCTTTAATCTGTTTGTCTTTAAATGCAG
>Ga0114981_10003356_pt1 | contig 10175 bp, 7 predicted proteins | sample S_140806_MF_Meta_FD_87028 | JGI IMG/M metagenome (GOLD analysis project Ga0114981, IMG submission 87028) | Freshwater microbial communities from Lake Simoncouche, Canada to study carbon cycling - S_140806_MF_MetaG | ecosystem: Environmental > Aquatic > Freshwater > Lake | place: Lake...
CCGACTGGAAACGGCGCACCGGAGCGGACCTGGAGGTGAAGACCAGCTACGGCGGCTCCGGCAGCCAGACCCGGGCCGTGATCGACGGCCTCGATGCCGACCTGGTGACCCTGGCCCTGCCGGCCGATGTGCTCAAGCTCGAGAAGGCCGGCCTGGTGCAGCCGGGCTGGGAGAAGGAACTCCCCAGCGAGTCCACCATCACCCACTCGGTGGTGACCTTCCTCACCCGCGCCGGCAATCCCAAGGGGATCCGCAGCTGGGCCGACCTGGCCAGGCCTGGGCTGGGGGTGCTGACCGCCAACCCCAAGACCTCCGGCGGCGCCCGCTGGAACTTCCTGGGCCTGTGGGGCTCGGTGAGCCGCACCGGCGGCACTGCGCAGGACGCTGAAGCCTTCGTGGCCAAGGTGTACCGCAACGTGAGCAACCTGCCCAAGGATGCCCGCGAAGCCAGCGATGCCTTTCTGAACCGCGGCCAGGCCGACGTGCTGCTCACCTACGAGAACGAGGCCCTGCTGGCAGCCAAACAGGGCACCGACAAGGCCACCACCCTGGTGGTGCCAGCGGTGAACATCCGCATCGATGGCCCCGTTGCGGTGGTGGACCGCAACGTGGACCGCAAGGGCAGCCGCAAGGCAGCCGAGGCCCTGGCCACCTTCCTGCAGGGCGAAGAAGCCCAGGACATCTTCGCCGAGGAGGGCTTCCGGCCCGTGAACGCCACGGTGTGGAACCGCCGCAAGGCCTCCTTCGCGCCGGTGACCACCCTGTTCACCGCCTCGGATCTGGGCGGCTGGCCCACGATCGACCGGTCCTTCTTCGCCAACGGCGGCGTGTGGGACAGGCTGGCGGCAGCCCGGCGCTGATGTGCGAACTGCTGGCCCTCAGCGCCAACACCCCCACCGACCTCCGCTTCTCCTTCCACGGCCTGCGGCTGCGGGGCGGCTCCACCGGCGACCACGCCGATGGTTGGGGGCTGGCCAGCTACGACCCCGACGGCCAAGGTCTGCACCTCTATCGCGAGGATGCCCCGGCCGCCTTCTCGCCGGTTGCCGCGGCGGTGGCCGCCCTGGATCTGAAGGCCCACTGCTCGATCGCCCACATCCGCAAGGCCACCCGGGGCGTGGTGGCGCTGGAGAACTGCCACCCCTTCCACCGGCGCTGGCGGGGCCAGGAGTGGGTGTTTGCCCACAACGGCGACCTCCAGTCCCTGCCGCCCCTGCAGGGTGAGCACCGGCCGATCGGCCAGACCGACAGCGAAACCGCCTTCTGCTGGATCCTGCAGGAGCTGGAGCGCCAGGAGGTTGCTCCGGAGGATGAGGCCAGCCTTTTTGAGGCGCTGGTGGTCTGCTCGGATCGGCTGGCCGGCGAGGGGATCTTCAACAGCCTGGTGAGCAACGGCGCCTGGTTGTTCGCCTACGCCGGCACCAAGCTGCACCGGGTCACCCGGCGGGCTCCCTTCGGGCTGGTGCAACTGGCCGATGACGACCTCAGCGTCGATTTCGCCGCCGTGACCCAGCCGAGCGATGTTGTGACGATCCTGAGCACCGAGCCGCTCACCACCCAGGAAACCTGGCAACCCCTGCAAGTGGGCGAAGCGATCCTGCTCAAGGCCGGCGAGATCGTGCAGCGACGGCCCGGCCGGGGCGAACCCGGCTGAGCGCCCCAGATGGGTGCCAACCCCTAAGGTTCCCGGGCTGCCCATCTCGCCCTGTTCACCTCCGATGTCCGCACCGGCTAGGTCAGGCCCTATGGCGTTATCTCCGGTGCCCGCCACCCGCGTCAGCCTGGCGGAGGCCGCCCGTTTCTGGCTACACCTCGGCCTGGTGAGCTTCGGCGGCCCGGCCGGCCAGATCGCCATGCTCCACCGGGAACTGGTGGATCAGCGGCGCTGGATCTCGGAAGCCCGCTTCCTGCACGCCCTGAATTACTGCCAGCTGCTGCCGGGTCCGGAGGCCATCCAGCTGGCCACTTACCTGGGCTGGCTGCTGCACGGCACCCGGGGGGGCCTCCTCGCCGGGGGGCTCTTCCTGCTCCCCTCGGTGCTGCTGCTGCTGCTGCTCAGTTCGCTCTACGCGCTGTGGGGCCATCTGCCCCTGCTGGGGGGCATCTTCTGGGCCCTTAAACCGGCCGTGCTGGCGATCGTGATCCAGGCCTCCTGGCGCCTGGGACGCCGCACCCTCAAGGGCCCCCTAGCCGTGGTGATCGCCGCCGCCGCCCTGCTGGGATTGCAGGCACTCCGCCTGCCCCAGCCGCTGCTGATCGCCCTGGCGGCACTCAGCGGCTGGATCGCTGAACGGTTGCGGCCCGGCATCCTGGTGCCCGCTGCCCCAGCGCGGCCGGCAGCCGGGCTCGATGCGCTCCACGGCGATGACACGGCCACCCCGCCCCATGCCCGCATCCGGCCCCGATATCTGGCCCTCACCCTGCTGTGGGGTGGAGCTGCCGTGGCCCTGCCCCTCGGCCTGCTCACCCTCGTGGATGGCTGGAACGGCACCCTGGCCACGATGGCCCGCTTCTTCAGCCGCGTGGCCCTGGTGAGCTTCGGCGGAGCCTATGCCGTGCTGCCCTACGTGGCCCAGGGCGCCGTGGAGCGTTTCGGCTGGCTCAGTGCGGCCCAGATGGTGGATGGGCTGGCCTTGGGGGAAACCACGCCGGGGCCGCTGATCATCGTGGTGGCCTTCGTGGGGGTGCTGGGCGGCTGGCATGCCGCCGGCTCCCTGGCCTACGCCCTGGCGGCAGGGCTTGTGGTGGTGTGGTTCACCTTCCTGCCCTCCTTCCTGTTCATCCTGGTGGGCGGCCCCCTGGTGGAATCGAGTCGGGGCGAAGCGCGGCTGGCCGGACCGATGCGGGCCATCGGCGCCGCCGTGGTGGGCATGGTGGCCAGCCTGGCGCTGCTGTTCGCTGGGCCGGTGCTCTGGCCCGGGAGCCCAGGGACCGGCCTAGACCTCGCCGCCGTGGCTCTGCTGGCGCTTGCCCTGCTGCTGCTGTTCTGGCGGCGATGGGGGGTGCTGCCCCTGATCGGCGGCGCGGCGCTTGTTGGGCTGGCTCGGGTGGGCCTGGGCTGGCTAGGGCTGGGCTGGTTAGGGAGCTAAGCGGTGCAGCAAGTCCCAGCCAGACCATGGCGTGCCGGACTGGCCCCCAGCCCCTGCGCTCAGAACTTGAAGGTGGTCTTCATCAGGCCGCCCAGCTGGTGGAAGCTGCGACTGGCCGGCGTGTCCTGCCCGAGGGGACGGCTCAGATAAAAGAGCGCCGGCATCAGGAAGATGGTGTCGGTGAGCTGGAACTTATACCAACCCTCCAGCACCACATTGCCGTCGTTGGGGGTGGACCCATCCCGCAGGGCGGTGGCGAAGATCGGCTGGCCGATGGCGAAGCCGAGGCTATTGTCCTGCACGAAGACATCCTTCCATTGCAGTCCCACCATCCAGCTCTGGCTGGTGGCCACGGCGGCGGGGCCGGGATCGTCGCCATAGGCGGTGCTGTTGAGGCCCCAGCCGGCGCTGATCGAAGGAACCCAGCCATGGGCGCTGGGCTGCCAGAAGCCACTCAGACCGAAGGCATCGGTGTGGGAACCAGCGGTGAAAGCCAGGCTGGCCTGCGGTGTGGCCCCGGTGATCCCGAAGCCTCCCTGAACCCAGGAGTAGATGGCGGCCAGCCCCCAGGCCTCCTGGCTGTAGCCCAGCTGCAGGGTTCCCGTGCCTTGAGCGCCGGCGGTGCCGATGCCCCCCAGGCTTGGATCGGAATTGTCGCCGTCATAGGCGATGTAATTGGCGGCAAGGCTCCAGCCCCTGTCCTTCCACCAGATGCCGGCGCCGCTGCCGAGGTTGTTGTTGTAGGCTCCGGGGGCACCCGCCAGAGTCATCACGTTGAGCAGCGTGTCATCCGGATACAGGCTCGGCGCCAAGGCCAGCATGTCGCCCTGCTCCACCCGGGCCCCGAAGGTGGCGGTGAAACTGGATCCGATCGGGAACTGATAAAAGAGTCGATCCACCGACAGCACGAAGGGACATTCGAGGTTGCGGCATTCCTGGTCGAACGCCACCTCCAGCAGCGAAAGCTGACCGGTGGGACCGCCGCCGCCAAAGGGGCTCTTTCCGAAGTTGCCGTCGCGCAGCACCGTGCGCAGCAGATCCTTGCCGGTGAAGCTGGTATCGAGGTTGAGCTGAAGGTCGTCGAGGAAGGTGGTGCCGCCCCAGCCCCTGCGGCTGGAGCCCACCAGATCGCGGGTGCTGCCCCCGAAGGCATTGGCACCCACCACATAGGTGGCCACACCGGAGAGGGTGGTGGTGGTGGAGAACTGATCCGCCACCAGTCGCCCGACCCGGGCCTCGAGCCCGTCGACGCGGACCCGCAGCTGGGCGAGTTCGGCTTGGAACTCCTTGCTGAGACGCCGCAGCTCATCGGTGCGTTCCTGAACCCGGTCCAGGCAAGCCTGGAGCAGGGCTGCCGCCTCATAGCGACTGATCGTGCCGCCGCCCCGAAAGCTGCCGTTGGGATAGCCGGCCACGCAGCCGTAGCGATCCACCAGGTTGGCCAGGGCCTGATAGGACCAGTCGGTGGGGCGCACGTCACTGAAGGAGGCCGCACTGGTCACCTGGTCCCGGACGCCGTAACGGTTGAGGTCGACCAGATTCAGTTCGGCCGCCCGCAGCCCTCCCGGCAGCAGGCTCACCACCAATCCCAGGCCCGCCAGGGTGGCCCCACGTCCAGCCGGGGAGGGCCCGGGAGAAACAGCGGCAGGCCCGCTGGGCTGACATCGGTGGAACAAGAGCGGCACCGGCGGCTACTGGCGCGAAACCTACTGACTCCGCCACGGAAACCAAAGAACGTTGGCCGACGAGGACGGGGCATCGAACGCACAGAACCAGGGTGCTCCATGGCACAGGGCCACGGCCCAGCCTCAGAACACCTCGACCGCCGCCAGGGCTGGCTCCTCTCGCCTTCGCCGCGCCGATTCACCACAGGTCTTGGGGGTCGGAAACAGCTTGCCGGGATTGGCCAGGCCCTCGGGATCAAAGGCGAGGCGCACCAGCTGCATCGTGGCCAGATCGTCCGGGGTGAACATCCAGTCCATGTAGCAACGCTTGTCGTTGCCCACCCCATGCTCGCCGCTGATGCTCCCCCCCGCCGCGATGCAGAGCCGCAGAATCTCGGCCCCCAGCTCCTGCACCCGTTGCTCCACGCCGGGATCGCCGGCGCGATAAAGGATCAGGGGGTGAAGGTTGCCGTCACCGGCATGGAACACATTGGCCACCGGCAGGCCGTAGCGCTCGCTCAGTTCACCGATCGCCCGCATCACCTCCGGGAGCGCCGTGCGGGGCACCACCCCATCCTGGAGGTAGTAGCTGGGGAAGCGGCGGCCGAGGGCCGAGATCGCCGACTTGCGCCCCTGCCAGAGCCTGGCCCGATCGTCGGCCTCGGTGGCCAGGCGCACGGTGCGGGCCCCGGCCTGACGGCAGCGCTCGGTGGCCAGCTCCAGGGCCACCGCCACCTCCTCCTGCTGGCCGTCGAGCTCCACCAACAGCACCGCCGCCGCATCGGCGGGGTACTCCTGGGCGCCCAGATAGTCGTTGACGGCCTCAATGCAGAGGTGATCCATCATCTCCATGCCGGCCGGCAGGATCCCGGCGGCGGTGATGCCTCGCACCGCCTCGGCGGCCGCCTCCATCGAGGTGAAATCGGCCAGCAGCACCGCCACGCTGGCCGGGGCCCGCAGCAGGCGCAGGGTGATCGCCGTGGCGATGCCGAGGGTGCCCTCACTACCGATGAACACGCCGCGCAAATCGAGCTCCGGGGTTTCGGCCAGGCCGCTGCCCAGGGTGGTGATCGTGCCATCGGGGAGCACCACCTCCATCGACAGCACGTGGTTGCTGGTGACGCCGTACTTGAGGCAGTGCACGCCGCCGGAGTTCTCGGCCACGTTGCCGCCGATGCTGCACACCACCTGGCTGGAGGGATCGGGGGCGTAGTAGTAGCCGTCGCCGGCCACCGCCCGGGTGACCCAGCTGTTGATCACCCCCGGCTGCACGGTGATGCGGCGGTTGGGCAGGTCGATCTCCAGCACCTTTCGCATCCGGGTGGTGGCGATCACCAGGGACGGGGTTTCGGCCACGGCGCCGCCGGAGAGACCGGTGCCGCTGCCGCGGGCCACGAACGGCACCCCCTCGCGGTGGCAGAGGCGCAGCAGGGCCGCCACCTGGTCGGTGGTTTCCGGCAGTACCACCAGGGGCGGCTCCCAGCGGTGCAGGGTGAGGCCGTCGCAGTCGTAGGCCAGCAGCTCCTGGCGGGCGGCCACCACGCCGCGGGCCGGCAGGATGGCGCGGCAGCGGCGCTCGATGGCGGCCCAGTCGATCGGGGGGCCGGGCGCAACGGTGGAGCCAGGCGCAAGCGGGGGGCCGGGCGCGAGCGTGGAAATGGAGGCGACGCCTGCGACCTGGAGGGCGACCGCGCCGGCGGCGGGGGAGGTTGCGGTGCCTGGTTGGCTGAGCGGTTGGCTGCCCAATTCAGTGCCCGGCTTCATTCCCGGTTCGGTGCTCGGAGCAGGCGTCACGGCGGGAACGGAGATCAGGCAAAGCCGGGTACCAAGGTACTCAAGCTGCGCCCATGACCACGCTGCGGCGCATCGAGGCGGCGCATGGTGGCGGTGCATCTGGCGCCCCGCGATCCCCCACGAAATCTCACCCGATCCGCCCAGCTGTGCGCCGCTAGGTCAGGATGGAGCACGCTCGTCAGCCCTCCGTTCGCGGATCCCGTCTTGTCGGCTTCTCCCACAGCGCCCGTTTCGACTCCTGTGCTCAACACCACCCGCTCCCAGGAGATCTTCGCCGCCGCCCAGACCCTGATGCCGGGGGGCGTGAGCTCGCCGGTGCGGGCCTTCAAATCGGTCGGCGGCCAGCCGATCGTCTTCGACCGGGTGAAAGGCGCCTACGCCTGGGATGTGGATGGCAACCGCTACATCGATTATGTGGGCAGCTGGGGCCCCGCCATCTGCGGCCACAGCCACCCCGAGGTGATCGCCGCCCTGCACGCGGCCCTCGAGAAGGGCACCAGCTTCGGCGCCCCCTGCGAACTGGAGAACGTGCTGGCCGAGCTGGTGATCGAAGCGGTGCCCTCGGTGGAGATGGTGCGCTTCGTGAATTCCGGCACCGAGGCCTGCATGGCGGTGCTGCGCCTGATCCGGGCCTTCACCGGCCGGGAGAAGCTGATCAAGTTTGAGGGCTGTTACCACGGCCACGCCGACATGTTCCTGGTGAAGGCCGGCTCCGGGGTGGCCACCCTGGGCCTGCCCGATTCCCCCGGCGTGCCGAAGGCCACCACCGCCGCCACCCTCACCGCCCCCTACAACGATCTCGAGGCAGTGAAGGCCCTGTTCACCGCCAACCCTGGTGAAATCGCCGGGGTGATCCTGGAGCCGGTGGTGGGCAATGCCGGCTTCATCACCCCCGAGCCGGGCTTCCTGGAGGGCCTGCGGGAGATCACCAAGGACAACGGCGCCCTGCTGGTGTTCGACGAGGTGATGACCGGTTTTCGGATCAGCTATGGCGGCGCTCAGGCGAAGTTCGGCATCACGCCCGATCTCACCACGATGGGCAAGGTGATCGGCGGCGGCCTGCCCGTGGGGGCCTATGGCGGCCGTGCCGAAATCATGGCGATGGTGGCCCCGGCCGGCCCGATGTATCAGGCGGGCACCTTGAGCGGCAACCCGCTGGCGATGACCGCCGGCATCAAGACGCTGGAACTACTGAAGCAGCCCGGCACCTACGAGCGACTGGAGCTGATCACCAGGCGCCTGAGCGACGGCATCCAGGCCGCGGCCCGCGATGCCGGCCTGCCGATCAGCGGCGGCAACATCAGCGCCATGTTCGGCTTCTTCCTCTGCCAGGGGCCAGTGCGCAACTTCGAGGAGGCCAAGGCCACCGACACGGTGCTGTTCGGCAAGCTGCACCGGGCCATGTTGGAGCGGGGCGTGTACCTCGCCCCCAGCTCCTACGAGGCGGGCTTCACCTCTCTGGCCCACAGCGATGCCGACGTCGACGCCACCCTGGCCGCCTTCCGCGACAGCTTCGCCTCGCTCGTCTGAGGCGGGGGCGGGCGCTTTCAGCTACTCCCCTGACCTACCCGAGCGATCAAGCGGAGCTGCGATAAGGTCCGACCGAATCGATCGCAACGGTGTGGGGCAGGCCAGCATCTTCCAGGCTCCGCACAGGTCGCTACGGGCAGCCTCCCTGCTGCTCAGCGCATCCCTGCTGGCGTCATCGCTCGTGGCCTGCGGCAACTCCGCTCGGGATGACAGGGCCGGTGGCACGGGTCCGCTGCCAATCGGCGCGGCGATCGCCCTCACCGGCAACGCCAGCGTGATCGGCCAGGACCAGCGCATCGGCCTGGAACTCGCCCGTGACCATTTCCAGGGCAACGGTCCGGCCCTCGAGCTCACGATTGAGGACGGCGGCAGCGATGAGGGAACCGCCACCAACGCCTTCCGCAGCCTGATCAGCGCCGATGTGGTGGCCCTGATCGGCCCCTCACTCTCCCAGCAGGCCTTCGCGGTGGATCCGATCGCCGACCGGGCCGGCATTCCGGTGATCGGCCCCTCCAACACCGCCACCGGCATCCCCGAAATCGGGCCCTTCGTGTCACGGGTGTCGGCGCCGGTGGCCCAGGTGGCGCCACTCTCGATCGCAGCGGCCCTGCGGCTCAACCCGAAGATCCGTAGCGCAGCCGTGTTCTATGCCCAAGACGACGCGTACTCGACCTCGGAATCGAAGATCTTCCAGCAGGCCCTGATCGACCGCAACCTCAAGCCGGTGGCGGTGATCAGGACCAGCGTCAGCGACACCGATTTCCAGAGCCAGATCACCGAAACCCTGCGCCGCAATCCCGACCTGATCGTGATCTCAGGGCTGCCGAGCGATGGCGGCAACCTGGTGCGTCAGCTGCGCGAGCTGGGCTTCAAGGGCACCCTCGTGGCCGGCAACGGCATGAACTCACCGAACATCTATTCAATCTGCCAACGCTTCTGCGATGGCCTGCTGATCGCCCAGGCCTACAGCCCCGAATCCACCACCCCGATCAATCGGGCCTTCGTGGCGGCCTACACCAAGGCCCGCGGCGGGGCGGTGCCGCCCCAGTTCAGCGCCCAGGCCTTCGCCGCCTACCAGGTGATCGCCGAAACCCTCAGCAGCCTGCAGGTGTCGCTGCCAGCCGGCGCCACGCTGGCGGCATTGCCGCGCGCCGAGCTGCGCCGTCGCCTCAATACCGCCCTGCTCAAGGGCCGCTACCAGACCCCTCTCGGTGAGATCCGCTTCACCCCCGAAGGTGAGGTGATCCAGAAGCAGTTCTATGTGGCCCAGGTGCGCATGAACCCCGATGGCCGCAGCGGCCGCTTCCAGCTGCTGCCCACCGTGCCCACGCCCTAAGCCCGCCAGAACCTTGCCGATCCGCCGATGGACACCCTGCTGCAGATCTTGATCAACGGCATCTCCACCGGCGCGGTGTATGGCCTGGTCGCGCTCGGCTACACGCTGGTCTTCTCCGTTCTTGGAGTGATCAACTTCGCCCATGGCGCCGTGTTCACCCTCGGCGCCTATCTCACCTATCTGCTGCTCGGCGGAGCGGTGGGTGCCAATGGACTGCTGGCGGGCCTGCACCTTCCCTTCGCGCTGCCCTTCTGGGCGGCGCTGCCGATCGCCGGGCTGCTCACGGCGCTGGTGAGCCTGGGCGTGGAGGCCAGTGCCTTCCGGCCGCTGCGGCGCCAGCAGGCGGAGCCTCTGCTCTACCTGATCACCAGCCTCGGAGCCGGCGTGATCCTGGTGAACCTGCTGCAGATCCTGCTCGGGGCCGAGGGGTACTCCCTGCCACCACAGCGCTGGGCAGCCTGCCGACCACCCTGTCGCTGGCGGGGGCGCAACTGCGCACGGTGCAGCTGGTGCTGCTGCTGGTGGCGGCCGTGGTGCTGGTTGTGCTGAGTGTGTGGCTGGAGGGCAGCCGCAGCGGCAAGGCGCTCCAGGCGGTGTCGGAGGACGCCACCACCGCCAGGCTGCTCGGCATCGACAGCGATGCGATGATCCGGCTCGGCTTTGCGGTGAGTGGCTTCCTTGCGGGGATCGCCGGTGGGCTTGTGGGCCTGAGTCTGAGCATCAGCGGCCCCTACTTCGGCATCAGCTATGGCCTCAAGGCGC
>Ga0114981_10003358_pt1 | contig 10170 bp, 12 predicted proteins | sample S_140806_MF_Meta_FD_87028 | JGI IMG/M metagenome (GOLD analysis project Ga0114981, IMG submission 87028) | Freshwater microbial communities from Lake Simoncouche, Canada to study carbon cycling - S_140806_MF_MetaG | ecosystem: Environmental > Aquatic > Freshwater > Lake | place: Lake...
GATGCACGTCATTGGTGAAATTGATGGCCGCAACTGCGTCATCATGGACGACATGATTGACACTGCGGGCACCTTGGTCAAGGCCGCCGAAGTGCTCAAGCAACGAGGCGCCAAAAAGGTCTATGCCTATTGCACCCACCCGATTTTTTCTGGCCCTGCCATCGATCGCATCACCGATGGCGCAGCCCTTGACGAAGTTGTCGTCACCAACACCATTCCGCTCAATGCGCAAGCGTTGGCATGTTTCAAGATTCGCCAACTCTCGGTGGCGCCGTTGATCGCAGAGACGATTCAGCGCATCGCCAAGGGAGAGTCGGTCATGAGTTTGTTCTCTGATCAAGATCAGCTTTTTTAAGCTCGAGCCCAGTCAGAAAACAACACAGCGGGGCTGTTCGCAGCCCTTTATTGAAACCGAAGTCACATTGGTCGCGGTGGACTTCATCAGGAGAAGAAAATGAAATTTGTCGCTTTTGAGCGCGCTAAGCAGGGTACGGGTGCGAGCCGCCGTCTGCGCATCACCGGTCGCACGCCCGGTATCGTCTATGGTGGTAAGGCGCATCAGCCTGAGTCCATTGAACTCGACCACAACGCACTGTGGCACGCACTGAAAAAAGAGGCTTTCCACGCCACCATCCTCGAGATGGAATTGGCTGGAAAAACTTCCAAAGTATTGCTGCGTGACGTTCAGTACCATCCCTTCAAACAACTTGTGTTGCACATCGACTTTCAACGCGTTGAAGTCGATACGGTGCTACACATGAAAGTGCCTTTGCACTTCAGCGGTCAGGAAAACTCACCCGCTGTCAAAGCCGATGCTTGTTTGGTCAACCCTGTCATGAACGAGCTGGAAATCACCTGTTTGCCAGCTGATTTGCCTGAGTTCATCGCTGTCAATTTGAGTGACTTGAAAAAAGGTCATTCGCTGCACGTCACCGACATCAGCTTGCCCAAAGGCGTCAAAGCGGTGGTTCACGGCAAAAATAACCCTGTGTTGGTCAGTGTGGTGTCCGTTGCTGAAGAAGTTGCCCCTGAAGCGGCTGCGCCTGCAGCGGCTCCTGCCAAAGGCAAGGGCAAGAAGTAATCTTTGGCGCTGCAAATGCAGCCCAATGGTTTAAGGCCCGCTTCATGCGGGCTTTTTTTCGTCATTGCGAGGCCAAAGGCCGAAGCAATCCCTGTGTAGGTGCGTGACATGGTTAAGGGCTGCTCGCTGTGCGACAGTGGCGGGTCAGCGGGAGATGGCTTCGCTGCGCTCGCCATGACGGATAGGGTCTAGGGAGGACGGGTAGATAATTCCTGCATGATCAAATTGTTTGTTGGCTTGGGCAACCCAGGCGCTGAATACGAGCACACCCGCCACAACGCTGGGTTTTGGTTCATTGATCAACTCGCCCAGCAACTCAAAGCGCCGCTGCAGCCCGAGAAAAATTTTCACGGTTGGGCTAGCCGCGCCACGTTTGAAGGGCAGACGCTGTGGCTACTCAAACCCGCCACTTTCATGAACCTGTCGGGGAGATCGGTGGCGGCGTTGGCGAAGTTTTACAAAATTTCCACAGAGAACATGCTGGTCGCACACGACGAGCTAGACCTGACGCCCGGCGAAGCCAAACTCAAACTCGGTGGTGGTCACGCCGGTCACAACGGCTTGCGTGATATCCATGCCCAAATGGGCACAGACGCCTACTGGCGCTTGCGCCTAGGCATTGGCCACCCTGGTGTCAAGTCGGAAGTGGTTCACTGGGTTTTGAAGAAACCTGCACCTGAGCAGCGAATATTGATTGACACTTCCATTGACCGCAGCCTGCAAGCCTTAGCCTGCTTGGTAAGCGGCGAGATGGAAAAAGCCATGCAAATGGTGCACACCAGCAAGCCGCCCAGGCCCAAACCGCCACGTCCGGCGGCGGCCTCTCCTTTTAAGGAAGGCGCTTCACATGAAAAAAATCCTCCCCCTGTTGACCCCAGTGCTGGGTCTGACACTGTTTAGCCTGTCGCTGGCGACCACCACTGAACTTCACGCCAAACCCAAAGAAAAACCCGCCCTGCTGTGCGAGCAGGAAGGGCAGATGAAGCCTTGCGAAGACTCTCAGTCGGACAAGGTGGCTGACAAAGGCAAACCTCGCGCCTTCAAAGCGCAGAGCAGCGACGGGGCGATGGACAAAGCCAAAACCAAGACCAAAAAGAAAAAAGCGAAGACGAAAAAAGCCCGCAAAGCAGCGCAAGTTGAGTAGCGCTTAAAGGCTCAAGCGCTGGGTGCCGGTTGATCCACCAAGCCGCGGTATTTGGCCCAAAGCGTGTCGCGGCTTTCGACATGCTGCGGGTCTACCGGAATACATGCCACAGGGCACACCTGAACGCACTGCGGTTCATCGTAGTGACCCACACATTCGGTGCATTTGGCGGGATCAATTTGGTAAATCTGCACGCCCATGAAGATGGCGTTGTTGGGGCACTCGGGTTCGCACACATCGCAGTTGATGCATTCGTCCGTGATCAGCAAGGCCATATCAGCCTCAAGTTGCTTTTTTAGCCAGCATAAACCTCAGCACGCTGGGCGAGACAAACTGGGTGACATCACCGCCCAAATTGTTGACCTCACGCACCAAGGTACTGGAAATGCACTGGTACACATCCAAGGTGTTTAAAAACATGGTGTCAATCTTGGGTGCGAGCCGGCGGTTCATGCCAGCGAGTTGAAACTCGTAATCGAAATCAGTCATAGAGCGAATGCCACGCACCATGGTGGTAGCACCCAAACTTGCGGCGAAATCAATCACCAAGCCATCAAAGGTTTTGATTTGCACATTGGGGCAGTCGTGCAAAGCTTCACGGGTCATGCTCAAGCGCTCTTCTAAGGTGAACATGGTTTTTTTATGATGGGCGCTGGCCACCGCCACCACCACTTGGTCAAACATGCGAGCGGCACGCCGAACAATGTCCTCATGACCCAAAGTCATGGGGTCAAAGGTTCCAGGGTACAGGGCAATGACTTGGGCGGACATGAATGCTCCTAGGCGCGAACAGTTCAGGGCATTATGCCGCTGGCTGCAACAAGTGGGCGTGTACAGCGCCAGCCTTCAAATGCTTGACCACGCGTAAGCCCCAAGCGCTGACATCGTCATCGCTCCATGCTTTGGCGGCTTCCAGGTAAATCTGTCCCGAAGGTTTGATGCAAGCCGCAGCCGAAGCCAATGCCATTGGGTACTGAGGGAAGTCGTAGGGAGGGTCTAAAAATACTAAGTCGACGCTTTGAGGCGCTTGTTGTCTCAGGGTTGATAAGCCATCCCCTCGCACCAAGCGCAGTTGGTTTGCACCCAGCTTGGCTTGGCTTTTGGCCATGGCCTCGATACACAAAGCATTGGCATCACACAACAGGACATGGGCAGCGCCTCGGGAAGCGGCTTCAAAACCCAGCGCACCGGTTCCCGCAAAAGCGTCTACACAATGCCAGCCGTTCAAATCTTGACCCAACCAGTTGAAAAGAGTTTCGCGCACCCTGTCAGGGGTAGGCCGAAGGTCAACAGATCGAGGCAGCGGCAGTTTGCTACGCTTCCACTGCCCGCCAATGATGCGTACCTCGCCAGGCTTCAAGGCTTGGCACCCAAGACAACCGTCACCATACGCTCGGGCTGTAAGTTGCGGGCAAAAGCTTGCTGTATTTGGCTGGCCGTAATTTTGTCAATTTCAGCAGACCAAGTGTCCAAGTAGTCCAGCGGCAAATCAAACCATGCGATGTTGCTGAGGTTGTCCAATAGTTTGCGGTTGCTGTCTAAGCGCAGGGCAAAGCCGCCAATCATGAAATCCTTGGCGGCTTGTACCTCTTGTTCAGTGGGGCCATTGCGCACAAAGTCACTCAACACATCAGCGGCCACTTGAACCGCTTGGGCGGCTTGGTCGGGTCGGGTTTGCAGTCCCACAGCAAAAGCGCCAGCATGTTGACCAGGCGAAAAATAACTGTAAACGCTGTAGCTCAAACCCCGTTTTTCACGCACCTCATTGGTCAGTCGCGACACAAAACCACCACCGCCTAAAACATAGTTGCCAAGCGTCAAGGCAAAGAAATCAGGGTGTTGACGGGCAATGCCTGGCTGGCCGATGAAGACATGGGCTTGGGCAGATTCAAAAGAAATCTGCAGGGTTTTAGACTCTTTCAAAGGCATCACCTCAGGCACCACGGGCTGCGCGGGGCAAGCACTTTGGCGGGATAAGCCGCTGAGCAGTTGGTTAAGCAAATGCTCTGTTTGTGCTCGGTTGACGGCACCCACTACGCTGATCTTGGCTTGGCAGAGCAACAGGTGGCGCGACACAAACTGCGCCATGGCGGCGGTGTCTATGCGCCGCAAACTGGCTTCATCCACCTCTGCACCATAAGGATGCTTGCCAAACACGGCTTGGTTAAAGGCCTTGCCGGCTTGCGTGGCAGGCTTGGTATTGGATTCACGGATCGAGGCCACCCAACGCTCACGCTCGCTTTGCCACACATCATTGGGGAAACTGGGGGCGGCCAACTGCCTTGCCGCCAAAGCCACGGCTGCGTCAAGCAACTCGGGGCGGGTCAGGCTGCGCAGCGAAAAGCTCATGCGGTCGTTGCCAGCGTTGGCGTTGACCATGGCGCCCAAATCGGCCCATGCTTCGCCCAACTGGTTTTCATCCATGGCAGGCTGGCCTTGAAAGGCCTTGATGCCCTTGCCCATCATGCGGGCAGTTGCAACCGCCAAGCCGCTTTGGTCAGCGGGATCACGGCGATCGCCTGCATCAAATTCAAGTTGTACATCCACCATGGGAATTCCTGGCGCTTCCACCAGATACACCTTAGCCCCTGTGGGCATCGTCCAATGTTGAATGGGAATGCCTGCCCATGAAGCCAAAGGTAAAAGCCATAGAGCCAACCATGCAATGCGTTTCATCGTGCGCCCTCCCCGTGGCGTGCGCCTGCGCTGGGTTTTCGCGGAAAGGCCCGCGATCCAGCTTGGGGCAGCAAGGTAGCGACCGTCAATGTGTCGTCACCGAAATATTGGGCCGCTACCGCTTGCACATGGGCGGGGGTAATGGTGTTCAAACTCTCCAGAACGCGTTCGGCGCTGTCGAGGGGCATACCCTCGATCCAGCTGCTGCCCAACTCTCGAGCTTGGTTGAACGTCGAATCGCGTTGATAGACATTGGAAGCCATCCACTGTGCTTTGACGCGGCGCATCTCGGCTTCGCTCACACCTTCTTTGGCGATTTTGGCAATTTGGGCTCGCAAGGCGACTTCAAGTTGCTCCGGGGTTTTGCCTTTGGCGGGCACCGCGTCGAGCATGAACACCTGAGGGCCACGTCCACTCATGGTGTTAGAGGCACCTGCGCGGTCGGCCAAGCGGCCCTCGCCTTGGGCCAATGCGCGGTCTAGACGAGCACCGTTGTAACCATCCAAAACAGCGGCCAGCAAAGTCAACGCCAGCGCATCGCGGTTGTCGTCAGTGGCTTCAAAGCCAGAGAAATTAGGCACCTTCCACGACAAGGCAAGATAAGCTTGGTCAGCGGGGGCCTTAACCAATACACGGCGAGTGCCAATTTGGATGGGCTCTTCACGGGGCTTACGCGCAGGCACAACGCCAGCGGGAATTTGACCGTAGGTGGTTTCAGCCAAGCGCTGGACCTCAGCCACATCCACATCGCCCACCACCACGATGGCGGCGTTGGCAGGCACATACCAACGTTTGTAAAAGTCCCTTGCATCTTGCGGCGTCATGGCGTCCAAATCGTTCATCCAGCCGATGACGGGGCGGCGGTAAGGCGAGGCGACAAATTGGGTGGCATAGAGTTGCTCGTACATCAACATGCGGGGCGAGTCTTCGGTGCGCATGCGCCGCTCTTCTTTCACCACTTCGACCTCTTTGGTGAACTCAATGTCTGGCCACTGGTTGTTGGCGAAGCGATCAGCTTCAAGCGCCATGACTTCTGGCAAACGATTGGCAGGGATTTGTTGGTAATAACCGGTGTAGTCCTTGTTGGTGAACGCGTTTTCTCGTCCACCCAAAGCGGCCACGCGGCGCGAAAACTCGCCCTGCTTGACCTTGTCGGTGCCTTTAAAAAGCATGTGTTCCAACACATGGGCAACGCCTGAGACGCCATCGACCTCGTCCATGGAGCCCACACGGACCCACAGCATGTGTACCGCGGTAGGCGCACGTTTGTCCACCTTGATGATGAGCGTCATGCCGTTTTTCAGAGTGAACTGTTGAGCCTTGGGTGGTGTTTGCGCCAAGACGGCAGGCAATGCCAGCAACAGCGCCAGCCCCATGAGACACAAATTGGCGTTGCGTAAAAAAGCGAGAAAGAAGGGTTTCATAGAATGGCTTTAACTCAAGTTCGCCCCACGGCGAGTAACCCGCCATTCTAGAAACCCTTGCCCCCATGTTCAGCCTGTTTAAACGAAAGACCCCAGCGCCAACAGCCCTGCCCGATCAAGGGCCATCGGCCTCGCAAGTCGCGGGCCAAACATGGTTGGGTCGTTTACGCAGCAGCTTGCAACGCACAGGCAGCAGCATCGGGGGGGTGTTTGTTGGCAAAGTCATCGATGACGCCCTGTATGAAGAGCTTGAATCTGCGCTGTTAATGGCTGACGCGGGCATGCCTGCTACACAAGCCGTTTTGCAAGCGCTCAAGCAACGCGTGAAAGCCAGTGGCAGCACCCAACCCGCGCAGGTCAAAGAATTGCTGACCGAGGTACTGAAAGAGGTACTGCTTCCTCTGCAAGGGGAATGGTCGCTGGACCTGAACAAACCCACCGTCATCATGGTGGCCGGTGTGAATGGCGCGGGCAAAACCACCACCATTGGCAAGCTGACTCGCCACTTAAGCGATACAGGACACAGCGTTTTGTTGGCTGCGGCTGACACCTTTCGCGCCGCCGCCAAAGAGCAGTTGTTGGTGTGGGCTGACCGCAACCAAGTCGACATCATCAGCCAGGACCAAGGCGACCCCGCCGCAGTCAGCTTTGACGCGGTGACCGCTGGCAAGGCCAGAGGACGCGATGTGGTGTTGATTGACACTGCAGGACGCTTGCCCACCCAGTTACACCTGATGGACGAGCTGAAAAAAATCCAGCGGGTTATCCAAAAGGCTGACACCACCGCACCGCATGAAGTGTTGTTGGTGATCGATGGCAACACAGGGCAAAACGCTTTGGCACAGGTCAAGGCGTTTGATGAAGCGCTGGGCTTGACAGGTTTGATCATCACCAAACTCGACGGCACAGCCAAAGGCGGTGTACTGGCCGCCATTGCCTTGTGGGCTCAACAACGCAACCCACAAGCCGTCCAACCGCTGAAGGTGTATTTCATCGGCATTGGCGAAAGACTCGAAGACTTGCAAGCCTTCAACGCGCAAGAATTTTCCCAAGCACTGATCAGCTAAATTTTCAGCCACCCCATGCGCTCTTCACCAGGCCATCCACCCGTGTCGCAAGCGTTTGCAGCGATGCTGCCAGCCCTGCAACGCATGGGCTTGCTGCTGTCCCATGAAGAAGCCACTTTCACGCCATTGACCGGCGGCGTGTCATCCCTCATTGTGAGGGTGGACACGCCACGGCAAAGCTTTTGCCTCAAACGCGCCCTGCCACAACTGAAGGTAGCGGCGCTGTGGGAAGCCCCTGTCAAGCGCAACCGCGACGAGGTGGCGTGGCTGCGCTTTGCGGCTCAGCACTTACCGCACGCAGTTCCTGCGCTGTTGGGTGAAGACGCCACAGACTGCGTGTTCGCCATGGCTTTTTTGGAACCCCGAGACCATCCCGTATGGAAAAACCAGTTGCAAGCTGGCGTGGTCAGCATAGACACCGCTCAACAAGTGGCGCAGTGTTTGGCGACCTGGCATGGGGCCAGCGCTCACAACGCAGCTTTGGCACAAGCCTTTGACCACGATGCGGATTTCATCGCTATTCGCCTAGACCCCTACTTCAACGCCACCGCCTTGCGCCACCCCGATTGCGCCGACGCTTTGCACAGCTTGGTGCAACAAACCCTGTCGTACAAACACGCCTTGGTGCATGGCGACGTGAGCCCCAAAAACATCTTGGCAGGCCCACACGGCCCCGTGTTTTTGGATGCCGAATGCGCTTGGTATGGCGACCCTGCTTTCGATTTGGCCTTTGTGCTCAACCATTTGCTGCTCAAATGCTTGTGGAAGCCCGAACATCACGCGGCTTACTTGGCTAGCTTTGATACCTTGGCACAGACCTATTTATCAGCGGTAAGCTGGGAAGATCCAGCCGCCCTTGAAGCGAGAAGCTGCCCCCTGCTGGCGGGCATGTTGCTGGCACGGGTGGATGGCAAGTCGCCGGTGGAATACATCACCACCGAAACCCAGCGCGAACAAGTGCGACGCTTTGCCAAACCCTTTTTGCTTCAACCCGCGGCCCTTTTGCAAACCCTGCGACAACACTGGACACCTTGATGAGCACCACGATTCAACACCTTCATGCCCGCCGTATTTGGGGTTCCCGCGGTCGCCCCACCGTGGAAGTCGATGTGCAACTGAGCAACGGGGCTCTCGGACGTGGCGTGGCACCTGCGGGGGCGTCGCGCGGTAGCCGCGAAGCGCTGGAGTTGCGTGATGGCGGCCCCACACTGGGTGGTTTGGATGTCAGTCAAGCCGTGGGCCAAGTCAATGGCCCTATTGCCCAGGCCTTGCTGGGCATAGACGCACGAGAGCAGGCAAAGATCGACCACACCTTGATCGCGCTGGACGGCACGCCTCTCAAAAGCCGCTTGGGTGCCAATGCCACCATCGCCACTTCGCTGGCAGTGTTGCAAGCTGCGGCGGCCAGCGAACACCTGCCGCTGTGGCGCTATTTAGCAGGCGACAAACCTGTGCGCCTGCCCTTGCCGGAAATCCAAATTTTTGGTGGTGGCGCCCATGCCGGGCGGCGGGTGGACATTCAAGATTTTTTGGTCATGCCCATAGGCGCGCACAGTTTTGACGAAGCGCTGGTGATGGTGGCCAATGTCTACCATGCGGCTGGCAAGCTGATGGCAGCGGCGGGCAAACTTGCTGGCGTGGCCGATGAGGGTGGTTGGTGGCCTTCTTTTGCCTCCAACGAAGAGGCGCTGCAAACTCTCACCCGCGCCATCGACGCGGCGGGTTACAACTACGACCAAGTGGCGATTTCGCTGGACATTGCCGCCTCCGAGTTTGGCCGAGCCGGCGCCTACAAGCTGGGCCTGGAGCAGCAAGAATTTGACAGCGAAGCGTGGCTAGAGGTCTTGCTGGGCTGGGTGAACAAATACCCTATTCTCTCGGTGGAAGACCCATTTGCCGAGGGCGACACCGCCGGTATGCAGGCATTCACTAACGCTGTAGGTCAACGAATTCAGGTGGTGGGCGACGATTATTTGGTGACTCAAGCCAGCTTGGTGGCCCAAGCCATTCAAGACAAGGCCTGCAATGCAGTGTTGCTCAAACCCAACCAAATTGGCACCATCACCGAGACCGTGCAGGCCATGGACGTCGCTCGGGCGGCGGGCTGGGGCATGGTGGTGTCGGCACGCTCGGGGGAAACCGAGGATACGGCCATCGTGCATTTGGCTACCGGTTGGGATACAGGGCAATTAAAAGTGGGCTCGTTTGCGCGGTCAGAGCGTATGGCCAAATGGAACGAGGGCTTGAGGATTGAAGAGGCCATGGGAGGGAGTGCGGTGTTTGCGGGAAGTCAAGGTCTTCCTGATACCCTCAGGGTTAACCCGAAAAATACTTAGCACTCTCCGCTAGAGAGTGCTAATATAGGGCTATCTCGTCTGTTAGGAGACCTCAAATGACTGCTTTAAGCCTCTCAAGCCAAACACCGGTTGCTGTCAACCCATGGGCTTTGGTGCCCCCACTGGGCAATATTGAAGCCTATATAGCGGCGGCAAACCGCTTGCCCATGCTCACTTTAGAGCAAGAACAAGCTTTTGCCCGCCGCCTCAAAGACCACAACGACCTTGACGCTGCCGGAAAGCTGATCTTGTCGCACCTGCGCTTGGTGGTGTCCATCTCACGCCAATACATGGGCTACGGCCTGCCCCACGCTGACTTGATTCAAGAAGGCAATGTGGGCCTGATGAAGGCGGTTAAGCGCTTTGACCCCGACCAAGGTGTGCGCTTGGTCAGTTACGCCATGCATTGGATCAAGGCTGAAATTCACGAATACATCATCAA
>Ga0114981_10003359_pt1 | contig 10169 bp, 15 predicted proteins | sample S_140806_MF_Meta_FD_87028 | JGI IMG/M metagenome (GOLD analysis project Ga0114981, IMG submission 87028) | Freshwater microbial communities from Lake Simoncouche, Canada to study carbon cycling - S_140806_MF_MetaG | ecosystem: Environmental > Aquatic > Freshwater > Lake | place: Lake...
CGTAGATGCCGGAAAAGATCTGGAAGAGTTCGCTCGTCGTCGCGACGCTCGTCAGAGCATCGGTCCGGATCGTCTCGAAGAGACCCTCCGCCTGACTCTGAGCCTCGGCGAACGGCACGCGCTCGACGGCGGAGATTAGGGACGAGAGCCCGATCTGGGCCCCCTGGAGCGTGTTCTGGTACTCCACCGCGCCGGAGGTCAGGCGGGAGAACGACCCGACGAGAGCCTGGACCCCGACGTAGCCCGCCCCGAGCCCGACGATCGAGCGCATGAGGCCGCCCGCCGCGGTCTGGCTCCCGGAGATCGAACGCTGGAGGCTCGCGAGGCGATCCGACAGGCGAGCGACGGCTGCGACGCCCGCCTGGGATCGGATCCTGAGTTCGCCCTCGACGGTATACTTCTCGGACACGGGCGAAGCCTACCTCAATCGTCCATCGGACGCCCTGCTCGGTTCTCCTCCGAGACGATCTCGGCGAGAGCGTCCGCGAACTGAAACAGGAACCGCGTCTCGCATTCGAGGGCCTCGGAGAGCGTGATCGAGGAGTAACGGGTCACGAAGGCGAGCCGCTTCACGACCGACCTCTCGTACTCCCGGACGTCCTCTCGGGCCCAGTACGCGAGCCACGTCCACCAGCCGACTCCGAGGGCGTCGATCAGCCGATCCTCAGAGTCTCCAGGGCTTTTCCCAGGGCCGCTTCTCCCGGCGTCCCGACCTGGGCGAACATCGCCGCGACAAGCTGTCGGCCTCCTCCTCCGAGAACCTGCCAGAGCCACTCGTCCTGACCGCGAGAGCGGTCGAGAGGCTCTCCGTCGACGGCCACGATCGACCGGCGGGCCATGTCCAGCGCCATGACCGTGACCTCGCCTTTCGAGGCCCTCGCGGCCGCAAGCTCGTCCGCGCTCGTGAGCGCCGAGAGCGTGATCTCGAAGTCCGCCTCGAAGATCCCAGGCGCACAGACCGTGTGGTCGATCACGAACGTGATCTCCCGACGAGGCACGTCCGCCCGACGATCGCCGAGCCCCTTCGTCGACCTATCCCAAGCCGCCGTCAGCGTTCCCTTGCCCATCTTCCCTCTCCTCTCCTCGACTCACCCCAGAGGACCAAGAGGGAGCGACGCCGCCGCCGCTCCCTCCCGACCTCAGAAGAGCACGCGACCCTGCGCGCACTCGAACTCGATCGACGCCTCGACGTACTCGTCCCGCCCGCCGACGTTGACCGGGAGCGGGCCGAAAAACACGTCTTCGAGGAGGACGCGAGGCCGCTGCCCGTTCGGGAACTGGAGCGACGCAAGGACGTTGAACCGCGCCGAGGAGGCCGTTCGACGCTGGCTCCGGTCCGTCACCCGCTGGACGAACGAGAAGTAGGACTGACGGTCGAGGTGGAGCGTCATGCGTCCGCCCACGCCCTTGAAGATGTCGTCCTTCCGCTCGGTCGTCTCGCCGAGATAGCCCTCCGACAGGATCTCGGTCTTGAACTCGATCTCGAAGCTCGCGATGCCGCCGGAGCCGATCGACTCCTCGTTCCCCGCGGGGCCCGTGACGGTGACGCGGACCTCCTGGCCCTTGATTCTCTGTGCCATAGCTCCTCGATCCTCCTATCAGGCTTCTTCGGCGACCGTCACGACGCCCTCGCCGATCTCGGTCTGGAGCACGATCGCGTCGAGAGACGAGAGCGTCCGGACCTTGATGATGAACGCGAAGATCCCGCGGGCGGTAAGTTCCGGCGTCTGGGCCGAGGTCTCGTCGACGAGGTAGCTGTCGATCCGAGCCGTCTCCGGGTTGTTGACGCTCTGAAGCTCCGAGAGGAACTGCTCGATCACCGAGCGGATCCCGTCGAGCCTCGACTGAGTCGCGAGCCGCTTCGAGAACGGAACGAGCCTCGTCGCGAGCGAGTCCTGGATGAAGTCCGCCATCTTCCGGCGGGCCTGGGTCGTGAGGCCCGGAGTGATCGAGGACGTGATCCCGCTCTGGTAGATCGAGCCCGAGAAGGGGTCTCGACGAGGAGCGCAGATCCCGTTCCGCTTGAACGCGATGTACGAGTCAATCGTCAGCGGGACCGTCGTCGAGCCCGAGTAAACGTCCTCGACCGCGAAGAAATTCTCGATCAGGCCCGTCGCCTGACCCGGGTTCTCCTCGGGGGCCAACTGGCAGACGAGCGTCGCGAGAGGACCGTCCGCCCGGACCGTGATGATCCCGTCGTCGGTGAAGCCCGCTCCGCCAGCCGTCCCGCGGAACGCGATCTCCGGGACGCGCACGCGCCAGCCCGGGAACGTGTAGAAGAGGCGGTCCGAGCGGTTCAGGCCGACGTCGGCGATCGCCTGGGAGATCGTGAACCCGAGCGGAGCGCCGGTGAGGAACTTCCGCCCGAACATCCCGCCCGCGCTCGCATCGATCGCGTTCGACTTTCCGACCGAGACGACCGCGTCGGAGCGACGCGCCGAGATCGAGAAGTTGACCTCTCGGACCACGCTCGCGAGGTCAATCGTGCGCGTGAAAGCCGTCTCGTAGGCGACGTCCATCTGGGGCTCGGTCAGAGCCGCCGTCAGAGCGTTCGGGTTCGTGACGTCGAAGTCGGCGAAGTCGGGCATATCGACGAGGACGACCGTCGTGAAGGCCGCCGTCCCCAGGCTCGTGCCGTCGTCCACCGCAGGACGGACCTTCACGACGTGAGGGCCGAGGTTCGGCGAGGTCGCCGAGCCCGAGGCGATCGAGAGGGTCTGCATCGTGACCCACTCGTCTCCGCCCGCGGTCCGGATTCGAGTCCCGGCCATGATGATCCCGCCCGAGTGCTCTCCGGCCGTGACCGTCGTCGCGAGAGGCGAGAGCGCGCACGCGATCGCCATTGACGTCGAGGCGATCAAGATCGTCCCCGGGGCGGAGTCGCGGAAGATCCGGATCCGACCCTGGGCGTCGACCCGCGCAGAGCAGTTGTTCGCCGCGAGGCCCGCCGTCCCGTTGACGATCGCCGCGACCTCCGCGGGCGTGACCCGCGTCAGGTTCGCGACGTTGCCCGTGCCCGCCGTCGAGCCCGCCACGAGCCCGATCGAGACCAGAGCGCCGACGGTCCCGTCCGCGAGGACGACCGACCCGCCCGTGCCCTGGCGAATCCCCACGATCTGGAGAGCGCCGAGAACGACCGAGGCCGCCGCGTACCCCAGGACGAGGTTGATCCGAGCCGCGACCTGGGCCGGAGTCTGGTCCGCCGCCGCGAAGGAGACGCGCACGGTCGGGCCGCCGTCGATCGTGAAGTCGACCGACTCGCCGCCGACAAAGCCGGAGGCGACGAAGACCGCGCCGGTCACGGTCGCCTCGGCCGCCGCGATCGCGGTCGACGAGACCGGCCCGCCGACGTCGGTCGTCACGGTCAGGACGTCGGCCACGGCCAAGTTGAACGGGCCAGCCCCGCCAATGATCGCCGCGAGGGGCGAGAAGGCGACCTGACCCACGGACGTATCGACGCGGGAGATGATCAGCCGACGAGGACGGCAGAACTTCAGCTTCAAGAAGCCGTTCCCGTTGAAGCTCTCGAACAGGTGCGCCCGAGCGCAGACGTTGTTCGAGGGCACGGTCCCGTAGGTGTGGCCGAAGCCGCCGAAGCGGTTCACGAGGTCCTCCGAGCCGAAGACCTCCTGGGGTCCCCTGGCTCCGACCCACTCGGAGGCGTCCGAGCCGTCAGCGAAGCCGCCGTCCTCGAACTCGCCCACGCAGAGGAGCGTCCCCGATCCGGTGCCGGTCGTCGGCGACTGCGGAGGGAGGTCGACAATGTCGACGGCCTCGATCTCGGAGAGAACCTCGATCGAAGGCGTCGAGGTGAAACGACGAACGAATCCGGCCATCGACCCTCACTCCTGGCAGAGCCCCGCAGGGCGTCCTACGGTGGACACTTGCTCCCCGACCTCGGGGACAGAAACGGCAACGGAGGCGAGCGTAGCACGACGGAGCGACACCTCGTCCACCTCCGCTCGGATCTTTGCCATGAGGCGACGTTCCCGGACGTAGATCGAGCCCGGAGCGTCCATCCTCTGCAACGAGAGGAGCGTCAGGCGGACGGGTCGGCTCCAGTACGTCTCGGGGCCCTCGACCACGATCCCGTATTGGTTCTCCCCAAATGCAAACGCCCCAGGGAGACCGGCCGCGATCGCCTCTCGCGTCGGCTCGTCGTTGGCCCAGAGGTCAACCTGGAAGGTCGAGGCGACCTCGGCGAGCTTCCAGAGGACCGAGCACGGGCCGAACGCCTCGTAGGTCTCCTCCAGCGGGGTCGGCGTGAAGTTGTGGGCCTCCAGCGGGACGTCCGAGAGGTCGAGAACGGTCGCCGCGGGGTAGTCCAACATCTGATCGGGCTCGGGCCACTCCCGGTAGACTCGCTCGATCCGAAACCGGACGTCCTCTCCGCCCTGCCCTCCGCCCCAACGGACGAACTCGACGCAGCGGAGGTACGCGACCAAGGCCTCCGCGAGGGCCGACCGAGAGTCGACTTGCGGGGCCTCGATCGTCTCCTGGAACGGCCGAGGGAGCAGGATGCGACCGACGGTCACGTCTCCTCGTCCTCTTCCGGCTTCGGACGGAGGCCCTTCATCTGCTTCCCGGCCCGCTTTGCCGCCTCACGAGCGGTCGAGAGGGCGATCGCGATCGCTTGCTTCTGCGGCCGACCGGCCTTGATCTCGGCTCCGATGTTCTCGCCGATCGCCTTCTTCGAGAATCCCTTCTTCAGCGGCACGATCACCTCCCGAGCTTCGCGATCTCGACGTGGACGTCTCTCTGCAAGTCCGCGAGCATACGCCCCCAGGCCTTCGCGAAGTAGCCCCTCGGGGCGATTCCGTCCCGGGCGATCTTCCTCTGGATCGCCCTCGCGATCTCAGTCGCCGCCCTGTCCTCCGCCGAGACCCGGGCCTCCTTCGCCCCGAGCCCGCTCGCCCTCGCCTCCCGACGATACTGGGCGAGCGTCGACCGGAGCGTGGTCTGCCGCTGCGTCTGAGGGCCGAACGCCCGAGACGGCCGCGAGAAGCCCTTACGCTTGACCCACTCAACGAGAGGAGCGAGCGGAGGCGTAAAGGGCCTCGTCCCGTACTCGATGATCCCAGCGTGCGGAGCGTCGACGGTCACGATCGCGCCGTCGTCCACGAAAGTCGCGTCGACGCTCGACCGAAGCTCGCCGGTGTCCACCGCGGGGTAGGGTCGAGCGGTGTCGATCTCCTCCACCGTGTAGGCGTTGAGCCGAAGCGCCGCCCGCTGGAAGCCTCGAACGTAGGCCGCCCGCAACTCGGGGACGAAATTTCCCACCCGAGTCTCGAACTCCGTGAGCGTGACCGTGCGAGCGAGCGTCACCGGGGCCCAGGAGGAGCGCCGGAGCGCGTTCGGTCTTCGTCCTGCCGGAGGAGGCTCGCCCGCCACTCGAACCGCTGGGCGTCGCGGTACGGGACGCCTCGAACGATGAAGCGCCGCCGCTCGGTCGAGCCGTCTCGGGCGTCGACGCGGACCTCGATGAACCCTTGGTCCCCGCGAGGGAGAGGGTAGTCATGGAGCAGGAGGCGAACCTCGTCCTCGGTGTAGCGAGGCGAGATCTGCTCCAGCCTGACCGTCCCGCGTTCAACGAGACCGGAGGAGCGAAGCTCTCCTGCGATCCCGGCCGTGTCGTTCAGTTTTGGAGTCGGAAGAAACTCTCGATCGGAGACAACGGTCGCCGTGCCTCGACCGACCTCGCCGCCACTCCACCTGTAGACCACCGAGTGGACGCGGTACGGTCGGAGCCCGACGTCGGTGAAGATCTGCCGCAGGGAGTCCGCAACGACCCCGAGAGACTCCACGAGCGAGCACGACGGGTTCGCGAGAGGCCTCGCTCCGCTCGTGTCTCCGGGCTCTCCCGGCTCGACGAGGCGAGGGTTCCCGAGGCACGGAGAGCCGGAGCAAGAGGGGACCGCGCACCCGCCGCAACTCACGACCCGACGCTCCGCCCGGACACCCCGCCCAGGCCCATCACGCCCTGGTACAACATCTGGGAGTAGGGGTTCGAGACGACTCCGAGGGAGTCGGCGAGGCGAGTCGTCCAGTACATCAACTCCTTGCGGAGCATTGCCGTCTCGCGAGGGTTGACTTCCAACTCGCCGAGCCGCGTCGCCTTCATGCGGGAGCGAGCGTCCGAGATCTGGTTCTCGATCGACTCGCACTCACAAAGGGCCCTCCGGGTCGTGATCTCGCCCTGGGGCGTAAGCCGCTGGAAGGCGTCCTCGACGAGGAACAAGGGCTGGCTCGCCGCGGGGTAGCCAAGCTGGAACGACTGCGCGAGAGCCACGAAGTCGGGGTAGCTCAGGAAGTACTTGATCCTCGCTTGCTCGTCGGCCGTGAAGCTCACGTCAGCCCTCCTTCTTCGTCGCGACCATGATCGGACGCTTGCCCACCCGCTCGGTCTTCCGCTCCGCCTCTCGCTTCCGGCGGAGGGCGGACTTGATCTCAGACGAAGACAGAGCCTTCGCCGTCGCCGACGGGACGCACTTAGGGTAGCTCCCTCGGCTTGCATCGGGGCGGCCGCAGTCCTCGTATCCTCCGCCCTCCTTCGGACGGCCGAGGTCGACCCACTTCTCCGAGAACCACCGCGTGAGCCCCGACCGCTTCACGACTTCTGCTCCGCCTCGACGCGGTAGCGCCCGCCCCGGGCCTTGTAGGTCCGGACCAGCCACGCGTTCGCGTAGGCCGAGGGGTAGACGTCGAACTTCGCCTGCGCCTCGGACTTGACCTGGGCGTAGAGCTTCGGGTCGGTCGGGACGTTCTTCACCGGCTGCGCTCCTTCGTCTTCGCGTAGCGGTCGAGAAGGCTCGACCCCTTCGCCGCAAGGCGACGGACGGCCTCCTGGCTCTTCGGGACGGGCTCGCCCCAGGCGTGCGCCTGGAGCGCGTGCCTCGTCGGCTCTCCGGAGGGCTTCGTGAGCGGCTTCGCCGGTCCCGCGTAGTGTCGGCGGAGGAACGACCCCTTCCGGCGTCGCTTTTCTGGAGTGTCGGCCGCTCCCTTGACTCCGGGTTTCAGGTCGGAGCCCTCGGTGCGATTGAAGTGCGCTCGACCGGCGGCCGTGAGTCCGCCTTTCGGGTCTCGGAGGAGGGCCACGATCAGGCCTCCTCGGGCTCGGTCTTCCGGAGGCCGCGGAGACGCTTCGCGAGGGCCTCGGCGACCTTCGGTCCCGCCTTACTTCGGAGGGCTCGGAGGCGGATCGGGGTCTTCGTCTGCTCGACGGGCTCGGGCTCGCCCGGAGGCACGCTCGGGCCGCCCGGGTTCTTCCGGAGGCCGGGAGGAGGGAACTTCTTCACAGCGGGTCCCCGTAGGCGTCGAGCGGCCGACGAGGAGCGCCGCTCGGAGAGAGGGCGATCCCGGCCGCATGGAGCGCCGCCAGATCGTGGGTGATCGCGGAGACGATCGAGCCCTGGTGGATCGTGTGGAGGGAGCCGTCAATCGCGACGTGCCCCGACCGCTCGACGCGCCACCACTCGGTCGCAGGGACCTCGTCGGAGGCGACCGCGAGGGCCGCCTCTACGATGGCCTCCTGGACCGTCGGCTCTGCCGGAGGAGGAGCAAGCGTCGCCGCAAGCTCCGCCGGATCCAAGTCCTGCTCGGGAGGGGTCTCCGCCCCGGTCTCCGGAGCAATCATCTTCTTCGCCTTCGCCATTCCGCGAGGCTACCACGAGGGGACGGAAAGACGAGAGCCCCGAGCGATTCGCCCGGGGCCCACGTTGCTCGACCGACCCGGAAGGACGGATCAGGCGTGCTCGATCACCGCGGCCCGCTTGTAGCGCGCCGAGTCGCCCGTCAGGCCGTCGCTCGGGACCGGGAAGTCACCCGACCACGACCACGACTGGGAGACGATCTGCTGGAGGCGATCCAGCGGAGCGCGGAGAATGTACCGGATGCGCTCGGTCAGGACCGAGACGCCGCCGTTGAGCACCGAGAACTCGCCGATCTTGCCCGTGACGCCCGCCTCGGTCAGGAACGCACCCTCGTCGACGAACTTCTCGTAGATCGCGCCGCCGCCGACGACCATCTCACGGAGGATCGGCACGCCGCTCTGGTTGATGACCTCGCCGCCGATCTCGCCCGAGACCTTCGCCGAACCCGCGCCGCCCGAGGTGTCGGCTTGCTTCGCCGTGTTGTTCAGGTCCGGGTTCTCGGTGTTCCTGTAGAACCGGCATCCGACCAACTGGCCGATCCCGAGATCGCGGTACACGACGTTCTCCGGGAGCGACTGGAACAGACGCTGGAAGGCGTTGTCCGCGAACAACTGAGCCTCGCCCTGGGGCGTGAGGTGGACGTGGTAGAAGCCGTCCGAGGTGGGGGGAATGTTGTTCGCCCTCATCCGGCTGACGGTGTTGATCACGTCCTGGAGGGTCAGGATGTTCGCCGCCACGAGGCCGTCGACCGTCGCCGCGCCGCCGACGCGGGTGATGCGCGAGCGGGTCACGGCCCGGACGCCAGCCCGGATCGCGAGCGGAGCCGAGAGCGGAGCCCCGAGCGTGATGATCCCGGGCCCGAAGGGGTTCGAGGCGACCAGCGGGACCACGCCGACGACCGAGTTCGCCGCGGGACCCGCGGAGAACGAGATCGCAAGCGGGTTCGCGGGCGAGACCGGGAGGAGGCGACCAGCGACGAGGACCTCCGAGAAGCCGTTCAGGCTCGCGACCGCGATCGAGGTCGCGCCAGCGAGGGCGGCCGCGATCGCACAGGTCTCGCCGCCGAGGTAGGCCAGGAACAGGCGGTCACGGACGAGACGGTTCAGGCTCTGGCCCGCGTTCAGACCAAGCTGGACGGTGTCCCGGAGGAACGTCGGAGCGAGGCTGACGTAGGACGTCGGCATATGGGTGTCGAGGCTCTTTCCGTACTGGCTGCACTCGGCCTCCCATTGCTCGATCGCGTAGGTCGAGGGAGTCGGGTCCGAGCCCGGGATCAGCGGGGTCGTGTCGACCGAGACGAGGCCCGTCCGGGTGTAGACCTGACGCTGACCGATGTTCGCCTCCCACTTTTCCGCCATCGCCTCCGAGCGATAGAGCAGACGAGGGAAAAGAGCGTCATGGAAGACGCGCTCCAGCGTGCGGTCCTGGATCAGATTCACGATCTGGGGGTTCAACCCCAACTGTGCGATGCTCACGAGGGATTCTCCTGGTTTCTGGGCTTATCTGCCGTCCTCGTGGCTCCCGTGATCGATCCGACCGTTACCGCCGTCGTGCGCGTTGGGGGGCCCGATTCTGGGTGGATGCTACGTCGCGGAGGAGCGCGACGCAATTCTCACGGGATGCCGAGTTCCGACTTCCTGCGGGACCACTCCTGGCCCGAGAGGTCGTAGGCCGACTTCGGAGGCGGAGCCGCGTTCGCGCTGGGGGCTCGCGGAGCTTGTCCGGGAGGGGTCGTCGTGTTTGCGGGGACCGCGACTCGCTGGGGCTCCGGAGCCGAGGGAGCGCGAGCGGCTGCGCCGAGGGCCACGCGCTCGCTCTCGTGAGCGAGGAGGCCCGTCAGGAACTGCTCTTCGTCGAGTTCTTCGCCGTCCGGGAGGGCGTTCAGGCGATCCATGATCCGCCACGTCGCATAGTCCGCGTTCAAAACCCCGTGCTTCGCGTAGAGACGCGAGAGGTGGAGATCGACGCGAGCTTGTTCCGCCGCGGACTCCGCCGCCTCTCGGGCCGCTCGCTCCGAGGCGAGTTGCTCCTGGAGCTTCTGCTGCTCGCTCATCGCCGAGAGGCGTCGAGCCTCCTCGGCCTGTTCGAGGTTGCTCTTCTTCGACCACTCGGCCTTCAGGGCGTCCGCCGACTCGATCCCGATCTCCTTCTTCAGGAAGCTCCGGACCGCTCGCTCCATGCGGTCGGCGAGTTGCTTCGAGGTCAGCGTGACCGTCTCCTCTGCGGGAGCCGTCGCCTGGGTCGCCTGGGTCTCGGTGGCCTCGGGGGCCTTCTGCTGTTCGTCCATCTCGTCCTCTCCTCTCGCCGTCGATCGCCGCTCGACGTTGGCGTGGTTGGTCCCCGTCTCTCCGAGGTGTCACGTCTGGATTGCCGCCGACGTCCGCAGGGTTGATCTCAGAAGTCGACGCCCGACGCGAGGCGAGCCGCGAGGCTCGGGAGGGTCGACCCGGCCCCAGGCTGCGCGACGTAGGTCACGATCGCCTGACCGGCGAGGACGTCCGCCGCCGCGAAGGCGATCGA
>Ga0114981_10003361_pt1 | contig 10162 bp, 9 predicted proteins | sample S_140806_MF_Meta_FD_87028 | JGI IMG/M metagenome (GOLD analysis project Ga0114981, IMG submission 87028) | Freshwater microbial communities from Lake Simoncouche, Canada to study carbon cycling - S_140806_MF_MetaG | ecosystem: Environmental > Aquatic > Freshwater > Lake | place: Lake...
AGAAGTCGATGCTCTCGACAACGGCCCGCGTCTGCCGGCAGAGCTCCCTGTCCTCGATCGTCGGGCGGGGTCCATCGGCAACGACGACCAGCTCGCTCAGGGGCAGAAGGCGGATCACATCGCACAGACGCGCGGCACAGTCGGGCCGGTTGTAAATGACGATCACCACAGGACACGGGATCGGCTCGGGGATCGCTCGCTGGAACCCGTCCGTCCCGCCCATGCCAGTCCTCCTACGTGGCCGCGGGGAAACGCTACGCCGGAGAAGCATCAGCTTCTAAATTGAATCACCAAGAGTGAACGCTTCAAGAGCTTGGGCAAGGATTGGCGTTTGATGGCAGCAGGCCTTGGCTTTAGGCGACTCGAGGTCCCAGCATCGTGAAGCGGCCAGCTGCATGATCATCCACTGTGTGAGCTTGAAGCGTGCGACCGAGCGCCGCCAGCGCATCCGCCGGGAATGGATCGAGGAGCGGGGGTTTGATGTGCGCTTCTTCGATGCCTTCGACCGGCGTCGGGTGGGCGTTGAGCCGCTCCCCTTTCCCTACGACGACGCGCTGACCCGGGCCCGCATCGGACGCTCCCTGTCATCGGGCGAAATCGCCTGCGCCATCTCCCATGCCCTTCTTGTGCGCCAGGCCCTGGAGACCGGCCAGGACGACTTGGTGGTGCTGGAGGATGACGCCAGTCCCCTGGACGGAACGACGCCCGAGGCCGTTGCCTCCATGATCGCCGCCTGCCGGGCGAACTTTCCCAGAGTGAGCGCGCTGCTGATGCATGAACTCGACGCTCCTCAGCGGAGTGCCGAGACCCGATCCGGCATCCATCGAGCCGCGCCGGCCTCCTGGGGCCACCCGCACCACCGCTCGGGCTATCTCGGATACCGCTTCGTCTGGCTGTCGCGAGCTGCGTTAATCGTTCTGGCCCGCGACCTCCCCCGGCTGCTCCTGCCTGCCGACTGGTTCTGGCAGCTGCGATTCGCACCCACCCGTTGCCTCGCCTATCTGGAGCGACCTCTGGCCCGCGATGCCGGCACCAGCAGCTACATCGGAGCCCATGCGCTCCGGGGAGGTGAGTCGACCCCCTTTCGGGCCTGAAAGAACACCCAGGAAGCAGCCCGCTAGGGTTTAGGGGTGGCGAGGCCCCTGTTCGCTCAGCGATCATGCGGTCTGGCCCTGCCCTTTGATGCCGATGGCGTGGAGGCCTTCTGCACCTTGATCAGCACGAACGGACGGACGCTGGGGTGGGCTTGATCGAAACCGCACGGACACCAGAGGCTTACTGGACGGCCACGCAATCAGCCTTCACCTCCGCCGTGGCCGTTGCCGGTGAGATCAGCCGGGATTTTCGGGTCGGATCTGCGGTGATGCGCCTGCGCTTCGCCGGAACGGCCCTCGTGGAACCACTAACCCGGGCCTTGGCCGGGATCGCGATCGAACCGGTCGCACGCCCCGACCTGACGATCAGTTGCTGGGACAGCGCATCAACCGGGACGCCGATGCCGGCGCCCTACTGGCCGATGAGCGCCTATGGCCCCAAGGGTCACATCATCGGCTTCAACACAGCAACGCTCCATACGCTCTACAACCCAGGTATCCGCACGCTGCATCTCTACGACCGCCGCAGCAGCTCCGGCCAGTACTGGGTTGCCGATGCCGAGAGAATTCCACAGTCTCAGAGGAGTGCGCCGCTGCGGGAGTTCCTTCACTGGTGGAGCCGCGGCATGCCCCTGCAACTGATGCACGCCGGCGCAGTGGGCTATGCCGATGGCGGCGTTCTCCTCGCCGGCAGGAGCGGCTCGGGGAAATCCACAACGGCGCTCGCCTGCCTCGCTTCCGATCTGCTGTTCGCCTCCGACGACTACGTCTGTGTGGGCACGACAGCGCATCCGTGGGTTCACAGCCTGTACTCCACCGCCAAGCTGGTGCCGGACAATCTCAGCCGCTTCCCTGAGCTGATCGGTAAACTCAGCAATCCGGATCGACTAACAACCGAAAAAGCCATGGTGAATGTGCATGCGCATTTCCCGGCCAAAGTGCTGAGCGGTTTTCCGATCCGGGCGATTCTTCTGCCCCGTGTGAGCGGTGCCAGAGACACACAGCTCAAGCCTGCCACTGCCGCCGATGCCGTGCTGGCGCTGGCGCCGACAACCGTGGCTCAGCTGGAAGGTCACAGCCGCGAGACCCTCGCAAAGATCGTGGCCCTTTCCGGCAGCGTGCCGTCGTACTGGCTCGATGTTGGCACCGATCTGACTCTGATCCCTGCCGCCATCCGTGACTGCCTCGCCAGCCACGGATGAGAGGTGGCCTATGTCAGATGCCAAGCCCCAGGCGTGCCCACCAAGTCTCAGAGTCTGTCGCCGTTCTCTTCCTTAAAGGTCTCGTAGGGATACTGCTGCTCATCCTCGATCACACGACGATGAGGTTCCCCGAACATGCCGCTGATTGTGCCGCCTTTCTCATACATCTGTTTAAACAGAAACTCACGGTTAAACGCAGGCCTGAAGACCTGGCCGCCTATATCCAGCAACGCCAATCTGGAGGTGTTATTGCGATAGCCTTCGCCTAGATTCCTAATCCCTGCCACGGCAAATGTCGGCGGACTCTCGCCGTAGAGATTAATGTACTTCCAGGTCATATCACCGTCTTCCTCACCATAAGCAAGCAGCCTCTCGTCGAAAAAGTTTAGCGATCTCGCCATTCGCTTCGAGATTAGAAAATGAGACCAGCCACCATTGAGCAGCAGCAATTCCTTCTCTTCGGGAATGGCCGCGAAAACATCATCATCTAGCAGTATATCATCGTTCAAGATGAGAACTGATGGTGTCGCCGCATTGACAATCAATGTATTCCACATCTTTGCGAGCGAGGAGAATGCCGGGAAGAAGGTCGGAAGAACATTATCAAAGCCGGAGCAAAAGGCAAGCATTTGCTTGACATATTCAGGGTCCAAAGGGGTTTTGTAGTCTGAATTCACAGTGATCAAGATCGGTCGATTCGTATACCGGCGGATGCTGCTGACGAGGTTGCGTAGCAATCTTTGGCGCCGCTTAAATGTTGTTATGCCGATGCTGTAGGTCATCCGAGGTTCGCCGCGACATACTTCAGTAGATCGTATTTGGCATAGTACTGGTCGCGGGCGATGTAGGGGTTCTTGCGAGTGTCGCCCTGAACGATCGCCTCGATGCAGCTGACAGCCTGGTCGGGCTCGAGAAGATGGTAGGACTGCTTGTCGTACACGTCCTGAATATTGGGACAACCGAGATAGATGGGAATCGTGCCAGTCAGGAAGCAATCCGTGATTTTCTCTGTCACGTAATTTTTCTCCCTACTGTTCTCGATACAGATGGAGTATGCGTAAGCAGCCAGCGCCTGCGACTTCGAGCAGACAGGACCCTTGATCCGCTCGTCGAGCCCCACAGGCCAGCCATGACCATACAGATCGAAGTCGAGGGAAGTTTTCAGCAACTTCAGGGCCAGTGCCAGGCGGAAAGCGTACATCTTGTTACCCCGCTTCATCGAGACCACAAAGCTGAGTTTTTTGGTCTTCAGGGGTGTGGAGTGAATCAGCTCCTCTTTGCTCTCCAACAGCTGATAAGGAAGCATCGTGGGAATGTTCACGGCATTCGGCCATCGGCCTTCCACATGGGTGTAGATCCTGTTGAAGCTCTTGCTATCTAACCGCAGATTCGGCGACCACGAGGGCTCCATTGTGAAGCAATACGTGTTTGCGGGTGTGTAATGCGGAATTTGGCTGAGCATGGCATCCTGGTTGATCGCAATCAATACATCGTGGCTCTCCTCCACGACCAGATTCATCCCAGCTGGCTTGAAAAACGTCCGCAGGAGTCTCTCCCTCAGGCTGAAATCATCGGTCCAGTTGCAGGTGAACCGGTAGTTCATGATGGATCTCCGAAAGCCAGCAGCGGCGTCTGCAGGCTCCCGAGCCGTGCCGGGTCGTTCCTGTCCAGGAAGGCGCGCATGGTCGCCCCCGACCATCGCCTGCGCGACCAGATCCGTTTCACATTTGCTGCATGCATCGGGTTGTTCCGCACGCTGAGCGGATGCCAGAGATGGGTGATTCCGCTGTCGCTGCAGCGGGCCAGCTTCCTCCCCTCCACCAGCAGCAGAACCCGGTAGAGGAACTCTTCATCCTCGCCGCCCCACCCCTGGAACCCTTCGTCCATCCAGCCCACGAAGCTCACGGCCTGCTTCGTGGTGGCAAAGGCACCGGTCGAGAAAGTTAGCGTTCGCTTGCCTACAGAAGGCAGGGATTCGCTATAAGCTGACAGGCTTGAAAAATGATCTGATGCCTCACGGCTCAGATCGAATACGTACGCTCCGATCTGGGCATACCAGGCCCCATCCTGCAGGCGGGCCAGCGCCTTGTCAACCAGTGTTTTCTCGATCAGAAGATCGCTGTCGGTGAGAATGAGATGGTCGTGTGAGGCATGGCGAACACCGGCATTCAGTGCCCAACTTCGATTGAACAAGCCGCCCCATTGTTGTCTCAGTACTCGCGCTCCCTTATACTGCTCTGGAAGCGCGAATGAATCTGACTGCTCAATGAGTAGAATCTCCGCGCCAGGAAAACGCTGCTTGTTCCACTCGAGAAATCGCTCGAGATTGCGTCGCCTGTAACTGTCGCTTTCCCGGTAGGGAGCCACGATCGTGAAGCTCATGGCCAGAGCGACTGCGCCGAAAGCGTCATGCGGGAACTCATGGACTTTGATGTTTGCTGCCTGGTTCTAAACGATTGTATCGGTGCCGATGCAACATCGGCCTCCCAGTCGCTCAGCCGGGCCGGGCAGCGGCCAGGCTGATCACCTCACGGAGCCGGTAGGCTGCTGCCGATGGTGATAGATCTCGAGCCGTCAGCCATTAGCGCCCCGTGAAGGTCTTTCTGCCGATCATCTGGCACGATCTCGCCTGCGGCGTGCAACGGGCCTTCGCCGACCGCGGCCACGAGACGCTTGTGTTCGACTGGAAAATTCATCAGCGCACGCTCAACAGGGAACAGCTGGAGGGCAAGATGATTGAGGCGGCGCGCAACTTCGGGCCCGATCTTGCGTTTTGCCAGTTTCAAGAAGCCGCCGTGATCTCACCGGCCTTTCCCCTGGCCCTGCGAAAGCTGAACTGCTTCTCCGTGCATTGGTGCGGTGATGTGCGTGCGCCGCTGCCCGCCTGGTATCTGAGGCTGGCCCCTTGCTTCGATGTGACCTCCTTTTCGAACGGGCCCGATTGTGATGCCGTGCGTGCCGCAGGGTGTCGCTCGGAGTTCCTGCAGATCGGCGTGGACGATCGCCTCTACAACCCCCCGCAGCAGGAAAGCGAGCGGAGTGGTGTTGTCTTCATCGGCAACAACTGGCTCAATTTCTATCCCGAGGGCAGGAACCGCATCCGGATGGTGCAGGCGCTCGCGGCCGCGCTGGGCGGCAACTTTCGTGTCTACGGTCAGGGCTGGTCAGGCTTGGTGCCGAGCCGTTCGTACGGCGGCATTCTTCAGCAACCCGCCGACGCCGAGGTTTATCGCTCGGCCAGGATTGCCGTGGGCTGGGAACACTTTCGTCGGGCCGGTTACGCATCCGATCGCTTGCTGAGGGCCACGGCTTGCGGCTGTGCCGTGATCCAGAGCCGCTACGAGGGCATCGATCAGGATCATCCCCACGTTATCGCCGTGGAAGCGGTGGCGGAGCTGGTGCAAGCAACGTGTGCCGTTCTTCAGCAGGGTGATGATGGCCGTGGCTTGAACAACGCGCGCTACACCCTCACGAACCATACGTGGTTGCGCCGCGTTGAGCAGATCGAAACCTGGCTGTCTTGAGCCACCGAACCCAACGCGGCCATGCTGGCCGGATGGCGCGGCCTAGGTCCGCCTGAATTTCTGGATGAGGCGTGTGAACCTGGCCTGAAGCAGGCCCCGCCAATCCCGGTCCTGGCCCGTGACGGGATCCGAGAACGCCCCTGGCCAGACCACACTGAAACAGATCACGCGTAGCCAATCCCTCCAGTCGGGGCTCAACGTTGCCTGCCGCCACACGTTGCTCCACCACTGCCGCAGCGACCAGGGAATCGCCTCCCGGCTGGTCGGAAGCGCCTGGGAGAGCCGGGCCTGTTGCACCGCCGAACGTGTTCGCGACGAGATCCGCGCCAAAAGCCGCGGCCGTGCTTCGCGCCGCGCCGCTGACCCCTTGGCAACGATCAGCAGCCTCTGGGAGCCGCTCAGATCGAAGGTGACTGCACAGGAGCATTGCAACGCCGCGCGGCCGGACAGCGCGGCCAGGCTGGATTCCGGCAGCAGCGATGCCAGACGGTCGATATCGATCAGGTGGCGCAGGCTGCTCCATTGATCCACAGCGGCATGGAAGCAGGCATGCTCAAACGCGTGGACCCGGCCGAGCGTCCCGATCCTCAATCCCTGCGTCGAGAGCGTCTCGCGTCGTTCCCAAGCTTCCTCGAAACCGGGAAGCGGTCCGCGCACATTCGACAGAGCCCAGTGCAGATCCAGTCTTTGGATGCCGGCTGGGCCGCTGCGGGTCAGCGGCAGTTCCTTGTAGGCCCATCGGCTGTATCGCCCCGCCAGGCTCTCCAGCCTCTGGGGGAACTGGCCCGGGGAGCGTGCGAATCCTGCCGCCTCCAGGAGCTCAACCGCAGCCACCAACTGGCGGGGATGCACCAGCATGTCGACATCGCCGCTGCCCCGGCTGCTGAGCAGGCCCGTGGTCTGCAGAGCCAGTGGAATCCCCTTGAAGATGAGCAGGGGAATGCCAGCCTGCTCGAACAGGGTGCCGATCTCTCGGAGGAGGGAAACGAGCGCCAGAGCAGCGAGGGTCTCCTGGCGGGCATGGAACCGGATGATCGCCATCAGCTTCGGCATCAACCGTGCCGTCAGTGGGTCGCGCTGGAGAAAGCACTCCAGACGATGGCGACGGATGACCGCCTGCAGATCTTGGGCCGGGATCTGCCTGAACAGCAGCTCCAGAGCGCTCAGCTGAGCATCGCTGCAGGCTCGGGGGTCCTCGTCTTCGCGTTCGCTTCGGCGAATCAGGCGAACTGCGGTTCTGACGGCCTGCAGGGCCTGGTCGGACAGCCTGGCCCTCACCCCACCACTCCGCATGGATCCCTTTGTACCAAGCAGGAGCGGGAGGATGGGGGGTTTCATTATTGAGGATTGACCCTGCTCCCTCTCCTGAGCACCCCCTTCCCGATCGGCATGCCTAGTCCAAGTCATGCCCCTGGCCCTCACGCGGACGTTTTCGGCGGGGTGTGGCAAAAGCAAGCGCCGCTCGACCTTCTCAGCGGCATCCTGCCCAGCCCCACCACAACCGCGTTTCTGCTGGCCTGCCTGGCACCGCCACCCCTGGCTCTGGAGGCCTGGCAGCGCTGGCGGGCCCCCCGGTCGCCGCTGCAGGGACTGGTCGGCGCCGACGCCGACCTGCGCGGCCTGAGTGCCGCGCTCGCCACGGCGTTGTTCGCAGCCGGCGCCGCGCTGGATCGCGAGGACGCCACCTGGCTGCGCGCCGCGCTCCTGCATGAGCAGCAGCGCTGCCGCCGCTACCGGCAGATTCTCGCGGAGGTGCTCGCCACCCTCAGCCAGGCCGGCGTTCCCTTTCTGCTATCGCGGGGTGCCGCCGTCGCGGAGACGGTCCTTCCCCAACCCTGGCTGCGCCATTGCCACGACGCCGACCTGCTGTTGCAGCAAGAGTACCTGAGCGACGCGGCTGCGGTGCTCGCGCAGGCGGGCCTGCGGGAGCAGCCGGTCCGGCAAGCGGGCCGTTCGTTCCTGCACCGCCGGGGGCTTCCGATCCGGCTGCATGCCCGGCTCCTGCCGCCACCCTTCGAAGGGCCGGCCATCGGAGCGATCCATGGGCGGGCCTCCAGCCTGTCTGTGCTCGGCACCACAGTGCGCCGGCCCGCCGCCGATGATCTGTTGCTCCACATCACGGCTCATGCGGTCTGCAGCCCCAGCCGCCTGTCGGCGCGATGGGTCGGCGATGCCCATGCCGTCGTCGTCGGTCGGGAGCGGCCCGACTGGGATCGACTGCGGCAGACCGCCGCTGCCAGCGGCCTATCGGCCCCGCTGGCGGTAACCCTCGGCTACCTGGCCGATGCGATCGGCACACCGGTGCCGGCCGCAACCCTCGCGGGCCTCACCGTCGATGCCTCCGTCGCCACGCGCCTGGACCGCAATCTCCTGATCCACGCGGCACGGCTCGGTGGCGGCTCCTGGCTCGCCGATCTGTGGAGGAACAGTGGCGGCCGTTCACGCCTGACGTTCTTGCGCTGGACCCTGGCTCCTGACAGGGCCTACATCGCACGGGTCGATGCTGAGCCCGGGCTGATTCCGCTCCGGCAGCTTGTGCGCCACTGGCGCCGGATCGGGGCGGACCTGGTGATGGGCGCCCGCCAACGCACAATGGAAAGGTGAGTCGTGGGGCCTTCGGACCCGACCGTGAGCCCTGCTGATGACCACCGGCAAATCCCTCCAGGCGATGAGGCTCCTGCAGTTGGGAGGTGCCGCTCTGCTGCTGTGGTCTCTCACGGCGGTGGTCCTGCTGCTCTCCCCGCAACTGCGCACCGAGATCCTGCTTCGGTACAGGATGCTGGCCCACTCCCTCTCGCCTCGCACCGCGGCAATGCCCATGCCGGCCGGCGCTCAAAAGCCAACGGCGATCCGCGTCGATGGCGACCTGAGTGACTGGCCGAAACAGGGGGTGAGAACGGAGGTGACCGGAGACCAGATCGACTTTCCAACCGGGCTGATTCCCTACATCGCCTCGATCTTCGCCGACGCCAACTTTCTCTACATCGCCTTCGACTTTCCTCACGACTCGACCGACTGTCGGATCGGCCAGGGGCGCAATGACCTGATCAGTGTGAAGTTTGGTCGTAGCGGCGATAACGATGCCTTCATGGTCAATGGCCTCCTGCATCTTTGCCGGTTGCCGGGGCCCATGAGCATGATTTATCCAGACAAGGGGAGTCTCGATAACTATCAAGCCCGCTGGCTGCGGGTTGACCGGGAGCTTGCCTGGGACCCCCTCTGGGGGCTGCGCTGGCGTTCGGGTCCCTTCCCCCGTGGGATTCAGGCCAAAACCTCCTTCGCCAGCGGCCATCGCACCACGGAATGGGCCGTCCCCCTCTCGCTGCTGGGCGCCCGACCCTGCGAGACGGTCTCCATCAATATCTTCAGTGGGCACGACTTGAAGGGCAGGAAATACGGAGGCCGCTCGAAGGGCCGGCCCTGGATCAACGACGAGACCACCCTCAGCGCTGTCGTGCCCTGCCCGGAAACCTGTCAGGAGCGCTGGGATTGCACAGGCTGGGGCAAACCGACCCCCGCCGGGATCCAGACGCGCACCTGCGTGGATCTATCCGGCTGCCGCAACCGCCGCCTGCGACCGCCCGAACTGAGGCCGTGTCAGGTCGGTGGCACCGGCAGCCTGTGACCCAGCGCAGGGTTCAGCCGCCCGGGGCCAATGAGGCGCGCAACTGCTCGCGGGCGGACTCGAGGGCCCCATCCAACGCAGCGCCATCCTTGCCGCCGGCCTGAGCCAGGTTGGGGCGGCCGCCGCCACCACCACCGCAGGCCTTGGCCACCTTGCCGATGAAGGCGCCCGCCTTGGGGCCGGCGGCGATCACCGCCGCTCCGAAGGCCGCCACCAGCACCACCTTGCCGGCATCAGCGGGATCGGGCAGGCCGCCCAGCACCACCGCGGCGCCCTGCCCGAGCTGGTCCACCAGCCCCTGGGCGGCGGCCTGCAGGCCTGCCCCTTCCACCCCATCAAGGCGCTCCACCAGCAGGGCAAAGGGTTCGCCAGCGCAGGTGGAGCCGGCCGGAATGGCCCCCAGCGCCTCGGCTCGGGCCGCCAGCGCCGCCGCCTTGGCCACCGCCAGCTCAGCGCGGACCGCCGCCAGGGCCTTCTGGCTGCCCCTGAGCTCCTCCTGTAGGGCCGCCACCCGCTCCACGATCTCGCCGGGCTGGGCCTTGAAGCGATCGCCCAGGGCCCGCACCACGGCCTCGCGCTCATCGAGGTAAGCGAGCACCGCGGGGCCGGCCACGGCCTCGATGCGGCGGATGCCGGCCGCCACACCCGCTTCGGCCACGATCTTGAACAGGCCGATCCCGGCGGTGTTGGCCACATGGGTGCCGCCGCATAACTCCA
>Ga0114981_10003366_pt1 | contig 10151 bp, 9 predicted proteins | sample S_140806_MF_Meta_FD_87028 | JGI IMG/M metagenome (GOLD analysis project Ga0114981, IMG submission 87028) | Freshwater microbial communities from Lake Simoncouche, Canada to study carbon cycling - S_140806_MF_MetaG | ecosystem: Environmental > Aquatic > Freshwater > Lake | place: Lake...
AAATAAAGGATTACGAATATGGATTTGGGACCTCGGCGCGAACGCCAATTTCATGTACAGATCAGCGCGGCTGAGTTCATCCGCCTGCGTGATGAAAAGACTGCTGCGACTTTCTACCTTGTGAACGGTCAGACGTTTGAAGGAGAGGTCAAGTGGTTTGATGACCATGCGATGGCCGTTATCACCAAAGAAATGGGAGAGCTTACGATCTTCCGCAGTGCATTGATGTATATCAAGGCACACCGCTAAACGAACATCCGTGCTTCTTCAACACAAAAAACCAGCCTCTCAAGGCTGGTTTTTTATTGTTCGATCGGTTTCTTTTCACTGCGTAGTACAGTGGAAAATCATGATCACGCGACATTTTGATGTGACACCGATTTAATCGGCTACGCATGGAATACGGCTACTCGCTTGGAGTCGCTGAGAACCCGGCGTGGTCTAGGCGCGTGACCAAGTGATCAATCGTTACCAGAGCGTCATCGTGTGTCACCGAGACGTGTTTGGCCGCAATATCGACGTCAACTCCACCGATGCCATCGACATCAGCCAGGGCCTTTTGGATACTAGCTGCGCAGCCACCACACATAATGTCAGGTGCGTGTAAAACGGTTGTCGTCATCATTTCTTCTCCACATCAAACTCAAAACGTGCACCGCCAAATGTCCCACTTGACAGCCGCCCGGTAAGTTGTTTACCATCCGGGCGCCAGGTCGCGCTCTGTACATCTTCAGGAAGAATCATCCCAAGCTGTGAATCGCCCTGGAAATCTGCGCCACTAAACTGGTTTAGGACTTCCTCGAGGCCGCGCGCTCCCTTGCTGGGGGTGAAAACCATGTACATGCCGGCTTGTTTGAAGACAAGCATGTTGCCATCGGCATTCATCGAAACGGCGGAAATCGGGACTTCTGATGTATCCACAATGTCAACCAGTTCATTGCCATGTTTCCACTGAAGAATTCCATCAGAGTCGATGTTGACCTGCGTGGTTCCATCGGCGCTCTTCAGTGTCATTCCCTTGTCGAAGGCTCGTTCAGCTGGGAAGATCGCGCTTTTCCCTTCGAGGCTCTCGAGCACCATTTTGTGCCGATAGTCCTGGCTACCGACTGTGAGGGTACCTATATTTTCACTTCTGAATGCGACCGGTAGACTTGTGACTGGAGCGGTCATCGTCATTGGCGCTTCTGGGACAGTATGGGCACGTGATACGTTTCGTATTCCTGCTGCCGAGGCAACGATGCACGTTAGCGCCGTAAGCCATGCGACCATCACTGGCACAAAGCGTTTGCGGATGTCAGGCCTATTGGCAATAACCGCTGATCCAGCCGCCACAAATGGCATCAGTGCCGCAGTGACCAATCCGAGTGTTCCATTAGCCAATGTCAATGAAATCATCGCAGTTATGACAGCAAATATGAGTCCGGCAACAAAGGCTAGGCGGGGATTTCTGAGGCGAAGCCCTACAAAGAGCAAAATCAGCTGTGGGACCACCGTAAGCAAGATTTGTGCTTGTGCTGGATAGCGATACACGAATTCGAACTGTCCAGTGGCTTTCGCTGTTGCTATCAAACATATCCAAGCAATAACTGGCTGCAATACGAGTTGTACAGTACGCAGCTTTGCCTTGGCATCCGCCTGTGAAACCGTACCAACCGGGACACTCTGAACCTGTGTCTGCGTCTCCGCGGTTTGGTTAGTCTCTGAGACCGACCGCACGGACGCAACTTTTTCTTTGGTAAGGGGTTCAAACTGCTGCATATTCTCAACAATACCGCATTCACCACGTGTCTTGTTCCACTTGCATTACCGTAGTGGGGCAAGTATAAGGCGTAGCATGTCTGTCCAAATGTTGCACACCGGCTTTCACATCATGACAAAGCCTATCGGCCCCATCTGCAACCTGGATTGCCGCTACTGCTTTTACCTCGAGAAGGAAAACTACTACACGGATGACCGGAAGGTTCATCCAAGCTGGGCGATGTCTCCCGAGACCCTTGAGCTATACATCCAGCAGTACATCGAGGCACAACCCGGACATGAAGTGCAGTTTGCATGGCAAGGTGGAGAGCCCACGCTCCTTGGTGTTGGCTACTTTGAAAATGTTGTCCACTTGCAGGCTAAATATGCGAATGGCAAGCAGATTCAAAATGCATTTCAGACGAATGGGACACTGCTCGATGACGCATGGGGACGCTTCCTGGCTGACAATCAGTTTCTCGTTGGCGTTAGCATCGATGGACCAGCTGACCTCCACGACACCTATCGCGTAGACAAACAGCAGCGCCCGACATTTGATCGCGTTATGAAGGGCATCTCAGTCCTGCGAAACCATAAAGTCGACTTCAACACGCTTACGGTCGTTAGCCGAAAGAACAGTCAACAACCAGAGCGTGTCTATCAGTTCCTCAAAGAAATAGGGTCGGGTTACATTCAGTTCATTCCGCTTGTCGAACGTAATATCCCGGATGTCTCACGTACCATCGATGGCCTTATCCAGCTGCATCTGGCGAAACCTGCAGCTGCTGATGACGACGATGCCGCTCCTGTGACCGACTGGTCTGTCAGAAGTATTGATTATGGACGCTTTCTCTGCACCATCTTTGATGAATGGGTGCGCGCAGATGTCGGGAAGGTATTTGTACAACACTTCGATGTCGCCCTTGGCAACTGGTACGGCGCTCCCGGGGCACTATGCGTGTTCTCGGAGACCTGTGGCAAAGCGCTTGCGATGGAGCACAACGGGGATGTGTACTCATGCGACCACTATGTCTATCCGGAATATCGCCTTGGAAACATCCACGAAAAGTCTCTTACAGAGCTGGTGACATCCCAGGAACAGCAAAACTTTGGAAATGCCAAGCGGGATTCCTTACCAACGCAGTGTCTGGAATGTGATGTTAGATTTGCCTGCCATGGTGAATGCCCAAAACACAGATTTACGCGAACATCGACCGGGGAGTTTGGCCTGAACTACCTTTGTGCAGGCTACAAAATGTTCTTTCAGCACATCGATGACCCTATGAAGGTCATGTGTCAACTTCTTTCAGAGCAGCGGCCGCCATCCTTGGTGATGGACTGGGCTCGAAGACAAAAGGCTCCTTCTTACCCGGTTATTGGCAGAAATGATCCTTGTCCGTGTGGTTCAGGCAAGAAAGCAAAGCGATGCTGCGGGTAGGATAGGGGCGTGATCGTAGCATCTCACACCATAACCGACCCTTGTCGATGTCCGTATCTACCAGACCAACGTAACACGATGGAACACGTCGTCGTTAAGTCGATGAGCACTCTGGAGTACGAGCAGCTTCTCCAAACCGGGTGGCGCAAGTTTGGCAGGCTGCTTTACCGTCCGATCTGCGAAGACTGTGAGGAGTGTCGGAGCACGCGCATCCACATTCCATCCTTTTCGCCAAACCGCTCACAGTCGCGATGTCTAAGCCGTAATGTTGATTTACGCATCGAGGTTGGACAGCCAACGATAGACACGCAACGCATGGACATTTACCGTCGTTACCATGTTGCCAGAGAAGCAGACCGTGGTTGGCATCGGTCTGATCACAGCACCGATGGGTATTCCGATGCCTTTCTCGACAACCCAACGCAGTCCATTGAAGTCTCGGTGTGGCTGGAGGAAACCCTCCTCGGAATCGCCCTCTTAGACATCACCGGAAACATCGTCTCCGGGGTCTATCATTACCATGACCCTGATTATGCAGATCGCTCGCTTGGCAAGTTCATGATGCTTAAGGTGATTCGCCTCGGCGAGCTGATGAACCGGACGTGGGCGCACTTTGGGTATCATGTCGCGGGCTGCGGAAGTCTACGCTACAAAACGACATTTAGGCCTGTTGGGATACTTGGACGGGATGGGGTTTGGCGTCTACCCGATGCTGATGGAAATTATGATCCGGATGGAGAAGACGATCATACCGCTTGGGTGACCTTCTCCGGTGATGAGGAAGCAGATACGTAATATGCAATCAGATTGGCTTGGCTTGCTACGCCAACCTCGTTTTAGACAGTTCTTTCTGACTCGTGTCGCGGGATCGCTTGCTGGACGCTTCCTTTTTACGGGAATCGCGTGGCAAGTCTTTCACCAGACGCGCGATCCGTTTGCATCCGGTGTGCTTGGGCTCGTTGAAATCATCCCCGTGTTGGCCTTTGCTCTCGTAGCCGGACACGTCTGTGACCGCTATGATCGGCGGTCGATTGCAGTCATCACCCGCCTCGGAATGCTGGTCGCGAGCATCATGCTCCTGGTCTTCGCGCTACTCAAACTCCCGGTTACGCTTGTCCTCGTTGCTGTCGGAGTGCTGGCTACAATTCGCACGTTTTACTCACCAGCCATCGATAATCTCTTGCCGCGTGTCGTTGATGAGAAGCATTACAGAGAAGCCGTGAGCTGGCTTTCCCTCGGCTGGCAGTCGGCGAGTGTGATTGGACCAGTCCTCGCCGGCATAATTATTGGATCTGGTGGAAATGTCTGGCGCGTTTACATCATCGAAATTGTGCTTGGTCTGGTTACCGCCTACGGCTATGCGCAGCTTCCCAAAGTCGCTCCAGAACCACCGCAAGAAACGGATGAGCAAGGCTGGCGCTCGGCTCTTGAAGGCTTTTCGTTCTTGAAAACGCGACCCGCTCTGCTTGCTGCGATCAGCCTCGACCTCTTCGCAGTGCTCCTTGGCGGAGCCGCCGCCCTTCTACCCGCGTTCGCAGACACTGTACTAAAGGTTGGCCCGGTCGGGCTGGGGTGGTTACAGGCATCGGTCAATATCGGAGCTTTGTCGATGTCGGCTTACCTTGCACGGCAACCCGAAATGAAGCAGGCTGGCCCGGCGATGCTCTGGGCGGTCGGCGGATTTGGGATTGCAACCGTCGGGTTTGCGCTCTCTACAAATATTTGGCTGTCTGCACTGTGCCTGTTTACCCTTGGCGCACTGGATGCTATTTCAGTCGTGATTCGCTCGACGATGCTACTGGTTCAAGTCCCGAATAGGATGCGTGGGCGGGTCTCGGCATTCAACGACCTCTTTGTTGGCGCAAGTAATGAGCTTGGTGGGTTTGAGTCTGGTCTGATGGCCCGCTGGGTTGGACTGATACGTTCCGTTGCGATTGGCGGCGTTATGACACTCATTGTCGTTGCCGGAACAGCCATCTGGGTCCCATCTTTGAGGAACCTCAAACGCATGGAGGGCACGGCGGGAACTGACCTGATAACCGATGAAGCGGTATAGTTTCTAAGGAATGGCTGCTAAGCGAATAGACATACTTGGTTTACCCGTGGATGATGTTGACATGGATACGGCGATTGAACGCATTGCCGGATTTATTGCGTCTGGCACCATGCATCAGGTGGTCACCGCCGATGCTAGTATGGTTGTAACTGCATCTATGGATTCTGAGTTTCTGACCGTTGCAAAAGCGGCTGCTATGGTGACATCCGATGGCGCGGGTATCCTCTGGGCCAGCCGAAAACTGGGTCTGGGAATCCGGAACAAATGCAGTGGCGTTGACCTTGCGGAGCGGTTGGTTTCTGAGAGTGTTCAGCGTGGTTGGCGTATATTCTTTTTCGGTGCCGCTCCTGGAGTCGCTGCACTGGCTGCCACAGAAATGCAGAAACGCTATCCTGGATGCAATGTTATTGGGACGCGGGATGGCTTTTTCGATCCAACCGCTGCTGCTACGGTGGCCAATGAGATTGGTGTTTCTAAGCCAGACATTGTTTTGGTTGCCCTCGGAATCCCCAAACAAGAAAAATGGATTGCGATGCACGGGAATCTCACAGGGGCAAAGGTATGTATAGGTGTCGGTGGAACACTGGATGTTTTTTCCGGCACGGTTCAACGGGCCCCACTGTGGATGCAGAAGCGCGGGCTAGAGTGGTTTTACAGATTGACATCTGATCCACGGCAGCTCAGCAATCGTATCAAAAAGCAGAAATTACTACCCAAATTTGTTGGAATGGTCCTGAAGGCAAGCCGTTGACGCTGGCTTTGAAGGACAGGATGGATATCGCTAAGCATGGCTGTAAATAAAAAGGCGCTCATCGCCATCGGACTTGTGGTTGTCGGTGGCGGTGGCTATTACTTCACGCGTATAAAGTCTGCGAAGCCAGCTGTCACTATTGGTAGGCTTGTGTCAGCGGAAACAGGGGATGTTGCATTAATCGTCTCCGAATCCGGAACACTCGAACCTGTTATCAAAGTCGATGTCAAGTCACGTGTTGCAGGCCGACTCAGCCGATTTTATGTCAAACCTGGCGATGTTGTGACCTCTGGGCAGCTCATCGCAACCGTCGACCCTAAAGAAGTCGCACGGGAAGTTGCTGGAATTGCTGCTCAGGTTCGCTCTGCTCGCGCGGGTTTGGAGCAGACTAAAGAAAATGAAGGCCTTATCGCACGGCAGGTTGCACTCGCAGTTGATCGGGCAAGAATCGGTGTCCAAACGGCTGAATCACAGGTCGCAGATGCTGAGGTATCGAAATCAGATGCTGCCATTAATTTGCGTGATGCCATTCTGGGTGTAGAAACTGCTGAGAAACGCTATGCGCAAACCGCTGCACCAACACGACCTCAGGAGCTCGCCCAGGCCGTCGCATCGTTGAAGCGTGCTGACGATCAGCTCGATGACCAAAAGCGAATCGTCGAACGCCGTAAAACACTGCTTACAAAGGGATTTATCAGCCAGCAGGATGTAGACACGGCTGAGACACAGGTCCGCCTCCAGGAGTCAGACATTCAAAGCGCCCGCCAACGGGTTGCATTGCTCAAAGAAGGCCCACGTAAGGAAGATATTGATACAGCAAAGCTTGCTGTTGATGCTGCCAAAATCCGTGTCGAGCAGGCAAACATCCGCTTGAAGCAAGCTGACATCAAGGTTTCACAAGCGAAGATAAACCTTCGCACGAGCAAGGTTGAGCTTCAAAATCAGGAAAACAACCTTGGTACCGTCGCACTTAGAAAGCGTGACATCGAGCGTAGCCGTGCCGATGTCGCTCAAATTGAAAACCGCTTCGCACAACAAAGTGTTCAGCTGACAGAGACGCGAATTGTTGCCCCTATGGCTGGTGAGGTCACTGGAAAGTACCTTGAAGAGGGTGAGCTTGTTGCATCCGCGACCGCCGGCTTTGCACAAGGCGCTGCGATAGTCACCATCGCCAACCTCAAACAAATGCAGGTTCGCACAAATGTCAACGAAGTGGATGTCGTCAAGGTAAAAGTTGGCCAGCCGGTCGAAATTCGCGTGGATGGTGTCCGTAATGTGACATTTCACGGAGTCGTGGCAAGCAAGGCACCGGCAAGCCTAACCAGCTCCCAAGCAGGTGCAACGAATACAGCAGCATCCGCGTCATCGAATCAGGTCGTCCGCTTTGAAGTCAAGGTACGCGTCACCGATGGCGATGCTCGCCTCCGACCCGGGATGACTGCATCAGTGGATATCCTCCTCGACCGCAAGACCAAAGTGACGAAAATCCCAACCGAAGCAATCCGCCCTGACGAGACAGTCATGATTATGACGGGAACCAAAGAAAAACCAATCCTGACCCCACGCAAGGTCACGTTGGGCCTTAGGAGCGACGCTGCGACCGAGGTCATCAGCGGAATCAAGCCTGGTGAGAAGATTGAAGTTCCGAAAATCGATGCCAAAGACCGTCGTAAGGTGAACTTCTCTGATGGTCCTGGCGAGTAATGGCAAAGGTCCACACGGTATTCGTCTGTCAGGCTTGTGGATGTCAGCTTCCCAAGTGGCAGGGCAGATGTAACGACTGTGGTGGCTGGAACACGTTTGAAGAGGAAAAACAGGTCTCGGTAAAGGAAGCTGTGTCCCGTACGTTTATGGGGACATCGGCATCCAGACCAGCACCCATCACGCAAATCGCCGCGACCGCAGGTATACGGATGTCCACCGGTGTCGGTGAGTTTGATCGTGTCCTTGGTGGTGGAATCGTTCCCGGTGCCCTGATGCTCATCGGTGGTGACCCAGGCGTCGGAAAATCAACTCTACTAACGCGCGTTGCTGGAAATCTGGCAACCACCGAGGGCATCGTCCTCTATGTCAGCGGTGAAGAAAGCGTTCACCAAATCAAGCTCCGGGCATCGCGGCTCGATGCTGAGCATGAACGCCTGCTCCTTGCCAGTGAAACCGATGTCGCTGCCATTGCAATGGATATCCGAGCTACCAAGCCCGTTGCGGTCATCATTGACTCCATCCAAACGATGCAGTCATCCAGCGTAGAGTCTGCCCCTGGGACCGTTTCGCAGGTTCGGGCCGCAACCAGCGGAATCGCTCAAATCGCACGAGAGTTGCAAGTGCCGGTGTTCATTGTTGGGCATGTCACCAAGGATGGCGCCATCGCAGGGCCGCGTGTCCTTGAGCATATGGTAGACACAGTCTTGGCCTTCGAAGGAGACCGGCATAGCCATCACCGAATCCTCAGAGCAGTCAAAAACCGCTTTGGCTCGACCGATGAGCTTGGCATTTTCGAAATGCGGGAATCGGGCCTTGAGGGTGTGGACAATCCATCCGGGCTGCTCCTCAGCGAACGCGCTGAATCTGCCAGCGGAAGCGTTGTCTGCCCTGTCATCGAAGGATCTCGATCACTGCTCGTAGAAGTCCAGGCGTTGGTATCGCCATCCCCGATGGCCACTCCCCGCCGCGTCGCAAATGGCGTTGACCGAGATCGCCTCGCCGTCGTTCTTGCTGTCCTTGAGAAGCGTATTGGGATCCAGCTAAGCTCATCCGATGTCTACGTCAGCGTTGCTGGCGGCGTCGCCGTGGATGAACCGGCACTTGACATGGCGATTGCCCTCGCCGTCGCAAGCAGCGTAACAGACACAATCGTCGACCCACACTCGGTGGTGATGGGAGAAATCGGACTCTCTGGAGAGCTACGGTCCGTTTCACAAGTCGGAAAACGGATTTCAGAAGCTAAGCGCCTCGGATTTACAGATGCTATTGTCCCTGCTGGAAACCAGGATGACATTCGTACCCCGGGACTCCGCGGGTGCAAGACCGTCGCGGATGCTCTCTCCGCAGCTCTCGGTCATAATCGAAACCGATAGGATTTTCCGCCTCAACGCGGTATTCTTTGCAGGGCAGATTCCGCCTGATGATGGGGTACTTCAGTATGTCGAATTTGGAACAATTACTCGCTCGCTACAACGATGTTCGCCTTCTGGGACAAGCCGGTGCCGTCCTAGGCTGGGATCAACAATGCTATATGCCACATGGTGGTGGTGCAGCACGCGCGGCGCAAACCGCTGTTATTTCGCGCATCACACACGAAATGTTCACATCCCCAGCCACCGGTGCACTCCTTGCAGCGGCTGAAGGCGACAATGCAGGCGCAGAATCCAACACAAAGGATACACAAATTCTCCGCGTTCTTCGCCGTGACTATGATCAGGAAACCAAGCTGCCCACAGACCTCGTGGAAGCACTCACACGCGAATCGATGCTGGCGCACGAAGTTTGGGTGGATGCACGCAAAAATGATGACTTCAAGACATTTGCGCCAACCCTGCAAAAGCTGTTGGACCTCGTACGCCGACAGGCTGACTGCCTTGGCTACGAGGATACTCCCTACGATGCGCTCCTTGATCGCTACGAGCCAGGGCTGAAATCATCCGATGCAGCCAAAGTGTTTGATTCCATCAAACCCGCCATTGCATCCATTCTTGCAAAGGTCCGCGCGACCCCAGAAATCGATGACTCCGTCCTGCGCCGTGTTTTCCCGGAAGCACAACAGATCGCATTTGGCGAAAAAGTCGTTCGCTACCTTGGCTTTGACTTCAACCACGGTCGCCAAGACAAAGCTGTTCACCCATTCTGTACAGGCCTTGACCGTACCGATGTACGCATCACCACACGCATCGAGGAGAACTGGCTGCCATGTGCCCTCATGGGAACGATGCACGAGGCTGGTCATGGGATGTACGAGCAAGGTTTTCTCCCCGAGGATGACGGCACGCCTCTGGGCTCCGCCGTCTCGCTTGGCTTCCACGAGTCCCAGTCTCGCCTCTGGGAAAACACCGTCGGGCGGTCACAGGCATTCTGGAACAAGTTCTATCCTGAGCTGCAGGCAGCGTTTCCTGGAGTCCTTGATGATGTCTCTCTGGCCCAGTTCTACAAAGCGATCAACAAGGTTCAGCCAT
>Ga0114981_10003369_pt1 | contig 10149 bp, 2 predicted proteins | sample S_140806_MF_Meta_FD_87028 | JGI IMG/M metagenome (GOLD analysis project Ga0114981, IMG submission 87028) | Freshwater microbial communities from Lake Simoncouche, Canada to study carbon cycling - S_140806_MF_MetaG | ecosystem: Environmental > Aquatic > Freshwater > Lake | place: Lake...
CGCGTGTGGCAGTCCGTCTTCGGCACTGGCCTCGTGGACACGCCAGAGGATTTTGGCACGCAAGGTAGCAAACCCACGCATCCCGAGTTGCTCGACTGGCTCGCCGCTGACTTCATGGAGAACGGCTGGAGCCTCAAAAAGCTCCTGCGTCTCATCGTTTCGAGCGAGACCTACCAGCAGAGCAGTCATGTGACGCCCGAGCTGCTCGAACGAGATCCGTTTAATCGTCTGCTAGCTCGCGGGCCGCGTTTCCGCGTCGAGGGCGAGGTGGTGCGAGACATCCAGCTCGCCGTCAGCGGCCTCTTAAACCCGACTGTCGGAGGTCGCGGTGTGATGCCGCCGGCTCCGCCGCATCTGTTTGAGAAGCCCGCCAGCTATGCGCCCTTCCCCTGGCATGTGGAGGAGGATGCGCAGAAGTATCGCCGCGCCGTCTATGTCTTCCGCCGCCGCAGCACGCCGTATCCCTTCCTGAGCACCTTCGATGTGCCCAATGGCGAAAGCTCCTGCATCCGCCGCTCGCGCAGCAACACGCCGATGCAGGCCCTCATGACCTTGAACGAAACGATGAGCATGGAGGCCGCTAAAGCCCTCGCCGCCCGCATGGAAAAGGAAGGCGGCATCCCCTTCGGCTTTCGCCTTTGCACGAACCGCGAACCGACGAAGAAGGAGCTGCTGGCGCTGGAAGAGCTGGTGAAGCGGCAAGCTGAACGAAAGGACGCGATCACGCCGATGGTGGCGGTGGCACGGGTGCTTTTGAACTTGGACGAGACGGTGACGAAGGAGTGATCGTCACAGGATCAGCATGCAGTCACCGTAGCTGAAGAAGCGATATTTCTCGCGGATGGCTTCCTCGTAGGCTTTGAAGATGAGTTCGCGGCTCGCGAAGGCGCTGACGAGCATCATCAGGCTCGATTTGGGCAGGTGGAAGTTCGTCAGCAAAGCTCCGGCGGCTCGAAATGGGAAGCCGGGGTAGATGAAGATGCCGGTGGAGCCATGCGCGGCCACGATTTTGCCCTCGTGCGCGGCGGCGACGGATTCCAGCGTGCGCAAGGAGGTGGTGCCCACGCAGATGACCCGCTTCGCGGCTTCGATGCCTGCGGCCGTTTCGCTGCTGACCTCGTATTCCTCGTGGTGCATCACATGGTCCGTGACTTTTTCGGCCTTCACCGGCTGGAAGGTGCCGACGCCGACATGGAGGGTGACAAAGGCGTGGGGCAGGGGAGTGAGGATTTCCGGGGTGAAATGCAGACCCGCCGTGGGGGCGGCGATGGAGCCTTCTTTTTCGCGAGCGGAAAAGACGGTCTGGTATCGCTCGCGGTCGCTGGGGCGGTCCTCGCGGCCCATGTAATGAGGCAGGGCCAGGTGGCCGTGAGTGCTCTCATCCACGATTTGATCCCACTCGATGAGGCGGTCGCCATTTTCGGGCAGGATTTCGACGACGCGGCCCGTGGCGGCTCCGATGCGGCACTCGTGGCCGATTCGGAACTTTTTCCCTGGGCGCACCATGCACTGCCAGCGGGTGGGCGTGAGAGCCTTGAGGCGCAGGACCTCGTGGCCTTTCTCGGTGAAGAAGCGGGCGGGGACGACGCGGGTGTTGTTGAGGACGAGGAGATCGCCAGGGAGTAGGAATTGGGCGATCTCGCGGAAGCTGCGGTGCTCGATTTGACCGGTGGAGCGGTGGATGACCATCATGCGCGACGCGGAGCGGTCGGCGAGCGGTTCGCTGGCGATGAGTTCCGGCGGGAGAGGGTAGTCGAAGTCGGCGGTGAGCATGAAGCGGCTGATTTGGCCTAAAGTTTGTCCTTCCCAAATGAGATGCGATTTGGCAAAGAAACAGTCTCTATGTCGAAAAAGATCAACATCGCCGTCGTCGGCCTCGGTTTCGGGGCGGAATTCATCCCCATCTGGCAGCGTCACCCGCTCACCAACTGCTACGCCATCTGCCAGCGCGATCCGAAGAAGCTGAAGGCGATCGGCGATGCCTTCGGCGTGGAAAAGCGCTACGAGGACTTCAAGGCCCTGCTCAAAGACCCGAACGTGGACGCCGTGCATATCAATTCCCCCATCCCCGACCACGGCTGGATGAGCATCGCGGCGCTGAAGGCCGGGAAACACGTCGCCTGCACCGTGCCGATGGCCACCAGCATCGCCGACTGCAAAAAGATCGTTGAACTGGTCAAAAAGACCGGCCTTTCCTACATGATGATGGAGACCGTGGTCTATGCCCGCGAGTATCTCTTCATGAAGCAGCAGCTCGACGAGGGGAAACTGGGCAAGCTCCAGTTCGTCCAGGCCTCCCACCAGCAGGACATGGACGGCTGGCCGAACTACTGGCCCGGCCTCCCCCCCATGTGGTATGCCACCCACTGCGTCGGCCCGGTGGCCGGACTGATCGGCAAATCGGCGGAATATGTGAGCTGCTTTGGCTCCGGCACCGTCCGCAAAGAGCTCCAAAAGTGCTACGGCAGCCCCTTTGCCGTCGAAACCGCCCACATCAAATTTGCCGGCACCGATGTGAACGCCCGCATCATCCGCAGCCTTTTCGATACCGCCCGCCAGTATCGCGAAAGCATCGATGTCTATGGCGATAAGGCCTCGATCGAGTGGCCACTCATCGAGCACGAACCCCTCATCCTGCACCGGGCCAAGCTCCCGGAGCATAAGATCCCGAAACTCGTCAAAACGCCTGATTTTGCCAAATTGCTCCCCAAACCGATCCAGCGGTTCACCACTCAGGGCGTCTATGATTTGGCGAAAAAGACCCATTTAAGCTTCACGCAAGGCTCTGGCCATGGTGGAAGCCACCCGCATCTCGCCCACGAATTCGCCTCCGCCCTCGCTGAGAGGCGCCAGCCCTTCCCGAATGCCAAGCAGTCGGCTAACTGGACCTGCGTGGGCCTTTGCGCTCATGAATCAGCCCTGGCAGGTGGCAAAATCGTCAAATTGCCAGCCTTCTCTTTGTAGCGCCTACAAAGACCTTCTCCGACACGCGGAGCTGGTGTCTATACTTGCCAGAACTCTTGCTTGCGAGTCACGGCGGAGCTGTGACTTCGCAATCGCCTGAACCATGAACTTGGCTTGGTTTGCGTCTTTTTTATAGCCTTTTACCTAGATGGTAAATCCGAGGCTTTGAATGCGTGGTTTGTATGGCGATTTTGTGCGAAAAAAAAGAGTGCGTTTATTTTGATGCGAAACAGAAAAAAGGGTTGTCGAGGTAGGGTGGAGTGTGTTTAGATCGACGGTTTAATCGTAACCAAAATGTACAACCAGACCCCTCCCAACGCATACCCTGCACCTTCCGTCATCGTCGCGATGCGGAAAACTGCGTTTGCATGCCTTTTTAGCACTCTGCGTGCCTAGTTGCCCATTTGTTTAATTTTTTAGAATACCCGAAACCTCACACGACGATATGAAGACACTCCGCCAATACCGCACCTTCCTTGGATGGCTCATGACAGGCCTCATGGCATTGTGGCTGCCTGGGCAATCGCTCCAGGCTGCCACGCTGACGTGGATCAATGGCTCCAGCACCTGGGACACCACCAATCTGTTCTGGAATCCTGGCGCGGTCGCTTGGAACAATGCAGCTTTGGATACCGCGCTGTTCGGCACGCCTGCTGGTGCGGAAACTGTGACGCTCGGCACCGGCATCACGACCGGCGGTCTCATCTTCAACAACGCCACTGCGGCGGGCTACACCCTCACCGGCAACACCCTCACCCTCTCTCCTGCCACTGGGGTCGTCTCACCTTCCATCGCCGTGAACAATCTTGGCTTCGGCACCAACAGGGCGACCATCGCCTCCATCTTGGCTGGAACCTCCGGCTTCACCAAAACGGGTAATGGCACCTTGCGCCTCACAGCTGACAATTCCGCCACCCTGTCGGGGGATGTCGCCATTAAGGGTGGCAATGTCGTCATCACCAATGCCAATCAGCTCGGCAGCACGACGGGCACCGCCATTTCCGTCACAGGCATTGCCAATACCACTGGGGGGGCTGGTGGCACTGGCTTCACGGGCGGTGCGCTGGTTCTCCAGGGAAGCAGTGTTTCCGCAGGCAGCACGGCGGGCATCACGCTAGATCGTGAGCTCAGTCTTGCGGGCCGCGGTCCAGGCGCGAACAATTTGACAGGGGCGCTGGTCAGCATCGGCTACAACACGCTGGCAGGTGGTTTGACCATCGCGTCTCCCGCGACGGAATCTCGTGCCTGGGCCTCGCATGGCACCACCACAGTGAGTGGCCCGGTCTTTTTTGGAACAGGTGCGGGTCAAATTCTCTCTGGCAACGGCAACTGGAACATCTCGGGCTTAGTCTCGGGGGTGGACACGGCGGGAGACCGCTTGATCAAGGGGGTTGCGCTCGTTGGGACCACCATGTGGCTACAAAATGCCAACAACAACTTCGCACAGACCACTCGCATCGACGGTGGCACGGTGCGCGTGGCGGTGAATGGTGCCTTGGGCATTAACACCGGTACGGGTCAGGTGGATCTGAACAATGGAACACTCGAAGTCCGCACCGACGCCGCTTCTGGTTTCGCCGGCCGCAACATCCGCGTGCGCAACAATGTCACCGGTACGTTTTTTGTGGATCGCAACCTCTCCGGGCCACTCAGTCTCGGATCTGGTTCGCTTCAGAATCAGACCGTGACCTTCGGGTCGCTCATTCGTGATGCGGGAGCGAACAACACGAACTTCACCTTTAATGGGCGCAATGGCTACAACACATTCACTTCGAGCGCGACACCGGCGGCGGGTGACTACCGAAGTATCACGATCACCAACAGCTCCAGCGGTACCGTCACGCTTGCCGGCGGTAACGTCTGGAATGCCAATAATGCCACTGCCGGCACCTACACGGTGACAGGCGGCGGTGAAACCATTATCAACGGCGCTGTTGTGGCAACTGCTGCCGCCAACGCGCTGACCAAGTCCAGCAGCGGCACCTTCACTCTCGGATCCACCGCAGCCACGACCTCCACCTTCACCGGCAATGCCAATATCAACGACGGCACCCTCGCCATCCGCAGCGTGAATGCCCTCAATCCGACCTCGGCCAGCGCGGGCCGCGTCGTGTTTGGCAATGGCGCGCTGAGTTTCCTCGGTGCGGAAAGCACCGGAGCGGGCGAAACGTGGACAAACAAAATCGCAGACCTCAATGCTGGCAATGCCTACATCCTGGCCAATCAATCCGGCTCCGCACCCACGGCCTTGATCTTGCCGAACAATTTTGCATCCAGTAACAATGCGGCTAAGACACTCAATCTCGGTGGCAATGCCTCAACCTCAGTGGTGAATCAGGTCACCGGACTGATCACGAATGGCACCAACTTGACCAACGTCGTTAAATTCGGCAATGGCACCTGGGAAATCGCCGCGCCTACAAGTTATGGCTCTGCCAGCACGATCAATCTTGCCGCCACGGGCACGACAGCCACCGCAACCGTGACGCTTTCTTCGGGCACAACGGCTGGTTTGGTCGTTGGTCAGCCCATTTCAGGAACAGGAATTACCGCAGGTGCGACTATTGCTCAGATTCTTGATGGCACGACACTGATCTTGTCCTCGACCCGAGCCGCAAGCAGCGCGGCTGCAACTGCAGGTGTGGGTGTCGCTAGTGGCATCACCTCGCCCGTCGCCAGCACCGCCCCCAGCACCGGCACCACCGCCAACCCCATCATCACCGTCGCTAGCACGGCCAATCTGGTTCCCGGCCAGAAGGTAACCAGCGCGAACATTCCTTCGGCGGGCAACTGGGTGATTCGTGACATAACCTCAACTACGACCTTCACTCTTGCTAGTGGCACAGGTGCTACCATTACCGTCGGTGCCGTGCTCAACACGGAAGCGATCACCCCTCAGGCTAGCCCGAACTTCGGTGGGAACCTCACCATCGCCAACGGCACCTTCCGTGCCAATTCTGCCACGGCCAGCAGCGACATCATCAACTCCACCAGCAACCTCATCTTCAACACCGACAGCGTCACTCTCATGGGCAATGCAGGTGGTACCCTTAACTATGTCGGCTTCGCGGGCGGTAACAGCACTGAGGTGCTTGGTCGTCTCATTCCCACTGCGGGTCAGGGCGTCGTTTCCATCACCAATGGCACGGGCAATGACACCTTGACCTTCCTGGACATCGGCACCCGCGGCGCAGGGGCCACCCTCAACTACCAACCCGGCTCTGGCACCATCAACTTCAACGGCACGGCTCCCGCTGGTTCCAATGGTATCCAGAGCGGCTACGCTACTTTCAATGGGCTGGATTGGGTGAATAGCGGAGCCACCGCCAGCCAGTTCACGGGCTACACCGCTGGTTCCGGTGCGCTCACCCTAGCGGCGGCCACCAACTTTTCCATCGCGGGTGCTGCCAGCACCGCTGCTGCGGGCTCCATGAATAGCCTTAAACTCACCGGCGGCGCAGCGCTGACCTTGGGTGGTCAGCTCTCATTCACCACCAATCCTGGCGGTGTCCTCTTTGATAATTCCGGCGGCACAGCCTCCATCACCGGCAGCATCTTGGGCACCGCTGCCCAGGAACTCGTAGTAACGACCAATGGTTCCTCCCCTGCGGTCGGGCCAGCCTCGGGCGCGGCCCTCACCACGGGCAATGCCCTCACCATCGGTTCCACCATCAGCAGTGGAGCGGGTGCCCTCACGAAGGCAGGCACGGGCACCTTGATCCTCTCCGGGGCCAATGCCTACACCGGCAACACCGTCATCAACGGCGGCGCGATCCAGATGTCCGGTGCCACCGCAGCGCTCGGCGTCTTGACCACAGCCGGCAACCAGACCGCCATCCGCCAAGGCGCCATCCTCGATATCAATGGTGCCGGTGCTTCGACAGCACTCTACACCGGTGGTCCGAGCTTTGCGCAAATCAGTATCGGTGCACTCACCGGCACGGGCCTCATCACCAATTCCGGTGCAGGCGGCACCACTCAGTCCACCATCAGCCTCGGTGGCACGGCCACCACCGGCACCACCACCTTCGGCGGCACCCTCCAAGATGGCACCGGCATCCTCAATGTGGTGATCAACGGCACCAGCGCTCGTTCCCAGGCCATCCTCGGTGCGCAGCCTTACACCGGCGTCACCGTCATCAATACCGGCAACCTCGCTGTGACGACTCTCGCGGATGGCGGTACCGCCAGCGGCCTTGGGGCCTCCTCGAACGCCGCTTCCAACCTCATCTTCAATGCCGGCACGCTCACCTACACCGGCGCAGGAGCCGCAGGCGCCACCACCGGCGGCGGCATCTACCAGACCACCCAGACGCCCTCCGTCAGCACCAATCGTCTCTTCACCTTGGCTGGCAATGCCACCATCCAGTCTTCTGGCACCTATGGCAATGAAGCTGCATCTGCGGGAACCGGAGCCAACAATGCCAGCCTTATCTTCAGCAATACGGGTGATCTTGCCTTCGTCAATGCAGGCACACGCACCCTGACTTTGGGTGGCTCCTCTATTGGTGATAATGAAATGCGTATCCGCCTACGCAACAATCCAAATGCTTCGGAAGCCCTCTCCTTCACCAAGGCCGACGCTGGTCTCTGGATTCTCAATCCCCTGACTTCCAACGACTACACAGGCACCACGACGATCTCGGGCGGCGCTCTCCGTGCCTTGACCTCCGGTTCCGTCGTCGGTATCCCGACCAACAGCCTTCTCACTATCAACGGAGGCGTGCTGGAGACTTCCGGTACCTTCACCCGCACCCTCGGGGCGGCGGCGGGAAATGTGCAGCTCACCGGTGGTGCCTCCGGCTTCGCGGCGGCCACCACGGATCGCCTTGTCGTTACGATTGGCGGAGGTCCTATCACCTGGGGCGGTGCCACCTTCAACCCGACTGCCCTCGTCCTCGGCTCTTCCACTGCCCTGGGTGAGACAGAAATCACCAACGCCATCAACCTCGGAACGACGGGCCGTACCGTCACCGTGAACAACAATGGCAACACCGGAACCATGGTCACCGCCGGCATCCTCTCCGGGGTCATTAGCGGCGGCGCAGGCGGCACTCTCACGAAGAGCGGTGCTGGCGTGCTCATGCTGGGCGATGCCAATACTTACATCGCCAACACCATCATAACGAGCGGCAACCTTATTGTCACATCCATTGGCAATGCTGCGGGAACTACATCCAGCTCGCTCGGTGCCAGCGGCGGCTCCCTGCGCTACACAACGGATGCCGACCTCAACGGCTTGTTCTATGTCGGCCCAGGTGAGACGGCTTCCCGTCCCATCACCCTCGCGTCAGCGATCACAGCCAACCGCACCCAGCGTATCGACGCTTCCGGCAGCGGTGCACTGGTGCTGACCGCTCTGACCAACAGCAACACGGGCGCTTTCACAACGACGCTCGATCTGAGAGGTTCGAATACGGACAACAACATGATCACCTCCACGCTCGCGGACAATGGGACGAGCCTTCTTGTGGTCGCCAAAAACGACGGTGGCACCTGGATCTTGAATCCCGGCAGCGCGAACACCTTCACCGGTTCCATCACGGCCTCAGCGGGTAACTTGGGCTTGACCTCCAACGGCATCGGCGCCGCCTCTCAAATCAACCTGGGTAACGGTGCCATCTTTGCCTATGGCGGCGCATTGACGACCAATAAGCTCATCCAGCTGAACAACAACGCTGCCGCCTTGTTTGGTGGGCAGAATGCCATCACTATCAATGCCAACGTCCAGAAGCAGGCTGGGGCCAACGACCAGACCATCAGCAACAATCTTGAGGGCGGTGCGTTGCTGACCATCAACGGTAACTTCGTCAATCTCGAACCCACGGCAGCCATTGCCACCCGCGTCCTCAACGTCCGCGGCTACGGCTCCACCGTTTGGAACGGTGTCATCGCCGACAACTCCAGCGTCGCCTCCTCGGTTGGCGTCTCTGGTTCCCGCACGGCACTGAACATCGCCATTGATCCAAATGCGTCCTTCACCTTTGCAGGTGTCAGCGCTAATACCTACACAGGTGGCACCACCCTCACTGATGGTATTTTCATTGTCGATAAGGCTGGTGCCTTTGGTGCGGCGGGTTTTGGTGGCACGGCTACCTTGAACTTCAACGGTGGTACTCTTCGCGCCGGTTCAACCATTACGGACCTCACAGGTGTTCGCGCCATCTCCAATCCAGTCGTGATTGGAGGCAGCCCACCGAAGGTGGATGGAACCAAATCCATCGAATTCAGCGGTGGTGTGGCCCTGGGGGCTAGCCGCACGTTGCAGAATGAGCTTACTGGCGGTGCGCAGCTCATCATCTCCGGAACGGGCATCACCAATACCGTCGCTTCCACGCTTACCCTCTTTGGCGCTGGCAACACGCTCATCAGCGGTGCCTATAATGCCGGAACCGGAGCCAACGGCCTCACCCTGTCCGGCACTGGGGCGTTGTCCCTCACCGGCACCAACCTTGCCACCGGAGCTCTGACTGCCAGCCGCGGCACGATCACACTCAGCGGCACCTCAGGCGGCTCCTGGAATGCGGGCACCGTCCAGGTCAATTCGGGCGGCACCCTCACCCTCGACAACAGCGGTGGCAACAACGCCGCCGGACGCCTCTTCGACACCGGAGCCTTCACCGGCAACGGCGGCACGCTCAATTTCATCAACAACGGCACCTCCAGCTCGGAAACCATTGGCGCCCTCACGCTCAACAGCGCCACCACCCGCATTACCATGTCCGGCGCTGGCACGGGCACGCTTACCTTTGCCTCCATCGCCACGCCAAACACGGGTTCCACGCTCGACCTGAGTACGATCTCCGGCCTCGGCACGACCAATCAGGTCATCTTCACGGCAGTTCCAACGCTGACCAATGGCATCAATACTCGCATCCTGATCAATGGCGGCGCTGATTTCGCCACCCATACGGGCGGAAGTATTGGTGCCTATGCGTCTTACAATAACGGCAACAACCTCAACACCGCGGCTGCCACGGACACGTTGAATCTGACGGCGAGCGCCGCGACCACGGCCAACCGCACCGTCAATGCCCTCAAACTGAACGGCACGGGCCTTGCCGTGACCGGGGCCGCTGCGAATCGCCTGACGCTCACGGCGGCGGGTATTCTAAACACGGGTGGCAATAACGCGTTGAGCATCAACGAAGTGGCCTTTACGACCACGGCTGTGCTCCAGGTCGC
>Ga0114981_10003370_pt1 | contig 10149 bp, 14 predicted proteins | sample S_140806_MF_Meta_FD_87028 | JGI IMG/M metagenome (GOLD analysis project Ga0114981, IMG submission 87028) | Freshwater microbial communities from Lake Simoncouche, Canada to study carbon cycling - S_140806_MF_MetaG | ecosystem: Environmental > Aquatic > Freshwater > Lake | place: Lake...
AACCGTTCGGACATGATGTCGGACCAGCCGGGCTTGATGCGCACCTTGTTGCCGAACTGGTCTGTTGCGTATTCGCCATCTAATATGTTACGTACAATTGCGTCATTAAAATTATTTGCCTTAAGGAGTGCCTTTCTGAGTTCAGTATTTTTCAGCAAGTCACTAGCGTCTGTCTGTCCCACAGTTCTGACTGCCCCACCACTTTGGGCGCCAATCGGCTCAGCAATCTGCCACGTAGCACCAGTGTCAACCAGCCCACTGTAGGTAAGCGTTGCTGCATCTGGCCGAGCATTTGGCACCTCAACTGAGGCTTTGTTGAAGATGTCAAGCAGCTGCTCAGTCGTATAGAATCCAGTTGTTTTCGCATTGTTCTTTTGCAAGTCCGCGACAATTTCTGCATAGTTCATTGCCTTAACCCCTGATCACGATATTATTATTAAAATTAAATTTTACAGCTTTGACGCGATCTCTTAACATGCTATCCATGTATCCATAGCAATTGAGCGCTTCTTTGAGGGTTTCCAGCAAGAGCGCTTCCGGTACTCCATCCAAATGCTGTATAAATCGAAGTGACCAGGTTACTTCCAGGTCCCAAGTGGGGAAGTTTCCAGTAGTAGAAGCAACCAGATGTACATCGGTGAATTGGCCCTTCCAGTAGATCAAGAAGAAGCTGGGATACATCGAGTTCTCCCCTGAGCCACCCCCCAGATCGATCAATGCAATATCCCGCTCCCTATCAATTGTCCATTGAGTAGGCGTATCTATAGGGCGAAAATTAACAGGGTCCATCACGCTCGCAAAATCAATGCGGCGCAGATCAGCTGCGGGAATTGTTTCGTTGACAAAAGCCATGGCGATGCTCCTGAAAAGTGTGGTTCTGCAATCGTACCCAGGGCCACAGCCCCCTGACCCCCTGGCAAACGGATCATCAAGACCGCTCTGCCTGCCTTCGGCAAAAACCATGGATCGATCGGCAAATGGTATGGCCAATATCCGCAAGTCTGCGGGGTTGTCCTGCCTGACCCTGTCTGCAACAGGGCAATCACGGAGCAACGCAAGACCGGAACGGCTGGCCGTTGGAGACAAGTAAGGCCCACTCCCTGATCGCCCCGCCTCTCGATGCATTCGCCCGCCACCGGCCCCCTCCCCGCCATCGCCGGGCCAGCAGGCCATCGCCATTGCCGCTGTCGTGGTCTCCAGCATCGAACTCGAATCGAAGGGTCACGAAGCAGTGTTCCCACACCCCGTCAAGGGCTGTCAGCAGCTGGAGGCTCAGGGGTCTGATCGACAAGATCCGGCCCCCTTGGTGCTTGGAAACAATTCGCATGAGTCAACGCGCCCGGCTACGTCGTTGAACGCGGGCACACTCAGCCTGGAACAGATCACGGTGCGTCTTAGAGAAGCCGATGCCGCCCTGGGACTGGTGGCCCTGCTGCGGGAGGACCTGGCAGGGGAGATCGAGCGCCGCCGCCTTTCCACAACCGGCGACCATGCCGCTGCTACGGAGGTGACCCAAGGCGCGGCCCCATTCGTGGTGATGATGTCCCGCTTGGTGGCGGTAGTGACGAGCCTGGCCACTCCAGGCCGTCAGCATTGGGGGAGATGCGATCGACGTCGATCGGATTTGGAGGAGACCTTTGCCGTCTGAAAGGGCAAGCCATGCGCACGGCGCAGCCCACTCCCGCCTCCCAGCGGAACAGGCTCACCCCCCACGAGGCGGCCCACATCCACATGAAGATGGACGCTCAGTATCAGCGACGACGCGCAGCGTCGTCCACTGAATGCTGTTCGTTGGGCAGTCGCTCCGTAGCAGCTAGGATCATCCGTGCACGTAGCGCGAAACCCGAGGAGATGAATTCAACCAACAAGTAGATAAGGTTAGAGCATTTGCCACGCGGATGATTCTGCCTTGGCGAATCCGGGAAAGCAGATGACATGGAAAGCAACAAAAGCATATTCAAGTAAAGTGATATACTTTACGGAAAACTTCGCCCTTCATTCAAGAAAACTGGTTACCCAGTTTGATGACGTGTGTTCAACGGATACCGACGCGACTCCATCCTTGCCTCGCAGATCCATATGGCGCCGTGATTGGTTGCTGTTTGTTGCAGACATGCAGGAAGCGATCCAGAAGATTGGCTGCTATGTCGAGCTGATGTCCTTTGCGGACTTCCAAGCAGACAGCCGAATGGTCAATGCCGTTGTCCACAACCTGTTGGTCATTGGTGAAGCGGCCCGATGCTTGCCTACCTCGATCACAGAACGGCATCCACACGATCCAGGCTTGCCTCGCGATCGAGCAGAACAGCCTCAGCATCGAGCAGGTCATCGCTTTGACAGATGTCAATCAGGTTGATGGGCGGCGTCAATCTGGTTGACCGGCCAGCGGGTGCTTGGCCCGGCCCGCGTCATCCAGGAGGTGCGCAATGCCATCACCGCCTACGACGCCCTGCCCAGCTGGGATCCCGCCAAACCCACCGAGCCCACCCTCTCGGCACGCCGCTTGGCCAACGACTGGTTTGTGGTCAACCAGCTGGCCGTGCAGGGCAGCAAGTTCAACCGCCGCCCCGATGTGGTGGTCTATGTGAATGGCCTCTGCTGCTAGCGGTGCTGGAACTCAAGAACCCGGCCGAGGAGAAGGTCGCCATCTGGGCCGCCTACAACCAACGGCAGACCTCCAGCCGCTACCGATCAGGTCCACCTGTAGCCCCACCACACCAGAGCCTTGTCTCGAATACGGTCACGAGCTGGGAATGGCTGGGATCAGAAGATCGGCGGGACTATGCAAGAGGTGCCATGTGGGGTGAGCAAGGAGCCTTTTGCACAAATCATTCTCTCTACGTCTTCTTGCGTGCACTCACCCAACTTCGAGACAGCGAACCAGCATTGCGATACGGTTGTCAGCATTTTCGGCCCGTTGGTGATGGCATCACTGATCAATTTGGATATTCACACTATCAGCAAGCTTTGCTGGCGTTTTCGCGAATTCTCAATGACAGGGAGCTGGTGGTGGTAGTGGAGGTTGCCAACCTAAACCCGCTATCCAGCAGATGGAAACTGCTGTTTTCCACAGCCGATCCTGGCGCCGGTGTTCCATTGCCAATCTCCCCCTCAGCCATCTGTACGTTCGCGTCCAGCCATACATGCGTTGTCACCTTGCAGCCGATGCAGGCTCAGGTCCTGCAAAGGTCGTGAGCATCAGCGCTGCTGGTGGGGCGCCCGCATCCGAAGCGGCGGATGAGAAGGTCGGGAACCTACACCATCATCAGCGCCACATTGGCCCGCTCGAAGGCTGCGGTGGCACCTGCGCCGAGGCCCAGTCCCTCCGCAACTTGCTCTCATGTTTGCACTCATTAGCCCAGCCTGGCTGGACTAGAACTCATGAGCGCAATCGATCGGAGCGATTAATGCCCTGCATGGCATGCAGGGGGTCAGCGGTTCGAATCCGCTTGGCTCCATCCTCAGATCCCTATCACCGTCTGGCTTTTGGGCCAGGCGGTTTTTTCGTGTTGGGGCCGGGAGCCTGAAGTGGCCCAGAAATGGGCGCATTTTTTGCCTGTCCCCACGGGCAAGAGCCGGCCATGGGCAATTCGGGTCCTGAGGGGGCTTGACAAGCCGGGACAAGCGATTCATTATATGACATGTGGTGCGCACTAGTTGGAAGGTTTGATGCAGTGGTCCAAGGCCTCAAGGGTTCAGCAAAACCAGTGTGCCATCCTAAAGATACGCGAGCAAAGTTTTTATAGCTGTTCGAGCATCGAGTTCGCTGTGGCAGTCCAGACCAATGAAGTGGCGTTTTTGTTTTAGGTTCCTACTAGATTCCTTACCAGTCCCGCTGGTGAGAAGTTAATCGAGATATTAGAGTATAGTAAGCTGATTCTTGCAAGCTAGCCAAGTGCTGACTAACTTAAAAAACTTCCTCCATTTCTCCATCCCGGAATTCGTAAACCATGAGCTTTGGAGTGAGAATCGATTCAACCCCTTCTTCCGATTTGCAAAGCTTCAATTAAAGTTTCTCGCCACCAGCGATACACTTTATCTTCCGTTGATTAATAACTTAATCTTGCCAATGAACAGAGGTGATAGGGGGCTAACAGGAAATTATTATCTTGGGCTATGGGAATTCAGCGACATGGCCTTTGCCATTCACCTCTTGAGAGAGGGTGACGTCTTTCTTGATATAGGGGCAAATCTTGGCTCTTATTCGCTTCTGGCTGCCGGAGTTGCCAAGGCGAGGTCAATAGCCTTCGAGCCCGTGCCACACACCTATCAGAAACTGAAACGCAGCATCGAAGTCAACAAGCTTAACTGTAGCATCGACCCGCGACAAATAGCATTGACGAGCAACAAGCTTGCAGCGAATGAAGGGCATCTTTATTTTTCTACTGACAGAGACTGTGAGAATAGCTTTGTGAACCCAGAATATGCTGGAGAGAAGATCTCGATTCCCGTCTCAACTCTCAATGATGAGGCAGTGGGCCTATCGCCGACCTTGCTTAAAATTGATGTAGAAGGCTTCGAGCTGGATGTTCTCCAAGGTGGATCTTCTGTGCTAACCAACAAGTCCTTACTGGCAATAATTATTGAAGGTCAGACGAATGAGGTGAACAAGATTCTTCTGGATGCAGGTTTCCAAGATTTTCAATATCTGCCGCTGGAGCGGTCTCTCGTTTCAAGAGAAAAGTATACTTCCAATAGGATTTGGATCAGGTCTGATGCTCGAGACTTGGTAGATTCGAGGCTGAGCAGTGCTCCCGCGTATTCGGTTTATGGACGTTATGGACGAAGCTTTTAATCATTACTCAACAAGAATTTCTAGAGCGCTTCAGAATAACTGGCTCAGATTCCGGCGCCAGCGCAATAAGGAAGCCAACAGGATTGCCGTCAACAGCGAGTATTAAAAGATGGCTATTTTAGCGCCGGAGATATTGGGAGGAGGCGTAGGTGGAGCCTCCATGCAGATGTCAAACCGCTTCCGCTGCAATTGATTTGAACTGTCCAAAGCGGTAAAATGTGCTGAAATCGGCTGATTTGAGCCGAAAAGCCGCCGGCCCCCTCCGCGACCTGGGTGCGGATTGCTCCTGGCAGTTTCACCAAACCGGACCGCAACAGGGCCATGGCCTTGGTGCCTTCCCCCTCACGACCGGGCAGATCAAGGGGAAGCGCACGCCGCTCGGGCTTGACCACCTTCAAGGTGCGGGCGTTGCGCTTCACGTTGCCCACATACAGCCGCCCCTCATCAACCCGAAGAACCCCAAGCTCAGCAGGGCGAAGATCAAACAGGCCCACCAGCGATACAGCCAGATGCAACTCCGCCTTGCCGCCTCTCGCAGGGCATCGAGCAGGGCGGAAGGTTGCTCCGGCTTGATCGGCACCGAATCTTCGTGGTGGCGATCGGAATGGCCAGTCAGGGCCTCATCTCTTCGGCAGGAGGCGGTAGCCACCGATCCGGCGCCCCCGCCTTATTGACAGCGAACCTCAGTAGACCCGCCACATCCAGGAGTTGACGCTTTCGCCCTATGCCCCCCACCGGGCAATCCTCAAAATGCTGCGCCGCGTAGGCCCGCATCAACGACCGACCATCACGGGGACGCGGCGTGGCCTGAAGAACCTCCAGGGTTCGAGCCATGCGCGTGCGCAGGTCCCGCAGCCTGGTTTCCCGGCGCCCCTCGCGGGAGAGCATGAACTTCTGGACCACCACCACCCAATCCAGCCGGCCTGTTTCCGCAGTCGGCGCCGAGTGGATCAGGCCATAGGCCTCGGCCAGGCCCAGCCCATGCGCATCCATGCGCTGCCTGATCTCGCCAACCCCATTCACCACGCCGGTTTTCCTGCTCCAATAAGGCCTACGACCAGCCCCCGCAGCGAGCCCCGCAGCGATGCGTGACAGCAGCAGCGTCCAAACGGAGATCGCCCCCCTGCCCTCCCTCGAAGAACTTCAGGGCAGCGACCAACCCTTCGTGATCGCTGATCACCAGGGCATCGTGGTGGCGATCTATCCGGCCTTCGAGGCGATCGATGACTGGCAGCCCGACGACCTGGTGGGCACCTCCCTGGGGCGGATGCTGCCCGAGGCCTTCCTGATGTCCCAACATCTCGGCTTCAGCCGCTTCCAAGCCAGCGGCGTCTCCACGGTGCTGGGCCACCCGCTGCGGCTGAGCAGCCGCTGCAGCGATGGCTCCGACATCGTGTCTGAGCATTTCATCATCGCCGAGAAGCACGAATGGGGCTGGGTGTTCGGCGCCACCCTCACCCCCTTGCCGGCGGGCACCAAACCGGATCAGTAAGGCCAGCCCAGCATCCGGCCCAAGCCCGTGCGGTTCGCGCAACAACCGAGCCGGCTTGCTGACAAGGCGCGATCCGCTGTCTAAGAACGGATAAGCCCTTTCCGTGGCCGATGCTTCGTACCTCCCTGCTTCCCCTGATCGGGGGCGCCGTCCTGGCCGGCGGCGCCGCCTCCCTGCTGGCCCCCAGCCCGGCACGGGCCGACCTCCTCTACAGCCTCGCCAGCCGCTGCAGCCTCGGATCGGCCGCACCCACCGCCTGTACGATCGAGGCGGTGGACCAGGGCACGGTGACCCTCTACCGCCACCGCATCGGCCGGCAGGAGCAGGTGATCGGCATCAGCGAACAGCCCTACGTGCGGATGGGTCTGTGGAATCCGGCCACCAAGAGCTGGCAGCCGCTGCAGTCGGCCAGCGCGCGCCTCTCCTCCAACACCGTGTGCTTCAACGGCACCGACCTCTGCGCGGTGAACCCCAACTACCTCAACAGCCTTCGCCAAGAGAAGGGGGCGGCCCTCAACGGCCGTGACCTGATCAAGGTGACCTTCGGCAGCGACGGGCGGATCAACGCCTACTGCTACGACGACGGCTGCCCCGCCACCACCCGCTGAGGAGACGGCACGATGCGACGCTTCTCCCTGCTGCTGGCGGCCCTGCTGGTGCTGCCCCCCGCCGAAGGGCGGGCCTTCTCGAACCCGGAACCCTCGTCCACGCTGTCGCCGGCCTCCGATCAGCTCCTGGCCCGCGGCGGCCGCGGGGGCGGCGGTGGTGGCGGCGGCCGCAGCATGGGCGGTGGTGGCGGCGGGGGCCGGGCCCCGCGGGGCAACACCGGCCTGGACCGCACCCCGCGCAGTTTCGACCGCGGCAACCGCACCCCCAGCGGCGGCTGGAGCCGCGATGTGGTGAACCGTCCAGACAAAGCACGGCCCTCGCTGGATCGCACCAGCTTCGACAACAACCGGCTCGGCAACCGGGGCGGGGCGGCCATCAACCGGGGCGACCGCATGGCCCCTGCCAACCGAGGCGACCGGATGGCCAACGTCAACCGCGCTGACCGCATGGCCCCTGCCAACCGCGACGCCGTGCGCGATCGCGCTGCCAACCTCGACCGCCAGGGCGTGCAGGACCGCATGGCCAACGTCAGCAGCGGCGACCGTTTCGCCAACGTCAACCGCGACGCCGTGCGCGACCGGGCCACCGCCATCAACCAAGACGACTGGAACCGGGCCGGCGACCGCATCCAGAACGGCTGGAACGAGCGGCGCGACAACCTCAACACCGCGCGCGACACTTGGGCCGACAACCGCAACGAGCTGGCCAACCGGGTGGATCGCGCCGCCGACCGCTACAACAACTACTGGCCGGGCTGGGTGCGTCCCGGCTGGGCCCTGGCCCGCCCCTGGAACTGGGGCTGGTACGGCGGCTGGAGCAATCCACCCTGGGGCTGGTGGGGCGTGCGCTCGGTGGCCTGGGGCCTCACCAGCCTGGCCACGGCGGCGGCGATCAACAACGCAGTGAACGACGCGATCGCCGCCAGCCAGACCACGATCGTGGTTCCGGACACCACCTATCAGCTCTACTACAACAGCATTGAACCCAGCGGCGATCAGGGGGTGAACTTCGTGGTGAGCGATGGCACCACCAGCTGGCAATGGAGCGCCGACTGCCGCAGCGGCACCCTCAACGGCAACGAGCCGGCCAGCAGCGGCGAAGCCCAGGTGCTCAACGCGGCCTGCCAGGTGGCCTTCGGCTCCTGAGGCCACCCAGGCGCAGCCCGGCGGCGACCAGCAGCAGGGCCAGCAGCGGTCCCTCCCCCCAGCGGACGTAGGGGGTGAGGGCCGTGCGCGGCTCCAGGCTGAACCTGCCGAGGCTGGCCTTGCCGGCCGGCAACTGCCCCCGCAGGCGACCGTCGGCATCCACCACCCCGCTCGGACCGGTGTTGGCGACGCTCACCAGCCAGCGGCCGGTTTCGATCGCCCGCAGCCGGGCCAGGGCGAGGAACTGCTGCTGCAGCAACAGCGGATAGGGGTCGAGGTTGGCGCTGGCCAGCAACCAGCGGGCTCCCTCGCGGCTGGCCCGGGCCAGGGCCGCGCCATCGGCGATCTCGTAGCAGATCGCCACCCCCACGGGCCCGGCCGGGCGGGCCAGGAGCCGCGAGGGGGCCCCGGGGCCGATTCCCCCCACGGCGGAGAGTCCGCCCCAGCGCCAGAGGGAGGCCAGGGGCACCCACTCACCGAGCGGCACGACGCGGTGCTTGTCAATGCCGCCGCCGGGCTGGATCGAGCCGGCGACAAAGCGCAGCAGGCTGCTGCGCAGCTCCTCGCCCTGCCGCCGGAAGCCGCCGCTGAGCACCTCCACCGGGGCGGGAACCGGAAGCGGCTGGTCCAGGGCGAGGGCGCCCTCCGGCAGCAGCAGGGCCTGCACCCGCTCCGCTGGGGGGAGCAGGGCCTCGCGTCGCTCGGCGGCAGCCAGCTGGCTGAGCAGCCGCTGCTGCTGGTCGGCCTCAAACTTGACGCGGGTGGGGATGGCGGGCTGCAGCACCAGCAGGCGCTCCAGCGGAACCCCGCTCCCCGGGCCCGCCACCACCCCGCCAACCGCAGCATCCCCTGCCGGCGGCTCCCGCCCCACCGCCAGCCCCGCCAGCCCGAGCAGATGCCCCCCGGCCACCACCAGCAGGGTGAGCAGCAGCCAGCGGCGGCGGCGGCCGGCGGCCATCACCAGGCGCCACAGGCACCAGCCCACCAGCAACTGCAGGGCCGCCAGAAGCCCCGCCCCGCCAAGCGCCGCCACCCCGGCCAGGGCCCGATCCCCCGGCAGGGCGCTGCCCCCCAGGCCGATCCAGAACAGCGGCCCCCGGGCCAGCAGCACCTCCGCCAGGCCCCAGAGGCAGGCGGCCGCCACCGCCGTGGACCCCAGCCGCGCATCGCAGCGGCGCACCAGCGCCAGCCAGCCCTGCACCAGGACGCCGCCCGCCAGGCCGCAAGCCAGCCACAACAGCAGACAGAGCGGCAGGCTGAGGGGTCCCGGCACCCCGATCCAGTCGAGGGGATGGAGCCAGATCAGCCAGCGATGGCTGACCAGCACCGCCGCCAGCCCCCACACCAGTCCGGTCGCGCCGGCCAGCCGCTTCGAGACGGGCTGGTCCGCGCCCACGGGCGGATCACCGGCCCACCCCCACAGCAGGGCCAGGGCCGGCCAGAGCAAGGGGGGAAAGCCCAGGGGCGGCAGGGCTGCACCAGCCAGGGCCCCGGCCACGGCCGCCAGCAGCAGGGGGCCGGCCACGGCGGCGCAAGGGGGCTGGGGCCGGTCATCTCCCATGGCCCCGGAGCCTAGGGAGGGCCAATCTCGGTGCCACGGTCTGCCTCTCTCTTCCAGCGGACCCTCCAGCGAGAACCACCATGGATCAGGGCAATCTGCTGCAGATGCTGCTGCTGCGCGGCCTCGGCACCACCACCCTCGTGGCCGACCGGCTCCGCAACGTGAGCCAGGACTGGGTGCTGAGCGGCCGCCTGGACCCGGCCCAGGCTCCGGCGCTGGTGGACGACGTGCTCAAGGCGCTGCGGGGGGAGACCCCGGAGCTTGAGCAGCAGGCCGAACGCCAGCTGGAGCGCAACCGCGACCAGCTGCTGCAGGACCTCGGCCTCGCCCGTCAGCGGGAGGTCGATGAGCTGCGCGGCCGCATCGACCGGCTGGAACAGCAACTGCGGCAGCGGCCCTGGGGTGCCGAGAGCTTCGACTGAGCCGCCGCCCGGGCCCACCGGCGGCAACGCCGCAGGCGGCAGCGGCGCAGGCCGCAGGCTTCGGGCACTGGCAGAATCTCGCCAGTGGTCCTTCCTGCCCGTGCGCGACATTCTGATCAGCTCGG
>Ga0114981_10003371_pt1 | contig 10147 bp, 6 predicted proteins | sample S_140806_MF_Meta_FD_87028 | JGI IMG/M metagenome (GOLD analysis project Ga0114981, IMG submission 87028) | Freshwater microbial communities from Lake Simoncouche, Canada to study carbon cycling - S_140806_MF_MetaG | ecosystem: Environmental > Aquatic > Freshwater > Lake | place: Lake...
ATTCAGGTGGCCCCCGATGTGGTCAGCACCGCCGGGGAAGCAGGCCACCACTTCGCCTTGACCCTGCGGCCCGCCAGGCTGGAGCTGGGGCGAGGGGGAAACCCGTGCCGATTGCGGCCGGGCATGGAGCTGCGCGCCGAGATCACAACCGGCCAGGACACCGTGTTGAACACCCTGCTGCGTCGGCTGCGCTTGAGCGGAGATCTTTAGGGCCGAAGGCCACTAACTGAGCCGCCGTCGTCGACAAGATTTCGAATAATTCCGAAAATTGGGAAGATTTTGGATGGTGATTGGCGGAAAGGGGCCCAAACCAGTCCAGGCGGCCATCGGCACAAGGAGGTCTTTAGCGCCAGGCCGTAAATCCGGCCACGAGCCGAACGCATTATCAAAAATCGGCCGATGTGACTCGGCCGATCCTCCAAAACTCAACCCCTACGACCTAGGGATAGGGATCACTTCTTTTTCTTGTTTTTGTGGGTCAGTTCCGAGCTGAGGCTGTGCTCGGTTTCCACGTGGGTTTCGGTCTCAGGGTGGCTGCTGCTCTTGGACTTTTTCTTCTTGCCTTTTTTGCCGCCGCAGAGAAGCTCAGCCTGGAGGTCCGACAGGGAAGCGAAGATTTCCATTTGAATCTGATTAAACGATTGTGAAGGGGAGCTTAACCCCCTTGCACTATAGGCCGCAACTGCCGCTCGTGGCACAGGGCTCTGGGCGCGTTCGAACCACCACGGGCATCGGTCACCCCCTCCCAGCTGTTGGAGTTGGGATCAGGGTTTTCGGCTTTTTTCGCCAACCCCAGGGCCGAACGGGATCGGGCGACGCGGTAACGCTCAGGAGGCCTTCTCCAGCCGCTTGACGATCAGCGCCATCATCGCCAGGGAACCGACAAGCACAAGCAGCAGGGCGATGGTCACGGCAGAGTCTGAAAATTGGTGACGCGATCGTAATGGTGCCCGCCCCGCCATCTGACGATCGCTCCGACACCCCGTTCCTGGTGTTCGTGTATGGCACGCTCAAGCGCGGCGAAATCAACCACCACTGGCTGAGCGAGGCCGCCTTCGCCGGCCGGGCCTGCCTGGAGGGGGCCGTGCTCCACGACCTCGGACCCTTTCCGATGGCCATTGCCGGCGATGGGGTGGTGTGGGGAGAGGTGTATGCCGTGGATCACTCCACCCTGGAGCGATTGGATCGGCTGGAGGGCGTCCCACGGCTCTACCAACGCCAGCCCAGGCCCCTCACGGACGGCCGCACCGCCTGGGTGTATTTCGGCCGCCCCCACCAGGTCCGGCACGTGCCAGCGCTGGAGGCTGGAATCTGGCCCGCACCGGGGCAGGAGTGACTCAGGCCGCCACCAGCCAGCGGCCCGCCACGCCAAGGCCAAGGAGCAGGACCGTGCCGGCCAGCCAGCCCCGCCAGGTGGGCAGGAGCAGGCGCCGCAGCAACACCGCCGCCCCCACCACCCCCACCGCCATCACCAGGGACTGACAGAAGCCGATCACCTGGGCATCGGCGCGCCAAACCGGAAGCTGGGTCGCCAGCCCGGGCCAGGGCGCCAGGCTCACCGGCAGCAGCTGGCCCCCTTCGGCCATCCCCAGGGCCAGGTGCTGCGCCAGCAACAAGGCCCAGACCAGGGGCAACAGGGCGTAGAGCACCAGCCAGGGGCGGCCGCTGGGGCGCAGCCGCACCACGAGAGCCCGCAGGGGCAGCCAAAGGGCCGCCGGCAGGGCCAGGGCCACACTGCCCAGGGCCAGCCGGGGCAGCAACGGCCCGGAGCTGAGGCTGGACGGCAACTGGGGCCACCAGCCCAACACGGTGGACCAATGGTGCAGCAGCACCCCACCCACCAACACCAGAATCAACCCCGCCTCCCCGGCCGGTGGGGCCATGGTGCGCTGCAGGTCAGCGGCGGGAGAGCGCAGGCGCAGCTGCACGGAACGATGGGGACAGGCCTGGGCGCAGGTGAAGCAGAGCACGCAGTCACGGTTGTCCTGGAGATGGGCCGGGTGGGTGCCGAGGGGACAGCCCGCCGTGGCCAGCCCCTCCCCCTCCGCCGGCCCCCCCTTGAAGCAGGCATAGCTGCTGCAGCTGCCGCTGCAGGTGCCCACCTCGGCCCGCAGTTCACTGATCGCCAACTTGGCGAAGAGGCCGTTCATGCCGCCGATCGGGCAGAGGTGGCGGCACCAGAAGCGTTTTTCGAACCCCAGGGAGCCAATCACCGCGCCGGCCGTGATCACCAGCAACAGGGCGCTGCTGAGCCGTGCCTGGTTGCGGAGTCCCCCCAGTTCCTCCCAAAGAAGGATGGCGGCGAATCCCGCCGCCAGCAGCGGAGCCGCCCAGCGGTCACTGTCCCCCCGGGGCCAACGGGCCGGCCGCCAGCCGCAGCGCTGGGCCAGTCGCTGCACCAGCTCCCCCCACACCATGAAGGGGCAAAAGGAACACCACAGCCGTCCCACCAGGGGAAAGCCCAGCAAAATCAGGGGCCACCACCAGGCCCAGAACAGGTTGAGGGCGCCGTTGTGGGCCCGATCCTGGGGACCCAGCACCAGCCAGAGGTTCACCAGCACGAACAGCCAGCTCACCAGGCCGAACAACAGGGCATTCCAGAGGCGGGGGGAGCGCATCAGCCCGCGCAGCTGGGGCTTCCAGCGCCAGAGATCAAAGCGATTGCGGCCCAACCCCCGCTGCTCGGTCCAGAACACATCGTCCGGCAGTTCCTTGGGATGGCTGCCGGCGCACTGACGCAACGCCCGATCGATCAGCTGGCTGAGTTCGCGGATGTTGCCGGGGAAGTCGTAGGTCTGGAGGCGCTTGACCAGGGCGCCGCTCACCTGGGGAGGGGGAGTCCAGCCCAGGCTGCGGGCCCGCTGGCGCACGCCATAGCGCAGCCATTCCCCCAGGTCCTGGCGACGCACCCGCAGGGGGGGCACCCGGATCGGAGGGCCCAGCGCCTCAAAGCCCTCGAGGTTGGATTCAGCCGTGAGAAACAGCCGCCCGGGGAAGGGGTGCTCCACCCCCTCGGCATCCCGCCAGTGCCGCTCGATCGCCAGGGTCCTCAGGCGGGGCAACAGGGCCGGATCCACGCGGTCCACCTGGTCAATCAGCAGACCGCCAGCCCCGAGGGCCTCGATCAGGGCGGTGCCCTCGGAGCCGGCGGCGAACAGGTCGGCGCCATCGGGGCGCAACACGGCGCCATTGAGGCGCACCATCAATTGCTTCCGGGCCGCCGAACCGAAATGGATCAGGGCGGCAATGTTGTCCTTTTCGAGGCCAGGCTCGCCGCTGATCAGCACCGGAGCGCCGCTGGTATCGGCGGCGGCGGCCCGGATGGCGTCCCGCAGCTTCTGGGCGTAGCGGCTGCTGCCCACGATGCCCCGACGGGCCCGCCCCCGCAGGAAGGGCGCCAGGCGCAACAGTTCTGGGGCCGCGTCGGTGGAGTCACGCACCATGGCCTGAGGAACCTCGGGGCAACGGGGCCGTAGCAGCCACGCTGAACGTTGAATTTACGAGGTGAGGTTCGACGTTCCCACCCTCACCGCACCTCCACCGGGGAAACGGAGCACATTGGGCTCACCGCCCCCGCCGGCGCCAGCGGGGGCTGGGGTTCAGGGCCGCACCGGCTCGATGTCATTAAGTTGCCAGGCTTTGGCGAAGTAGGCCTCGGTGGGTCCGTAGAGCCGGAAGTAGGCGAACCAGCCCTTGCCGGGGATGGTCTGGATGAAGTTGCTGGCCCCCGCCGGCTTCACCGGACCGAACACCACCTCCACCGAGCCATCGGGATTGGTGATCAGGTCGGGTTTGCGGGAGCTCAGATCGGCGGCGCCCTGGGGCGTGATCACCGGCCCGCGGCTGAGGTTGTCGTAGAGGGTGATCGACCAGAACTGCTTCACCGGCGCCCCCGCCGGCACCCGCATCCGGTAGGTGCGGCTGCCATCGAGCCACTGGCCCCTGCCATCCTTCGAGGCCTCCAGATACACCTGGCCGAAGCCCACGACGCGGCCCTGCATCCCCACCGACATGGCGATGGCTTCGTAGAACCAGGAGCTGCGCTCGTCGAACTGCACCCGGCGCTTGTCGGGGGATTCTTGGTCGAGGTCGAACAACACCGCATACTCCCAGTGCTTGCCGGGATACACGGTGGACCCGGGGGTGCGCTTGTCGTAGGCAATGGTGCGGGCCATCAGGTCGCCCAGTTGGGCCGCCTCGCCGAGGATCCGCGCCTGGCGGGCATCGGGGTTGAAGGGCTGGCCGGGGGTGAGACCCAGGGGCGCCAGCAGGCCGAACATGATCCGATCACGGGGCGCCACGGGCTCATGGCGATAGAGATCACTCAGCAGGCGCCAGTAGGAGAGATCGGTGGGCTGGGCCGACTGCCAGGGGCGTCCGCCGACTTCGGTGTAGACCGTGGCCGGCGGATGGGCCCGCTGGTTCCAGCCATACACGCGGTGCTGGCGCACGGTGGCCTCAGCCACGGCCTTGTCGGGCGCCAGGCCGCGGGTACCGAACCACACCTGGTTGCTGGGGGAGCGCACAATGCGATAGCCGGGCGCCACCAGCTCAGGTCCGCCGGGGGGCAGGATCAGATACTTGCCGCCAGCGCCTTTGTCGGGCCCGGTCTGGCCCACGTCGGTGATCGGCTGCTGCCAGATGTCGAGCACGCCGCCGGCGGTGAGCCCGGCCGGCACCTCCACCACCAGGGGCCCCTGGGCCGCCAGATCCCAGAAGCTGAAGGCGTAGAGGGTGGTGATGTTGGGGGTAAGCATCCCCGCCTTGTCCTGGAGGGTGCGATAGAGCAGCACGTCGCCGTTGCGCACGCCGAGGGTTTTGGCCTGGGCGTCATAGAGGGCTTTAAAGCCCACCGCCGGCAGGGCCCAGAGGTAGGCCTGGGTGGCGCGCTGCTGGTCGAGTTCGTCGTAGAGCTTCTGGGCGGTGGCGGCGGTGGGGTAGCCGTTGTCGAACTGGAGGGGGCCCAGGCGGGTGGTGACGGTGCTGGACGTGGCTGAGGGGGGCTTTCCAGCCGTGTGGCCCGCCGACGGGATCTGCAACAGACCGAGGCCGAGGGCCAGGGAAGGGGCGAAATTCTTCATCGACAACGGCCAGACTTGGGCGGAATGAACGCACTTTAAACAGGGCAATCGGGCCGGCCAAGGGAGGGCTCTTGGCGCATCAACCCGTGGATCATCCAGGGCTCAAACGTGGAGGAAACACAGATCGGAGCAGGGTGACTGCGGGCCAAGGACAATAGCGACCCTCAGGGATTCAAACCCAAAAATCATCCATTCGCGCAAAGCGATCCCTCCAAAAACGCAAACCAGCGCCAGAAGCCCTGCCGCTGGGCCCAGCGGCCTGACGCCGCTGCCCAGCCGATTTGGCCCTGCTCCGCGGACTGTGAAACACCGCTGTAATGCTTTGTGACAGAGCCGGCGGCGATGGTGCGGCAAAACCTGAAAGCAGCGGCAGGGTGAGGCGATCTCCGCCATGGTCAACGCCGTGTCAGCCCCAGCCTCCCCCAAGCTTCGCTGGATCACCGCCACCTTGCTGCTGGTTGCGGCGGGCCTGGCGATTGCCCTGCCCTTCCTGTCCTCCACCCTGGTCACGATTGCCCTGGGCGGGGTGGCGATCGCCGCCGGCATCTCCCAGGTGCTGCGGCTCACCAGTGTGGAGGGGAGCCGGGGCAAGGTGTTCCGCGCCTTCTCGGCTGGGCTCTACCTGCTGGGGGGCTTCAGCCTGCTGGCCTTCCCGATCGAGAGCACCCTCAGCCTCACCCTGTTCCTGGGCTTTCTGCTGGCGATTGAAGGGGTGATGGAACTGGCCGCCGCCGCCGCCGGCGGCGTTCCCAGCCGCTGGCTGGTGCTGCTCGATGGCATCGTCACCGTGGTGTTGGGCGGCCTGCTGATTGTGGAGTGGCCCCTGAGTGGCACCTGGGCGATCGGCACCATGGTGGGCATCGGCATGGGCTTTTCAGCCGTGAACATGCTCACCGCGCCGCCAGCCACCACCTCGGAAGCCACGACGTAAGAACCAGGCCTGCGGCCTAGTTCAAAACGAGGCGGCGGCGCAATTTGCGGCTCCAGCCGAAGGCTGCCGTGGCGCCCAGGATCGACAGGGGGCCAGGGACGTCCGTGGCGCCGGGCTGCTCGTCGTCGTCGTGAAGGGGATTACCGGGGGCGGTGAAATTGGTAATCGAAACCGAGCCGGCGCCGTTGGTGGCATCCAGGGTGGTGAGCCTGAAACCGAAGGTATCGCCATCCACCAAATTAAAAAAGGCCGATCCGAAGACGTTGTCGCTCGAGGCTAGCTCGGTATAAGCGCCATTCAAAAGATAACCAAATCCATCAAAACCGTCGTCATCTGCACTGGTGTAGGCATAGTCAAATGTGACATGCCCAGTTTTGACGGATTTAGAGGTGTAGTCCGTATTATCAGCGAATCCGTTATTGCTACCGGTCATCTTCAAGGAATCCGGCGTGCCACTGGTGTCCACGGAGCCATTGCCCTGACCCCCGTCGTAGGTCCAGTTCGCCGGTTCATAGGGCCCGGTGAAGCCGTTGATGCCATGGGCGTGGGACGAAGCCTGGCCAAATACGGCACCAGCCGTTGCAGCAACCACCAGTCCAGCGCGCAGCAAGGAGTGGGCTTTCATGAGGATTCTATTAAAATCGTTCTCAAGCAACCTTAGCACGACTCTCAAAATTGGTGTAGGCCTGGTCCTGGATGGGCTTCAGGCCAGTGTCAGCCCGGATTAAGGGGCTATTGAACCCTGAGCAGCGATGGACGATCCCGATCCCCCATCCCCTGCCGTTCCCGGCTGGTTCCAGTGGCCCAATGGTTACAACAAAACTTGAGACGTTGTGGCGTCAACGGTGCTCGGAATGGACAGGGTGGGAACGTTGAGCCAAGCGGCATCAAAGGTGGTGATTCCCTGAAGCGTGGCGTTGATGTCGGAGAGACCATTGCCATCGAGATCCACCTGCAGAAGGCTATTCGCAAAACGCACCTGCCCTTTGACATTCGTGAACGGACCAGCTCCGATAAACGTCGCGGCAGGTGAGCCGGTGCCGTTGGTATTTGTGAGTGCATGATGGAGCGAAATGAAATCGACACCGGCTTGGAAATCGGTAATCAGATCGGTACTACCCGGATCAGCGGTCACAAAATAGAAGCCATCCCGACCGGCGCCGCCGGTGACGGTGTCATTGCCGAACTCGCCCGCCACCAGGTCATCACCGGCACCGCCCGTGATGATGTCGTCGGCGGCACCGCCCACCAGCATGTCGTTGCCAATCCCTCCCTGGATCGTGTCGTTGCCATCGCGACCGTTGAGATAGGAATCCTGGGCGATCGCTTGCATCAAATCCGGACCAATCGTCCCCCAGGTGCTGAACTTGAACGACGAAAGGATGAGCGGTGAAATGTCGGCGGGGGCACCGGTGGCTGTGGAAGCAGGGTCCACGCCGTTCGGAGGCCCCGTCAAAGGATCGGGATTATGGGCAGAAGGGAAGGGGAAGGGAGTGAAGTTACGATCCAGGGGGATCGGATCACCAGGCTTATAGGTAGGACCATCGAGATTCGGATCGAAGTTGAACATCATCATCGAATCCTCGTGCTGCAAGTTATGGCAATGGAACACGAAGGGACCCTCGAAAGTCCGGAACTTCATGAATACCGTGGCCATGGTATTTGGACCCAACAAGGTGGTGTCACTCTTGAATTGCTTCTCCGGGAAGTAATCCGGTCCAGGCTTGATGCCATTGATCGTTTGGACCTGGTGCGATTCCAGGTGGATGTGAATCGGGTGCCACCAGCCACCCCCGCCATTGATGAGGGTCCACTCCTCGGCGACCCCCAGGTCGATGGGGTTGTTGGAGATCATGGAGTCGTAATGGGTCTGATTGATCAACCACATGCCATTGCTCCGGCCGAACTCAAAGGTGCGGTGGTTGGTGATCTCCGAGGGCAGAATTGGGGTATTTTCGCGCAGCAGGGTGGTTGGAGTGATGGTGTTCGTGGGGGTGGTGGGGGTTTTGGCGCCCACCACAATTTTCATGATGCGCTCGGAAAAACCTGTGGTGCCAATGGTGAGCAGATTGCCTTGGGGGCCCGTGCCGCTGTGCTGTTCGGCGGTGTTCACCAAGTAGAGAACGGTGCCAGGGGCGTAGCCCGAAAAATCCATCACCGTATCCGCCCGTTGTGCGGGCGATATGGTGAATTCATTCATCTGGATGGGATTAGGCAGGAGCCAGGTATCGTTGCCCACCCGTAGGTGGGGCTGCATCACACCGTTTTCATCCTGAATACTGAGATGCCAGATGCGGGCGGTGGAAGCGCCGAGCATGCGCAATCGGTATTGGGTGGGCTCAACCGCTAAATAGGGGTACGACTTGCCATTGACCATCATCACATCCCCGAGATAGCCATCGGTACTGGGGCCTACGGGGAAACCGTCGTAGAAGAAAGAGCCGTCCGCATTAAAGCGGCGATCGGTGAGGGCCAGGGGAATGTCATAGGGAGAACTGTTCTCCATGAATTCCTGTTCATTCCACTCCGCCGTGGTTTTCCACCACCCTGGCAGAACGTGGTTTTTGATCAGGTCGAGCTCCCTGGCATCGAAGGACAGCCAGAAGCCCGCCATGCCCTTGATCACATTGCGATCGGTGAGGTCTTCGCCGTGGTCGTGATACCACATTGTGGACGGCGCCTCTCCCATATCGGGGGTGCCATCATTGCCCATGGGCACGGTATTGGCGTAGTAGTAATCCCGGAACATGCCAGGATTAATTACAAAAGAAGGATAACCATCCGCATGGGCAGGATTATGCCCACCATGGAGGTGAATGGACTCGCGCTCGATCATTCCTGGGGGCAAGTCTGTGGTTGCGGGAAGATCGTTCCAGTGCCGAACCACCACGGGCTGGCCCACCCTTGTCTTGAAGGTTGAGCCGGGGAAGGTGCTGTCGTAGCCATAGATCTCGGTGGAATACACCTTATCGGCCCCATCCACAACCACCTGGAAGCGAGCCCCTTCCCGCTGGGAATACCAGGACGTTGGTTGGCCCGTATTGAAATAGGGGGTGGAAGTCCCCGCGATAACCTGGTTATAATATTCAGCCGCCATGCCACCATAGTTGGCCTGGGTGGGATCCAGGTATTGATAGGGCCCAGGCTGTCCACCGGGTGAGGTCTGGGGGGCATAATCCGGCCCCCAAATCTCCGGCTGGGTGCCCACAAAATCGGGACGCTTGAGGGTGGGAACCGGCAAGGGTGAGGCCCACTTCTTCACCGCAAAGGGTGTAAAGGCTGGCTGGTAAATCTCCGTGGCAACGGCTAACGCCACCGAAGTGTCCTTGACCGTGACCGGTTTGGGGGCACTAATCGGAATCCCCCCGGGTTGATCGCTGAACAGACGGATCAGAAGCACCTCATTGCCTTCGGTCTTGAGATCCTTGCTGAGAACATGGGTGAACGATCCCTTCCCACCCTTGATCAGAACCTGGCCGGTGAGGGCCCCCACCGCGAAATCCTGAGAGTCCACATTGGTGCCACGGATCTGATAAAAGAAAATCGTTCCATCGGGCACATTGGTGGTGGTGACGGTGGTGGTCATCACGTCACCCTCATTCAACGGGTTGGCGGAGGTTGTCAACGTGCAGGTGACCGGGCCCGGTGCCAGGGAGGTGTCCTGAATCGCCACCGTGGCACTCTTGATCAAATTGTTGAGGGTGGGATCGTGGTAGAGGTTGATCTGGAGATTCTCCGTGCCCTCAGTCGTCAGATCATTCGCCAGCCGGTGGGATAGGGAGAACTGACCGTTCGCCCCCACCGTGGCCACCCCAAGCAGGGCTCCGCCGCTGGTGAAATCAGCACTCGTGATCCCGGTGCCTGTCAGCCTCCAGTACACGGAGGTGCCGGCAGGAACGTTGGTGGTTTTGACGACGGTGTTGAGAATCAGCCCTTCGCTGAGCGTCGTCGCGGAGGGGAAGATGTCGTAGGTGGGCAGCCCCGGGAGCGTTGAAGTGACCGTCGACGTGTCGTTGATGGTGACAGGGGTGGTGGCGACCGCAACGGTGCGCGCCGCATCCGTGAACAACGTGATCTGGAGGGTTTCAACGCCCTCGGTGGTCAGGTCATTGGCGAGGGTGTGGCTCAGGAGGAA
>Ga0114981_10003372_pt1 | contig 10146 bp, 11 predicted proteins | sample S_140806_MF_Meta_FD_87028 | JGI IMG/M metagenome (GOLD analysis project Ga0114981, IMG submission 87028) | Freshwater microbial communities from Lake Simoncouche, Canada to study carbon cycling - S_140806_MF_MetaG | ecosystem: Environmental > Aquatic > Freshwater > Lake | place: Lake...
AAGTTTAAGTTATTCAGGAAATCGCGCAGTTCTATCTTATGAATTACCATTAAATGAAGTTGTTTTTGATTTTTACGATAAGATCAAATCTATTTCTAGCGGTTATGCAAGTTTTGACTATGAGTTGAGCGATTATAGAGAAGGTGATTTGATTAAATTATCCATCTTAGTAAACGAAGAAATAGTTGATGCATTGTCTATGATTATTCATAAAGATTTTGCAATAAGACAAGGAAGATTAATGTGTGAAAGATTAAAAAATTTAATTCCAAGACATCAATTTCAAATACCAATACAGGCGGCTATTGGCGGAAAAGTTATAGCAAGAGAAACAATATCTGGTTACAGAAAAGATGTTATCAGTAGAATTCATGGTGGAGGCGCCAGAGATAGAAAGAAAAAACTGTTAGAAAAGCAAAAAAAAGGAAAAGCCAGAATGAGACAATTTGGCAGCGTTGACATCCCGCAAGAAGCTTTTATCGAAGTTCTAAAAATAAATAAAAATGAATAGATTACTTATAAAACTTGAATATTTTTATGATTTTTTTAAATCGAAAATATTGAAAAAAAAAATTTTAAAAGTTGAAAAATTAAATAGCCTAAATTTTAAAAAAAAAATTTTTAAATATAAATTTAAAGATTTTTGGTTTTTAAATAATATAGAGATAATAAATTATTTCCTACCAAAATCTAAAGATATTGCTTTTAAATATTTAGAGATAGGTTCTCATGAGGGAATGTCTTTGTTAAATGTTTTAGAAAAATATAAAAATGTTAAAGCAACCTCAGTAGACATATGGAGTGATAGCAAGATTGAAAAAATATTTGATGAAAACTTAAAAAACTTTAATAATTTAGAAAAGATAAAATTAGATTCAATTGTTGCATTAAGAAAACTTAAAGATGATAAAAAACAGTTTGACATCGTATATATTGATGGCTTGCATGAAGGGACACACGTTCTAATTGACTCAATCCAAGCTTTTAAACTTTTAAAAATAGATGGCATAATTATTTTTGATGATTTTATGCAACATGACAAAACTCTATTATTCAAATGCTATACTGGTATTTATTATTTTTTAAAATTATTTAAAAAGCAAATAAAAATTCTATACTTGCAAAACATATTAGTTGTTAAAAAAATTTTATAGAGAATAAAAGGAGAGATGGCCGAGTGGTTGAAGGCGCCCGCTTGGAAAGCGTGTATACTGTTAAAGGTATCAAGGGTTCGAATCCCTTTCTCTCCGCCAGACCTGCTTAGTTATATTTTTTAAATTTAAAAAAATTGTTAATAATTTTATTAATTTTTTTTATTTCATATATTTTTAAACCATAAAAAAAAGGTATACGAACAATTTTTTTATATATATTTTCAGTAATTATTAGTTTATTATTTTTAAATAATTTACCCATCTTCGATTTATGCAAAGGTACATAATGGAATGTTGCAGCTATGTTATTTTTTTGAAGGTATATTTTAAATTTTTTTGCTATTAATTGATTTTTAAAAATTATAACAAAAAGATGGTATGCACTTTTATTTTTTTTATGATCAGGTATTGTTCTTACTAAATTGCTATTAATTTTTTTAAATAATTTTAAATAATTTTTATAGAGGATCTTCCTGCCATTTTGTATGTAAGTTATTTTTTTTAATTGAGCATAAATTAAAGCACTTGAAATTTCTGAAGCTCTATACTCCGAACCTATATCTACCCAGCTATAAAATTTTTTATTTTGAAAAGGATTAATAATTTTTTTATAGAAATTTTTAATAAAATATCTACGATCTGTTCCTTTATCTAAGATAAAATCTTTCCTTTTTAAAAATTTTTTATTGTTAATTGAAATACAACCGGCCTGACCCCCGGTAATGTTTTTTGTTTCATGAAAACTAAAAACACCAATATCTCCTATAGTACCAAGATATTTTTTTTTATATTTTCCTAAAAATGCGTGAGCAGCATCCTCAACTAAAAATAAATTATATTTTTTTTTAATTTTAATTATTTCATCCATATAACAAGCGTTGCCACCATAATGTATTATATAGATAGCCTTAGTTTTCCTTGTGATTTTTGCCTCAATATCTTTTGGGTCGATATTTAAATTATGAGGATTAATTTCAGCAAAAACTGGTTTTCCGCCCCTTAGAACAATTGCGTTGCACAATGAAACGTAACCATAAGAAGGTATAATTACTTCATCATCTTTTTTTATATTTAAAAGAATTGCAGAAATTTCTAGCGCATGTGTGCAGCTTTGTGTCAATGAAATAGACTTCGAATTGATCTTTTTTTCTATTATTTTTTCAACTTTATTTTGAAATGGACCGTCTACTAAAATCTTAGAATCTATAACTTCATTTATGTATTTTTTTTCATCGCTATTAAAAAATGGTTTTGAAATTGGTATCATTTTACAATGTGTAATTATCAAATTTTTTTTTATTATTTAAAATATATTTGGGATAACTTTTATCAACTTTAACTTTTTTAAGTAAATATTCTCTATCAAATAAGTCTTTTAGATTCTTTATTTTGTTTTTAATAAATACGATATTTGCATAATTTTTATTATTAAATTCAGTATGCGATGAGTTTTTTATTTTATTAAGAATTTGCATTGGTGACATTAAGTATGAAAAATGCCACCCCCCATTTTTGATCAGCTGTATACTCTTTTCTTTGTAAAATTTCCAAAAAGGGGAATAAACATTTTTTACTTTTAGTACCCTTAAATCAAAAAAAGATTTTAAATATTTTCTTTTACAAATTCTACTTCCGGGCCAATTATTATTCCCTTCAGTTATATTTAGAATATTTATTTTATAATTATAAAGTCTCTGCATGAAAATACCGTATTTATAATCATTTGAAATAAAATTTTTAATTTTATCTGGGTTTGGGATTTCATCTTCATCTGAAAGCATTATTAAGTCATTGTCAGAAGCACCTTTAATGCCTAAAAAGAGTCTTTCCATTTGAATTTTTAATAATACATAATCTTTTTTGCCTTTTAAATTAACTTTGGGCAAATCATTTACCTTTATAAATATTATTTTATCACCATATTTTTTCCATTTTTTATAATTAAAGAGTATTTTTTTAGATTTGCCAACATGCGTTTTTGTTGCTTCACAAATCACAAAATGATCAACAATATTTTTTAAAGTATGAAATCTCAGCTCAAAAAGCAAATTAGATTGAAAAAAAGTTATACAGTCATAAATTTTCATTTTTATATAATTATTTTTTACGATCTATTTTTTTTTAAATATATAGGTTTTGATTTGAGAGAAATCTTCTTTAATTAATTTTGCATCAAGCATAGTAGCAATGATATTAAGTGGGTGATTGTAAAATGGTTTTTTTTTGAGAAATATTTTTGAGTATAACGCGTAAACTATTCTAGACGTGAAATAAAAGGATGATGAAAAATTGTCTATTTTTACAAGTTTGACATTTTTAAAATGGTACATCCTTACTTTGTTATCATCAAAAAAAAGATTATGAAAAGGAGGTATAATTTTAGTTAAACGAAATTTTTTTCGTAATTTATTTATATTGTTCTGGGCGTTAATTGAGCTTTCAACTAGTATCATTTTACCATTCTTTTTTAAAAAGTAACCAACATTATCTATAGTTTTTAATTGAAGTTTTGTATCCAAAACATTTTGTATAGCTCTTTTGGTTACAATATAATCATATTTTATTTTAAAAGTATTTTTATCAATCAGAGTCATATCTAAAGTTTGGAAATTAATTTTTTTTGATTTATATTTATTTATACAAATATTAATTAATTCTTTTACAAAATCCGTGCCATAATATTTTTTAATTTTTCTACTTTTAATTAATCTTTTTAATATCAATCCATTCCCGCAACCTAATTCTAAAATTGTTTTGTTATTATTTATTCTATTTATTATTTGATCTTCTTCAATTCTATCTAGCAGGATATCGTTGGTGCAAACTAAATTTTCAGTTTTTTTTAATCTATCGACCCAAAAATTATAGTTCTCTTTTTTATATTTATAATTATTTTTCATCAGCAATTATTTTTTTTTAAACAACCAATAATTTATATATTTTTTTTTATTTGTATAACTTTTATTATAAATATTTTAAAAAAATTAAACTTTAATTAATTTTATTAATTTTTTTATACTAATTGATGGATTTTTTGGAAATTTTATCTTAGATTTATTTTTTAAAAAGATTTTTTTCGCCTCAGAACCACTATTTTTTGCAAAATTATATATACTTTGTTTTTTTCCACCTACGTTTATTATTCCTTTTTTATTTATCAGTTTAGGAAGGATCCTCGCTACATCTTGCTGAAAAATAAAATTTGATTTTACATTAGCAAAAGCATTTTTATGAATAAAAGGTTTTTCGGTCATGCAAATCCTAAGTATTAAAGAATTTTTGTACATTTGAACTGCAGCTTCGCCACCTAATTTTGACCAAGCATAATTATTTATAGGTAATAAAGGACTATTTTCAGAGTAATTTCCTTTCTGGCAAGGATAAACGTAATGAGTTGAAAAATATACTAATTTAATACCAATAAGGGAACATGCTTTCACAATATTTGCTGTTCCTATAATATTTAAATCGATACTTTTGTTAATATTTTTGTCGTGTATTTTCATTGGTCTTGATAGACCCGCTAAATGAATAAGTATTTTCGGTTTTTTTTTTTTTAAATAATTATTAATAGAACTTAATTTAAGTATATTTAGCTGTTTTTTAGTTGGGAATATAAAACTATTTTTATTATTTATTTTCTTTAATACAGAACCAAACCTACCATTGCCGCCAGTAATAACAATATTATTTTTCATTAATTAAAAATTATTATAATATTCTTTAAATAATAAATTTTTTTTATCTTTTTTAGAAAGTATTGGATTTTTAATAGGCCATTTAATATTAATATCAGGGTCATTCCAAACAATTCCTATTTCATTTTTTTTATCTCTATAATTTGAGTTACAGTAATAAACTATATTTTCTTCATCTAAGCAGCAAAAACCATGAGCAAATCCTTGGGGTATATAAATTGAGCAATAATTTTTATTTGATAAAATTATTGAAAAATATCTTCCAAAAGTTTTAGATTTTTTTCTTAAATCAACAGCTACATCAAAAATTTCTCCTTTAATAACCGTTAAAAATTTTGCTTGAGGATTTTTTGTTTGCATATGAAGACCTCTCAAAACATTTTTTTTTGATATTGATAGACAATCAAATATAAAACTTTTTTTTTTTATAAATTTTTTTTTATAAACTTCTCGAAAAGATCCACGATTATCATTAAATATTGTGGTTTTAAATATTTTAATTCCACCAAATAATTTATTCTGCATTTTTATAATAGTTTTTTTAGATAATCTGAATAATAACAATTTCCGTAGAATTTAATTTGTTTCTTTATTGTAGATCTCGATATCCATTTATTGTTTAGAGCTATTTCTTCTAGACAGGCTATTTTTAAACCCTGTCTTTTTTCTATATTTGCTATAAATTGCGAGGTTTCAAACAAGCTATCAGCATTACCCGTGTCTAACCATGAGCTACCTCTTCCCATAAATTCAATTTTAAGTTTTTTTCTTTTTAAGTAAGCTTTTAGTAGATCGACAATTTCTAATTCTTTTCTTTTAGAGGGTTTAAGTTTTTTAGCTAAATTAATTACATTTTTATCAAAGAAATAAAGACCCGTGATTGCAAGATTTGAGTTTGACTTTTTAGGTTTTTCTTTAATACCTATAATTTTATTTTTTTTTAATTCTATTATACCATAGTCTTGAGGATTATTTACTTGATAAGTAAAAATTGTTGCCCCTGAATCTGATTTGGTTTTTTCTTTTAATCTTTTAGTAAATCCTTGACCATAAAAAAAATTATCTCCAAGCACTAGAGCCACGCTGCTATTTTTAACAAACTGCTCACCAATAATGAATGCCTCAGGCAACCCATTAGGTTTATTTTGTTCTAAATATTGAATTTTTATTCCAAAATTAGAACCGTTACCTAATATTTTTCTAAAATTTTTATCTTCATTAGGGTTAGTAATAATTAAAATATCTCTAATCCCAGCTAACATTAGAATTGATAAAGGATAAAATATTAATGGCTTGTCATATAAAGGCAAAAGTTGTTTATTTATTATTTTCGTTAGAGGACTTAATCTTGTTCCTTTCCCACCTGCTAATATTATTCCTTTTTTTATCATATCTTTAATCCAATTCTATTTTGAAAATTTTTAGTATTAAAAAAATTTTTATTAAATTTATCTACGTACCAAGAAACGGTTTTTTTAATTCCTTTATTAAAATTATATTTGCAACTCCATTTTAGATATTGTTTAATTTTTGAAGAGTTTAAAGAGTAACGTAAATCATGACCAGGTCTATCTTTGACGAAAACAAATTTGGATTTGCTAGCTAGATTAATGTCTATTTTTTTAAAAGAAGAAATAATTTTTTTTACTATATCAATATTATTTAGTTCAATACCACTTCCAATATTATAATTTTCACCCACAATACCCTTTTCAGATATTTTAATTAAGGCGTTGCAGTGATCTTCAACATAAATCCACTCTCTTATGTTTTTTCCATCGCCATAAATAGGTATTGATTTTTTATTTATAATTTTGTGAATAATAGTAGGGATAAGTTTTTCAGGATATTGATTTGGACCATAATTGTTGCAACAGTTAGTAATGATAGCCGGTATCTTGTAAGTTCTTATATATGACTTTATTAAAAGATCTCCGCTAGCTTTAGAAGCAGAATAAGGCGAGCTTGGATTATAAGAATCAGATTCTTTAGAACTTTTTTTATTTATAATATCCCCATAAACTTCATCAGTAGATATATGTATTAATTTTAATTTTTTTTTATATTTTCTGATTGCTTCTAGCAAATTAAAAACGCCGTTAATATTTGAGTTTATGAACTGTTTTGGTCCATCAATAGATCTGTCGACATGAGTTTCTGCAGCCAAATTAAATATTAGTGATGGGCTATATTTATCTAAAATTTTTTTTATAAAATTTTGATTATTAATATCTTGTTTATAGAATTTGTAATTTTTTATATTACTTGAAATATTTTTAAAGTTTGAAGCGTATGTTACTTTGTCTATATTAATTATGAAAAAATTTTTTTTACTTAGAATATTAATAAGATTGCTGCCAATAAACCCAAGTCCTCCTGTAACAATTATTGTTTTCATTTATTAAATCAAAATATTTAAAATATTTTATATATTTTTAAAGAAATACTTTATAGCTTAAATTAATGTATGAATTTGAGAAAAATATTACTTTTGTTATAGTTTCTTTTAGAAGTGATAACATAATAGAAAAATGCCTAGAAAGCATTACCTTAAATAGCAAAGTTATTGTTGTTGAAAATTCAAAAAATACTTCTATTAAAAATCATTTAGAAAATAAATTTTCCAATGTGCGAGTTATAATTTCTGGAGAAAATCTTGGATATGGAAGAGGAAATAACCTTGGAATTTCTCTAGTTAAGACAAAATATGCTTTTATTCTAAATCCTGATGCATATTTAGATAAAAACACTTTAAAAGAATTAAAAAACGTTAAAGATATTTTGAATGAAGAATTTTCAATTCTTTCACCAAGAATTTTTGATAATAAAAAAAATTCTAATTCACTTGATGTCGAAGAAAAAAATTTTATCGAAGTTGATTTCGTAAAAGGTTTCGCAATGTTACTAAATTTGAAAAAAATTAATTTTAATGAAATTTTTGATAGAAATTTTTTCTTGTTTTTAGAAGAAATAGATTTATGCAAAAGAATAAAAGAAAGCGGTGAAAAAATTTATATAGCATGTAACTCAAAAATTTATCATGGTGTAAAAGCATCGTCTGGCAATGAATTTAAAATAGAACTATGCAGAAACTGGCATTGGATGTGGTCTTTATATTATTATAATTTTAAACATTTCGGTTTATTTTATGCCTATAAGATAACTTTATATAAATTTATATCTTCTCTATTAAAAATTTTATTATCAATACTATTAATGAAAAAAAAAAAATATTTAATTCATAAATATCGTTTGTTAGGGTTAATTAATGCATATAAAAAAAAAGATTCTTGGTTAAGACCAGATCATATAAATAATTTTTAATTATGAAAAAAAGTTTTAAATTTAATAGGTTGTTTCATTATATATTTGGAGAGAAGTTTTATAAAAAATTAGAATTTAACTGGAATCAATATCCGAGTAGATATTCAATTATTCAGGAAACAATTAATAGAAAGAATTATAAAAGTTATTTAGAAATTGGTTGCGATCAGGATCAATTGTTTTCTAAAATCAAAATCGAAAAAAAAATTGGGGTTGACCCAGTTTCTGGAGGGACAATTCGTGATACTAGCGATAATTTTTTTAAAAAAAATAATATAAAATTTGATATAATTTTTATTGATGGGCTTCATGAGTATGATCAAGTAAAAAAAGACATCAAAAATTCTCTGTTATTTTTGAATGATTATGGAGTTATATTTTTGCACGATTGTATGCCTATGAATTTTATATCTCAGGCAGTTCCTAGAGCTAGAGCTCTTTGGAATGGGGATGTTTGGAAAAATATAGTGGAATCAAGAACTAAACCAGAAATAGACACATATGTTGTTTATGCTGATAACGGAGTTGGAATGATCTTAAAAAGATCAAATAAAAAAATATTAAAACTAAATACTAATAATTTTAAAAAACTTAAATTTAGAGATTATTTCTATAATTATAAAGAGTATTTAAATATAGTTTATAAAGAAGATTTAAAAAATATTTTTTAAATTCTAGGAATTGATTTTATAAAATTCTTTTAATAAAGTTATAATTCTTTTATCTGAAGACATAGTGGAATTTATTTTATTTGTAGTATAGGAAACTCCTATTCCCAGTATTGGATCAGCAAAACCTATAGATCCTCCCCAGCCATTATGACCAAAAGATTCTTTATTTTTGCCAAATAACCATCCTCCACGAAGTATAAGACCAACTTCAGACCATCTAATTGGCAGCATTAAACTTTCATCAATTCTACTAATACTTTCAGTTAAACATTTTTTAATTGATGGTTTTGATAATAAAATATTCTTTTCTAATATTAGATCATTTACAAAAGTATCATAAATTTTAGCAATAGATCTTGCATTCCCATGACCATTCATCGAGGGTATCTCTGCAGTCTGCCAATTTTCCTTGTTATAAAAATTTATTTCATGTTCTGGATTATTAAATGCATTAAATTCAGATGATATTGTTTTTTCAGTATTACCCTCGTAGAGAAAAGCGATATTTGATAATTGATTTTTTGGAGTTCCAATAAAAAAATCTAATTTTAGTTTTTTCGACAGCAATTCAGAAACTAGTTGCCCTAGACTTTTTTTTGTTGTTCTTTTAATAATTTCACCAATTAAAAATCCGTGAGTTTTTGCATGATAATAAGTTTTTTGACCAGACGGATGATCTGGTTCCTGATTTTCTAGAATAGTTATTATTTTATTCCAATCTAAAAGATCTTGTTGTGTAATCTTTTCTTTAAATCTATAGAGTCCAGATTGATGAGATAGAATATGTTTTAATTTGATTTCTCTTTTGTTACTTTGTTTAAAAGCGTCCCAATAATAAGAAACAGATTTTTCTAAATCTAAAATGTTTTGATCAATTAGAATAGAAACAATAATTTCGTAAATACCCTTTGTCGCTGAAAATACATTTACGATAGTATTTTCTTCCCAATTCTTATTTTTTTTTTTAAAACCACCATGCAGATCTATTAATGGTTTTCCTTTTTTATAAATTGCAAAAGAAGCACCAATTTCTTCTTGTTTTAAGAAGTAGTTTTCAAATATCTTTTTAACAGGATTATATTTTTCTTCACAATAACCATTTATCATTTTTAAAATGATAAATTGAAAGCAAAGTTTTTTCCAAGACTAAGTTTGAGATCCTGACAGAATCTTGCAGCTTCAGCTCCATCAATTATTCTATGATCATAAGAGAGAGATATCGGCATCATTGCTCTTGCTATAAATTTTCCGTCAATAAAAACCTGTTTTATTTCTGTTTTTCCTATTCCAATTATTGCT
>Ga0114981_10003375_pt1 | contig 10142 bp, 7 predicted proteins | sample S_140806_MF_Meta_FD_87028 | JGI IMG/M metagenome (GOLD analysis project Ga0114981, IMG submission 87028) | Freshwater microbial communities from Lake Simoncouche, Canada to study carbon cycling - S_140806_MF_MetaG | ecosystem: Environmental > Aquatic > Freshwater > Lake | place: Lake...
ATCTGTAGTCGGTCATCCGATTTTCTATAAATAAACGCTAAATAATTACAAGGTCTGGATTATGACATTTGATGATATTCAAATTATTCAACAGCGTTTTTTACGTGGCCCCAATTTTTGGACTTATCGCTCAGCCGTTGAAGCTTGGTTGGATATTGGTGAGTTAGAAAAATTTCCCTCTAACACTATCCCTGGTTTTGTCGATCGATTGATTGAATGGTTACCCAGTCTGCACCAACACCATTGCAGTGTGGGCGAGGTGGGTGGCTTCGTGTGGCGCTTGCGAGACGGCACATGGCCGGCTCACATCATCGAGCATGTGGCTATCGAGTTGCAAACCTTGGCGGGTATGCAGGTAAGTTTTGGTAAGGCCCGAGAAACCAGCACCAGCGGTGTTTACAAAGTGGTTTTCAGGGCAAGGCAAGAAGAAATCGGTTTGGAAAGTTTGGTTGACGCCCGCAATTTGGTCATGGCAGCCATTAACAACAAACCTTTTGACGCCAAGGCCACGGTAAAAAAACTCAAGGACATGGTGGACCGCTTGTGTTTGGGGCCCAGCACGGCTTGTATTGTGGACGCTGCCACCGAGCGACGTATTCCTTCAATCCGCCTCACCACTGGCAATTTGGTGCAACTGGGTTATGGCTCGCTTCAAAGACGTATTTGGACGGCTGAAACCGATAAAACCAGTGCCATTGCAGAACATATTTCCAGCGACAAAGACCTCACCAAGCGTTTGCTCACACAGTGTGGCGTACCTGTACCTAAAGGCCGTACTGTGACCACAGCAGAGGAGGCTTGGTCTGTGGCGCAAGACATCGGTTTGCCGGTGGTGCTCAAACCGATTGACGCCAACCATGGTCGTGGGGTGTCACTCGATTTAAAAACACAAGCTGAAGTTCATGCTGCTTTTGCTATTGCTTTGCGCGAAGAAGAGAACAACGAAGTCATCGTTGAACAATTCATTGTGGGTGAAGAGCACCGTTTGTTGGTGGTGGGTGACAAGGTCGTGGCGGCTTCGCGTGGTGAAACGGTGCAAATCGTTGGTGACGGTGTTTTTTCCGTTGAGCAGCTCATCGATTCGCAAGTCAACACCGACCCACGCCGCGGTTTAGAAGAAGAATTTCCTTTGGAGAAAATCATTTTGTCAGAGCAAGGCAATATTGTTTTGGAAATCCAAAAACAAGGCTTCCAAGTACACAGCGTGCCTGACAAGGGTAAGGTCATCATTGTTCAGCGTACTGGCAATATGGCCAACGATGTGACAGACGATGTGCATCCCCAAGTGGCCGATATGGCCATTCTTGCCGCCAAAGTGGTGGGCTTAGATATCGCTGGCATCGATTTGGTGACCCCCGACGTGTCTCGGCCTTTGCAAGAGGTGCATGGCGCTGTGGTTGAGGTCAATGCAGGGCCAGGGCTGTTGATGCATTTGAAGCCTGTGGTTGGCAAACCTCGGCCCGTGGGTCAAGCCATCGTGGACCAGTTGTTTGAGCCCTCAGATTCTGGTCGTATCCCTATTGTGGGCGTGATGGGCAGTCACCAAAACACCGAGCTCTCCAAAATCATTGCATGGTTGTTTGAACTCAGTGGCAAACACACTGGCTTGGCTTGTGCGGATGGCTTATACCTTGACCAGCGACGTGTTGTCAGCAAAGATGCACGTTCATTTGAGCTTGGACAGCGCTTGCTGATCAACCGTGTGTTGGATGCTGCTGTGTTTGAAAGTGCTGGAATGCAATTGATGGATGAAGGCTTGGCCTATGACCGATGTTTGGTTGGCGTGGTCACAGGTGTCCCAGAGCCTGTAGGGCTTGAAGTACACGACATCCGTACACCCGAGCAAATGCGAAGCGTCATACGCAACCAAGTCGATGTGGTATTGCCTGAAGGTGTAGCGGTACTCAATGCCTGCGATGAAGTGACCGTGTCATTTGAAGAACTCAGCGATGGCGATGTTTTTTTCTATAGCCATGAAGACAACAACCCTGTCATTGCTGCTGCGCGTGAAAAATCCCAGCGTGTGGTGTTTTACCGCGACCATCAAATCTTCTTTGTCCACGGCGCTAAAGAGGTCAGCATGTTGAGAACCGATGCCGAGCCCATACAGCAACTCATGCATCAAGGCGGCATCAGCCTGTCTACCTTGTGTGCGGCTATTGCTGTTGCCCAAGCTTTGGACATCTCCACTGATCTCATTAGGGCCGGGTTGAAAAGCTTTTCCCAAAAAAGTGCCATCCTACCCACTTCATCCAAGGGGAGCGGTCAGTGATAGAAGTCACACGAACGCTAGCGCTGCGCGGCCCCAACCTTTGGTCTAAACATACCTCTGTTGAGGCTTTGGTGCAATGCGATACCCAACACAACATCGATTTGCGAATCAGCGTACCTGATTTTTCTAAGCGACTAAGGCATTTATTTCCTTCAATTTACAGCATTTACAACAGCACATCTGAGTCTGTCTATACCTCTGCCCATGCTTTAGAAGAAGCCACACTTTCATTGCAAATTGAGGCGGGTTGTCCTGTGACCTTTAGCCGCACCACAGCTACGCCAAACGAAGGCTTGTATCAAGTGGTGGTGGAGTACACAGTGGAGCAGGTGGGTCGCTTGGCCATTGGCTTCGCCCAAGAGTTATTGCAAGCTGCATTGAACAATACCGATTTTCCCATCGCCAAAGTCATTGCACAGTTGCGCGAAGTTGATGAAGACTTGCGCCTAGGCCCTTCCACTGCATCCATTGTCAATGCAGGGCTGAACAGAAATATTCCATACATTCGTTTGACCGAGGGCAGCTTGGTGCAACTCGGGTGGGGCAGCAAGCAGCGACGCATTCAAGCCGCTGAAACCGACGCTAGTAGCGCCATCGCCGAATCCATCGCGCAAGACAAAGAGCTGACGAAAAAACTTTTCAGAATGGCTGGCTTGCCTGTGCCAGAAGGCCGACCCGTCAAAGATGTTGATGACGCTTGGGCAGTGGCGCAAGAAATTGGACTGCCCGTGGTGGTCAAACCGCAAGACGGTAACCAAGGAAAGGGCGTGGCTGTCAATGTCAAAACCCGAGAGGAGTTGGCCACTGCTTACAAAATTGCTTTGCGTTACCGTGAAGACATCATGGTCGAACGGTATTTGCCAGGCAGCGATTACCGAATGCTGGTGATTGGTGACAAATTGGTTGCCGCTGCTCGTCGTGAGCCTGCACTTGTTGTTGGTGACGGCAAACACACTGTTCGTCAATTGGTCGACATCGTTAACGCAGACCCCTTGCGCGGGGAAGGGCACTCATACCCTTTAACGCGAATTCGTATCGATGAAGTGGCAATAGCTTGCTTGCAAGAGCAAAACCTAGATGAAAGCAGTGTTGCGCCCAAAGGTATGCGCGTCATCATGCGAAACAACGCTAATTTGTCCACCGGTGGCTCTGCCACCGATGTGACCGATGATGTACATCCTGAAGTCGCTGCCAGCGCAGTCTTGGCAGCCCAAATGGTAGGCTTGGATATTTGCGGCGTAGACATTGTTTGCGAAACCATTTTGCGCCCCTTGGAAGAGCAAAACGGCGGCATCATCGAAGTCAATGCCGCCCCTGGCCTGCGAATGCACTTAAGCCCCTCATTTGGCAAAGGGCGCGATGTTGGCAAGGCGGTGATCGAGCAGATGTTCCCTGATGGTGAAAACGGTCGTATCCCTGTGATTGCTGTCACCGGTACCAACGGCAAAACCACCACTGTGCGTTTGATTTCCCACTTGCTTGCCGCCAGCGGTCTACGCATGGGGATTGCCAACACCGATGGTGTGTATGCCAATGGTTACCAATTCGATTCAGGCGACTGCGCGGGTCCGCAAAGTGCGTTGCGTGTCTTGATGCATCCCAACGTCGATGCAGCGGTGCTAGAAACTGCTCGTGGCGGTATGTTGCGTGAAGGCTTGGCGTTTGACCGCTGCCAAGTGGCTGTGGTCACCAATATTGGCAGCGGTGACCACCTTGGTTTGAACTATATATCTACCGTTGAAGATTTGGCTGTTCTCAAGCGCGTTATCGTTCGCAATGTGGATCCATCTGGAATGGCTGTTCTGAATGCAGAGGACCCTTTGGTCGTGGCCATGGCTGCCCAATGTCCCAGCGCCGTCACCTTTTTTGCCTATGACGCCAAAGCACCTGCACTGGCGACGCACCGAGCCCAAGGCAAGCGCGTAATTTTTGTGGAAGGCGACTACATCGTCGCTGCCGAGGGGAAATTCCAAATGCATATTTCCTTGGCGCAAGTCCCGATTACCCACAACGGCGCTTTACGTTTTCAAGTTGCCAATGTCATGGCCGCTATTGCAGCAGGCTGGGCCTTGAAACTGAACTGGGAAGACATGTGTGAGGCTTTGAGTCATTTTGTCAGTGATGCCCAAAGCGTTCCTGGGCGCTTCAATGTTTTTGACTACAAGCAGGCCAAAGTGATTGTCGATTTTGGACATAACGCAGATGCCGTGAAAGCCATTGTCGAGGCTATCAATATTTTCCCTGCCAATCGTCGCAGTGTGGTGATATGCGGCACGGGTGACAGGCGAGACGAAGATTTGCGAGCCCTGACCCGAAATATTGGTCATGCATTTGACGATGTCATCCTTTTCGAAGACGCTTGCCAGCGTGGGCGCTCTGACGGAGAAGTCATTGCTTTATTGCGAGAAGGTTTGCAAGGGGCCACCCGAGTAAAAGCCATTGAAGATGTGTTCGGTGAATTCAAAGCCATCGATCGCGCCTTGGAAAAACTTCAAGCTGGCGATGTTTGTCTCATTCTCATTGATCAAATCCAAGAGTCGATGGCGCATGTGCAAATGCGCATGAAAGAGCTTGCGTCATCATCCAAGGTGTAATGTTGATCTTCATGCCAAGCCAACTCTGTCTATGGAAGCGTTTGTTCATTGCGGCAGGTTTGTTTTTGTCGGTGAATGCAAGTCTTGCATCCAACCTGCAACTGCGCTTGCAATGCCAGCTCTTTGCGGGCGGTGAGGACTATCAATTTGTTGTTGTTCCGACTGCCCATCCTTATACCGCCAAGCCCATGGACTTAGAGCGCTTCAGGTTCAAAGCTATCTTCAGCAAAGGTAGCAGCCAAATCGAAAATATCAAAATCACAGTCTCTTACCGCTCTTCTGGGCAAGCCCTCATTCTTCAACAATCTACTTATTTGCCACCGTTTGCCAAGAACCAAAGCTTGACTGGCAGGCAGCAGCTTTACTCCCCCAATTTGGGACGTGAACTGAGCTATGACTGCACTGTGATGAATGCTCCATGAACCGACGCTTCATCACAAGATGGATCGCGACAGCCGTGGCTACATGGCTATGTTGTGCGAATGCTTTTGCGCAAATTGCAGATGTATCCATGGTGTTTGTGGGTGACTTGATGTTGGCTGATTTGCCTGGCAAACGTATCGCACAGGGGCACAACCCTTTTAAGCCCTTTGCTTCAGTTCTTAACCAAAGCGATATTCGCATTGGTAACTTGGAATGCGTGATTGCCACCATTGGTAAAGCCGAAGACAAACCCTTTACTTTCAGAGCCCATCCTCGGGTGCTCAAGTTACTCAAAAAACATTTTGATGCTGTATCGTTGGCCAACAACCATACAGGCGATTTTGGTCCTGCAGCATTTGGCCAAATGCTAGATTTTTTAGACAAATCCAAAATGCCATATTTTGGTGGCGGACGTGATTTGCAACAAGCACACACGCCGATGCTGTTCAAGCGCCAAGGCATCACCATCGCTGTTTTGGGTTACAACGAATTTTTCCCGCGTAGCTTTGAAGCTGATGTTGATCGGCCTGGTTCTGCATGGAGCGACGACGAGCAAGTGGTTGCCGATATCAAAGCAGCTCGTCAAATTCACCAAGCTGATGTAGTCATTCCATTCATGCATTGGGGTGTTGAAGATGAGCCTTATGCCACCACTAGGCAACAACGCTTGGCCAGATTGATGATTGACGCTGGTGCGGACGCGGTGGTGGGCAGCCATCCGCATGTGACCCAAAATACCGAGTTCTACAAAGGTCGCCCAATCGTTTACAGCCTAGGTAATTTCGTGTTTGATGGCTACACCAGTTTGGAAAACACCACAGGCTGGGCGCTGCAATTGGCTGTTGATAAAGACGGGGTAAGTCAAGCACGTATTCACGTGGCACGCATTGACAAACATGCCACGCCACATCCTTCACGCCACGATGCCGGTAAGTGTTGGCAGCGCGGCGAGTCCAGCTTTCAGAACTGCAAACCTTAGCTGAATAAATTTTTCAGCTTGTCAGCCCAGCCCGCTTCTGAGGGCTTGTGTTTATCGCCGCCCTTCTTCAAAGACTCGTCGAGTTCCTTCAAGATCTTGCGCTGGTGCTCAGACAGCTTGACAGGTGTCTCAACTGTAATGTGACAGTACAAATCGCCGGGAAAACTCGAGCGTACCCCCTTGATGCCTTTGCCACGCAGTCTGAACTGCTTGCCCGTTTGTGTGCCTTCGGGCAAATCGATGGCGGCTTCTCCGCTAAGGGTGGGAACAGCGATTTCTCCACCTAGCGCTGCGGTGGTGAAACTGATGGGTACCGCGCAATGCAAATCGTCACCATCGCGCTGAAAGACTTCGTGTTTTTGTAAACGGATTTCAATGAAAAGGTCGCCAGGGGGGCCACCATTGGTGCCAGGCTCACCGTTACCGCTGCTGCGGATACGCATACCGTCATCAATACCTGCGGGAATTTTGATTTCCAGTGTTTTTTGTTTTTTGACTTTGCCCTGACCATGACAAGGTGTGCAGGGGTCAGTGATGGTTTTCCCGCTACCTCGGCAGTGCGGACAAGTTTGTTGAACGCTGAAAAAGCCTTGGCGCATTTGAACTACGCCTTGGCCTTGGCAGGTACCACAGGTTTTGACGGAAGTTCCTGGCTTGGCGCCGGTGCCACTGCAGGTGGTGCATTCCTCAAAGCTAGGTATGCGAATTTGCGACTCTTTTCCCAACGCGGCTTCTTCGAGGGTTACATCCATGGCGTAACTTAGGTCATTGCCGCGAAACACTTGCTTGCCGCCAGCACCTTGCTGCCTGCGTGTTTGACCAAAGATGTCGCCAAAGATATCGCCAAAAGACTCGCCAAAGCCGCCAAAACCAGCTGCGCCGCCTGGGCCACCGCGCATATTGGGGTCTACGCCTGCATGGCCAAACTGGTCATAGGCAGCGCGTTTTTCAGCGTCAGAAAGCATTTCATAGGCTTCTTTGGCCTCTTTGAATTTGACCTCGGCCGCAGCGTCTCCTTGGTTGCGGTCAGGGTGGTATTTCATCGCCATTTTTCGGTACGACTTTTTGATCTCGTCGTCACTGGCGTTTTTGGGTACACCCAATATTTCGTAAAAGTCGCGTTTGGTAGCCATGGTTGTATCTAAGGGTGTTGAATGTACCAACGCCGCGCAGCCCTCTCAGGCGATGCGCGGCGCGAAGGGGGAGGAGAGTTCAGCCTTTTTTCACTTCCTTGACTTCAGCATCGACCACATTGTCGTCGTCGGGCTTGTTGCCAGCATCGGAAGCTGTGCCTGCACCAGTCGCAGCAGCTTGCTGTTGCGCCTGCATATCGGCATAAACCATCTCACCGAGTTTTTGTGCAACAGTCATCAAAGCTTCGGTTTTAGCGAGGATAAGGTCTTTGTCTTCGCCTTTCAAAGCCTCTTCGACTTCTTTCACCGCAGCCTCGATTTTTTCTTTGTCACCAGCTTCAACTTTGTCGGCATGGTCGACCAAGCTCTTCTTGACGCTGTGAACAGAGGCTTCAGCGTTGTTTCGCGCTTGCACCATTTCAAGTTTTTTCTTGTCTTCTTCGGCGTTGAGTTCAGCGTCTTTCACCATCTGTTGAATTTCGGCCTCAGACAAACCCGAGTTGGCTTTGATGGTGATTTTGTTTTCTTTGCCGGTGGCTTTGTCTTTGGCGCCCACGTGCAAAATACCGTTGGCGTCGATGTCAAAGCTGACCTCAATTTGCGGAGTACCACGTGCGGCAGGCGGGATTCCCTCCAAATTGAATTCACCCAAAGACTTGTTGCCAGACGCCATTTCTCGCTCGCCTTGGTAGACCTTGATGGTCACAGCAGGTTGGTTGTCATCAGCGGTGGAGAATGTCTGTGCAAACTTGGTTGGAATGGTGGTGTTTTTGGTGATCATCTTGGTCATCACACCACCCAGGGTTTCAATGCCTAAAGACAAGGGGGTGACGTCCAACAGCAGCACGTCTTTGCGATCGCCCGAGAGCACTTGGCCTTGGATGGCGGCACCCACGGCCACGGCTTCGTCGGGGTTGACGTCGCGGCGGGGTTCTTTACCGAAGAATTCTTTGACCTTGTCTTGCACCTTGGGCATGCGGGTCATACCGCCGACCAAAATCACGTCGTCAATATCGCTGACCGATACGCCAGCATCTTTGATAGCAGTGCGGCAAGGCGCGATGGTGCGCTCGATCAGTTCATCTACCAAGCTTTCCAGCTTGGCCCGGTTGAGCTTGATGTTCAGGTGCTTAGGGCCTGATGCATCGGCAGTGACATAAGGCAAGTTGATGTCGGTGCCAGTGGAGGAGGAGAGTTCGATCTTGGCTTTTTCAGCGGCTTCTTTGAGGCGCTGCAAGGCCAACACGTCTTTGGACAGATCGACACCGGATTCTTTTTTGAACTCGGTGATGATGAAGTCGATGATGCGCTGGTCAAAGTCTTCGCCGCCCAAGAAGGTGTCGCCGTTGGTGGAGAGTACTTCGAATTGCTTTTCGCCATCGACATCCGCGATTTCGATGATGGACACGTCAAAGGTGCCGCCACCCAAGTCGTAAACAGCGATTTTGCGGTCGCCTTTTTCGGTTTTGTCCAAACCAAAAGCCAGTGCGGCAGCAGTGGGTTCGTTGATGATGCGCTTGACGTCCAAACCAGCGATGCGGCCTGCGTCTTTGGTGGCTTGGCGTTGGCTGTCGTTGAAATAAGCGGGCACGGTGATGACGGCCTCGGTGACTTCTTCGCCAAGATAGTCCTCGGCGGTTTTCTTCATCTTGCGCAGCACCTCGGCACTGATTTGGGGTGGTGCCATTTTTTGGCCACGCACCTCGACCCATGCGTCGCCATTGTCGGCTTTGGCAATGGTGTAAGGCATCAGGTTGATGTCCTTTTGCACTTCTTTTTCGTCAAACTTGCGGCCAATCAGGCGTTTGACGGCGTACAAGGTGTTGCGCGGGTTGGTCACCGCTTGGCGCTTGGCGGAGGCGCCGACCAAAATTTCGCCGTCTTCTTGGTACGCAATGATGGATGGCGTGGTGCGTGCACCCTCGGCGTTCTCGATCACTTTGGTGGTGTTGCCTTCCATGATGGCCACGCACGAGTTGGTGGTACCGAGGTCAATGCCAATAATTCTTCCCATTTTTTTCTCCTGTGCGATTCAGCTCCGTAAGGCGACTGATTCATTTCTAAAAGTGATGTTTAACAATTGTGGATAACTTGGTGGATTTCAAGTGCGTAGGGTGTGTTCAAGCTTGTATTACTTGGGGGCTGTGACGGTGACCAAAGCGGGGCGCAACACACGGTCTGCAATCAAGTAACCTTTTTGAAGTACTGAAACCACGGTGTTGGGTTCTTGCTCGGCAGGCACGACCGAAATCGCTTGGTGCTGATGCGGGTCGAACTTGGCACCCGCTTCGGGGTTGATTTCAATGACTTTGTGGCGTTCTAAGGCGCTTTTGAGTTGGCGCAGCGTGGCTTCAGAGCCTTCGCGCAGTTGTTCCGCAGTGGCGTCGGCAATGGCCAAACCCGCGGTCAGACTATCGGAAACGGGCAGCAGGCTTTCGGCAAAGGCTTCCACCGCAAACTTACGCGCTTTGGAAATTTCCTCATCCGCGCGGCGACGGGCGTTCTCTACCTCGGCCTTGGCACGCAAAAATTGGTCGGCTAGATCGGCGTTTTTGGCTTGAACTACGGCCAATTCGGCCAAGGCCTCGCTCAAAGGGTCTGCGGGCAATTTGTGAGGGGTGGGTACTTGGGTTGGATCCATGGCGGGCTCGGGTTGACCCGTCGGCTCTGACGGTGGTGTTTGCTTGGGTTCTGACATACAAAATAAAAGGGCTGATTCAAATCAGCCCTGTAAATGGGAG
>Ga0114981_10003392_pt1 | contig 10115 bp, 5 predicted proteins | sample S_140806_MF_Meta_FD_87028 | JGI IMG/M metagenome (GOLD analysis project Ga0114981, IMG submission 87028) | Freshwater microbial communities from Lake Simoncouche, Canada to study carbon cycling - S_140806_MF_MetaG | ecosystem: Environmental > Aquatic > Freshwater > Lake | place: Lake...
GACACCCGCATCGACTCGGCACCCCGCCTCCCCCTCACACGAGTTCCGTCAACACCTCGTTCGCCAACAGCATCCCCCGCCGCGTAAACCGCAACCTCCCCGCCGCCATATCGCGCTCGAGCAAACCATCCGCAATCGCCTTCGCGATCACCGCCGCGCGCGCAGGCTGGATCTCCACCGCGCGCCGCTCGAGCTCCGCGCCGATTCCCTCCGCAAGTCGCAAGCCGATCATCAACGCCTCGCTCGCGTGACGCGCCTCATCCGGCGCCTCGTGATCGACGACGGGCTGCCCCGCATCATCGCCAGCCGCGCGCGCGAGCCAATCGCCCAGCCGCGGCACGACCTTGTATCGATGACCCGCGACAAACCCGCTCGCGCTCGGACCGATCGCCCACCATGGCTCGTTGCGCCAGTACACGAGGTTGTGCCGGCACTCGCGGCCCGCGCGGGCGTAGTTCGACACTTCGTATCGCGCGAAGCCCGCAGCCGCGAGCGTGTCGACGGTCGCTTCGTACATCTCCGCCTCGAGCGCGTCGTCGCACGGCTCGAACTCGCCGCGCTCGAGACGCTTGGTCATCGCGGTGTTCTGCTCGTAGGTGAGCCCGTAGCACGAGAGATGCTCGGGGCCGATCGCGAGCGCACGCGCGAGATCCTCGCGCCACTCCGCCAGCGTCTGCCCGGGGATGCCGAAGATGAGATCGATGTTGAAGTTCGCGATGCCCGCCTCGCGCAGGAATCCCGCGGCGCGCGCGACGTTCGCGGGATCGTGCCAGCGCTCGAGCGTCTTGAGGTGGCGCGGGTCGAAACTCTGCGCGCCGATCGACACGCGATTCACGCCGGCCGCCGCGAGCACGCGCGCCTTCTCAAGGTCGATCGTCTCGGGGTTCGCCTCGACGGTCCACTCGAAGCCCGCCGCCAGGGGAAAACGCCTGACCTGCGCCGTGAACGCACGCAGCTCGTCGGCCGTCAGCAAGGTCGGCGTGCCGCCGCCGACGAACACCGTGTCGATCTCGCCCTCGACGCGCGCGAGCGTCCAGTCGACATCGCGCTCGAGCTGCGCGAGGTAGTCGCCGCTGCGCCCCTCGCGGTCGACGAACGAATAGAAGTCGCAATAGTGGCACTTGTGAAAGCAGAACGGCACGTGGACATAGAGCCCGCGCGCGCGATGCCGCCCCGCCGGGAGACACGCCCCGAGCGGCTGAGCCGCCGGCGTCGGCACCGATCCGCTGTCATGAAGCCTGAGGTTCGCCACCGTCGCAGGATAGGAAGTCCCGAAACAATCGCCGAGCCTGCGAACTGTCCTCAAGCGGGGTCCGCAAAGTGCCGATCCCGCACCGTCAGCCAATCATTCGACTTGGCTGCGATCCAGGGAGGCGTTCCGATGCCAGGCGACGAAGTCATTCGAATCATGTGCCCGAACCTTGGCTGCCAGCGCGTGCTCGCTGTTCCCTCGAGCGCTCGCGGCAAGCTGGTTCGCTGCCGTGGATGTGGTTCCAACATCCGCATCCCGGCCACGCGTGCTTCGGGCGACACGACCCCGATCGCGCAGAACCCGCCGTCCCAGCAGCAGCAGCAGCGCCCCGCCGCCTGATCCGCGGCCCCTACCTGCACGCGCGGTCGCGCTAGACTGCGCGCTTGCACCCGAACACCCACCACAGCGTTCCTCCGCACGCAGCCGTCGTCGGTCTCCAATGGGGCGACGAGGGCAAGGGCAAGATCGTCGATCTGCTCACCTCGCGATACGACTGCATCGTCCGCTACAACGGCGGCGCCAATGCGGGCCACACCGTCCAGGTCGGCACCGAGCGCTACGCGCTCCACCTGATCCCCTCCGGCATCCTGAGCAAGGGCAAGATCAACATCGTCGGCAACGGCGTCGTGGTCGACCCCGAGAAGCTCCTCGATGAAGTCGACGGGCTCCGCAAGCGCGGCGTGCATGTCGGCGAGAACCTCCGCATCTCCGACCGCGCGCATGTCGTCATGCCCTACCACAAGGAGCAGGACGCGGCGCTCGAAGAACTCCTCGAGAAGAAGTCGGGCAAGCTCGGCGCCGGCCAGATCGGCACCACCCGCCGCGGCATCGGCCCCGCGTACTCCGACAAGGTGCGCCGCTCGACCGCGCTGCGCATGGGCGACCTGCTCGATCACGCGCTGCTGCTTCGCAAGCTCGAGACGATCTGCGGACTCCGCATGGCCGAACTCGAGGCGCTGGGCGCGAACGTCACGCCGCTCGTCCCGCGCGAACTCGCCGATCGCTTCGCCGCCGCCGGCGAGCGCCTGCGTCCGCACATCACCGACACCGTGTACCTCGTGCACGACGAGATCCGCGCGGGCCGCCAAGTGCTGTTCGAAGGCGCGAACGCGTGCCTTCTCGATATCGACCATGGCACGTTCCCGTACGTCACGAGCTCCAACTGCTCGACGCTCGGCATCCCCTCTGGTTCCGGCGTCCCCGGCCGCATGATCGGCAAGGTCTACGGAATCATGAAGGCCTACTCGACGCGCGTCGGCGGCGGGCCGTTCGTGACCGAGCTTCTCAACGAGACGGGCGAGCGCATTCGCAAGCGCGGCCGCGAGTACGGCACGACCACGGGACGCCCCCGTCGCTGCGGCTGGCTCGACCTCGTCGCGGTCAAGTACTCCGTCATGGTGTGCGGCGCCGACGCGATCGCGTGCACGCTGCTCGATGTTCTCTCGGGCTTCGACGAACTCAAGATCTGCGTCGGCTACCAGCGTCCCGATGGAACCGTCACCGATCGCTTCATCCCCGACGCCGAGCGCATGACGGGCTTCACGCCCGTGTACGAGACGCTGCCGGGCTGGGAGCGCGAGCTCACCGCGTGCACCGACCGCGACGATCTCCCGCGCGAGGCGCAGTCGTACCTCGCGTTCGTCGAGAAGTTCGTCGGCATCCCCGTTGAACTCGTCAGCGTCGGACCCGAGCGCACGCAGACCTTCGAATCGAACCAGCGCTTCGCAAGCATGGCCTGACGAGTCCGTGCGATGTCGAACGCGGCGCCCGCCCTTCCTGCCGACTCGCCGCTCGCTGCGATCCCGCGCGAGCGGTGGCCGCGGCATGTGGCGGTCATCATGGACGGCAACGGGCGATGGGCGCAGGCGCGCGGGCTTCCGCGTGCGGCAGGCCACCGCGAGGGCGTCGAGACCGTCCGCCGGATCGTGACCGAGTCGGCGCGCCTCGGGCTCGGTGCGCTCACGCTGTACTCGTTCTCGAGCGAGAACTGGAAGCGCCCCGCCGACGAGGTTGCCGCGCTGATGTTCCTCTGCTGCGAGTTCCTGCGGCTCGAGCGGCCGACGATGCTCCGCGAGAACATCCGCTTCCGCCGCATCGGGCGCCGCGAAGGGCTACCCGCCGAGGTCCTCGCTGAGCTCGATGAGACCGAGCGCGCCACCGCCCACCACACCGGGCTCACCCTCTGCCTTGCCTTGAACTACGGCTCTCGGACCGAGATCGCCGACGCGGCACGGGCGCTCGCCGCCGAGGTCGCCGCCGGCAAGCGGACGATCGAGTCGATCGACGAGTCCGCCGTCGCCGCGCACCTCTACACCGCCGGGATCGCCGACCCCGACCTCCTCGTCCGCACCGCGGGCGAGATGCGCGTGTCCAACTACTTGCTGTGGCAGATCTCCTACGCGGAAATCCACGTGACCGACGTGCTCTGGCCCGACTTCACGGTGGCGGATCTGCACCGAGCGCTGGCGGACTTCTCGGCCCGCGAGCGTCGGTTCGGAGGGGTTCCCGCCGCCCCTGCGGCACAAGCCTCAACGACGCGCTGAGCCCTCGACGAAGGCCCGCAATCCGCCCCAGTCAGACCGCGTCCGATTGGACACTCTGACCGACCTCGGAATCCTTCGGAATCCCGCCCACAGCCTGCGCTTGGCTTGCAATGTGGGGCGTAGAGGGGATGATGTCAGGTCTCTGCGATTGAGGCGTGCGGTTGCGATCGCTCGTCCGAATGGACTCTCGGACTGACGGCGCTCGCCGTGCAAGAGAATCCGCATCGCGGCTCCCTGGGAAACGATCGCGAGGCTTGTCCCCGCGAAGTGGCGTTGGCGCGATGACGAGTCGCCTCCAGCGTCCACGGTGCCTTCTCGACTGCTGCAAGTTCCTGCCGAAGCTCCAAAGATGACGACCTCACCCCGCGACTCTGCCTTCCGCGATTCTGGGCTCCGCGCCACGATGGGCCTCGGCGTGGTCACCGCCGGCCTGCTCTTCGCGATGCCGAGCATGCTCGGCTTCGATGCCGCCAACGCGAACCGCAAGCTCGACGCGCAGCTCGCCAAGCTTGGCGCCAACGGCGGCTTCACCCAGTCGATGCACTTTGCGGACACCGACAACGTGCCCGGCGCGGACCGCCGTTGGTCGTTCCCGACCGCGCGCGCGGCGCAGCTGCAGCCGGGCGAGTCGATGGTGTTCATGCTTCCGGGCGGCAGCGGCATCGAGATGCCCCTCGTCGAGCGCATGCTCCTGGACGAGCGCTCGATCCAGTTCACCTTCGCCGATCTCGCTGCGGGCAACGCGGCCGAGATCACCGTGCGCGAAGGCGTCGTGCGCGGCACGCTGCGCGTCACCATCGGCAAGCAGCACTTCGCGTGGAGCCTGTCGAGCCGCACCGACAAGAACGGTCTCGCGGGCGACTACTACGACGACATCCCTGCGGGCGACAACGGCGCGGACGGCGTGCACGAATCGATCGCTCCGCCGGCCGAACTCCTCGCGGCGAACGGCGAAGGCGGCGTCGCGGGCAACTGCCAGGACACCGGCCAGTTCGTCGACGTGCTGCTCGCGTACACGCCGAGCTTCGCGACGCTCTTCGCGACGCCCGCCGATCTGCAGGCTGCGCTCACCGCCGACATCGGCCTCGCGAACTCCGCGCTGGCGAACTCGAACGCGGTGCCCCGCTTCCGCATCGCGGGCTTCTACCAGACGACCGACAACGGCACGGGTTCGCTCACGACCGACCTGAACCAGCTCGTGATCGCCAACGACAACTGGAACGACGCGGTCCACGCCCAGCGCAACCTCGAACTGGCCGACCTCGTCGTGCTCTACTCCGACTCCGCGACCAGCGGCAGCGCGGCGTACATCGGCCTCGACAACGGCGATGTGGCTGCATTCAGCGTCATCGGCCGCAGCGGCGGCATCGCCCCGAACATCAGCACCGCGCGCGCCCTCGGCGCCAACATGGGCTGCTGCTCGCAGACGGGCGCGACTCCCGCGTGCACCGGCTACTACGCGTTCTCGCACGCGTGGGAGTTCACCGCGGGCGCTGCGCAGTACCAGACGGTCATGGCCAGCGGCACCGCGGAGGTCGTGCCCGTCTACTCGAATCCGCTCGTCCAGTGGCTGCAGGAGCCGACCGGCACGTCCACCGCGAACAACGCGCGCACCGCGAGCCTCACCGCGAGCATCGTGGCGAACTACCGCTGCTCGAGCTCGGCTGCGATCGACTGCGACGGCGACGGCGTCCCCGACGAACAGGCCATCGCGAACAACATCGTCCCCGACTGCAACTTCACGGGCATTCCCGACAGCTGCGACATCGCGCTCGGCATCAGCCTCGACCTCAACGCCGACGGCATTCCCGACGAGTGCCCGCTCACCGACGTCGAGTTCGCAGCAGGTGGCGTGACCACGCTGGATACGCTCGGCTCCGCGGTCGGCATCTCGTCCAAGTCCGGCGACCCGACCACGATCGCCGTGATGGGCGCGCCCGGCAGCGATGTCGGCGCATCGAACGCAGGCGCCGCATACCTCGTCGCGATCGCCAATGGACAGATCGCGCCGCTCGCCATCCTGCGCGCAGCGGACCCGCTCGCGAATGCGTTCTTCGGCCGCGGCGCGACGGTGTACAAGCGCGCGCAGAGCCTGGTGACTCCGCTGTTCCCCGCGCGCAACTTCGCGCTCGTCGGCGCCTACCGCTGGACCGAGACCGCGACCGTCGGCACGTTCCCGTCAAAGGGCGCGATCTACCTCTTTGCCGAGGACATCAACGGCTGGAACCAGCTGTGGCGCTACACGCCGCCGGCGACCGGTGGCTTCCAGGCGCGCGAGTACTCGCTGTTCGGCTACGCGCTCGCGATGGGCCGCAACCCGCGCGAAGGCGTCGACCAGATCGTGGTCGGCGCGCCAGGACGAAACGCCGGCCGCGGCGCGGTCTACATCATCCGCAACTACTTCGTCGGCGGCGTCGAGCGCGCTGGCCTGCAGACCACGCGTGCGCTGCTCGGCACTCCGACCGACGGCGACAACTTCGGCGCTGCTGTGGCGCTTGAGCCGTTCCTGCCGGTCGGTCCGACATCGCGTGTGATCATGGTCGTCGGCGCGCCTGGTCGCGATGGCGGCAAGGGCGGCGCGTACGTGTACGACCGTCCGCCGTCGGCAACCGGCGGCGTCGGCACCTTCCCGACCGCAGGATTCACGCTCACTCCGACCGGCGGCGGTCAGCTCGCTGTCGGCGACCTCTTTGGCACCGCCGTCGCGATCAGCGGCAACCTCGTCGCCGTCGGCGCGCCCGGCGCGTCGAATGGCGCGGGCGTCGTGCACTTCTGGGAGCGCTCGACCACGGTCATCACTCCCAACGTCGCGACCTACGCGTACCGCGGAACGTTCAAGGCTCCGGATGGCGTCGCTGGCGATGCGCTCGGCTCCTCGATCAGCATCGCGCCCGCGGTGGACGGCAACGGATTCACCGTCGTCGTCGGCGCACCAAAGGCCGACCTCACGGTGCCGGGCGGCGTGCGCACCGATGCCGGCAAGATCTACGTGCTCCGCAAGACCATCGGACAGACCGGAGCGGTGCTCACCGCGATCCGCGCCTCGACCAACCCCGCCACGGGCGATCAGTTCGGCTACAGCGCCGCATCGACGCGCGGATTCTCGCTGACCGGCGCGCCGTTCAGCGACGTCACCGGACTCAACTCCGGCAAGGCGCGACTGATGACCACCCCTTGAAGCATCTGCGTGCCAACTACGAAACTCACGCGCGGGGACACGACCCGCGCGCCTGACTGATACGACGAACACTCCATGCGACTCCCGAGCCCCATCGCGATCTTCTCCATCCTGCTTGCCGCGGCGCTGATGCTGCTGTCCGGCCGCGCGCACGCACAGGCATCGTGCTCGACCGCGGCCAACAGCTGCTTCACGACCAGCCTCAAGACGCCGGGCTGCAACAACCCCGACTGCTGCGGCCTCGTGTGCACCATCGAGCCCGCATGCTGCGACGTGGCGTGGGACGACGTCTGCGTCGCGCTCGCCAAGAAGTACTGCTCGAGCTGCGGCGCGGTCCCGGAGAGCTGCTTCGAGGCGCACAAGACGCCCTCGTGCAACAACGGCGCGATCTGCGAGGCCGTGTGCTCCACGCCGGGCTTCGAGTACTGCTGCAACCTGCAGTGGGACCAGAACTGCGTGAACGAGGCGATCAAGCTCACCGACACCTGCGGCGAGCCCGCCGCGGGCTCGTGCCTCGTGGTGCATGAGAATCCCAACTGCTCCGACGCGAACTGCTGCTCCAACATCTGCGACATCGACCCCGCCTGCTGCACCGTGACGTGGGACCAGACCTGCGTCGGCTGGGCTTCGCGCTACTGCTTCAGCTGCGGCAACCCGCGCGCGGGCAGTTGCTGCCACCAGCACTCGTCGGCCTACTGCGACGACCGCGTCTGCTGCGAAAGCGTGTGCGCGCTCGACTCGTTCTGCTGCGAGACGCGCTGGGACACGCTGTGCGCCGAAACCGCCACGCAGACCTGCGGCCTCTGCCAGCGCGTGTGCGGCTACACCGATCCGGCGAATCCCTCCGCGCGCCTCTGCCGCGTCGTGCACGTGCAGCCCGGTTGCTCCGACCGCGTCTGCTGTGACGACGTCTGCTACTTCGACGACTTCTGCTGCAGCGCGAGCTGGGACTTCACCTGCGTGCAGGCCGCTGCCGCGATCTGCTCGCTGAGCCCCGATCCCGCGATCAACGCCGTCTGCTCGACTGCGACCGGAAGCTGCTTTGTCGAACACCAGGGCCCGGGCTGCTCCGACGCCGCGTGCTGCGCGTCGGTGTGCTCCTCTGACCCTCTGTGCTGCGACCAGACGGCAAGCCGCTGGGACGCGAACTGCGCCGCGCGCGCCAACATCCTCTGCAACGGCTGCGGTGAGATCACCGCGGGCAGCTGCTTCTACCCGCACGGCACGCCGAGCTGCCTCGACCGCGCCTGCTGCACCCTCGTGTGCGACGCGGACCCGCTCTGCTGCGTGACGCAGTGGGACATCTTCTGCGTGCTCAACGCGGGCACGCTCTGCGTCGACTCGGGCATCACCTGCGGCGATCCGCGCACGCGCCCGTGCTCGATCGCGAGCTTCCTGCCCGCGTGCGAGGACCAGAACTGCTGCCTCACGATCAGCGTCTACGACCCGACCTGCTGCCAGCGCGCGTGGGACGAAACCTGCGCCGCGACCGCGGGCGTGACCTGCGCCCAGCCCAACGGCTGCCCTGGCGCCGGCTCGCCGCTCGTCGTCCACGCGCAGCCCGGCTGCTCCGATCCCGAGTGCTGCGCGGCCGTCTGCTCGGTCGACCCGATCTGCTGCTCCTTCGGATGGAACGAGCGCTGCGTGACCCTCGCCAAGGGCGTCTGCTGGAGCTACGGCGATTGCCCGGGCTCGGAGCCCTGCAACAAGTCGCACCTCAGCCCCGGCTGCTCCGACGCGACGTGCTGCTCGGTGGTCTGCTCGGTCGATCCGCTCTGCTGCGACGTGCAGTGGAACACGACGTGCGTGAACCTCGCCAAGAACAACTGCGTGCCGCTCGCCTCGTGGGATTGCCCCTGCAGCGGAAGCTGCTTCGAGTCGCACGCCGAAACCGCGGGCTGCGACGATGAAGTCTGCTGCGCCGGCGTCTGCCACGTCGACCCGCTCTGCTGCACGCAGAGCTGGGATGCGGGCTGCGCGACCATCGCGCGCTTCACGTGCTGCGGCGTTCCCGGTTGCGGCGACAGCTGCGCGGGAAGCTGCCTCGTGCCGCACACCTCGCCGAGCTGCAACGATCCGGCGTGCTGCGAGGCGGTCTGCCGCTTCGAGCCGTTCTGCTGCGAAGTCCGCTGGGATTCGTCCTGCGTGCTCGCAGCGTCGGTCACCTGCGACGGCGGCTGCGGCCAGGTCGTGAGCGGCAACTGCTTTGCCGAGCACACGACCGCCGGCTGCGCCGACGGCAGCTGCTGCAAGATCGTCTGCGCGGATCCTGACTTCGAGTACTGCTGCTTCAACTCGTGGGACGCGGAGTGCGCTGCACACGCGCGCAAGGTCTGCGCCGCCGCGATGCCCGATTGCGGTGATGTCGGCCTCCCCGGCTGCAACATGCCGCACGACAAGCCTGCGTGCTCTGACCAGACGTGCTGCAACGCGATCTGCGTGCTCGACTCGTTCTGCTGCGACACCGCCTGGGACGCAGCGTGCGCCCAGCGCTCGTACACGACGGCAGGCTGCGCCGAGTACCAGTACGACTGCGGCGGCTCTTGCGCGGGTCCGTGCTGCGAGGCCCACCGCTCGCCGTGGTGCAACGACAAGACCTGCTGCAACGCGATCTGCCTGATCGACATCTTCTGCTGCGAGTCCGAGTGGGACGCGTTCTGCGCTGCGGCGGCGAACCTCAACCCCGCTTGCAACACGGCTTGCCCCGACCCGAAGTGCGGCACGCCCGAGGCGGGCAACTGCTGCTTCCCGCATAACAACGCCAACTGCAACGACCAGACCTGCTGCACCGACGTGTGCGCGATCGACCCGACCTGCTGCAACACGGTGTGGGATGCGGTCTGCGCCGGCATCGCCAACACCGAATGCAGCCTGTGCGGCGGCGGACTCGCATGCGGCGATCCCGACGCGGGCAGCTGCTGCAACGAGCATGCGACGCCGTTCTGCAACGACGTGGCGTGCTGCTCGACGGTGTGCTCATTCGACGACCTGTGCTGCACGACGGCATGGGACACGACGTGCGTGCAGCTGGCACAGGCGTTCTGCGGCTGCGGACCGTGACGTGATTTGAGTGGTCGCGGCAACCTTTCATCCCAGATGACCGTGCATCCCCTATGACCGTGAATGCCCGCAGGCGGAAGCC
>Ga0114981_10003393_pt1 | contig 10115 bp, 19 predicted proteins | sample S_140806_MF_Meta_FD_87028 | JGI IMG/M metagenome (GOLD analysis project Ga0114981, IMG submission 87028) | Freshwater microbial communities from Lake Simoncouche, Canada to study carbon cycling - S_140806_MF_MetaG | ecosystem: Environmental > Aquatic > Freshwater > Lake | place: Lake...
CATAATCAATTGAACCATCTTCTTTAAGATAAACAATCTGTTGTTCTTCATTTGCTTTAAGTAATACTCTTTCTGCACCTTCTTTCAAACTTCTATTAAGACATTCAACTTCCTGTTCAAAACCCATATAGAGTTTGCTTCTAGGCGTAGCGTTACCGTACCTATCTTTTACTACCTCACTAGGGATTGATTGATAGTAACTAGAAGCAGACCCATCATCATTGAGAAATGATGGTGCTGGTCTGTAAGAATAAGACTTGATTAGACCATCAGTCTCAGTTCTTTCCCGATAACACTCCTCACAAAAAGGCTCATCATCTATTTCTTGTATATCACCGCTAAACAACCCACAATCACATGCTGCACAATAGCAATCATAATCTGGTAAGTCATCATCATATTCGTTAGGCATTTCTTTCCTCCTTGTTGATGTTTGTTGACGGATGAACCATTTTTGTTAATGAACGTCGTTGTTTCTTTAACCATCTTTTCTCTGCAGCAACATCTATATAACCAATTACTAAAACAAAAATAATTGTTCCAGCAAAAAGAGTTGCAACATATGTAATAATTAAACTTATTGCAGACATTAAAACTGTTCTCCTTCTCCAGTACGAATAATTCCTGCTTGCTCTCTTGTTTTAATTAAAAGATTTTCTAAATACTCAACTTGATTTTGCAATTCATTACCAAGATTTATAGCCATGTTGTATGACTCAATTAAATCCCAAGCAAAATCAAGTAACTCATCTTTTTTCATTGAATGCAACGCACTTTTACCAGTGTTATTAGGATTAATAATAAAACCTTTTTCTGTTAACCATTTCATTTATGCTCCTTCAACTGCAATAATGTAATCATCGTTTATTGTTTTAATTGAATGATTTTTCCAAACAGCCCTACAAATGAAATCAAATACCAACTTTGCATCATCTTCTGACTCAGCCGGAATAGCAACCCGAATTGGGTCCCAATCATCAGTCCATTTTGTATGTACAAGAATTTCTACATTTGGACTAGTAACACCATCATTTTTATTAAAAACAATTTCAGCAATATTAGATTTCATTACGCCTCCCATTCAGGAAAAAAATCGTTATCCGAATTTTGAAAATACCAATCATTCAACTCATTACGCCAACGCAAAGGATGACGCAATTTAATACGCACAAAATTTAAACCATTAGGTTGTTGAATCATCCATTGATAAGCATCAGAATCAGAATCAAACGGACCATAAAACTGTTCAGGTGCCAAAGGTGCTGTTTGTAATTTTAAAATAATTTTTTCTGTATTTGTTTTCATAAACCCATCCGAAATCTTTTTACCCCGCCAGAAATAGCAAAAGGGGGCCCGGCTCAGACTGAGCCAGACCCCCAAATGTGTTTTGTTATGCGCTTAGAACCGTAAGCGACTTGATTGACTCAACCTCAGGTTCACGAACATCCAAACTGCCACCAATACGAACACGCTGAGTCGGACGCTTCTTCTCAACCATGTCACCCTCTGAGTTCTCCCAGTGAGTTTCAGGCTGACCAATCTGCTGCACCTGCTCAACCAACAATGTCATACCAGCACGAAGATTAACTTGGTCAACAACACTATTCGGAACCCAAATATGTGCAACATGACCCTTCTTGATGGTCACAGACCCATACTTCGTATCCATTTCATCATTAGGAAGAATAGTGACATTGGTGTTATTCGCACCCCTACCAGTAATACCTTGAACAATCATTTCAATCATTTTAATTACCTTTCATTAGTAGTTGATAACTTACATTTTTTCTTAATCTCATCTTGACCCGCAAACCTGCCGGGGCAAGTGAGATGATTATTCGTTTCTTTTATTAGGCACAAAAGCAAAAGACCAACGAGCATCACCATCAGACCACTCAGGGTCATACGCCCGTTTCAAGTCGTGAGACAAATCATCATCATGAACAAAATCATGAAAAAACTGATTGTCTTCATACCTGTCAGAATCCTCAGCCTTACGCCTAACACCAGACTCATACTCTCTACAAGCCAACTCAACCTCAAACAAACTCATACCATCAGAAGACAATCCCTGTTCAGAGAAAGCCTTGTGGTAGTAGCGAGCCGTAGCAGGAAAAAGTTCTTCGTCCACAACAGGACGCTGTGAATTACCATAAACTCTCTTACCATAAGAAATCTTGGGTAGTTGAATCATTGTCTTAATGACCTTTCTGTTAGAGAGACTAGAACGGGGTGACAAACCTGCTCACCCCGTTCGGGTCTTGTATTTGTACTTAAAACAAATTAGTATCAGCAGGCGTAATACCAGCATTAGCGTACAAAAGACGCACAATTTGTTCTTTCATATTCTCAACCAAATACTGGTAATCCAATATCGTCAAGTTCAACCTAGAAATTTCTAACTCAAGTTGTTCAACCAACTTATACTGTTCATAAGTTTCCATATCTTTACTTTCCTTCCCGACCCTGCGCATGAGCCAGAATCGCAACGATTGTGTGTGAAATAAACAGCATCGTAAAGACACCAAAATAATTTGTAACCATCATAAAAACCTCCAATAGATAAGAGGCTCAATGTTTAACCTGCCAGAGCAATCGCAGGGTTCATGTAATTTAAAGTCCACCAATGGACTCACCTGTCAAAACAGGATAGAAGTTGGGTCCAAAACGAACTCAACAGCCTTAACCATGTCATCCCCGAACGACTCAAGGAAGCCAAAGCCAAACTTATTAACTATGTACTCAGCAGAAACACCAAACATCTCCTCAACCTGCTCATACAAACGGTCATCAACAGGCGACCAATCAATATCAACAACCTCAGAATTAGGAAACGCCTTAAGAATTGCATCAATATCCACACTCATAATTCCTCCAGATAGTTAGTAGTCAATGAAAGAAAAAGAGCAAATAGGTTCTAGCCCCTTTTCGCAATTAAAAAGGGGTGACGAACCGTCAAAACCACTACATCTCGCATAGGCGACACACAGTTCAGTAGTTAGCACACAGCAATCAGGACGCACCTGTTATTAGTACGTAGAGTGTTGCGGTTATTGTGGGGCACGGGTGTTTAGAAGCGAATGTGACTGGTATTTGTGTGATTGGACGCAGCACGAGCGAGCGTAGCGAGCGAGCATGGGGGGATGGGTGGGGGTGGGGGTTACTAGAAGTAAGTACTGGTACAGCGTGTAGCCGTAGCGGTTAGTTCCAGATAGGGGGTGGGGGTTTTTTTTAAGTACCGGCACCTATTTTTGACGTGCTATTTTTCCAGCCCTTTTTGCTGCTGCTGTGTTGGCTACAAATTGTTTGCCTTGTTTTGAGGCTGTGATTTTCTTTTTGTTTGTTGCCGTTTTTTGACTTGGCGATAGGTCTTTCCAAGCCTTTTCTGGTAGATATCGTGTCGTACCAGACTTTCTAATAGCAGGTTTTCCATCTGATGTTTTCCATTTTTCGTTAGTCCATTTGGACAGGTTTGATTGGGTTTTGGTTTTGGCTCCAGAATAGCCTCCGCCAGCCTTCTCATATTTTTGGGCTACAAGTTGGGCTTTACGGGCAGACCATTGTCCAGGTTTTCCCCCTTGAGTTCCTGCCATAACTTGGTTTTTAATTTTGTTCCTAAGTGTTGGCTTTGTGTAGCCCATTACGAACCTTTAACCCATTTCTGATTTTTTGGTTGGGCTGTTTTTGATGGAGACCATTTTACTTTGTTTGCCCAGTAGGCGGCGCTCATTGGTCCTTTGGAAATGTTTTTGGCGTGGCGGGATTTGAAGGCTTCTCGTTGTCCTGCGGTTTGGTTGGTTTTGACACCTTGTTGACCAAAACGAATAGTTTTTATTTGACCAGCAGATTTAGCCACAACAATGTGGGATTTGGTTGGGTGTCCTGGAGTTGCTTTGGGTTTGTTGAAACCGGCTACTCCTGCCCGTGTGATTCGTGAGTCTTTTTTGCTTGTTGCCATTGCTTTCCTTTCTCGACCTGTGGAGGTAGCACACTCGCTGCCGCTTGGGGCGGCTGCTTCGGTGCATAGGTTTTCCTTCCCCCCCTATAGTCCCCCCCTTCCGTTACATAGTGTTCTGCCCCCACAGTTATGTAACAGTTCGTCCTTTTGGTAATGAAACAAAATGAGGAACTTACGCTTACTGCTCAACAGCAGGAGTATTTGAATTGGTTGTGTCTTGCTCCGCAGGAGCGTGTGCCTAATTCTAAGAAGGCTTTTGCTGAGCAGATTGGTGTGGACATTACGACTCTTCGTAGGTGGCAGAAGAAAGATGTTTTTGTTGCACAGTGGAAGACTGCGGTTGATGATATTCAGGGTTCTCCTGAGCGTACTCAACGTCTTTTGGACACGCTTTATAGTAAGGCTTTGGAGGGTGATACGAAGTCTGCGCAGTTGTATTTGCAGGCTACAAACCGTATGGCTCCGCCATCGGTAACGATTAGTTCTAATAAGAAGACGGTGGACTTAACGGATGCTGAGTTGGATTCGTTGATTGCCACTATTGCAGAGCGTGAGAAGGCTAATCGTAATCATTTGAAGGCTGTCGTTTGATTTTGTTGACATGTCCTGATTGTGGTGAACAGTATCCTCCTCAGGTAACTAATTGGGTTTGTCCAATTTGTGGCGTAGATGATTACGAGAAGAAGATGGTTACGTTTGAATTGAGGGATTATGAAGACAACTAATGATGCAATGTTTGAAGAGTTAGTTGTTTTGTATCCTGATGCTGGAAAAACTTTAGGTGATTTGTTATATACACATTGGGCTATAACTGGTTTGGCTTATCGTGGTACTGCTGAGCGTGATTATTATGTAGCGCAGGGTGCTACTAGTTTTACTCTTGGTGATTTGGCTAATGAATTTTGGTCTGATGCAGATTTTGTTGTTTCTAACTTAGAGTTGGAAGATGGTAACGATTTGCTCTTAGAAGATGGAACCTCGTTTGCGTTAATGGAGATTGGTAATGGCTGATAAGAAAGTTACTGCACTTGATGCTTTGGCATCAGTTTCCGCAGATGATGTATTTTTGGTTGTTGACGACCCTGGTGGTACTCCAACTTCAAAGAAGGTAACTGCAGCCAATCTTGCTACGTACACAAGTACCGGTTTGGCTACCTCTGCAGCACCAACACTTTCTGGTGTTGTTACGCTTGCTGTTGGTGCAAGTCTTCAGGGTGCTAGTTCTACCCGTGTTGAGGTTCATGGTTTGCGTCTTCCGGCAACTCATACAATTGAGTTTGAGGGTGCCACAGATGATGCGTTTGAAACTGTGCTTACGGTTGTTGACCCTACTGCTGACCGTACTATCACACTTCCAAATGCAACAGGAACTGTTGCTTTAACTAGTGATTTAAGTTCTTATGCAACCTTGGCTAGTCCAACATTGACAGGAACTCCAGTAGCCCCAACTGCTACTGCAGGTACAAGCACAACACAGATTGCTACAACAGCGTTTGCTGACCCACAGGGTGACCAGTTTGTGTTGTCGGCAGCAATTTTCACCAGTTAGGTAACGATTCAGGAGAACATATATGGCAACTTTTAGCAAAACAATTCTTAGCGGTTCAACCGATGGCAAAGCCATCAAGGTAACTGGAACATCGACAGCGGCACCAGTTACTGTTCATACAGCCTCTACAATCGTGGCGACACTACACGAAATTTGGATTTACGCAAACAACACATCTGGTACTGATGTTAAGTTAACTCTTGAATGGGGTACGGCTACTGCTGCTGATGGCAACATTGAATATACAGTTAAAGCCGAAAATGGTTTGTATCTCATCATTCCAGGTCTTTTGTTAAAGGGCAATGCTACGGCGTTGACGGTAAAGGCTTTTGCTGGAACTGCTGATGTTATTCTTTTGACTGGCTACGTTAACGTAATTGCCTAAGGGGTACTGAGTGCCTTCGTTTTTAACTAACACTTCTGGTGGCAAATCTGTTGCCACTATGAAAGCACCACGCTCACGGCGTGGCGATACTAATCAGGTTGCTTCTTATTGGGCTGGTGGAGTAAGTTCTACTCCAACAGTTGAATATCTTGTTCTTGCCGGTGGAGGTGGAGGACCTGGTTCTGAATCAGGTTTAAGTCGTGGTTCAGGTTCTGGTGGTGCTGGAGGTTATCGTACTTCAAATTCTTTTGCTGTAACTGCTGGTGTTGCTATGACTGTCACTGTTGGTGGCGGCGGTAGCGGTGGTTATATGGCTAATGGTTCCAAAGGTGCCAATAGTGTTTTTTCAACTATTACTTCTACTGGTGGCGGTTATGGTGAACGAGGTGGTGGGGCAAGTGCTGGTAATGGTGGTTCTGGTGGAGGAAGCGGCGGAAATACTGGTAGCGGTGGTCCAGGAAACGAAGGCGGATATTCACCCGTAGAAGGTTACGCAGGTTCGGCAGGGTACAACGCTAATCCATATTATGGTGGTGGCGGTGGAGGTGCTGGAGGTGCTGGTGGCGCATCTTTTGTTCATGGCGGAAATGGTGCTGCAAGTTCAATAACTGGTTCTTCTGTTACTCGTGGTGGCGGTGGTGGAGCAGGTTCTAGTGCCGCTGGAGCACCTGCTGGCACAGGTGGAACTGGTGGCGGGGGCAATGGTTCTTCTGCTGGTGGCGGTGCTAATGGCGGTACAAATCTTGGTGGCGGCGGTGGCGGTGGTCAAGGAGATAACAACAACTTTGGCGGTAATGGCGGAAGCGGTACAGTAATTATTGCGTACCCTGATTCATTTCCTGCTTTGTCATCTATTAGTGGTGGGTTGACGTATTCGCAGCCGACTAGTCGTGCTGGCTATCGTGTTTATGTTTTTACTGCTGGAACTGGAACGGTGACGGTGTAACTATGGCTCATTATGCATTTCTTGATGAGAACAATGTCGTGACAGAAGTCATCGTCGGCAAAGACGAGACAGAACTGATTGATGGTCTGACACCTGAACAATGGTATGGAAACTTCCGTAAACAAGTTTGTGTTCGCACTAGTTACAACAATAATATTCGCAAACAATACGCAGGTATCGGTTTCACTTATGATGCTGACGCAGACCAGTTTGTTGCACCACAACCGTTTGCTTCATGGTCGTTGGATGCCAATAATGATTGGCAAGCCCCAACTCCTAAGCCCGAAGGTGCTTACTCGTGGAATGAGGAGTCGTTGTCGTGGCTCGCTATTCCCGTTGGCTAATATTTGCGCCAGTAGCAATCTTGGCGTTGTTTGTTCCATCTGCCAAAGCAGATGTATTGGGAGACTGGACTTATAGTCAATCACGTGATTGTGGTGGTTCAGTTGAAGTTGTAGATAACACTATTATTTTGCATGGTCCCGACAACGGAACACAGCAGTTTGGTTTGTGTGGCGGTCAAGCCAACTGGGTGAAAATCGAGACAAGTATTCCTGCTGGTGTAGATACAGTGGACTTCACTTGGGCATATCAAACAAATGATGGTTGGGTCTATGACCCACCACAGTATGGAATTAATGGCGTGTATACGTTGATTACGCAACAGAACAATGTGTCAGGAACTAAATCTGTTCCTGTTGTTGAAGGTGACATTTTTACATTCCGTCAATACTCTATAGATACTTGTTGCCAGCCAGGAAATCTAACCATTAGCAACTTGTCGTTGTGGCAGTTCACTGCAACAACATCTACCACAGTTTCAGACACAAGTATCCCATCGGATACGACCATACCTACGGAGACAACATGGGAATCTACAACAACATTCACGACGTCAACGACGACCACTTTTACTATTGCACCATCTACGACTGTGCCTGCAACGACCGTACCGATTACTACGATACCTCAAACAACTTACACAATCCCACCAGAACCAACAATGCCAGACCCGCCAGCAACGGTTCCGCTACCACAAATATTTGAACCAGCCACATTAGAGACCATGCCTCTGCCACCAGAGATTGAAACATTTCCACCAGAAACATTAGAACTCCCTCCCTACATTGTGGACACAATGCCATTTCCTGTGGACACATACCCTACTGTTGAGCCACCGGATACGCTACCGTTTGTCGGTGAACTGCCAGACCCACCTGACACAATTGAATTGCCACCAGACACAATGCCCGAGCCACCTGCAACCCTGCCAATTGAGTTGATTGCAGAACTGCCACCTGAACTTGTTCAAGCCTTGGAAAATGCCAGTGAAGATATTCCCCTAACTGAAGAACAGTTTGCTACAGCAGTAGAAGCCATTGCAGACCTAGCCCCTGAAGAAGCGGTAGCACTGATTGAGCAAATCCTTGCTACCGCAGTAACACCAGAGCAGGCAACAGAACTGGCATCCAACTCAGATGTGCTTGCCGTTGTGACCTCGGAACAGGCAGAAAAAATCTTTGCCACTATTGATGTAACCGAATTAGATAACACCCAACTAGATGCCTTAGTTGAAGCGGTTCAATCCGCACCCACCAAAGTGCGTAAAGCGTTTGAAAAGACCATAAACGTCTTTGGTGACGGTTTGGGAGATTATGTCCCAATCGGCTCTAATGTTCCCGTAAATACCCGCAGAACCCTCATTGCTGTGGCGGCAGGGGCTGCAACAGTAGCAGCAGGTAATCGTAGACAGAAGTAACACCCAGCACTATAGGTGTGAAGAAAATACTCTCCGAAATCCACGGTTTGACCTGGACTCTAGCCGGCACTGGAATGGTGCTGATTACGTTGTCAGGTTCAACAAGGATATTTGGGATACAAATCACGTTGGTCGCAATAGCGATTCATCTACTAGGCGCACTATTAGGAGAAAAGAATGAATAAGGCAAAAGACATTGCAGGACGAATCGTAGCATTGTTCCTCACCAACGCCCTTGGCGTTGTGACTGGTGCTGCAGTAATTGCCCCAGATTTGGAAGTATGGAAGTCAGCATTGATTGCTGGTGCAGTGTCAATCTTCAAAGTTGTTGAAGGTCTAGCCAAAGCAAGCATTGATGGTGTTCTTACCAAAGATGAAATTGATTCAGCATTTGGTGCAACTCCTAAGAAGATTGCAGCAAAGAAAGCAGCCGCTAAGAAGGCATAATGGAATTAACCGACCTTCTCAACGAGAAGGAGTGGCGCAAGTGTAAAGGTCCAGAGAATGCCTCCACAGAAGAGATGGTGGCTGCGTTCTCGCATTTCTGCTCAACCTATTGGACTATTAGACATCCTGAGCGTGGTCGTATCAAGTTTGCCTTGCGTGAAGCGCAAGAGGAAACTGTAAAAATTTGGATTGACTCTCGATACAGCATTGTGCTTAAAGCACGTCAAATTGGTTTTTCTACTTTGGCTTCTGCTTTTACATTTTGGGAAACATATTTTTGGGGAGACCGTTTTACGGTAATGCTTTCACGCACAGAACGTGAAGCATCCAAGTTGCTGCAGAAAACAAAATATGGTTACAAAATGATGCCACCTTGGATGAGGTTGCGTGGACCAGACTTACTTTCTGATAACCAACTCAAAATGGTTTTTGCCAATGATTCATCAATTGAGTCTTTACCATCAGGCAATGACCCTGCTCGTGGTGAATCTGTTTACCGTGTAGTTATTGACGAAATGGCGTTCTTGCCAAACCCTGAAGAAGCATGGGCATCCATTGAGCCAATTGCTGACGTAGGTGGACGAGTTATTTGTCTAAGTACAGCCAACGGAGAAGGCAATATATTCCACACATTGTGGGCTGGTTCACAAACAGGAACAAACCGATTTACTGGAATTTTCTTTCCTTGGTCTGCTGGAGACCGTGACGAAGCATGGTATGAAGCAAAGAAACGTGACCTACCTGACTGGCAGTTAGCACAAGAATATCCTTCAGACCCCGAAGAAGCATTTATTCGTTCTGGTCGTCCAGTCTTTGACTTGGACGCCTTACGTGAAATTGAACCAATTGAACCAGACCGAGGATACCTCAAACCCGGTCAAGGCAAAAATGTTTACACATTTCTCAATGACGGTGGAGAGTTTTCAATTTGGGACTTCCCAACATTAAACGAAGTTTACGTTGTAGGAGCCGACGTTGCCGAAGGACTGGGACACGGAGACTATTCGGCGGCACATGTTATTTCAGCAAACACAGGTCTAGTTGTTGCCCACTGGCACGGACATGTGGACG
>Ga0114981_10003396_pt1 | contig 10109 bp, 8 predicted proteins | sample S_140806_MF_Meta_FD_87028 | JGI IMG/M metagenome (GOLD analysis project Ga0114981, IMG submission 87028) | Freshwater microbial communities from Lake Simoncouche, Canada to study carbon cycling - S_140806_MF_MetaG | ecosystem: Environmental > Aquatic > Freshwater > Lake | place: Lake...
AAGCCTTTCTTTGGGCTGTTTTAATAATTTCTATAATCGTTTGTTTGAAGCTATCAAAATTTCTAAATCTAGAATCAAATAATACAGTTTCTGATTTATATTTCGGCTTTGAGTCAACTAATTGTTTTAGTTCTGGCAGAGAGTTAACTATATATAAATTTGGTATATTTTTATAATCTAGCAAGAAATTATTTGGATCTAATATTATACCAACACATCCACAAGCAATAGCGGCTAAAACATTTATTATGGACGCTGGATCTAGCTCTACAAACCTTTCATATCTATTTAGAATATTATTTATTTCTTCTGTAGAATTTGGCAATGATGTTAGTAAGGTTGCGGTAGGATCAATAGTATTTATCAAATCCGAACCCACATTTTTGTTATAGCAGAATACTCCCAGTCCATCTTTGGTCGTCGTATTCAAATTGTTTAAAGAGTCTGGTATTGAATAGTCCAATTTAGTGCTGGTAATTTTAGGACAATTATAATTAGATAAGATAGAACTGAAATATACCATCGTGTCATTTTGTTTAAATCCATTAGCACATAGCAAGAACGCATCTTCTTTTTTAAGTGTTAATAGGTTAGTGTCATGTGCAAAAATAATTGAGTTTAAATGAAAATGTATACTGTTATTATTCTTGAGATATGTTAAAGGATTATTAACGATATGAACAGGATACGACTTAATTAAATCATTTGTTGACCATGTAGAAATCAAATTATGATTCTCTAAAAATTTCTTATTATTTGGATCATAATTATTTAGATCTATATTGCATGATGCTAGGAATAAGTCAAATAAACTATTATGACATAAGTATAGAGCATCGCTAGATTCGTTTTTGTGAGTAGCAACACTCTCTAAAATATTACTAAGCTGATATCCTATATGCATAGTTTCTTTCCTATATTTTCATAGCTAAATAAATCAATCTGGGATTTGCCGAGTTCAGATTTCTTAATCCATTCTTTATTATCTTTTTTATAGGTATGATAAGCCTTCTGCATTTTATCAATTAGGTCATAAATATCAGTCTTATACCAATATTGCTGGGCATTATAGTAGTCTGTATTATTTGCTATGGGATTATTTTCTAGTATTACTGGTGTTTTGTAACTCTTAATCAGATAGCCGTTTGTGTCATTAATAAAGTCTTTCATTCCGGTATTTTTGTTTACGATTGGCACCTTTCCTCTGCATAGAGCTTCTGCTGCTGGTCTACAAAATGCTTCGCCGTATGAGCAACTTACAAAACAGTCGCAAGAATTATGAAATTTCACCATATCCTCGGATGAGAATTGGTTAGGAATAAATATTTCATTACGATATCTTTTGTGTATATTTAACTTTTTCTTTATTTCTGTTGCCCATGCTGTTAGTTGTGTTGGAACACCATTTGTTTTTATTACAAGACTAACCTTATCATAATGATTAAATGCTAAATTAAATGCAATAATTAGATCTTCTAGATTCTTTCTGAAATTATTTTCACATACAGTATAGAACTTAAAAGTTTCATCTATTACTGGACCATAATAGAGTTTGTCTTCAATAGAAAGATATTTTGTTTCTATCGGTTCACTAATTACTTTAATAGGTTTTGAAAGTCCACTCTTAAGTAAGCTTTGCTTTTCTATTTCACTTGGTACCCAAATTTCATCCATTCTATTCATATTTCTAATAGCTTTAGTATTAGAAAAGTCACAAATTTCTAAAGTAAATAATCCAATATTTTTACCAAATCTTGAATCATAGAATAAATATTCTGGTAATACTTTTTGTATCACCGCATCATACTTATCGAGAATATTATTTTCATACGCTAGTATCTCTATATCATTGAAGTCTTGTTGCGTATTTCCGGGCGCAAGATAAATGGGTCTTGTTGTTAAAGTAATGTCAGATCTTGTGGCTAATGATCTGATATAATCTCTAGCTGCTAATCCCCATCCATCATGTTGTCTATATGGCCCAATAAATAATACGTTCATCAATTAGCTCCTAGACGCTTCTTTAGGTGTGCATACTTAATAAAGTCCTCGCTTGGTAGTTTGTCCATATTAGATATGGCATCTTGAACAGCATTATGATTGGATATAATAGTATTTATAACATCAACTACATTTTTCCTAGTATATGGATTAATACTCATACCGTTTTGAGTATAACTATAGTCAAGATCTCTGATCATATTTAATGGTGTTATAGAGTTGAGTATGGGATGGCCGGGAACTGTTTTTCTTAGTAGATTATATACAAAATCATAGTTTGTGCCATCCTCAGACTGTGCTGCTGTTTGTGGAATTGGATCTAGCTTTGGAAGCTTAATATCCCATTTACCTTGTTGATTTGTTAATACTGCGTTGTCAAAATAATTTTCCCACTTTTTAGCGATATGGTCCCAATTATAATGTAACTCTGTCAATTTCCTAGTTTCTAGTCTTTTTTGTTCTTGTAGAATACTAGGTAATTTATTATGCTTGTCTAAAATTTCAAGTAAATGATTATTGTCTGGAAAAACTCTAATAGCTCTAGTTTCTAATTCTTTAAAATATTTAGCAACATTTATACTATATCCATTTAACTTTCTAATAATATCTTCCATAGCGCTATAATTAACAGAAGCTACTGGAATTCCACAAGATGCCGCTTCTACTTGAGGCATTCCAAAGCCTTCGCATATAGCGTATTGTACGTAGATATCAAAGGTATTAATAATGTGTGTCAGCTGTTCTGAAGTAACGCCATTATTCACATTTGGCATTTGTAGAGCCTTTTGTCCACATCTACCACAAGTTGCTCTTACATGATTAAATAATATACTACTTACATTTTTACAGTTATGGCATATATATGTAAATAATACCTTATTAGCAATATTATATTCTTTTAATAGCTGTGGAATATCCCATCCGGCATCAGGAAAGCTTGTATGCAGATATAAAAAGGACTTGTTATACAGCTCGGGGTTTTGTGTTTTCATTATCCGTAGAGTATCAAACAGATCCGGGATTAGTTTGCGTTTTTGGTTCCTCATTATAGAGCCGAAAATATAAGCGTCTTGAGGAATACCAAAAGCTTGTCGTATAGCTTTCTTTTCGCCAATATATGGTCTGAAAACATTAAGATCAACACCGGGAGATGTTGTGTCTATATAATTGATTTTATTGTTGCTTTGTTTTTTTAGAACATCTCTACCAAAATCTGAATATGTAAAAATAGCATCTGCAGACAAGTATGTATCGACCCATTCTTCTTGTTGTGGCTCTGAGTCAATAGTTGGCATCACAACCCAATGATAATAGGGTCTTAGTGGAGAATTTTGCTGATAAGCATTCATCCAATAGTCTCTAACATCAAATACAATATCTGGCTGGAAATCTAATAGAACTCTTTCAAAGCGCCATCTACCGAATTGATTTTCTGGATTCTGGTGATATTCTGATGCTCTAGGATCATTATCAGAAGGCATATTGGCATAGAATGTCCAAGGTATATCGCTATCCCTTGGGTCGTTTATTTTTGCATAAGATGCAAACTCGGCTATTTCATATTTGCCTGTTGCATGTAGTCTTTTTAAAATTTCTTTGGCGTATGTAGAGAAGCCAGAGCTTAGATAGCTAGCTTCTGAGCACATTAATATTTTCTTTTTGTAATTTTGCATCAGAGTGTTTCATAGATAACTGAACCACCGGGATTTTACTCCCGGTGGAACAGCATCTATTGATAATAATTCCTTAAAAAGCAACAGATTCTTCTTCAGCGTTAGTAGCAACCTTATCCTTAGCCTTAGATAGCTTTGTAATCTTAGAGAAATTATTTACTCTAACCTTCAAGCTATTATGCTTAACCCCATCCTTTTCCCAGCTATCATTTCTCAGAGAACCCTCAATCATTACAGGGTCGCCCTTCTTGAAAGATTCGCCGATAATTTCAGCACCACTGTCCCAAGCTTCACATGGAACGAATGTAGTAATCTTATCCTTTTCGCCATTTGACTTTACATACTCTCTTGAAACAGCTACTGTAAAGTTAACAACAAAAGTTTGCTTACCACCTGTCGAAATCGATCTTAGTTCTGGATCACGAGCCAAATTACCCTTCAAAATAATAATATTCATAAAAACTCCTAAAAGTAAAGAAAGAACTTACAACTATCATACCGAAACGCCACGATTTGTCAAGCTGATGGCAGAAATATTTTTTCTACTATCAGACCATCTCTGGTTTTAGATTTTTTGCCTTTAACAATAATAATATTGCCATTAAATAGGACATTTTTAAATTGTTTGTATTGCTCTGCAAAACATATTACAGAATCGAGATTGCCTGTGCTATCACTAAGAGAAACGAAAGCCATATCCATTCCTTTTGAATTACCGGTTTTGGTTTTGACAATATTGATATTATCTATTTCACCGGCCAGTAAAACATTTTCGCCAATATGATTATTTTTAACATCCCTACAGGTTGCATTAGTCATACTAATATCATACATATCAATCTTAGAACATGTGATACTGTATCCCAATAACGCATCTTCATTATCTGATATCCATTCCGCAGTATCTGTTAAGCTAAACGGTGGATGTACTAAAGAGTATAATAATTCATTTATGGCTTCTTGTCGCTTCTTGGTGATTTTATTTGACAATAATATTTCCAGGAATTGTTTTAAATTCATATTTGGCTCAGACTTGAGATAAGGCCGTACCAATAAAATTTCTCTATCAGTGAGTTTTTCCATAATAGATAATTCATAAAGCATCGAGTTTCTGCTTTTATCTATAAAGCCGATAGTCCCACTAGATATTAGTGCTTTAGCAGCTGTGCTGTTAATATTAAGCAGTACATTAATTAGTAAATCGATCCATTTTATTTTATTTAGGTCTATATCTTTTGTTACTTCTTTAAGCTTTACAAATACAGACTTACCAACCCCTTTAATATCTGTTAAACCAAAATAAATAGAATCATTATGCATACAAAAAAATTCATTCATTAGTCTAATATCTGGTGGTTTTACAGGAACCTCCATCTCGTTAGCATTTTGAATTAATTCTTTGATTTCCTGCTGAGGATCTATCTTGTCTTTTGCAAATCTTAAATAAGAGGCAAAAAATATCTTTGGAAAATGAGCTTTTGCGTATGCTGAAAGATATGCATTGATAGCATACGACACACTATGACTTTTGTTAAAACTATATCTCTGAGATTTTTCAATCCAGCCGAATATTTCTTCTGCTTGACTTTCATTAACAATTTTATTAGTTCTAGCCCCATCGAGAAATTTTTGTTTTACCTTAGCCATTTCCTCTGGTTTTTTCTTACCAATTGCTTTTCTTAACATATCTGCTTCTTGCAGATTAAATCCGGCAATAACTCTGGTAATATCCATAGCCTGTTCTTGATAAACCATTTCGCCATATGTGGGCTTAAGAATCGGCTCAAGAGCTTCGTGAAAATAATCTACTGATTCGTTACCATTCTTTTTATCAATATAATGATTACTAACGCTTTTACCATCTCTAATAGCTTCTAGACATCCTGGTCGCACAATACTAATTAGAGCCGATAATTGTTCTATATTTTCTGGCTTTAATTTTTTAGCCATAGTTCTTCCAAGTCTAGACTCCAATTGGAAACAACCTTTTGTATTTCCGGACGCTATTAGATCCCAGGTTCTAGAACACTCTAAATCAATATTCTCGATAGTAGGATCAAAACTGATAGCATTATCAGAATCTTTTGCCAAAGGAAATTTACAGCCACAACTATATGTAAAATATTTCATACTGAATTACTAGTAAAAGAATTCTTGAATAGGATTTTTTGACCCAACTTACGATGTAATTTCATAAATCTGATTAATATTTCGGCACTATCTTTAACGTCTTTTAAAGCATCGTGCGCCCCATCTTTGGAGATTCCAAAATATTCTCTGAGACTATCTAAAGAATAACTCTTAAGATCTCCATTATTTTCAAACCACAAAAATACCCAATTCATAATATCTATAACGTCTCTAGTATAAAAGAGATTACTTCGTTTTTCTTTATTAAGATTGTTATATTTAGTGCTTAGTCTATCAACTATAACAAGATCAAATCTATGAATATTATAACCAGCAGCTATGGGCGCAGAAAACTGGCTTTTCTTTGAGCCTCTACTATGATATTTATCTAAATAATCGGTAAATAAAGACCATGAACTTTTCTGAGATGGATATTTTTTCCACTCATTAAGAACAGACTCCTTATCTGTACCCTTAACCTTGGCGTGAAAATCTAGAATATCACCCTCATAAATATGATCAGGGTTAGCCTCTAGTGGTTCTGGCTTAAAGTTAATATTGAATTCAGAATCTGGAATTATGGATAGCTGTATAGGGTCTATCATAACAGCAGCTATTTGTACTGGACTACATAATCTCGGATCTGAACCATCGGTCTCAAAATCAAAAACGCAAATTTTGTTATAGTTAATCATTTATTTCCACTTGTGTTACAGGAACAACTTGGATCTTAACAGACCTATTATCAGCTTCTGCCGCGTTCATAACTTGACAGCAACTAATTCTCTCATCTGGAATTCTTACATACTTTTTGCCGTTGAGTACAAACTCGCTACCTACAGCAACTTCATGAAAATTTGTAACCTTAGCCATTATTACCTCCGTTGAATAATAAATCTTGTATTGTCATAATCTTGTCTAACATAGCGATACCAAGGATATCGAATTTAATTATACCGATACTTTCCAAATCCTGCATCTCCATCCCTGCAATAAGTTGATCATTTCTAGAGTCATAAACCATAGGACATATTTCGCTCAATGGTTGTTGACTAATAACTACTCCTGCCGCGTGTTTTGATTGATTTGACTTCGTACCCTCTAATCTAATAGCCTGTTCAAACCTTTTGGCAAGTGGACCCTGCAATTCTTCGTTTTCTCCGTCTATATAGCACCACTCTCTTAGATCATCTGCATTATTTTCTAAAGCCCATCTTATAATAGAAGCTTCTCCGTATTCTTCTTTCATTTCTTGTAGTTCGTCGGCTATTTTTGCTTCGTCTGGAATACTTTTGGTAATTTTATTCATCTCTTCAAAAGAGATATTGCCATACACTCTTAATACATCTTTTAAGGCTCCTCGGCCTTTCATAGTATTAAATGTAATCATTTGAGAAACTTTATCAGTCCCATATTTATTCTTGATATACTCAATAATGGTTTCTCGTTTATTAATAGGAACGTCAACGTCAATATCTGGCATTGATACTCTGTCCTGTGTATTACGTCCAGCATTATAAAATCTATCAAAAATCAAATTATATTTTATGGGATCAATACTAGTAATACCGATAAGATAAGACACTAGACAACCAGCAGCACTACCTCGTCCCGGTCCAGGCAACCAATTATTTGTTCTAACATAGTTCACAATATCCTGTACAATTAAAAAGTAGCTAGATAAATTAGCCCCTTGAAGAACATCTAATTCATATTTGATTCTATCCACATATTGAGCCTGATCTTCTTTTGGAATATGTCCTTCTATTTTTTTTCTCCAGCCATTTCTACACAATTGTCTTAAATATTCTGCAGGATCATTATTATCACATTTAAATGGTGGTAACATAGGCTTGTGTAATATATCGTATTCTTCACATAGGCTGTCTATGTACTGAGATGTTTCTATTTCCTCTTCAGTATGTAGCTCATTAATTTCTTCTTGTGATAAAATGTGAAAATTATCAGAATTGAAAAAGCACGACATTCCTATTTCTTGTCCAATGTTAGATTTTCTTTGTAGTTCGGGGAATGTGGTTTTTAAATTGTTGCACAAAAGGATTCTCTGATCAACAGCATCATCCTTGGTGCAATAATGGGCATCTGGGGTACAAACTACTTTGGTTTTTGATAACTTTCCCAGTTGGCGAATTTTTTCTGTTAGCTCAACTTGAATTGGAGTATTCTCTTTATCCATTAATTGAGATTCTAGGAATAAATTATTCCCGAATATATCTTTGAGTTGATCTATAGTATTGAGACCAATCTTTTGCCAATCATCTATTAATTGGTCGTTATTCATAATCTTATCCGCTATAACAGATCCAAGATGTCCGCAAATGCCGATCAGATCGTTACCAGCATAGGCTTTGAGGCGCTCCAGATCGAGCCTGGGCCGTCTATAAAACAAATCCGGGCGATTGGACTCAGAAACTAAACTGATGAGTTTTTTCCATCCTGAGAGGTTTTTGGCCAATACCAGCAAATGAGATAATTTGCCGTTTTCTTTAGCTTGTATTGAAGCATCTCCGTGACACACATATATTTCACATCCCAAAATAGGCTTAATATTTTTCTTCTTCATAGAACTATAAAACTGTACAGCACCAGCTATATTACCGTGATCAGTTAATGCGCAGGATTTTGCTCCGATATCGAAACATCGGTTTGCTATTTGATCAGTTTTGCTAAGTCCATCCAACAAAGAAAAATGACTGTGAACATGCAAGGGCGTATATAACTTCATTATCAAAAATTCCTTAATTTATTCAACACTTCCGGGAGGCTTATACTTACCAACACTATAACCTGGAACAGTGTATTCGTCAACTACTTCTTTCATGCCTTTGATATCAATATCGTGTTTAACCTGTTCACACTTGGTCATTATTTTATCTTTAGCTACTGTCTGACCATCTCTATATTCTGTAATAGGCTGAATATGAGTATTCTCAAACGTGCTTTTTCCATAGTGACACAGTTTGCTGCACATCCAACTCTTTTTAAGTCTGGGACTTTGTGTTTTCTTAATAATTTCAAATTTATCCTTTAACATTAATTCTGTTTCTGGAATATCTGATTTATCAAAACAAACAGAGAACGGACCGCCATCATTAATGAAATAAATAGTGACAATGATATTTTCTATATCTGGATATAGCTGTCTAATAGCATAGTGATAGATTCTTAACTGGGGATCTTTTTCTAATTTTTCTTGGGTTTTTTCTGTTCCGGTAGCCCAATCTAATCTTCTACCAGTTTTCCAGTCTAAAATTTCATATGTATTATCATCTATCTTTGTAATTAAGTCTATAGTTCCCTTAATAGCTAAATAACCATCCATCACGCTATTATCGCTTAGTACATATTTATACTTTGACCAAGGTTTTTTAATCTCAATATCAAACCTTTGTTCCGGACATACTATTGTTCTATTCCTTGGGTCAAAACCCCCGTTATGATATTGGATAGCCTTGTATACCCAGTTATAGCAATCTTTATAATCCTTGTCTTCCCACTTATGGTGTTTAAACTCTGTTGTATAATAGGCGTATACTTTTTCTATTATAGTGTCAAGATTATATTTAGACGTGTTAATATTGCCCAAAATATCATCTGTTACGGTCTTTTCACTATCTTGTAATCCCTTCTTGATTACTGCTAAAATTTCTAATACTTTATGTACAATAGTGCCTTTATCTGCTTTTTTATTAGAGGGACCTCTCCATCCTAATACATAATCAAAAAAATATTGTTGTTCGCACATATTGTGCGTATTATAACTAGAGGATCTGAAGTATGTGATTATAATGGTAGTATTCCTTTATTTTGTAGAAATTTTTCTAAATATTGGTTTTGTTCTACTATTGTCATATTCTGATTATAAATAACTAAATCGAATAAAGTCTGATCATATCGATCAGCATCAAGAGCTATCTCACTACTATGAGATGAGTTATATGGATTTCTGTTAAGCTTGATAACCATACCACCAGCATCTTTTACGGCTTCTACTTCATTAGGAAATCTACAATCCGCTATAATAGCAACACTGGGCTTTTCGTTATTAATTTTTCTAATTGTAGCAGCTGACCAAACATTTTTTTGCATGGCTCGGAACATATCAGTTCCAACCATCTGCATTACTTCTCTAGCTGTTAATTGTTTGTTATCCCAATAACAATCTACTAGCTCATTCTTTTGATCGTCTGTACCATAACACTGATCTGTTGTTAATCCTAGTATATTGATGCATATATCTAGTTTAAGAGGGTCTGCGAAATTGTATATCTTTACAGAGTTATA
>Ga0114981_10003398_pt1 | contig 10109 bp, 9 predicted proteins | sample S_140806_MF_Meta_FD_87028 | JGI IMG/M metagenome (GOLD analysis project Ga0114981, IMG submission 87028) | Freshwater microbial communities from Lake Simoncouche, Canada to study carbon cycling - S_140806_MF_MetaG | ecosystem: Environmental > Aquatic > Freshwater > Lake | place: Lake...
CCTAATACTTACGAGCATTTTCCTACCGGATGGGCGGCTGCATTTTCAACCCCCTTTAAAATGTTCAAGCGCTATAGTGAATATGCCGGAGGTACCTGCGATCCACTGGTAATCTCTTGGCCCAAAGGCATCAAAGCCCGTGGAGAAGTGCGTAATCAATACCACCACTCTACAGATATTGTACCCACCATTTTAGAAATGTGTGGTTTAGAAATGCCAAAAACATATAAAGGAGTTGGTCAATACCCGCTTTCTGGAGTTTCTATGAAATATTCTTTCGATGCCACTCCTGATGCCCCTACCCAAAAGAAGCGGCAATATTTTGCCATGCTTGGAACCCGCGCTATTTGGGAAGATGGCTGGAAAGCAGTAGCTGTGCACGTACCTATTACAGGTCAAGGAAGCTTTGAGAAAGATGAGTGGGAATTATATCATGTGGATGCAGACCGTTCTGAGTCTAAAAACCTGGCTAAAGAAAATCCAGAGCGTTTACAAAGAATGATCAAAGCCTGGTTTGAAGAGGCGGACAAAAACCTGGTATTGCCTCTGGATGATCGCACAGCTGTTGAACAACTGGGTATAGAACGTCCATCTGAAGAAGCCCCCAGAGAGCGTTATATCTATTATCCGCATACAGCGCCTGTTCCAGAGGGTGTGGCGGTTAATGTGAGAGGTCGTTCCTATAAAATTTTAGCAGATGTAGAAATCAAAGACATCAATGCATCCGGTGTGTTATTTGCACATGGCTCTAGATTTGGCGGACATACCCTGTTTGTTAAAAACAAGCGCCTGCATTATGTATATAATTTCCTAGGTATTAAACCCGAACAGCAATTTACTTCTTCAGTTGAATTGAAACCCGGCAAGCATACCTTAGGTTTTGAATTCATTCGTGAAAAAACCGGACCTAACGGCGAACAAATTGGAACCGGTAAGCTTTACATTAACGATAAGTTAGTTGCCTCCGGACCCATGAGAACCCAGCCCGGTAAATTTACCCTTTCCGGAGATGGACTATGTGTGGGATACGATAGTGGGGATGCAGTGAGCAGTCAATATAAATCTCCTGGAGACTTTAAAGGAGGAAGTATTTTGGGTGTTGGGGTAACCGTTGAAAAAACCCAATATCTCGATTTACAGAAAGAAGCGCGCAGTAGATTTAGAGATTAATTTTTTGAATGATATAATATTTGGACTGGCTCCCGTTTTAAGTGGGCCAGTCCTTTTTTTTATTTTTACCTTCGTAATTCAAATAGATGTTTAAAATAGGCATTGATTTGTTGCAAAATCTGCAATATTTGTATTACAAAACATAGAGGGTTCCATTTTTAATAGATGAATCCGTTATTTCGTTAACATTTAAGCATGATTAGACTAAGTTATTTCCGGTTATTGTTTTTAGGGGTATGTATATCCCTTTTGTATTCCTGTACTTCACAGCCGGCTAACTCTTCTAAACAGGAGTTAGTTGGTTCAACTGATAGTTTATCTGGTAAAACAACCACGGCGTTATCGGATACACCGGCTGCCCCCATAGTTTCTACCCTTTCTACGGCAATTTCTTGCACACGAGAAATGCTGCCCGAAGACAGTATGAATTATATGGCCGGTGGAGCCGGCGCTTATCGGCCAACGCAGCCCAATCCAATACCTGCTGTGCTGCCTGCTGCGGCTGGTATGGTATATATACCCGGGGGCGAATTCAGTATGGGAATTCCTGATCCTACCCGGGTAAAGGGAGGTGGTAAGGAAGCCATGCCGGATGCACGTCCCATACATAGGGTAAAATTGAAGGAATTTTTGATGGATGAGCATGAAGTAACCAATGCCGAATTTGCTGCATTTGTTAAAGCTACCGGATATGTAACGTTGGCGGAGAAAAAGCCAACTCGTGAAGAATTTCCCGATGCCTTGCCTGAAATGTTGGTGGCCGGTTCGGTAGTATTTACACCCCCTAACCATGAAGTGAGATTGGATGATCATTTGCAATGGTGGAGTTATGTAAAAGCAGCCGATTGGCGTCACCCAGAGGGCCCGAGTTCATCAATCAAAGGAAAAGAACAAAATCCGGTGGTGCATATAGCCTGGGAAGATGCAGCCGCCTATGCAAAATGGGCGGGAAAAAGATTGCCTACCGAGGCAGAGTGGGAATTTGCTGCAAGAGGTGGTTTAACAGGAAATATTTATGCCTGGGGCAATCAAATGCAACCCGGTGGTAAAAAAATGGCTAACATTTTTCAAGGTCATTTCCCCGAAAGAAATGCGGCGGAAGATGGATATCCAACTACTGCTCCAGTTAAAAAATTTCCGGCTAATGGCTATGGCTTATATGATATGGCAGGGAATGTTTGGGAATGGTGTGCAGATTGGTATCGGAATGATTATTATACTTCGCGGGCTTCCGATAAAGAATGGACAAACCCTACCGGCCCTGAAGACAGTTTTGATCCCGATGAACCCGGTGTTCCTAAGAAAGTACAGCGGGGTGGATCTTTTTTATGTACCGATCAATACTGCACCAGATATATGGTGGGTACCCGGGGAAAAGCTGATTGGAGAACAGCCACTAACCATGCCGGATTTAGATGTGTAAAAGATATAAAATAAATAGATATGCATACAGCTTGTAAATTTTGGCTAATAGGCGCCGTGCTGGTTACTTCACAAGTTAAAGCACAAGAAGATCCCCTGCAGTTAAATGATACTGCCATCATCAGCGAAGCCGCTACTCCGGTAACAGCCCCTGCAACGATGAAGAAAAAATGGAACCACTATGCTGGCAAATTCATGACGGTTAACCTGGGTATGGCAGTGATACTCGATTTCAATACACAGAACCAGGATAATAATAGTATCCAACAAGTGGGCAGTTATGCATCGGGTACCGAATTCAGGGCCGACCGTTTTATGTTATATGGAAATTTGGGGGTTGGTGCAAAGCATCCCTGGCGCTATATGATTAGTGCCAATTATAACGGACTCGATGCACCACCTGATAAAAAGTTCGACATGATTGACTGGAATCTAGAAATTCCGGTGGGTGCTAAGGGTGGCTGGATTACAGTAGGTAAACAAAAGGAAGGAGTGGGGTTGGAATATATTATGCCCGGTACGCAGGGTATGTTTACCGAACGTGGAAGTGGCTCTCCCATGTTGGTTCGGCAACGAAATGTGGGGATTCGCTATTCTCGCAATTTCTTTAATCAAATGGCCGCTTTTACTGTGGGTGTATTTAATAATTATTGGGAAACGGGCAAGTCGTTTCGTGATAATGGAACCCAGGCTGTATTTCGATTTTCTGGTTTGCCACATTATAAAAGTGACCGCGATTTGTTGCATCTGGGGATAGCTTATAGGTATTCGGATCCAACCGATGGTAAACTTACCTATAAAGCAAAGCCGGAAATGAACACCGCCCCTTTGTATATTAATTCAGGAGCTTTTGCTGCCTCCGGTGCCAATACACTTTTTTTAGAGGCAGTGCATGTGTCGGGGCCAGTTGCGCTGGTGGGTGAATACATGAATGCCAAAGTACGAAGCACTGAAAAGAACAATCCAACCCTCACTTATTTTCAATTGGGCGGGAGTTGGTTTATTACTGGTGAGAATAGAAGGTATAATAAAATGACCGGCAACTTGGGAAAACTGATTCCTAAAAAACCATTTAAATTTGCCAAAAATAGTGGTCCGGGTGCTTGGGAACTGGGCGCTCGTTTTACCCAAACCAATGGCAATGATGGATTGCTAACTGCGGGTAAATTCAATCGCTTTACAACGGCGCTGAGTTGGTTTCCGAATCCATCCTTCCGCTTCGAAATTAATTATGGAGCTGGCAAATTGTGGAAGAGCAATATAGCCGGTACAACAGACTTCTGGCAATTTAGAATTCAATTTGAGTTATAAAACTTAGAAAAATTAAAATCAATGAAAAATTCGTTTTGGTCATGTTTATTTACTGGTTGTAGTCTGTTGTTTTTTTCAAATACCCAGGCGCAAGATAAACCAGCCAATTCTGCTGAAGAACTGGCAAAAAAATTGGCCAATCCGGTTTCTTCTCTTATCAGCCTGCCTTTTCAGAATAATTCCGATTATGGTATCGGAGCCCTTAAAGGTTCGCGCAATACTATGAATGTGCAGCCGGTGATTCCCATTACTATTACTCCCAAATTGAATTTAATTTCTCGGGTTATTTTCCCCTTAATCTCGCAATATAATATTACAGGTGCCGGCAAATCGCAATCCGGTATGGGAGATGTGTTGGCTACTGCCTTTCTTTCTCCTTCCCAGCCCAAAAATGGATTAACCTGGGGAGCAGGTCCTGCCTTTTTATTGCCATTGGGTACGGATGAAATGTTAACCGGGAAAAAGTTTGGTGTTGGGCCTTCTGCTGTTTTTTTAAAGCAATCCAAGGGGTTTACTGTGGGTGGATTGGTGAATCAAATCTGGTCGGTTTCGGGTGATGCATCCCGCAGTGATATCAGTCAGCTGTATTTGCAACCTTTTTTAAATTATAACTGGAAGTCGGGCGCTGGCATAGGTGGTTCTTTTGAGATTACGCAAAATTGGATCAACTCAACCACCCAGGTATTGTTTGTTCCCAGTATTTCGGGGGTTACCCGATTGGGCAAGCAAACGGTATCCTTATCGGCAGGTCCTCGAATTCCCATTGCTGCTCCGGATAATATTCGGGCTGCTTTTGGCTGGCGTTTTGGTGTAACCTTTGTATTCCCTAAATAAAAAATAAAAATCATGAAAAAGTTACTCGTTGCTGTAGGTTGTTTATTAGCCGTTCAAGGCATGGCCCAAGCCACTATTCAAGAAGAAGTGGATATGATCAGAAAGATGTATGGCAAAACCAAAAAGGAGTTAATGACCAATTATCTAAAGGTTCCGGAGGCTAAGGCAACTGCCTTCTGGGGACTGTATGATGAGTATGAAGAAGCCCGTGCCAATCTGGCTAAAGAGCGCATGCAATTAATAGCCGATTATGCAAAGGGATACGAAACCCTGAATGATGAAACTGCCAATACACTGGCCACATCTACCCTGAAAAATAATATGCAACTGGAAAAACTTTATCAGAAGTATTATGGAAAAATGAAGAAGCAGGTGGGTGCTTTAGAGGCAGCGAAGTTTTTTCAGGTAGAGTCGTATTTTCAAACAGCCATTCGCAGTGAAATTCAGGATGCCATTCCTTTGATTGGTGAAATTGATCGTACTAAGAAACAATAATCATATTCCGAATCTTGCATTTTTCTCCAAGTGGGTTTGATGTAAGCGGTTGATTTTTTAGAGCCTGCCCGTTTTTGGTGCAGGCTCTTTTTATTATTTTTGGTGATACAAAAGCCCGTTTATTGTAATTATATACTTTCAGTAGTCTTTATTGAAAGAGAACTCTTTTCAGGCGCTCAGTTCACGTAGGATAAAATGTTTAATATGCCAACTCCCCTAACTACCGATCAGCGAATCGCCAATATGCTATTTTCTTCTGTGTATCCATTGTATCTGGCCAAGGTAGAAAAGAAAGGCAGAACCCGTACCGAGTTAGATCAGGTAATTGAATGGCTCACCGGGTTTTCTGATCAGCAAATCAAAAAATTTGTTGAAGAAAAAGTAAGTTTTGCAACATTTTTTAGTCAAGCTACCCTTAACCCCCATGCCCACTTGATAACCGGATTAATCTGCGGTTACCGGGTAGAGGAAATCACTAACCCGCTTTCCCAAAAAGTAAGGTACCTCGATAAGCTGGTAGATGAACTGGCCAAGGGGAAGAAGATGGAGAAGATTTTACGAGGCTGAAAGAAACATCGTGAGTTTGAGTGAGGAGGAAATTATCCACACACTCAAACTCACACTGGCCTTTTTAGGATAGGTTCCGATGAAATTATGGTCGACCAACAATCCCTTCAATGGGTAAGAAGCATTAATATCTTTGGTAACTTATAATAATTTATTTAAATTCGAAAAGGGCTAGACGTTTTCGAAATGCTACCTAACTCAGTGGAGATAAGCATGAAGGGTTAGCGGGTATATTCCAATTGGCAAAATCGTTTCCGCATATTGAATAAAATGACAGAAGTGATTTTTATCTAACTTTAAATTATGCAACAGCGCTTTTATTTTGACACATCAGTTTTTGGTGGACTCTTTGATTCAGAATTCGAGGAGGAAACAGTATTATTGTTTGAAAAAGTAACTTTAGGACAAATCAGGTGTATTTATTCTAACTTAACAGAAAGTGAATTAACTAATGCACCTGAGCGTGTAAGGGACTACTTTGTAAACATCCCTGAAAATTGTAAAGAGAAAATTTTAGTAACACCCGATGCCTTAATACTGGCACAAACCTATATAGAGGAAAAGGTTGTAGGGGAGACAAGTCTAGACGATTGCATCCATATCGCTACTGCAACCTTACATAAAGTTGACATGCTGGTTAGCTGGAATTTTAAACATATTGTAAATGTTTATAGAATTAGAGGGTATAATTCAATAAATTTACGATTAGGACACGGATCATTAGAAATACATTCACCAAAAGAAATTGTGAATTATGAAAACGAAGAATAAAATAGTAAAAGAGTTTGACACAGTTAAAACTTTTAGAGAAATCAAGCAAAAGATTTCAAATGACATAAAGGGTATGACATTTGAGCAGCTACAAGTATATCTTGATAAGACGAAGCTAAAGCCTAAGAATTAATACTTTCCTTGGGCATCCCGCAATATCAGTGTAACTATTTTTATCAGACAAATTACTGATAAAACATACACGATTTTCTGAAATCAGGGACAACAGATATTCCCGTCAACTTAATAAAGAGCAAGCGAATAAAAAAGAGTGAGAGTGAGTTTGCGTGTGAATAAAAGGCCAAAGCGAAGGGTTCGTAATTAAACTCACACTCACTCTGGCCTTTTGTGCGGATAATAGGAGTCGAACCTACACGCCTCGCGGCGCCAGATCCTAAGTCTGGTGCGTCTGCCAATTTCGCCATATCCGCAGGGGCTGCAAATCTACTATTTTTCGCCAAATATTTGTCAGCCTGCTAAACTATTTAATAGCTACTTCTTGTGTTTCTTCTGGCGCCGGATGAATGGTTCGAATGATTTCTGCCATAAGCCGGTGAACTGAAGCGGTTATTAGGGGTTCTACGCGTGTTCGATTCTTCTCTTGGCATAGCGGAGGCCGGTTGAAGGGGATAAGGATGATCACTTACCACCGGTATTGCTATGCCCGTTAGTTTTTGTATGTCGCGCAAAAACTCTTTTTCCTCGTGCTCACAAAAGGAGATGGCGATTCCGCTGGCACCTGCTCTTCCAGTTCTGCCAATCCGGTGTACGTAGGTTTCTGGCACATTGGGTAATTCGTAGTTGATCACATGCGACAGTAATTCCACATCAATACCCCTGGCGGCAATATCGGTGGCTACCAATACACGCGTGGTACCATTTTTAAAATTACTCAAAGCCCGCTGCCGGGCATTTTGTGACTTATTCCCATGAATCGCTTCCGCAGAAAAGCCAGATTTCAGTAGGTCTTTTACCACTTTATCGGCCCCGTGCTTGGTGCGGGTAAATACCAGCGCTGTTTTTATGTCGCTGTCTTTTAATAAATGCGCCAACAACAATTTTTTATGCTCCCGGTTTACATGGTATAAGCTTTGGCGGATGGTTTCAGCGGTAGAAGATACCGGGGTAACTTCTACTTTGGCGGGTTGATGCAATAAAGAAGCGGCTAATCCGGCAATCTCCGGTGGCATGGTTGCCGAAAAAAACAGGGTCTGCTTTTTGGCTGGCAATTTGGCCAATATCTTCTTTACATCATGAATAAAGCCCATGTCTAACATGCGATCAGCCTCATCCAATACCAATAACTGAACCTGTTGTAAAGAAATAAACCCCTGCTGCATTAAATCTAATAAGCGACCGGGGGTGGCCACTAATATATCTACGCCTCTCTGTAAAGCCTGCGTTTGGGGTACCTGAGAAACGCCACCAAAAATAACATGGTGCTTCATTCGAAGGTTTCTGCCATAAGCCGATAAGCTATCATTGATTTGTATGGCTAACTCGCGCGTTGGAGTAACAATCAGCGCTTTAATGCCCTTGCTTATAGGACCCGCTGCTTGTTGTAAATGTAAATTCTGTAAAATAGGTATGGCAAAAGCGGCTGTTTTTCCAGTACCGGTTTGGGCACAACCTAACACATCCCTGCCTTGTAAAGCGGGTGGAATAGCTTGCTCTTGAATTGGGGTGGGCTGGGTATAGCCTTCTTCGTGTAATGCCTCTAAAATAGAGGGAATAATGTGTAACGATTCGAATGTCATGTAAAAAATGATAATATGAGTACCCGCTGAAATGGTATCAACTGGTATATAACCTACCCGTAAATGATCTGAAAAACTTTGTCACGGAAGTGTGATCAGCCTGTAGAGAGCTTATATGAATGGTGCAAAGGTACGATAATTTACCTTCTTGTAATCTTTTATTGATAACCTGCTGTTAATCAAATTATTACAAGCAGGGTTCCAATAGGGCTGTAATTTGTTCTAGGTAATATTGATCAGTGGTATCAAAATGATCCAACTGAGTACTATCTACATCCAAAACCCCCAGTATGGTATTCCCTTTTTTAAGAGGCACAACAATTTCCGATTTAGACTGGCTGCTACAAGCAATATGCCCGGGAAAAGCTTCCACATCGGGTACAATCAATGTTTTTTGTTGTTCCCAGCTGCTGCCGCACACGCCTTTACCCTTTCGAATTCGGGTGCAGGCAACGGGGCCTTGGAAGGGACCTAAAACAAGGATATCGTTTTTAACCAGATAGAATCCTACCCACAGCCAGTTGAACTGTTGATGAAGCGCTGCACAAACATTGGCCAAATTGGCAATCATATCTGGCTCCCCATCTAGTAAACCCTTTATTTGCGGGATAAGTGCTTCGTATTGTTCGGATTTGGTTCCGGTTATCAAGTGTAAATCTTCTGCCATGTTGGTTAATTTAACGTACCCATTTACCTATCAAGGGTAGTTTTTTTATTTCTTCCTTTTCCAAGGTGTATAATAAACTTACAAATATTAATAGGAAAACGGTTGATTTGAGCAAGTGAACTATGGTTGGAAAGCTATTGGGTAAACTGATCCATTCATTGGCTTTTCCTAATAATACAGCAATTAACAAATACAAGAGCAATCTGTTAATCGCATAAGGTACTGGATATACTTTTTGACCCCACAGATAACTGATTGCCATCATGCTGCCATAACATACCAAGGTAGCCCAGGCACTGGCCACATAACTGAAATGCGGAATACCCCAATAATTAATAGAAAGAGTAATGATTGCTCCCACGATTGTTATCCAGGCGCCAGCCATCGTTCGGTTTCCTAATTTGTACCATACGCTGAGGTTGTAATAGATCCCCAAGAAAATGTTAGCCAAAAGTAATAATGGCACAACACTAAGGCCTACCCACATCGTTTTATTTTGGATAAAGTGTTTCCAGATATCGAGATAGAGCATTACTACCAGGTACATACCGCATAGGATAATTACAAAAAATTTCATCACCCTGGCATAATGTTTCGGAGCATCTTCCTGTGTGGACAGTTTAAAAAAGAAAGGCTCGGCGCCCATTTTGAATGCCTGCACTGCAAGGGAAATAAAAATTGAAAGCTTATAGCAGGCCGAATAAATGCCCACTTCTGCCTTTGCAGCTTCTACGCCTTTCACAGGAGCCCACCAACCCAACATAATACGATCAAAGGTTTCATTTACGGTTCCGGCCATACCTACAATAATAAGGGGTAATCCATACCGCATCATACTTACCCAAAGTGCCCGATCGGGCTTCCATTGAAAGCTGGTCAACTCTTTATTCAATAACAAAAGAATCAGCAAATTTTGAATAAGATTAGCCACCAACACATAGCCCACTGCCCATGCCCCTGTAAAATAACTTTCCGAAAAATTTCCGGGATGCGTTTTCACCCAATGCGGAGCATAGCTGAGTAAAAAATAAATGCAAGCCATATTACACAAAATTCCACCAATCTTAATGAGGGCAAATTTTACTGGTCTGCCCTCCTGTCTTAGTTTGGCAAAG
>Ga0114981_10003400_pt1 | contig 10105 bp, 14 predicted proteins | sample S_140806_MF_Meta_FD_87028 | JGI IMG/M metagenome (GOLD analysis project Ga0114981, IMG submission 87028) | Freshwater microbial communities from Lake Simoncouche, Canada to study carbon cycling - S_140806_MF_MetaG | ecosystem: Environmental > Aquatic > Freshwater > Lake | place: Lake...
CAAATACAAACTCTTCCCACCGTTGACCGCTTGCCCTGTATTCATCGTAAAGTAACGGCCAGACCTCCCTGTTAAATACAAAATCAAACTTCTCGTATGAAGCATTAATCTTTTTGTGCTTCACATAGGTTGTGCATTTCAGAATATCCGCATATTCATCCTTGCACTCAAAATAAACCTCGTCACCCCTGTCGGCCAATAGCTTTGCAACTGGCAACATCCTTACGACATCGCCAAGCCTTTGATGATACTGAATTAAGACCTTCACCCAGCAAAGTACTCGGTGACTTTATGCTCCAAGGCTTTCTCGGATTCTAGTAGCTGGATCTTTCTACCTTTGGTATCCCTAGATTTGATCGCCAAGTCTGCGTTGCTCTTTGTGTAGGTATCCAACTGCTCGTTATCCATGCTTCCACGGAGCCTAGCCGGAACCCCGCAACCTGTGCAGAAGTGTTTAATCTGACCACTGAAATCAGTGATTGGCTTTTTCCACCATCCCTCAACAACCGGATGACCGTTGTCGGTTCCTCTGGCCAGATCAAAAGAGGCCGCAACCTCGCAGAAGTAGGCTCGCAGTTCACCCTTGTTCTGCACGATGCTTGCCGACCATTCACGGTTCACATCGCATCCGGCAATCTTTTCCCACATCTCTTTTTCTGGGTAAAGATCCTTTACTGCGGTAAGCAGAGGAGCGTGATGGGAATTTCCAACATAATATCCACCGTGGAATCCATTCTGATTGACCATTACATTATGAAGATCCTTGAGCTTTTCGTTTGCCCTTTCCTCGTTGTGGGGATTGAGATTTAGACCGCCAAATGTCTTCTCGATTACTTCACGGTGCTTGAAGTAGTTGTTCGTCCAAAGACCACGCTGAAATTGATCTGGAATCTCTTCACGGAATACCTTGCAAAGCTCCTCAAATTGAGTGTGTACGCATGGATTCCCTCCGATCATGGCGATGATGCCCTTGAAGTCTTTAAGGCTACGGAGTGCAATTCTAAAGTTCTCCGGAGTCATTTCCCACAGGCTGTCTTGATTCTTCAGAAGCCTAGTACAGTTCGAACAGGCAAGATCGCACTTATTGGTAACATCGATGCAGATGATGTGCATATGTTCCGGACTACGCATTTTGCCGATGGCAATATCTGCGTAAGACTGGCTTTCAAGATTTTGTGCTACCTGTTCCATAATAAAGTCCTTTTCAAATAAATACTTGTCTTTTGCTATGTTTTCCTGCTTTTGCCGGATTTCATCAATAGATAGACGCTGGACAAACTCCGTCAAGCCAAACAAATGCCTTTCTTCAATCACATAGCAGTATTTGCTCCAATCGATCTTGTTTCCGAATGGAAGCACATATCCGTCTGAAATCAGTAGCGGTATTGATCCGTTAAGAAGAGCCTCGATGAACCTGAACGACCACCTTCCATACCCAGCCGGACACATGGTAAATACCGACCTAGCCATTAAGTCATGGTATGAAAGCTCTCCAAGCTTTGACCGTACATCGTATGGAGTTCCGACAACAATGTCCTTCGACTGGAATTTGTCCCTGAATTCAATCAACCGCCCTCCACGGATATGATCTTCAGGAAGGTGAAGCTGGGTAAGGCTACCCATAAATGAAATCAAAATATCCCTGTCCTTGCCTTGGGGATCTACAGTTGAGTGCTGATAGGGCAGGATAGCTATGTCCTGCTTGTGAATCCCGATGGATTCAAGGGCAATAAGAATAAACCGATCATCCATCCACTTGTATTTTTGATCGTATGCCCTGTACGGATTAGCCTCTCTGGTCATCTCGTATTTTGACTCGGATCTTTGCCCAATGTCTCCGGTTGAAATCAGGATATGACGGCCTTTATAAAGGTAGGCGCAGTGGTTTATTGCAAGCTCTGGATCGACATTCGCAAATTGAAGTCCGGTGATAAACAACGGTACAAAAAAGAAGTCTGCCTCGTTTGGATCTTTGGTTTCGTATTTCTTGAAAAATGTGTAAAAATCCACCAAGTATTGAAGGTGAGGAACGAGCCTGTTTAGCTGTGCATAAAACAGGTTTTTCTGCCAAATCTCATTTGAAACTATGAGATCGTGGTAGATGTAAATTTTCACTTAACGGAGTACCAGCACTGACCGATAACCTCGAACTTGGGTATCAGTTCATCCACCGCCTTAATTACTCCAATGTGACCCTGCATATAGTCGTGTCCGGCCAAGATCCCGCCATTCTTGACCTTTGGAAACCAAGCCAAGATGTCTGCCTTTACCGATTCGTACCTGTGATCGGCATCAATAAAAATAGCATCCACAGACTCATCTTCATACATCTTGGATGCGGTAACGCTATCGATCCTGATTGGGTTAATAAAGTTTATGACTGGCCGTAGGTTATCCACGAATGTTCCAAGCAGTGAGTTGTCCTTTACTTCACTCATTTCCTTGTGTTCATCCGATCCAGCCCATGTGTCGATCACATCGATCCGTAGTTTTTTATGTTGTGCCTCTACCGCTAGGTAGCTTGTGCTTGCGCCCTTCCACGCTCCCACTTCAATGATTTGCCCACCATCCGGAACGGCATCAACTATCTTTCGGTAAACATCCTGATAGTTGAACCAATTTTCCGAAAACTTTGGATCTCCAAAGTAATGCTCAATCATGGATTACGCTCTTCAAAGATCTTCTTTCCAAGCTCGTAGTTTGCCATGGAATTATGCTTCTTGAATACGGCATCTTGATCTGCTCCGGTGAAGAACGGATTCTGGTGATTAAACACAAGATCTCTGGCATCCACTTGAATGTCCTTGGTTCTTTTTGTGAATTCGTTGTCTGCATAAATTCCGGAACACTTTGTATATTCAGGTGCGTAAAAATGACCTCCAAGGTAATCTAGGGTTGGCTTGGTCATAATTCCGATGCACAGCAGGTCATCCTTGCGGTGACCATCTGATACTGCAAGAACTGCTGGCTTGGTGGGATCTGAAAGTCTGCGCCGGATCTCTTCATCCCATCCAACCGGAGGAACAAAATCGTCGGATACCTGAATGATATATTTTCCTTTTGCTTGCTTCATGGTTTCGTTCCATGCACCGACACACTTGCCATTCGGAACAATCACTCTCTCGTTTCCGGCATACTCGTCTGCATCCACATCCACCCCCAAAAGATGCTGGATTTTGTTGGGTTGTTTAGCCATGGATAGCCAAGCCCACCGTGCAGATTGGAACCCATTCGGCCTAGCCGTGGCATGGCACAGGGTAATGTCGATTTCCCCAAAGTTCTTTTCCTTGTCTTCTTGCAGGAACTTGACCAGATCCGTCATGCCCAATGCCCTAGCGCAACGCTGGTAAAGATCCGGAGCCTCCCACTTGTAGATTGCGTCCTTGGTAGTCCAATAAGACTGGTTGGGCAACGGTATTGAACAGCAGGATCTAGCCAGTGCCAAAGCTTCGGTGTAATGCTTCCGGTTGTAGTAATCTTCCGCAATATAATACAAAGCCTCGATCCGTTGAGGCTGTAGAGCATACGCCTTGAAAAGCTCCTCCCTTTTGGCCACAGGATCTGCAAGAGATCTTCCGATGATTGTATGGCATTGAACTCGAAGAATGATGTCCAATTTGTCGTCGGCCAAGGCACATTTAGCGTGTTGAATGGCTTCCTGATATTGTCCGGACAAGAAATGCTCTTCTGCCTTGTAGAATCGAAATAGCCAGTTTTCACGGAGCGACTCATCCAAAATTTTATGGTTACGGATGACGCTGGATTTCTTGTGATCGATTGGCGCATGAACGATAAGTCCGTGATGCGTCCCCATGGCTTTAGCCGAATCCTTGAGTGGCTTTAATTGTTCGTGAACCGGATACCTCCAGTGGAACTTGCCCTTTCTAGTGATTCTTTCACGCACTGGGCAAAGTCCGGCCAAAGGCACGGAATACCCAAAAAAGATACAGTCATGGTCATCAACCCTAGAAGCCATCTCAAACAGCACCTTATCGGCTCCTTCAACCAGAAGGTCATCTGCATCGAACCACATGGCAAAGTCGCTTGTACAGGCATTTAAAGCGCAATTTCTGGCATCTGCGAAGCTATCCAGATGATCCCAGTCCTCGTTTCCGGACTTGTTCCTGTAAACGACAACCTTTGCACCGTACTTCTTGGCTATTTCCCGAAGGATCGGCAAACCCTCATCGGTGTGCTAACCCATGGCAGAGCAAAGCACGATTTCATCCGGCTTTAGCTTTGAGAACGACTCAAGCGATCTGGCGATATACTTGGATGCACACTCTCTGGAAACAATGGCGTACAACGAAAAAGTAAATGGGAATTTGTCCATTTTTGAACTCTAGGAATCTAGGTTAATCTGGCAAGTAAAATTTAAACTTTATAGTCTTCCCAAGCCCCCATGGTGGGAGTTTCCGGATACTTTGTTGGGTATTCTTCGACTGGCTGTGGTTTTGAGCATGAACACAAAATACCAAGCATTACTATAAATAAAAAGGGGGACAGGACTTTCATCCCATCCCCCTTTCTACATGAACTAACCAACTAACCAATTACGAGGCAGAATAGCTTGTCGTGATCAATTCGCAAGCAGTCGAATCGATGACCTTCGTAGTCCGGTTTGAGCGAACTCGGAGGATGTTCGAACGACGACCTTCGTCCCGATAGCTTTCGGCAACGAAAGGAGCAGAAGCATCTTCGCTCCAGATGATCGTGCGACCCACACCACCAGCGGCGAAATCGCCACCCGCAGTTTGAGCAACCGCCACATAGGTTGTGGGGAAGATGAACGCACCGCTGAAGGTTTGACCTTTGGCCGCAGAATTTTTGGCCGCCTTGCCAACCAGAACTTTTTCAACTCCGGCCGCTTGAGCGATTTCAACTTCCGACAGCAACCGACGACTGTCCGTGGCAACCACACCGAAGAACTGATTCTGGGTGAGGGGGCTACGACGAACCAGATCAAAGACCTCTTGGTTCATAATAACAGTGTTGGCCATGACACCTTTCTTCAGCAACCGCTGTTTGGCGGCCGCCACATCTGCCACGAAGTTAACCGTGGAGAGGTTGGTAACAGTGTAGGGAACCAGAGCGTTTGTCGCATTGAAGGTTCCGCTGTCGAACAGAGTCGAAGCACATTCAGATTCGTGACCGATCTGGATGTTGCGGAGGAGGATCTTCGCAGTTTCGGTTTCGAGGCCGAAAAAGCGAGACACATCCGAAGCCAGCGCATCAGGCACAACTTCTTCCAATCCGAATTCCACGCAGGTGAAATTGTCGTTATCAAACGCACGGCTGGAGCGAGGATATGCAGAACCGGGGGCCACTTTCGAGGCATCCGAATTCAACAATTCAGCGTTTCCAAGCTGGAGTTTGAGGTACTGTCCGGCACGAACAGGGCTGTTATAGATAGGGAAAATATCGGTTCCGATAAATCCCTGATCCATTTGATTGGCCTGAATAAGAGCCGTGGTGATGTCGCCACGCAGGGTGGCGTTTGAGGTGAGGTAAGACATTTTTTTATATTCCTTTCTTTAGCGGGTGTAGAACACTTCGATGACATCGCCAGACGCACCAGCGTTCCGGACGACACCAGCGGTGATTGCACCACCAGCAGTGGAGGTTGAAACTTGACCATTGATCGCTTGATAAACGAGCGATCCAGCCGTCACCAAGCTCGCACAACGAGCAAAGTTCGAGTTCTGGAAGAGTTTAACAAAGCCAATAGAACCGCTAACCACATCTTGCTGAAGAACGCCAATAGCGTTTCCAGCGGTAGTTGCGACCTGCGCCGTGTTGTCGGTAGTAGTCATGCTGACGATGCTGTTAGCCGTCACCGTGGAGGCGAAAGCCAATGAAGCAAAGCCACTATCAAATTGAGTTGCCATAGTTTTTGTTACCTTTCTTTAGAAGCTTTTGAAGCCACCAGCGGAAAGCTCTTTCCGATATTGTTCAGTGTATTTACCGATGCAAAGACGAAGAGCTTCGCCCTTGGAGATGTTGCCATGCTTCATCTCAAAATTCACAAGTTCCGCAAAAGTTTCGGGTTTCTTGTCCTCAACGGCGGGAGCCGAGTGAGCAACAGGAGCCGATACCATCTTGGAAAGTTCAGTCTTGATTTCATTCAAAACTCCGGAAAGCTCAACCTTGTTGGCTTCCACGGCAGACATATCCTCGGTTGGATTTCCTTCCTTACCTTTTTTATCAACGGTAGGGGTAGGAGCAGAAGCTTTTTCATCAACGGTAGCTTCGGGAGGATTCATTTTGGCTTCGAGGGCAGATAAGCGGGTAGCAAATTCTTCCATATGCTTGCCGAAATCTTCCATGTTGTAAGAAGGTGCAACCTTCTTTTCAGTGGTATCAGGCGTAGTTTCCATATTACTCAAATTAACCTTGTCAACTACTATACGACCGGAATCCGCTGAAAACAGACCTGTAGGGTTCGAAGCGGGATGTTGAACCAAATCAGCGGAGTACAATTCAGAGCATCTCGCAAGGTCAAAATTTGACCCATTTAGCTCTGATTCTCCACTGAACGAAATCGAAATCCCAAACGCATCTGGGATCTCGGAGGCAAGATCCATGTAGTATTTAGCACGATCTTGGCGACTCTTGAGAAAAGTCAAATCAGCGAGAAGCTTACTTCCGCTATCGTCAATTCTGAAGTTCGTGAGCTTGCCGATAATATCAGCAATCCCTGCTCCGTGATTTTCATTTACCTTCACTCCACCCTTGAATTGTTCCGCACAATTCTTTACCTGTTCAAGTGTGGTTCCGTCGATTTCAAGCTGATGGCCTTTTGCCATGCCTGTAGTTAACACCGAAACACCTTTAAGAGTCATATCGCCACCCTCCTCGTAGTTGTACTTTTTCTTGCCCTGTCCCTGAATAACCGCTGTGGGGATAGTTCCGGCTGGTGCGCCTCCACCGTTAGCACCACCAGCAGAGGTCATCAAATCCTCTTGAGCGTCCTCTTCGTCTTCGGAGGTGGACTTTCCAATAGCTGGTTCGATGTCCGTAGAGTCGCTTCCGGCTTCGCTGTTATTCTGGAGATCCTCTTCGTTATTATCGAAGATCTCGGATGCAATTTCAGCACGGTCAGAGGCATCTGGGAATAGCCCGATCATTCCCTCGTCGGCCACAAAACGACCCATAAACTCTGCAAATGTCTCATCCTCGTTAGGGGTTAAAAGGGTACTATCAGAAGCCAAATTCTTCTTTTTCTGTTTTTTCTTGGTTTCCCTAAAGATGCTTGCGCCTACTGCGTACCGCTGTTTGTTATCCGTGTAATCCTTGACGGCGGTAGGGTTACCCATGAATTTAGACATGAAATCAGCGAGAGACTCGCCTTTTTTGGGTGTAGGTAGGGGCATACCCCATCAAAAAGTGTCAACTGCTATATGTGTAGTATCTTGACAGATTGCATAGCTTATGCCCCTTTCCATTAATCACCTATTATCCTTGGATTGGAAGACATGGGTGTGCAGAAATAATCCAGCAGATGCAAGTCCGGTAAGTATTTTTGCTTTTAGCGATAATGTAACGACTCAAAATAAAACACTTTGGGATGGGCTTCCTGTTGTCTGGCAACATCCAACAACAGCAACAACACTTTCAATTGTAACTACAGCCACTACTGCGGATACAGGCGGAAAGATTTTGGTCAGCGGTCTTGATTCAAATTGGGATGCAATTACAGAATCCGTCACTTTAAACGGAGTCACTCCTGTTGTTACCACAAATTCATTTATTAGAGTAAATGGAATGTCGATGACCGCACCAGCCAGCGGTGGCACTACAAATGTTGGAACAATTACGGCAAAACATAATTCAATTACCTATGCCCAGATCAATCCGTTGGTGGGAAAAACGCAAGCTGGTATATATTCTGTTCCTAATGGATATACTTTGTATGTTTATTCTGTCGATTGTTATAGCGGTGATGCTGGAAGTGGAACAAACTATGTCACATTTAATGTTGCGGTTACTCCAAACGCATCTCCTACGCCAGTAACTTTTGATCTTCTTCAAACAACTTGGCTTGGTAGCTTTTCAGTTCAAAGGATTGTTCCTCAAATTCAATATCAGAAAACAGATATTGAATGGCAGTTTAAAGTAAATAGCGGAACGCAGAGCGTCAGCCTTATCGTGCAGGGAATGTTGCTGAAGAACGCAGACTAGATCATTTAAAAGCAAAGTGGATAGCCAGCATATAAAAGAAGCTGGCAAGAATCCATCCAATGCAGATGTATTTTATGTCTCGGTAGTTCATGCTTCCTCCTGTATTGCCAGATCTGCTAGTTTGTTTTCGATCCTAGTTTTAACGGCAACGATTGCGCCGTACTCCGTATCAGACAGTACCCTGTGAGGCCATACCTGTCTGCCGTCACGCCCTAGCAGTATCCAGCTATCCGTATCCACTTCTACTGCCCTGTCGCATTTCAGGACAGCCTTAATGTCGTCCGGTAGGTTAATTACGATGTTCATGCTAATGCCTCCTCATATAATTTGACCGTCCTGTTGCACCCATAATAATAGCCACCGCCCAAGTGTCTGGTTGGATAGCCAACTACCTCAACGCACTCTGCTTGCGTCTTATTGACCTTCTTCAACACTTCGTAACAAGCCTTATTATCAGAATACTGATAGAACCTCTCACCGATGGCTACATTTTTAAATAGTTTGATTTTATTGTTCATGGTTATGTTCCTTTCTTGGTTATCGATTCTGATAGAAGTCGGCCAGTTTGTAGGCCACTTGGATTTTGCTTTGCCCCTCATAATAGAGGGTATAATTTTCATAATACGCATAGAATACCTTTTTACCCTTACGGCAAAGCTCCCCAATAATCCCCGAATCTAGGAAGCTCTCTACCAAGTCGTAGAATTTAAAGGCATCTTGCAAGGTTTGTGGTTTGTTCATGGTTTTGTTTCCTTTCTGGTTTATGGTTTAAGCGAGATACCCATGCGGATCGTCCTCATCATATGCCCCAAGTTTTTGAAGCTCCCTATCGACATCGTCTATGGTGGCATGAGCCTTTCGAGCGATGTTATACAGTCTTTCGACCCTAGCCTCAATTTCGGTATCACGAACTGTGTTGGGATAGTATTTGTTTTTAACAAACACTGCCCACTTTCCATTTTGAAGTTGTTTGGTTTTAATTTTGAAGCTCATGGTTTTGTTTCCTTTCTTATTGTGGCACTAGATTACATAATCCAGAGCCGTTTGGCAAGAAGAATCTTCGGCATCCTGAATGAATTCGTAGGCTTCCGTGATAATTTGAAACGGAGTGTTGTAGGTGGTGTCGAGAATCACGCCATCCACAACCGCAAAGGCATGACCTCTTCGAACACAATAAAAACGACCCTTGGAATATTTTTGAAGGAATTTGTTTACCGTGATTGTGCTTCGAATCACCTTGTAGTACTTGAGGCCATTTTTTTTAGCTTCTTTAATCAACTTGGGAACATTGAATCTGTGCCGATCTTTGCGTCCGGCATCTTTACCGATTTTATGAGCTACCGCATATTCGATACCGGATGAGACAGACAAGGCTCGAATGGTGCAATCAAGATTTTCGTTCAAGCCACTTTCGCTCGAACCAGCATCATTTTTAATTTGTTTTCCAGCTTCGATCAGGGTGGGTTGTTCATTTGTCATGGTGGTACTGTACATCATTCCAACCCGCTTGGCAAGCATTATTTAATCTTTTTTTACCCCCCTAAAATTATTTTATTTTTCTGTTGACTGCAAAGCCGTTTCGTAGTACACTGCTTCCATGATCAAAAACATCCAAGACATCCAAAAGCTGAAACCCACCGAAATTCGCAAACTTTCGAAAGCCGAACTGGAGGAGATCGTTCCTCTTCTTCGTGCCGAGTACAAAAGGTACGAATCGTTTGCCAGTCTTATTAAAAATGATTCTGAACGGCGTGAGGCTGTGAATACTGAATGGCGTTTAAGGGATTTGTATGACGCTGGCCGGAACCGCTTGGAAAAGTATGCCAAGGAGGAACGCAAAGCTCTCCGTGAGGCCAAGCAGAATTCCAAGCAGATTGAGCGTAAGCGGATTGAGGATCTTGCCTCTACTCTCCGCAAGAACTTG
>Ga0114981_10003402_pt1 | contig 10102 bp, 12 predicted proteins | sample S_140806_MF_Meta_FD_87028 | JGI IMG/M metagenome (GOLD analysis project Ga0114981, IMG submission 87028) | Freshwater microbial communities from Lake Simoncouche, Canada to study carbon cycling - S_140806_MF_MetaG | ecosystem: Environmental > Aquatic > Freshwater > Lake | place: Lake...
AAGAAGTGATTTTCCTTGTTGACGAAAATGCGGGCAATGAGATAACCTACATCTGACGTGCGCTGGTATTTAAACGAATCAGCCAGAAAGTTGTAGACATTAATAATTCCGACATACGCGTTGTCCGGTTTGTTCTTCACATAGCCACTTTTCCAAACAGCGTTCGAATCGTCGAGCTGAAACACGTTGGTGTGCATATAAAAAACCAACACATCACCCGCAATCTTTATCTCCGCTTGAAAGTCGCCTCTATCGCGATAGTGAAAGTCGACCCTCTCATCAGACTTTCCATAGTTCTTTGAAATGTCATGTACTGTATCTGAAAGCACACTTTTCAATTCAGAAAAAACGTTCAGGGTATTGTGGTAAACATCCTGTTTAAGCACAGCCTTTTCGCGCACGAGGCGGTAGAGGGTTTCCCTTGTTTCACTCATATAGATTTTTTAATATTGAAATCAGCTACGCAAATTGTCAAGTCATTTGCGTCGATTACAGGTTGGAAATTTAGTCGAAAACATCCACATATCAAATGCGCAATGGCTTGAGCGTTTCACCAGTTATTCAGCCATTTCCTCGTACTTCATCGCTCTCCAAGCCCTCGCACAGCAATCAGAACAAACTGCGAAAACCAAAGCTTATTTTGCCGTTGCGAATCAGAATCGGATTGTCAAATTGCTTTCCGAGTGCATAATTGAACGTGAAAATACCGGCCTTCGTTTCAAAGTTGAATCCTGCACCGGCGGTCAGAGGCACATCGTGCAGGAGCCCCTTATTGCTTTTGTACTCGTACCACGCCTGATCGACGAATACGTACAAAGCGGAATTCTCTTCGAACAACCACCGATACTCCACTGTGCCTACTCCCCATGCCGTTGCAAAAATGCTCTCCTCGTTGATGCCTCGAATAGTTCTCAAACCACCAATACGATATACCTCGTTCTCAAAAAGCGAATCACTAAACATAGCAGCGCCCTTAAAAGCAAACAATATGGTTTGCCTCTTGAATACAGGCAGGTAGCATTCCAGTTGAGCCTCTGCCCTTGTCAATTGCTTGCGCATGGCGGCTGATGTTTCCCCTTGCAATACGCTGGCAGTGCGATACCCCGTGGCGCCCTCCGCTTGCAGCGAATAGCCCATGCGCGGATTCCATCGATAGTCGAGTGTTTCCAGTTGAACGCTTATGCCGTAGAGCGTGTGCTGCGCGTTGGCAAGACTACCGGCGGTATAATAACGCGTAAGCTGATCTGATCGATTGCTCTCAATGAAAACACGCAGGCGCTGGTTTCGCGGCAGAAGCACACCTGTGCCGGCCATCAATTTCACGGAAGTAAAGGAAGTGTCGCGCTTATAGATTTGCAGACGGCCATCTAAAGCAAGCGGTGTATTGAACAGATAGGGCAGCATGGTGCGCACGGCCAAATCCTGTGTCTGTGGTTGAAGCTTGCGCCACGTCAACCCAAACTCTTCCCCTCGGTTAAATGCGTTCATCAAACGGACTTCAGCATCACCCGTGACGTTTACCTTTCCGGTTGCTTCATCGGGCCTCAATCCGGCCACACCGTTGAAGTAGTTCGCCTTCTTTCGTTCTACGAATACAAACAGGTCGGCATGCTCGTCACTAAACCTTACCTCCGGGCGACGTTTTACCTGCAGAAAGGGGAGCTCACGCAATCGCTTTTCCGTTTGCTGTATGTGCATCTCATTGTACAGTCTACCCTTCTTAAAATCGATATAATTGCTGATATAGCTATACGGCAATGGCTGCGTCGACCGAATATACAGGCTGTCATTCACGATTAGAGGCCCTTGGGTGAACGATGCATGCACATCGGCCATGATGGAGCTCTGCTTTCTTTTAGTGGGCCGTATGGCCAAGCTATCAATGCGTATTGTCGCAAACGGGAATCCATTGTTTTCGAATTCGGACAATGCACGCCCGAAGGTCTGATTCAACCTTCCTTTGCTGAACTCACCGAACACTCTAGAATCGCTCGAAGGAGTGCCATCCGGTGCGCTCAAGTAGAAATTGCCCAGCGCATACTGCTTATTTCTGCGCACCAACAGCAGCAGTGTGCTATCTTGAACGACCGTGTCAGATTCAGCCGAAAAGAACCCTTCATCCAAGACAGCATAGTAATAGTTGAGAGCTTCATTCTTTGCTTCTACTTCGCCGACGTGTGTGCTCACTAAGGTGCCTTTCAACTGATCGTCTACAATGTTTAACCTCCAGGTTTGAGCTTGTACAAAACAGCACGACATGCAGCAAGCCAAGACAGCAAGAATTCGCGCCCGAAGGCATGAAAGGTGGGGTGGACTGGTGATGGCGATTCGTTGCATTTCGTTGAGCAAGCTAAAGCGAAAAAGAATGCTGAAAATTACATGTGTGTACTATTAAGTGTCGCAAAATCGAAGGTGTTTGTATACGCACAAAAAAAGACCGCACAAGGCGGTCTTCTTTTAATTCTATCGATTAGCGATTATTCCTCGCTTTTCTTCTTGCGTGTTGCCTTTGGCTTCTCTTCGCCTTCAGCTTTAGGCTCAGCCTTCTTGCGTGGAGCCTTTGCCTTTGGAGCATCAGCTGACTCAGCACCTTCAGCACCTTCAGTCTTCTTCACTGAACTGCGACGTGTGCGCTTCTTAGGAGCAGCTTCAGTAGCAGCCGCAGTTCCCTTCGTGTACACTGTATTGTAGTCAACCAATTCGATCATGGCCGTTTCAGCGTTGTCACCCGGACGGTAGCCTGTGCGAATGATACGCACATATCCTCCCGGACGATCCGCAACCTTTGGTGCGATTTCACGGAACAATTCAGTAACCGCTTCTTTGTTTTTCAAGTAGCTGAATACTGTACGACGGCTGTGGGTGCTGTCGGTTTTGCTTTTCGTGATAAGGGGCTCAACATACACACGCAATGCTTTTGCTTTTGCCAATGTGGTGTTGATACGCTTGTGCTCAATCAGTGAGCAAGCCATGTTCATCAAAAGAGCAGCGCGGTGTTCGCGGGTTCTGCTCAGGTGGTTTACTTTTCTTCCGTGTCTCATAATGTTTGTTGGTAGTGAAGCGTTGGCAATTGGCTAGTGCATCCATTCGTTCAGAATCCTTGCATGGGCCACCTTCTTTTACAACTACTTCAGGTTCTTTAAATAATCTTTTCTTATTAAGTGCTTTCGCACCAAGTTACCAATTAGTCGCGATCCAGCTTGTACTTGCTGACGTTCATACCGAACTGCAAGCCTTTGCCTTCCACGAGCTCTTCCAATTCTGTAAGCGACTTCTTACCGAAGTTACGGAACTTCAACAAGTCGTTTTTATTGAATGAAACCAAATCGCCGAGGGTCTCAATGTCTGCAGCCTTCAAGCAGTTGAGGGCACGCACAGAAAGATCCATATCAACCAATTTGGTCTTCAACAACTGACGCATGTGCATGGAGCTCTCATCAAACTCTTCAGTTTCCTTCTTAGCCTCTTGCTCAAGCGTGATACGCTCATCGCTGAAGAGCATGAAGTGATGAATGAGAATTTTAGCAGCTTCTTGCAATGCATTCTTTGGAGTGATGCTGCCATCACCTTGAATTTCAACCAACAACTTTTCGTAGTCGGTCTTTTGCTCCACACGGAAGTTTTCTACGCTGAACTTCACGTTACGGATTGGAGTGAAAATGCTGTCGATAGCGATAGTGCCTACTGGCGCGCTGTTCGACTTATTCTCATCCGCCGGACGGTATCCGCGTCCTTTTCCTATGGTGATTACTATGTTCAACTTCACCTTTGGATCCATGTTGCAAACCACTAAGTCGGGGTTCAACACTTGGAAAGCAGTTGTAAAGTTGCTGATATCGCCGGCTTTGAATTGCTCCTGACCAGTGATATTGATAGTTACCTTTTCGTAATCGGTTGTCTCGATCTGGCGCTTTAAGCGTACTTGCTTGAGGTTGAGGATGATTTCTGTTACATCTTCCACCACACCTTTGATTGTAGAGAACTCATGATCAACACCCTCAGCCTTGATTGAGGTGATTGCAAAACCTTCCAGTGAAGAGAGCAGAATTCGACGCAGTGCGTTGCCGATGGTGATACCAAAGCCTGGTTCCAACGGACGGAATTCGAACGATCCTGAGAAGTCGTTGCTGTCGAGCATTACGACTTTGTCTGGTTTTACGAAATCGATGATAGCCATTTAGATTGTAATTGTTATGTTGGTTATGGTCTATTACTTAGAATACAATTCGACGATGAGCTGTTCCTTGATGTTTTCAGGAATCTGCACACGCTCAGGGAAGTTGAGGAAAACACCCTGCTTATCGCCGTCGTTCCAATCGAGCCAATCGAATTTCTTGCGACTAGCCAATGCCATGGTGATGGTCGGAAGCGACTTAGAGCGCTCACGAACACCCACACGATCACCCGGACGCAATTGGTATGAAGCGATGTTCACTACCTGTCCGTTTACAGTGATGTGGCTGTGACCAACCAACTGACGAGCACCCATGCGGCTTGCTGCCAAACCGAGGCGGTACACGGTATTGTCCAAACGTGACTCACAAAGAGCGAGCAAAATTTCACCGGTTACACCCGGACGAGCAGAAGCTTTCTTGTAGAGGTTTTCGAACTGACGTTCCAAAATACCATACGTGTACTTTGCCTTTTGCTTCTCGTTGAGCTGAACGGAATATTCCGACTGCTTACCGCGACGCTTGTTGGGTCCGTGTTGTCCGGGTGGATAATTACGCTTATCCAAATTTTTGTCCGGTCCGAAAATCGGTTCACGGAACTTACGCGCAATCTTTGACTTGGGTCCTGTATATCTGGCCATTGCTAATGATTTCTTGAAATAGTATTAGATTCTTCTTTTCTTGGGTGGGCGGCAACCGTTGTGAGGAAGTGGAGTGATATCCACGATTTCCAACACTTCGATACCGGTGTTGTGGATGGTACGGATGGCAGATTCACGACCTGCGCCCGGACCTTTAACAAACACCTTTACCTTGCGCAGACCAAGATCCATGGCTTCTTTCGAAGCCTGCTCGGCAGCCAACTGTGCTGCATAAGGAGTATTCTTCTTAGAACCCTTGAAGCCCATTTTGCCGGCAGATGACCATGAGATAACCTGGCCGGTGTTGTTGGTAAGGCTGATGATGATGTTGTTGAATGTAGACTGAACGTGAGCTTGACCCACAGACTCCACGAGTACATTCTTTTTCTTTTTCTTTTCGACTTTAGCCATTGTTCGTGTTGTTTGAGTTGGATACCGTGATGGTATCTAACCGTACGAATTATTACTTGGTTACTTTCTTCTTGTTTGCAACAGTCTTACGCTTTCCTTTACGGGTACGTGAGTTGTTCTTCGTGCTCTGACCGCGAACCGGCAAGCCCACACGGTGACGAACACCACGGTAGCAACCGATGTCCATCAAACGCTTGATGCTCATCTGCACTTCAGAACGGAGTGCTCCTTCTACTTTCAGTTCATCGGTGATGTAACCACGGATTTTTGACAAATCATCGTCGTTCCATTCCTGAACTTTCTTATCGTAGCTTACACCTGCAGTTTCTAAAATTCTGCGAGCTGTGCTGCGACCGATTCCGAAGATGTAGGTGAGACCAATTTCACCTCTCTTGTTTCTTGGTAAGTCAATACCTGCTATACGAGCCATTTATTTATTGTTTTTAGGGCCGACTGTGCCGGACCAAACGTTTAACCTTGTCTTTGCTTGAACTTAGGGTTCTTCTTGTTAATCACATACAACTTGCCCTTTCTGCTTACAATCTTGCAGTCGGCTGAGCGCTTTTTAATGGATGCACGAACTTTCATGTCTTTAACTTTTACCGAATTACGCTAGGCAATTCTTATTTGTATCTAAAACTTATTCTTCCTTTTGTCAAGTCGTAAGGTGACATTTCCACCTTTACTCTATCGCCTGGTAGGATGCGTATGTAGTGCATGCGCATTTTACCCGAGATATGAGCCGTAATTATGTGGCCGTTTTCCAACTCAACGCGAAACATCGCGTTGGAAAGGGCTTCGATAATTGTTCCATCTAACTCGATGGATGTTTGTTTTGCCATATCTCTATCTATCGTTCGCTTCGGGCCTGTTATAACATTAACAGAGCCTCTGCCTTTTCAATCAATTCAAAACTGGATAAAACTTCAGCCTTCTCCTTACGTACCACAATCGTGTGTTCAAAGTGCGCGCTAGGCTTTGCATCGGCAGTGACGATGGTCCAACCATCTTTCATCTGCTTCACATTGCGAGTGCCCATGTTGATCATTGGTTCAATGGCAATCACCAAGCCCTCCTGCATCAGAACCCCTTGACCTCGCTTTCCGAAGTTAGGTACTTCCGGTGCCTCGTGTAGGTTTTTGCCAACACCATGACCCACTAAATCACGTACAACACCATATCCGAAAGACTCTGCATGGGATTGAACCGCGCAACCGATATCGCCTGTGCGATTGCCGGCAATGGCCTGTTCAATTCCGAGGTATAAACTCTCTTTGGTTACCTTGAGCAACTGACGAATCTCAGGTGAAACGTTCCCTACAGCGAATGTGTAAGCCGAATCTCCCCAATACCCATCCTTTACCACTCCGATATCCAAAGAAACAATGTCTCCCTCTTGCAAGGGGCGATCGTTCGGAATACCATGAACAACTGAGCTGTTCACGCTAGCACATATCGAGTTTGGGAAATTGTGGTATCCCAAAAAACCCGGATAAGCACTGTGGTCGCGTATGAACTCCTCTGCCACACGATCCAGTTCCGAGGTTGTTACACCTGGACGAATGCGGGCGGCGAGTTCCGCTAAAGTTTTTCCAACAAGTAAAGAACTTTGTCTGATGAGCTCTATCTCATCATCCGTTTTTATTACCGGTTTCTTGGACGACATCGTACCGGAAACCGTATATTAACTTACGTATCCTGATGAGCTGATAGCGCCGGTATTTCTACCACGAACGCGTCCCGATTTCATCAATCCGTCATAATGACGTGACACCAAGTGAGTTTCAATTTGCTGAAGCAAATCGAGTATCACACCCACTGTAATCAGCAAGGATGTACCGCCAAAAAATATCGAAAACTGCTGTGCTTTGGTAAGACCGATCATCATAACCAAGGCCGGCAGAATTGCAATCAAGCCTACAAAGATACCACCCGGAAGGGTAATACGCGAAACAATATTGTCAATCATATCCGCTGTTGGCTTACCAGGCTTGTGCTCAGGCACCAAATTACCATTTCTCTTCAAATCATCTGCGATTTGATTCGGGTTGGTAACAATAGCAGTGTAGAAGAACGTGAAGAGAATGATCGACACAAACAACAGGATGTTGTAGCCCCAACCCTGAATGTTAGTTAGGCTAGCCAAAATCTCGCTGTCCTGGAACGTTTCTGTGTTTCTCAAGTAGAGTGGCACGAACATAATCGCCTGAGCGAAGATGATTGGCATTACACCGGCTGAATTCACACGCAATGGGATGTACGATCGCGCACCTTCGCCACGTGGCATGTGCGAACCACCGCCTGCCATATTCATTTTCGGCATCTGAACCGGGATCTTACGTACTGCTTGAATAACAGCGATGCAGAGACCAACGATAATCAACAGCGCAGCCAACTCAATCAAGAAGAAGAAAGGCGACTGAAGTTTAAATTCAGAGATAAATCCTTTTGGAATGTCCGAGATAATACCGGTCATGATAATGAGGGAAGTACCGTTGCCAATGCCCTTGTCAGTAATCTTCTCACCCAACCACATTACGAACAAGGTTGAACAAGTCAAAATGAGCACTGCGGAGAAAAGCCACGTAAACCCTTCCGGATACGAACCCACAGGAAGTGTACTCTTGATGTAACCAGGAGCTTGAACCAGGCCGATGGCGATGGTCAGCATGCGGGTGTATTGGTTGATCTTCTTACGTCCACTCTCCCCTTCTCGCTGCATCTTCGTGATTGTAGGAACAGCAAGTCCCAACAACTGAATGATGATAGAAGCAGAAATGTAGGGCATGATACCCAAAGCAAAGATGGAGGCGCGGCTGAAAGCACCACCGGTAAACAAACCGAGGAACCCGAGCAGTCCACCTTGGGCTCCGGTTTCCAACTGATTTGAATCGACACCCGGAAGAACAATGAAAGAACCCACACGGTAAACCAACAGCAAAAGCAGGGTATAACCGATTTTAGATCTCAGTTCGTCGTGACTCCAAATGTCTTTTATTTTCTGGATAAAACCTTTCATAGTTGTGGTTTAGAGGGTAGTTGCGTTTCCGCCCAATTTCTCAATGGCTGCTTTTGCAGTAGCCGAAAAACCGTGAGCACTAACGTTCAATTTGGTTTTCAGTTCACCACGACCCAACACTTTTACCAGGTCTTTCTTCCCACAAATTCCGTTTTCGACCAATACATCGTGGTTGATTTCACTCACATTGAGTTTTTCTACCAACATTTGAAGCAAATCAAGGTTCACACCCTTGTATTCAACACGGTTGATGTTTCTAAAACCGAATTTCGGCAATCGGCGCTGGAGTGGCATTTGACCACCTTCGAATCCGAGCTTGCGCTTCGTACCTGAACGCTGGCCGGCACCTTTGTGACCGCGACCAGAGGTTTCGCCCAGACCAGAACCTTGACCACGACCAACACGCTTACGAGTTTGCGTTGATCCTGCGGCTGGCTTAAGAGTATTGAGTTTCATATTCGTTTGAGTATTGTTGTGCATCACAAAAGACACACATCATTAATTCTTCGTTTATTATTTGTTCTCCACTTTGAGCAAGTGACGAACCGCGCGGATCATACCGGCAATGTTTGGAGTAAGCTCGTGTTCTACTGGAACATTCAACTTTTTAATTCCCAACGCTTGAATCGTAGCCTTTTGACGAGCAGGACGATCGATAGCGCTTTTCACTTGTGTTATCACAACTTTAGACATGGTATGGTCTTTTTTATCCTTTGTAAACTTTATCTACACTGATTCCGCGAACTCTAGCGATGTCGTGCGCATTGCGCAGCTTCGAAAGAGCATCGAGAGTTGCCTTCACCACGTTGTGTGGGTTCGACGAACCTTTCGACTTGGCCAATACGTCGGTCACTCCGGCCGATTCCAACACAGCGCGCATCGCACCACCGGCAATAACACCGGTACCGTGAGAGGCTGGCTTGATGAAAACACGGGCTCCGCCGAATTTACCATCTTGCTCGTGAGGGATAGTTCCCTTGCGCACAGGAACCTGAATCAAGTTCTTCTTTGCATCTTCGGTAGCTTTAGTAACGGCTTCGGCAACTTCCTTAGACTTACCTAGACCATGACCTACTACGCCCTTTTCATTCCCTACCACAACGATAGCGGCAAATCCAAACGTACGACCACCTTTGGTCACCTTGGTAACCCTGTTTACCGCAACCAAGCGGTCTTTCAATTCTGTTTCGCTGGAGCGAACTGGTTTTGTTTCTGCCATCTCCTTTAGAATTTAAGGCCTGCCTCGCGGGCTGCTTCGGCCAATGATTTAACACGTCCATGATAAAGGTATCCACCGCGGTCAAATACCACCTCGTTGATTCCGGCAGCCTGAGCGCGCTCAGCGATGGTCTTTCCGACCAACTTTGCCTGATCCAACTTGGCCACCGCTTGAGCATCTTTCATCACCATAGATGATGCTGATGCCAAGGTTACACCTTTTTGGTCGTCTACTATTTGGGCATATATCTGCTTATTGCTGCGGAAAACTGAAAGACGTGGTCTTTGAGCTGTTCCTTTCACACTAGCCCTGATTCGTGTGCGTATTTTCGCTCTGCGAGCTTCTTTGCTGAATGCCATTGCTTTAATTCAAATTTTATTTAGCTGCTGACTTACCAGCCTTCTTACGTACAAATTCTCCAACATAACGAACACCCTTGCCTTTGTATGGCTCCGGAGCACGGAGGCTACGGATTTTGGCTGCTACCTGACCAAGCAACTGCTTGTCGTAACTCTCCAAGGTAATCGATGGGTTCTCCCCTTTTTCCGCCTTAGCGGTTACCTTAATTTCACCTGGCAACTCGAACACAATCGGGTGAGAGAAACCAAGGGTGAGTTCCAATTGCTGGCCAGTAGCCTTA
>Ga0114981_10003404_pt1 | contig 10100 bp, 7 predicted proteins | sample S_140806_MF_Meta_FD_87028 | JGI IMG/M metagenome (GOLD analysis project Ga0114981, IMG submission 87028) | Freshwater microbial communities from Lake Simoncouche, Canada to study carbon cycling - S_140806_MF_MetaG | ecosystem: Environmental > Aquatic > Freshwater > Lake | place: Lake...
CGTCGAGCTGCTCGAGATCCAGGAGCCGGCCGCTGGCGCGGCTCCCGCAGGCGCTGCTCCGGCTGCGGCCCCCGCCGGCGCGAAGCCCGCTGGCAAGTAAGCGCATCGCCTCAACAGCTACAAACGAACAGGCGAGCCTCGCGGCTCGCCTGTTCATTTTTGCCTTGATTTTCGCAGCATCAGCGCGCGCCCGCAGCCTGCCCCGCGTACCGCGCCTCGATCGCCATCACCTTCGCGAGACGCTTCTCGTGCCGCGCCTCGTGCGTGTACTCCGCAGCGAGATACGCGCGCACCATCTCGCTCGCGACCGCGGCGCCGACGGTGCGACCACCGAGCACTAGGATGTTCATCGCGTCATGCTCGACGCCCTGGTGCGCCGAGTACGTGTCGCTGCAATTACCCGCGCGCACGCCGGGAATCTTGTTCGCCGCCACGCTCGCGCCGATTCCCGAGCCGCAGAACAACACGCCGCGCGCGACATCGCCGCGCACGACGGCAAGCCCGAGCTTCTCCGCGAAATCGGGATAGTCGACGCTGTCGGTGGAGTGCGTGCCGAGATCGATCACGGTGTGACCCGCGGCCTCGATCTCCGACTTCATCGTCTCCTTCAGCGCGAATCCCGCGTGATCGCTCGCGACGCCGACCTTCACTGCGCACCTCCGGCGCTGCCGCGCACGCGCGCAAGGCTCTTGCGCGCCGCATCGGCCACGCGCTCCGGCGTGAATCCAAAGTGCGCCGCGACGTCCTTCGCGGGCGCGCTCGCACCGAAGGTCGTCATGCCCACGCACTCGCCGTCGAGGCCCGCGTAGCGGTCCCAGCCGATGGTGCTCGCGGCCTCGCACGTCACGCGCGCGCGCACCGCGTTCGGCAGCACGCTCATGCGGTACGCCTCCTCCTGCGCATCGAACAGCGCCGTGCACGGCATCGACACGACGCGCGCGCGAACGCCTTCCTTCGCGAGGATTTCCTGCGCCGAAACGCAGAGATGCACCTCGCTGCCCGAGCCGATCAGCAGCACGTCAGGCGCGCCGCCCTCGCAATCGCTCAGCGTGTACGCGCCGCGCGCGCAGCCCTCGGCCGACGCGAACTTCGCGCGGTCGAGCGTCGGGAGATTCTGCCGCGTGAGCGCGAACGCCGCGGGATGATGGGTCTGCGTCATCACCGAGCGCCAGCACTCGATGACCTCGTTCGCATCGCACGGACGGAACACGCGCATGCCCGGCACCGACCGCAGGCCGACGAGCTGCTCGATCGGCTGGTGCGTCGGACCGTCCTCGCCAACGTAGATCGAGTCGTGCGTGAAGATGTGCATCACAGGCAGCTCCATGATCGAGCTCAGGCGAATGCCGCCGCGCGCGTAGTCGCTGAAGATCAGGAAGCCCGCGCCGTACGCACGCAGTCCCGACAGCGTCATGCCGTTGCAGATCGCAGCCATCGCGTGCTCGCGGATGCCGAAGTGCATGTTGCGGCCACCCCACGCGTCCTTCTGGAAGCTGCCCGCGCCGTCGAACGTGAGCAGCGTCTTCGTGCTCGGCGCAAGGTCGGCGGAACCGCCGACCATCCACGGCACGTTCTTCGCGATCTGGTTGAGCACCTGGCCCGAGGTGTTGCGGCTCGCGTTGCCCTTCGCATCGGCGGGGAACGGCTTGAGATCCTTGTCCCAGCCCTCGGGAAGCCCGCGCGCGAGCATCGTCTTCACTTCCTCCGCGAGCCACGGATACGCCTTCGCGTACGCCTCGAAGCGCGCGTTCCACTCCGCGCTGTCGGCCGCGCCGCGCGCACCGAGCTTCTCGGCAAAGCGCTCGCGCACGCCGTCGGGCACGAGGAACTTCGCGTCCTCCGGCCAGCCGTAGCCGCGCTTGGTCGCCTTGATCTCGTCCTCGCCGAGCGGCTCGCCGTGCGCGCTCGCAGTGCCCTGCTTCTTGGGAGAGCCGTAGCCGATGTGGCTGTCGACGATGATCATCGTCGGCCGGTCGGTCGAGCGCTTCGCCGTCTCGTACGCGCGCACGAGCTGCTTGAGGTCGTTCGCATCACCGACGCGCAGCACGTTCCAGCCGTAGCCCGCGAAGCGCGCGGCGACATCGTCGGAGTATGCGAGGCTCGTCTTGCCCTCGATCGTGATCTGGTTGTTGTCGTAGATCCAGCACAGGTTCGACAGCCCGAGATGGCCCGCGAGCGACGCCGCCTCGCCCGAGATGCCTTCCATCAGGCAGCCGTCGCCGCAGATCGACCACGCGCGGAAATCAAACAGCGGATAGCCCGGACGGTTGTAGCGCGCGCCCAGCCACTTCGAAGCGATCGCCATGCCCACGCTCGTCGCGAGTCCTTGGCCAAGCGGACCGGTCGTCGTCTCGACGCCCGTCGTGAGATGCGACTCGGGATGCCCCGGGCACAGCGAGCCCAGCTGGCGGAAACGCTTGATGTCCTCGAGCGGCACCGCGAGCTCGCCCGTCGCGTGGCCTTCGTGATCGAGCCGCTTCACGCCCGCGAGATAGAGCATCGAGTAGAGCAGCATCGACGAGTGACCGTTCGACAGCACGAAGCGATCGCGGTTCGGCCACTGCGCATTCGCGGGGTCGTAGCGCATGACATCCTGCCACAGCGCGTACGCGACCGGCGCCAGCGCCATCGGCGTGCCGGGGTGACCCGAGTCCGCCGCCTGCACGGCGTCCATCGACAGGGTGCGGATCGTGTTGATGGCGAGGTTGTCGATGTCGGCGGTGCCGACAGGAGTGCCAGCGTGCTGAAGCGGGAATGCGGTCATGGCGTTGCTCGAGACTGTGCTCATGTGTCCTCCGAGGGGAGATCCATCTCCGGCTGCGAACGAGGTGGCGCGGATGGTACGGCGCGGCGACAGCCACGGAGCGTCCGCCTCGCTTGGGAAACACGGAGGTTCGTGATTTCTTTCGCACGACGGGTGAGGTCGCGCGGATCAGCCGGTCCAGGCCGCGAGCAGCGCCGCCAGGTCGCGCGGACCGACGAATCCATCGCCATCGATGTCCGCACGGCGCATCGCGCGCGACGATCGGTCGGTGGCGCCCCACTCCGCCATCAGCTGCGCGAGGTCAGCGGCGTTCACCGCGCCGTCCGCGTTCAGATCGCCCCGCGCAGGCGCCGCGATCCGCACCCGCGAATCGAGCGCAACGCCCGCCAATTCACTGCTCTGCCCGCTCGGCCACAGCACGCGCACGAGGCAGGACGCTTCCACCGTCGGCACGCCGAAGTGCACGACAGGCTCGCTGCTCGAGTGGTACCCGCTGCCAGAGTGCATCCAACGTCGGTAGGCCACGCCACCCACCTGGCACTCGACGACGGCGCCCATCCCCTGCGGCGCGCAGCGTGAATCCGCGCCATCCGCGAGATCCACCTCGAGCCAACGCCCCGACTTGGGCGAATCGTTGCGGTACAGCCGCAGCGGCCCGCTGTTCACGAGCACCAGAAGATCGAGGTCGCCATCGCGATCAAAGTCGATCGTGCCCACGCAGCGCGCGTCGGCCGCGAGCGCGATGCCAGTCTCCGCGCCAAGCCGCTCAAATCGCCCGCCGCCCGTGTTGCGGTAGATGTACTCCTGCTCGTTCGCCCACTCGCCGCCGTTGCGGCCGTTGACCTCGGCGATGTCCTCCCAGCCGTCGTGATCGAAATCGCCCGCGACCGCGCCCCAGCCCCAGCCGCCGTCGTTGCAGCCGCGCGCAGCGGAATCCTCGGTCGTCACGCCGTCGCCGCGATTCATGTACAGCGCGTTGCCTGTGAAAGCGCCATTCGCAGGCGTCTCGGTATGCAGGCTGGTGACAAGCGTGTCGATCGCGCGATTGCGGTCGAAGTCGCCCACGCAGATGCCCATGCCGTTGTCGTCGACGCCCATGCCGAGTTCGGCCGTCGCAAGCGCAAACGTGCCGTTGCGCAGATTGCGATACGCGCGGCTCGTCTGGAAATCCGCGGCAATCAGCACCTCAGGAAACCCATCGCCCGTGACATCGACGATCAGCGGCTGAAATCCCCACATCGTGTGAAACACGATCGCGCTGTCGGTGACATCGGTAAACACTCCGCCATCGTTGCGGAACATCCGGTTGCCCAGCGTCGTTCCCGACCACGCGCACACGACAAGATCAAGATCGCCGTCGAGATCGATGTCACCCCACGCCGCACCATCGCCCGCCGAAACCGTCGTCGACGTAAACGCGACGCCCGCACTCGCCGCGATCTCCGTGAAGAACGCGCCGTCGTTGCGATACAGCCGATTCCTGCCGACCTGCCCAAGGTTGTCGCTGCCCGATCCGTAGCTCGTCATGAAGATGTCGATGTCGCCGTCGCCATCGAAATCCGCGCACGACACGCCGTTGCCTGCATGCGCCACCGCGACGCCGCGCTTGGCCGCCTGGTTGCCAAACGTCCCGTTGCCGTTGTTGATGAAGAGCCGATCGAGCCCCACGCCACCGCGCGGAACAAAGACGTCCGGCCACCCATCGCCGTTGAAATCCGCGATGCCGAAGCCGCCCATGATCCACTCATTGAGCGCGGGCACCGAACCGGGATTCGGCGAGTGCGAGAACGAATCAAGCCCCGAGCCCGCCGTGACATCGGTGAATTGCACAGCGGATTGCGCCAGCGCCGATGCGCAGGCACACCACGCCAGCCCAACGATCTTGTTCACGCACTGGGTCGCCACGCCCCGAGACTAACCCCGATTCACCTTCAGTCGAGCGGTTTCGCTGGGATTTGCCCGTCCGGCTTGACGGAAACATCGATGTCGTCAAACAGCGCTCGCTTGGGCGGTGTGTCGAGATCCTCGAACTGGTCGTCGCGCGCGGCCCAGATGAACGCGAACAGCGCCGCGCCACCGACAAGAAGCGCCACCGGGAGAGCCACGAACACAAGTTCCATCAGCGAACCTCCTCGGAGAAATCGGGGATCTCGAACGACGGCATCCGCATCGCGATCACGAGCACCGTGAGCCCGCTCAGCGGCATGAGCACCGCAGCGACCAGCGGGTTCACCATGCCGGCAAACGCGAGCACCCCGCCGAACGCGTTGTATGCAACGGACACCGCGAGATTCACGCGGATTGTGCGCATCGTCGAACGCGCGCCCGAAAGAAACCGCTCCAGCGGACGAAGACCGCGAGCCGCGAGGCAGACATCCGCCACATGATGCGACGCCTGCGCGCCGTTGCGCACCGCGACGCCGACATCGGCCGCCGCGAGTGCCGCAAGATCGTTCACGCCATCGCCCACCATGACGACGGGTCGCGCGAGTTCGTCGCGCTGGACGAACGCGAGCTTCTCCTCGGGCGACAAGCCGCCATGCGCGTCGCGCGCGTCGATGCCCAGCGACTTGGCCACGCCCGACGCGATCACAGGATCATCGCCCGACGCCAGCACGATGCGCCAACCCGCCGCACGAAGCCGCGCAATCGTTCGCCGCGCCTCGGGACGAATCGGATCGCCCACGCCCGCGAGCGCTTCGACCTTTCCATCGACCGCGACAAACACCGGCGCAAAGCCCGCGACCTTGCAATCCGCGGAGTATGCGTGCATTTCGTCCGACGTCGTGGCGCCGCGTTCCCGCATGAAACGCGCGCTTCCAACGCGCACCAGCTTGCGCCCAACGCGCCCCTCGATGCCGAGGCCAGGGATCTCGCGCACGTCGCTCGCAACCACTCCTCCGCGCGAGGCTGCCTCGCCAAACGAATCGACGAGCGCGCGCGCCGTCGGATGCGCGCTGTGCATCTCGACCGACGCGGCGAGCGCGAGCGCATCGGGCGAACCCATCCAACGCGCCACACGCGTAAGCCCTTCGGTGACCGTGCCCGTCTTGTCGAGCACAAGCGTGCCCGCGCGCGACGCGCGCTCGAGCACATCGCCGCCCTTCACCAGCACGCCGCGCCGGGCGCCCTTGCCGATTCCTGCGACCACCGCGAGCGGCGTCGCAAGCCCGAGCGCGCACGGGCACGTCACGACAAGCAGCGCGACCGCGCGCGCAACCGCGGCATCCGCCCCAATCCGCGGCCACCACCACGCGACCGTGAACACCGCCCCCACCAGAATCGTCGGCAGAAACCACGCCGAAACGCGGTCCGCCAGCTCGACGATCGGCGCGCGCCGCTCGCTCGCCTCGCGCACGAGCTCAAGCAGCCGCGCCGCACGCGTCTCCGAGCCCGCGACCGAAACCTCCATCCGAATCGGCGTCTCCAGCACGCGCGTGCCTGCGTACACAGGCCCGCCGCGCTCGACGCGCACCGGCTGCGACTCGCCCGTGAGATGCGAGAGATCAAGATGCGCCGAGTCCGCCAGCAGCCGACCGTCTGCAGGACAAGCTTCGCCCGCGGTGACCTCGACCACATCGCCCGGAACCAGCGCGTCCATCGCGACCTCCACAACGCGATCCCCGACGACCTTGCGTGCAATCGACGGCACGATCGCGAGCAACAGCTCGACCTGCTCGCGCGCGCGCCGCTGCCGCCCGTACTGGACAAATCGCCCGACCAAGAGCAGGAACACAAGCATCGCCGCGCTCTCGCAGTAGATCGAGCCTGTGCCACGGATCGTGGCGATGGTTCCCGCGCCGACCGCCGCAACAAGCCCGAACGCAACCGGCACGTCCATGTGCGGAGTTCGCGTGCGGACCGCCGCGATCGCATTGCTGAGGAAGATCCGCCCAGGCCACGCCACCGCGACCACCGCAAGCGCGACCGAGCACCACTGGAAGAACATGCGGAATCCGAGCTCCATGTCCGCAAGCAATCCGCCGTAGAGCGCGAACGCAACCGCCATCGCGTTGCTCGCGATCGCCCCAGCGACGCCGATACGCACGATCCATGCGCGATTCGCCGCGCGCTCGCGCGCCACTGCATCGGGATCTCCGAACGGCTGCAACTGGTATCCGAGCGCATCGAATCGCCGCGCAATCGCAGATAGTTGGGTCGCCCGATCGTCCCACGCGATGCGCGCGATGCCTCGCGCGGAGTCGACGCGCACTTCGCTCACGCCACGCACGATGCGCGGCATCGCCTCGAGCAACCACACGCAGGCGCCGCAGCGAAGTCCGTCTAAGCGAAGCTCCGCACGACGCGTGCCCGCAACATCGACGGTCGTCTGCGCGTTGATAAATCGCGGGTCATCGAGATGCTCGAACCCACGCCCCGTCACACGCGCCGGCTCCTGCGTGCTTCGATCGATCCCCTGCTCGCGATCGCGCATTTCGTAGTAGCGTTCGAGTCCGCACTCATGCAGCACGCCATGCACCGCGCGGCATCCGCCGCAGCAAAATTGCAACGGCTCCTGCGCTCGAGCCTCTGTGGACGGCACGGGAAGCCCGCAGTGCGCGCAAGCCGCATGAATGGCTTGCGTCGAGTCATCGTGCGCATCAAGCTTGTTCATGGTCGCTCCTTGCAGCATGCAGGCCGTTCGTCGGACTGGGCTTTTGCCCGCACAGTGAGTTCAGCATTGCTCGCGCAAACCACGCCAGATGCGCGTGCGGATTCCATCGCCGCCTCGGCAACGCCGGCGCGAACGACCGCAGCATGCACCCCGACGGCGACCATAGCGAGTCCCGCGACGACCGGCGCCATGCGACCGAGTCGCGCAAACGCGACGCGCGCACCATTCGACGCCAGCACCAGCGCGGGAACCGTCCCAAGCCAGAACGCCGTCATAACCAGCGCGCCCACTCCGACCGACGCGCTGCCCGCCGCAATTGCGGCAAACGCGTAGAGCCAGCCGCACGGCAGCAACGGCGTCGCAAGTCCGATGGGAACGCCGCGATATGTCGGCGGCAATCGCAGCGTCCCCACATGCACGCGCTGCGCGAGCAAGACCAGCGGGCGCGGCACACCTGCGTGCGGCAGTCGCGCGCCCGCCGCCCGCAGAACAGTCGCCACACCGAAGAGCGCGATCATGCACCCAGCGGAAATCGCAGCAACGCGCTGTATTCCCACAAGCACCCCCGCGTCATCCACCACGCCGCCCGCCAAGCCTGCGATCGCTCCGACCGCCGCATACGACGCGAGCCTTCCTGCGTGATAGCCCAACTGCCGCGGCACGCCCGAGGATCCCTGCGGTCCAATCGCCGCAAGTGCCATCCCGCCGCACATGCCGGCGCAGTGCGCGCTTCCAAGCAAGCTCGAGATCAGAACCGTTCCTGCAAGCGACATCGTCGCGGCATCAACCATGGGTGGCCTCTGCAACAACAGGCGTGAGGAATCGCCGGAACGCATCCGTGTACTTCAAGCCGTCACGCTCCACCGTCAGGCGAAACTCCCACTGCCCGCCCAAAGGGGAATCGAACTCTCCAGCGAAAATCCCGGAATCTCTCCGCGGGAGCTCGATCACCTGCCTGCGTTCCGCATCGCGCACAGGAATGCACTCCACCTGCACGTGGCTGGCTTCGACGCGCGCCGCGTACTTGTCCTCGATCCTCAACGAGATACTGCGATGCACGCCGTTGGAATTGAGCTCCGGCGTGACAACCCAGTTGAGCCGCTCGTTCAGCGCGCGCTGCGTGCGCTCGCTTTCCCAATTCGCGGCCTTTCGGTCGTAGTTCGGCTCCATGCCAAGCGGATGCCCGACCACGGCCGACAGCACGGTCATCGCGCCGATCGTCACCGAGCAGCCGAGCAACAGCACTGGGACGAACATCCATCGGTTTGCGATCAGCGTCATGGTGCGCTCCCTTCGCTTGCAAGTGGTCGAATCACGAGCGGACCGATCACCGCCGCTGCAGCCTTGCCGTGAAAGGCGTGCCCGACCGCGCCCTGCTCGTCGACGTGCAAGCTCACGTCGCGGCGCCCACGGTCAAAGTTCGAAGGCTTGCTCATCACCAGCACGTCGATCTCGCGACTCGCATCGCCTTCAACCTCGACGCGCTCCTCGCGCACGAGTTGCACACCGTCGCCGCCAGTCACGAGATATACCTTCGGTTCGCGCGTCCTGTTGTCGATCCGCATCCGCACGAAGCTCTCGACGATCTCACGATCCGTTCCGGCCTCGCGAAGCACATACGGCGTCCCCTGTGTGCGAAGGACAGACACGGCTGCCGACTCGCGCGTCGCGAGAAGGAAGCCGGCGACCGCGAGTAGAACTGCGAGCATCGCTGGATACACCACCAGACGCGCGCGAACGCGCTTGCGCGGTCCTCGGACCGGTGCGTCCTCCAGGCTTGCCTGCGACGTATAGCGAATGAGTCCCGTCGGGCGACCGAGCTTCGTCATCACCGAATCGCATGCATCGATGCACTGCGTGCACGCGATGCACTCAAGCTGCATGCCGTCGCGGATATCGATGCCCGCAGGACACGTCTGCACACACATCTTGCAATCGACGCAGTCGCCACGCTTCTGCTCGTGCGCGCCATCGCATCCGCCGCCGCTTCCGCATCCACCTCGTCCGTCGCAGCCGCACTTGCCTTCGCAGGCCCCGTCCGCGTGCGCATGCCTGTCCTTTCTGCCGCGCGGCTCGCCGCGCTTGCGGTCATATCCCACCACAAGCGAATCACGGTCGAGCAACGCCGACTGAAATCGCCCATACGGACAGACCAGCGAGCAGAGCTGCTCCCTGAAGAACGCGAAGTCGAACATCATGAGCAACGTGACCCCGGCGAACACGGCAAACGCGGCCGGGTGCTTGGCGGGCGACGACGCGAAGATCCAATCCGTCAACCGATCCGCGCCGACAAACCACGCCAGCAGCGTGTTGGCAAGATGCGCGGACACGACCAGAAACGCGGCATACATCGCCACGTATCGCCACTCGGATACCGTCTGCTTTGCGTTCGTGTACGCACGACCCAGGAAGACGCGCTCCAGCGGGCGGTACACGAACTCCATATACACCGTCTGCGGACACGCCCAACCGCACCACACGCGACCGAACAGCGCCGTCAGCAGGAAGAAACCCGCGAACACGGCGAGAAAGAGCACTCCAAACAGCAGCGTTTCCGTCGGGCGGAACACCGAACCGAAGAACACGAACTTCCTGTCCACCACATCGAGCAGCACCATTGGCATGCCCGCGACCTTGATCCACGGGATGACCGTGTAGAGGGCGATCAATGCCCATGCCGCAACGATCCGCCGGCTCCACCACGCGCCCGGACTCAGCTTC
>Ga0114981_10003405_pt1 | contig 10099 bp, 9 predicted proteins | sample S_140806_MF_Meta_FD_87028 | JGI IMG/M metagenome (GOLD analysis project Ga0114981, IMG submission 87028) | Freshwater microbial communities from Lake Simoncouche, Canada to study carbon cycling - S_140806_MF_MetaG | ecosystem: Environmental > Aquatic > Freshwater > Lake | place: Lake...
GCGCTGTTGCAATGCGGTTGCATAACCAACAACTGCGACAATGTCCGACTCACATTGCGGGCGATGAACTTTGAGAGGCCGAGCGGTTTGGTTGCCTGCCCAATTCTTCCAAATCACGCTGCACCAACTCTCTCACTCGCCTTGCTTGATTTTCTCCACATCACTATCACCAACAATAAACCTGCGAGCAACGTTCCAATATTAGACAAGACGTGATAACCAACAGCCTTGCGGATGAATCCACTCGAAAAACCTGCAAGGCCGCCACAAAAACTCATTGTCAAATCTGCGGCTCCTTGTACACGCACTCGAATCTGTTGATCGATTGAATCAACAAGCAGGCTTGAACCTCCGATTAAACCGAAACTCCAGCCAACTCCAAGCATCCATAGTGCTGGAAACAGCAACACAGGTGCGTCACCCGCAAGCGAAGAAAGCAAAGTTGCACCCATTAACACCACTGCCCCGACTTGAATGGTCGCCAATCGACCATGTCGATCAGCAAACCTTCCGACAAGCGGACTGAACGCGTACATACCTGCAATGTGGAGTGAAATAATATAGGCGCTCACTGTTTCGTGTCCGTGAAGCTTGAGATGTACTGGGGTCATGGTCATCACCGCAACCATTGCCATTTGTGAAATCACCATCGCTATAACTGCTGTCTTCGCATCACTTGAATTCCGAATCGCTGTAATTGCATCAGAAAAAAGCCTTGTCGGTGCTCCTACTTCTGCCTGACGATTTAGTCTTCCTGCGACTTCAAGCGGATCTGGTCGTAGACGAAGTGTCGTGTTGATCAGCGACGTAAGAAAGAAGATTCCTGCAAAAATCCATGGACCTGTGTATTGGCCCCAACCGAACCAATCCATGCCTGCTTGTTCTGCAGGCTTAATCAACAGAGGACCGAATACTGCGCCAAATGTTGAAGCAAACAAAATACGACTCATCGCTCGACCACGCTCATCTGTGGTTGCCAAATCGGCAGCAGCGTAACGGGACAACAAATTAGATGCTTGGCCGTTACCAAACACAAACAATCCGACTAAAAAGATCCAAAGAGTCTTCGTCTCGGCTCCGTATCCTGCAACAAAGCCTCCGAAGATTGCAAGCAAGTAACCAGCCTGAAGTCCATTACGCCTGCCACGAACATTCATGAGCCGCGCAAGCATCTGCGACATGAAAGCAGTACCCATGGTTACTGTTGCCGAAGCAACACCTCCCCACGCTGTGGTCTGGCCAAGGATGTCCTGGATGACGAAGGCGCCAACAGTGACTGCGGCGGCAAGAGCAGCCGATCCGGCAATTTGACTTACCACCAAGACGCGCAATGTTCGCTTCTGAATAACGGCGATCTCGCTAGGTGTGTAGTGCGTAATTATTCAACAATCGTAGGTGATAGTGCTCCTATGACTGTGACCAAACTCTTGTGTCGAAGAGGGGACTTGAACCCCTACGCCCTTTCGAGCGCCAGCCCCTCAAGCTGGTGCGTCTGCCATTTCGCCACTCCGACGTGGTAACTCTGTTTCAATATTTCTATGCGAGAAGCAAACCCAATCCCACAACCGTAAAAATCCACACAAGTGCGAAAACTGTGGTGATTCGGTTGAGGTTTTTCTCCGCTGCTGCACTACCCAAAGCAGCAGAACCACCGCCACCGAACATGTCACTGAGACCGCCACCACGTCCGCTGTGGAGCAATACTCCTGCGATCATGGCAAACATGGAAATCACGTTGACAACAATGGTGATGACTTTGATGAACTCTCTCACGACCTAAATCCTACCGTTGCTACTCTGGAAAATGGCAGGCCGAAAGTTGACCAGTTGGGCGCACGACCAATTGCGGCTCGGTAGACGCGCACAATTCAGTGGCCTTCCAACAGCGCGTTCTGAAACGACATCCAGTTGGTGGATTGACAGGTGACGGCACATCTCCCTGCAACATGATTCGTGAACGCGACCGCTCGGTCGTTGGATTTGGGACCGGCACGGCTGAAAGTAGAGCCTTTGTATACGGATGCGTCGGATGATCGTAAATAGATTTCTTATCACCTATCTCGACAATTTTTCCGAGATACATAACCGCCACCCGATCAGCAATATGTCGAACAACAGATAAATCATGCGCGATAAACACATACGACATGCCGAGACGTTCTTGCAAGTCACCGAATAGGTTCACAACTCCAGCCTGGATACTCACGTCAAGTGCGGACACAGGCTCGTCAAGCACAATTAATGCTGGGTCGAGCGCCAGTGCTCTTGCAATACCTACCCGTTGCCTCTGGCCTCCCGAAAATTCATGAGGGAAACGTTTAGCGTGATCCGCCGCCAAACCAACCAGTTCGAGCAAGTGAGCAACCTTCTCACTATGGTCGCCATCAACTCCCTGCACCACCAGTGGCTCGGCTATCGACGAACCAACAGTCATTTTGGGATCGAGCGATGCAAACGGATCTTGAAAAACGATCTGCATCTTGCGACGAATTTGTCGCATCTCTTCAAAACTTAAGCCAGCCAAATTCTTACCTTCAAATGAAATGGTGCCAGATGTGATATCGAGCAACTGCAAAACACAACGACCAACCGTTGTCTTACCGGAGCCTGACTCACCAACGATTCCCAAAGTTTGCCCACGATCCACAGAGAAGGACACGTCGGAAACAGCCTGGACAATTCTCTTCGTCTTACGAATACCGCTATTAGCGCGTAGCTCAAAATTCTTAACGAGGTTTTCAACTTTTAGAATTGGCTGGTTCATGGCCGCGCCCCATCAACAACTATTTGTTCAGCCCTCAAACAGGCCGTTTCGAGGTCGCCAAATGAACGAAGTGCTGGCAATGATGTGAGGCATCCATCGTTTGCGAACGAGCATCTAGGTGCGAAACCGCATCCTGGCGGAGGCATCAGCATGTTTGGTGGGAAACCAGTGATTGGTGTGAGGCGCTCAGCGCCCTCATGCGGAAGCGATGCCAACAAGCCGCGTGTGTATGGATGACTTGGATGATCGAACAATGAATCAACGCCGCCCTTTTCCACATTGCGTCCTGCGTACATCACATTGACCCGGTCAGCGACGCGCGCGATAACACCGAGATCGTGCGTGATCAGCACAACGGCAGTACCGAATGTTTTCTGAACACGCTCTATGACTTCCAAAATCTGGGCTTGCACCGTCACGTCCAATGCGGTTGTGGGCTCATCAGCAATCAAAACCTTTGGATTATTGGCAATCGCAATCGCAATCACGACTCGTTGGCGCATTCCGCCAGAGAATTCGTGTGGGTACTGGTGGGCGCGCTCCGCCGCTTGAGGAATACCGACAATATCCAGTAACTCAACTGCACGCTTGGATGCATCTTTGTCACTCAATTGACTCTGGTGGGCCTGAAGCATCTCTACGATCTGGTCGCCAACTCGATGGACAGGATTCAGTGCGGACAAAGGATCTTGAAAAATCATGGACATCAATCCACCACGCATGTTTCGCAGAACTTTATTTGGTGCCCCGATCATCTCCTGACCATTGAGCAAGACCGAACCTGTGATCTTCGCGCGATGTGGCAACAACCCCATAGCAGCAAGAAATGTCACTGACTTGCCGGATCCACTCTCACCAACAACGCCCATCATCTCGCCAGCGTGTACATCGATATCTACCCCACGTACGGCTTCAAGTGGACCCAAAGGGGTATCGAACGTGACACGGAGATCACGAATTGAAAGCACTAACTCACTCATCATTCACCCCTGTCCAACCGTGGGTCAGTAGCGTCACGCAATGCATCACCGATGAAGTTAATCGCAAGCGAAATCAAGACCAATGCGAAACACGGAAAAACAGCAATCCACCAATAGCCAGTTTGTACTGCACCCTTCGCAGCCCCCACGAGAATCCCCAACGATGTGGCTCCGTCGCCCGCCTGTGGTCCATAGCCGAAAAAGGCAAGTGTCGATTCAGCAGTAATTGCTCCAACAACCGCAAACGAGAGTGCCACCATAATCGGGCCGATCGAATTAGGAAGTAAGTGCTTGCGAACGATGTAGCGACGAGTCGCACCTACCGCGCGAGCAGCTTCGATAAATTCGCGCTCCTTTAAAGCCAGTACTTGACCTCGCACAATTCGCGCTACACCCATCCAGCCAAAGAAAGCCAAGAGGAAGACAATAAATCGTGCTGAAGACTTATCGCCGATGATCACAGTAAGCCAATGAATACTGCCAATCGTGTTGCGAATCACCAGCAACGCAACTAAAAACGGAAAAGCGAGAAACAAGTCGGTCACGCGCATCACCACATCATCAAATCTTCCACCACGAAAACCCGCTACAGCACCAACAACGCAACCAACGATTGTCGAAATAAGAGCACTGAACAAGCCGATGATAAGCGATACACGAATGCCATAAATCAAGCGACTGTACAGGTCGCGCCCAATGTCATCAGTTCCAAACCACGCCAATTTTTGAGGTGGCAAAAATGTGTTTGGCGGTTTCCGAACGGATTGGTTCACACCGTAACGGGCTGTAAATGGCGACAGAATTACGGCTAGCACCATGAGCGCCAATAGAACACAGCTCCCCACTGCTGCCTTGTGCGACAAAAATCGTCGAAGCGCCATGCGCTTAGGTGAAATAGTTGCGAAATCAGTCAAGGCGAATCCTCGGATCTAAAAATGCATACGACACATCAGCAATCAAGTTAAAAATGAGCGTTGATGCGACAACGAGAACCATCCAAGGCATCAATAGCGGAAAGTCACCAGTTCCAAACGCTGATAAGAAATAAACTCCCATACCTGGATAAGCAAATATGTTCTCTGAGATGATGAGTCCACCAATGATTGCTCCGATGTCCAATGCAGCAATTGTCACCACCGGAATCAACGCATTACGCACACCGTGCCGAAACAAAATTTGACGTTCGCTAATGCCCTTTGAACGTGCTGTACGCATAAAGTCCGAATTCAAAACATCGAGTAACGATGACCTCATATATCGGCTATAAACGGCAACGACCTGAATTGCGACAACCATTGTCGGCAATGCCATGTGTTTTAACATCAGAACCAAATCGAAACCTGTGTGACCTGCGGGATAAACACCAGAGGTCGGGAAAAGAGTATGGCCGAACCACCTCGACCAATACACCGAGAACACCAGCTGAAAGAGCACTGCCGTGATGTACGGCGGAATCGATATACCTAAAAACGCACCAGTGTTGACTGCCACGTCGCGACGACTTCCGGGCTTCAAGGCCGCAAACATTCCCACCAACAGACCGATTACTACGCCCAAGAAGGTTGCAAGCGAACCTAGACGAATTGTATTCACAAGGGCATCTTTCAACTCTGGCCACACTTCGCGACTGCCCTTGATGCTTCGCGGCCAATTAAACGTGACAAAATTCTTCAGCCAATGAAAGTATCCAAGAACATAATTGGATGACAATCCATTCACTGCCTTGTACTGTTCGATCTTGTCACGACTCGCACGAGGGTTTGTGCGCAGATAACTCTGCAGAGGATCCGTGCCTAAACGGAGTGCGATGTACACAAGAAATGTAACCAAGAGCAGGGTGGGCAATGCCCAGACCATTCTCCTGAGTGCAAACCTCAACATCTTCTTTCCCCTTAAAAACGAAATATCCAAGCCCTGAACGCAAAAGGTGCGCAGACCAAATCTATCCGACTTGGTCCGCGCACCCTAAATGCGTTTATGACTTACTAGCTAAGACTAGAGAACCTCTACGGTTGCCTCGCCTGTGAGCAAGTTGGTGACTACGTACTGACCATCATTGGTCGTTGTGTAGGCACCTGGGCTTACTGGGAATGCTGTCGTCCACACCATCCAAGAAGAGTTTGCACACTCCGTGATTGGGTTCAAGCACTCTGGCCACTGCTCGGCACCGATAACGATTTGTCCATCGCCATCAACGTCGGTCCACTGGTCGAAGTTCTTAAATGCTTGATAGTTGTTCAACTCGCCGTCGATTGGACCGCCCACCTTGTCGGAGCGCCAGAAACCAGCCTTAGGGAATTGGAACAATGGCAACAAGATTGAATCAGCAGCCATCAATTTGAGTGCTGACTTGATCTTCTCTGCACGTACTGCTGCATCAACTTCGATGTCTGCTGCATGGAGCAGATCTGAAGCTTCTGCGTTGCACCAACCGCTGTTGTTCTGACCGATGTTCTCATTAGCAGTTGTCGGAATCAGGTCACAAGCAAATGCGCTCGTGAGGTACGCAGGGTCTGGTGGAGCTGTGGAGATGTACATCGCCAAGTCATAATCAAGTGCTGGCAGACGCTTCTGGAAGTAACAAGCTGCGTCGCAGTTATCTGCACGCACATCGAAACCAGCTGCTTGCAGCAATGGAATCAAATAGGCCTGTGTGCTCTCGCGACGGGTGTTGCCCGTGTTGATGATCCAGCGGATCTTTGGTGCTGTCTTACCTGGCTCAGCCCAAAAACCATTTGCGTCTTTTGCCCAGCCTGCATCTTCCAACAATTTTGCACCAGCTTCTGGGTCAAAACTATTGGTGAATTCATCACCATTGCAATAGAGACCCGGAGTGATCGGACCACACTGCAAGAGAGTTGCACTGTCAGAGATTGGAATATAAATCTGCTGGAACAATGCTTCACGATCGATTGACTTCGAGAATGCTGCACGGAACGTTGGGTTTGCGAAAGGTCCGCACTTCGACTGGAAGTACAACGCTTCGTAGTCGCCACCGTATTGAATTGATGTTGCAATGTTGTCTTGCTTCATCGCGTCAGCGAGTCCACCAAAATACTGTGGGAATACGAAGTCAACTTCGCCAGCCTTGATCGATGCAATTTCTGTATCGCTGTCGGCTTTTGGAACCATGACAACCTTTGGTGTTACAGCTTTGTCTGTACCCCAATAGTTTTCGTTAGGAACATAGACAACTTGGTCCTTGCTCCACGATTGCATCTTGTACGGACGTCCAGAGAATGGAAGCATTTCAGCGAAGTCGCCAGAGACGTCAGCAGTGTTCTTCACTGAAGCGGCCTTGATCAACCCACCGAACAATCCGCGCCATGGTGCGTAGACGGACTTCAAGGTGACGACAACTTGCTTGTCGCTTGTGCCTGCATCAACAGCTGTCACCTGGTCGTAACCAGATGTCGAGATTGAGCCAGGTGTATTCAACGATGCATCAAAAGTTGCTTTAAAGTCAGCAACCGTGATTGGTGAACCGTCTTCCCACACTGCTTCAGGAGCAATGTCGTATGTAATTTTCATTCCATTGCCAGTCGCAGCTGGTGCGGCGTAGTCATACGACACGTCTGCACACTGTTCGATGGTTGGATATGCCGATTCAGCAGCTGGTGCTGAATCGCCTGATGAACTACCGCCACAAGCTGCCACTACAAGTGACAACGTTGCAAAACCGGCAGCCAGCAGGCTGAGTTTGTTGGTTTTCTTCACTATCGACCTCCCCGTCGAATTAGGTGGGTTCCCCCATTGATGTAGGGGCAAGACGCCCCCACGAATGAGACAAGGGTAACACCACAGAAGGCATTCCCGAAAGGAGGAATCAGGCTTGATGCACGCCTATGGACGATGAAGCCGAAATTGCACTATTCGGGCAAATTCAGCTGGGTCCAGGCTTGCCCCACCCACAAGTGCCCCATCAATGTCCGGCTGGGCCATCAATTCGGCAATGTTGGCCGCCTTGACGCTGCCACCGTATTGCAGTCGAACGGACTCAGCCGCCTTTGGCCCACTGATTTCCAATACCTGGGCTCGTATAGCGCCAATAACAGCCTGAGCATCCGAGGAGGTTGCCGTGCGTCCAGTACCAATGGCCCAAATGGGCTCGTACGCAATAACCATTGCGGCAACTTGGTCTGAAGTTCTTCCTTCAAGTGCTGAACGCACCTGACCCATTACCTTCTGTGTCGTTTGACCAGCTTCACGTTCTGCGAGGGTTTCCCCTACACACACTATTGGCGTCATTTTATTTCTGTGAATGGCTGAAATCTTCTTGGATACATCTTCATCGGATTCACCAAACAACTCGCGCCGTTCACTGTGTCCGACGATTACATATTCAACATTAAGTTTGCTCAAGAACACAGCGCTCACCTCGCCAGTGAATGCACCTTTGTCATCCCAATGGCAATGCTGTGCGCCAAGTGAAACTTTTAGCTCGTCTGCGTCAATGAGCGTCTGAACGCTTCTGATATCAGTAAACGGTGGATGTACGCTCACATCACAAGATGCATAATCATCTTTGGTGAGCAGGTAAGCAAGTTTCTGCAGGCACTGAATTGCTTCGAAATGGTTGTGATGCATTTTCCAATTTCCACTGATTAGTGGTTTTCGAACATACTCATTTGACACGTGGTGCTCCTCGCAATGCTTCAAGACCAGGAAGGTCGCCTAACTCTAGATACTCGAGTGAAGCACCACCACCTGTTGAAACGTGATCTACTTCATCGTCAAGTTTGAATTGCGCGAGCGCAGCAGCAGAATCGCCACCGCCCACGACGGTAAACGCTTTGGTGTCCGCCATTGCTTGGGCAATGGTTTTGGTTCCGTTCTCAAACCTGGAGTCTTCAAACATTCCCATCGGACCATTCCAAAAAACAGAACGCGCGTCCATGATGATGTCAGTGAACGCTGCGGCTGAGCCAGGTCCAATGTCAAGACCTTTCGCACCCTTCGGCAAACGAATTCCATAAGTCGAATAGACACCATCAGCATCTAAACCCACGATGTCTTCAGGTAGATGAATTGGAACTTTGCCGTCTAATAGCTTCTTGCAAACATCAATCAACTCTGGCTGACAAATTGAATCACCAACCGGATAGCCCTTCGCAGCCAAAAACGTAAAGCACATACCGCCACCAATAATGAAAGCGTCTACTCGCTCCTGCAGAGCCTCAATCACACCAATTTTGTCACTCACTTTCGCGCCACCGAGCACTGCAACAAACGGTCTATTTGGTTTCTCACGCAATGCGCCGAGTACTTCAATCTCTCGTTGAAGCAATCTTCCTGCTGCAGATGGCAACGTCTTTGGCGGACCGACTATGGATGCGTGAGCTCGGTGGGTTGCACCAAAGGCGTCATCTACATACAGATCAAAACCTGCGACCAGCTCTGCAGTGAATTCGGCATCGTTGGACTCCTCGCCCGGGTTAAAGCGAAGATTTTCAAGCAGTTCAACACCTGGCGCAAGTTCGGCTAAACGTGCTCTGACTGGAGCCATCGAATACTTTGCTGTTGAAGCACCTTTCGGACGTCCTAAATGACTTGCACAAACGACTGTTGCACCGCGCTCTGTCAAATAATTGATTGTCGGCAGTGCAGACTTAATTCGAAAATCGTCAACTATGACTCGTGCATCATCGGGGCCTGACATCGGAACGTTGAAGTCCGTGCGCACGAGCACACGCTTTCCACGAACATCCCCCAGATCCTCAAGCCGAGGCAAAGTCGTCATGTTCGACGAACTATTTTGAGGAACCGACGTGGCGCGTCAAATCGACCAAGCGATTCGAATAGCCCCACTCGTTGTCGTACCAACCGAGCACTTTCACAAGAGTGCCCATGCTCATGGTCAGGTCGCTGTCAAAAACACAACTGTGTGGATTAGTCACCACATCGCTCGAAACGATCGGCGCATCTGTGTACTCGAGCACACCTTTCAACTCACCTGCCGCAGCCTTTTTGAACGCCGCATTGATTTCATCCTTAGTTGCCGCCTTCTTCAATACTGCAACAAAGTCAGTGATCGATCCCGTTGGTACAGGAACTCTCAAAGATGTCCCGTCCAATTTTCCCTTCATCGATTCCAGAACTAAGGCAGTCGCGCGCGCGGCCCCAGTTCCAGTTGGCGTGATGTTGATTGCAGCGCCACGGGCACGACGCAAATCACTATGTGGTCCATCCACTAATTGCTGGTCGCCGGTATAAGCGTGAACTGTGGTCATCAAGCCTTGATCGATACCAAAAGCATCATCGAGCACCTTCACCATCGGCACGAAGCAGTTGGTTGTGCAACTTGCGTTGGAAATAACTTTGTGTTTGGAACGATCAAAATCTTGATGGTTAACCC
>Ga0114981_10003406_pt1 | contig 10096 bp, 9 predicted proteins | sample S_140806_MF_Meta_FD_87028 | JGI IMG/M metagenome (GOLD analysis project Ga0114981, IMG submission 87028) | Freshwater microbial communities from Lake Simoncouche, Canada to study carbon cycling - S_140806_MF_MetaG | ecosystem: Environmental > Aquatic > Freshwater > Lake | place: Lake...
CTAACTGCCATCTCCATCAGACTTCTTATCTTCAGGCTTTTCTTCGTCGATGACTGACTTCTTGAATTCACGAATTCCTTCGCCAAGCCCCTTTGCCAGCTGGGGAATCTTTGTACCGCCAAACAGAACTAAGAAGACAACCGCAGCGATTGCCCAACCTTCCCATCCTGTCCAATATGCTACTGTCATTACCGTAATCCTCCGCACTCACGTGCCGTGTACCTATGCTATCTCATCCGATGTCAAGTCCGCCCGACCTTCAGATGCGATTGCGGGTGATTCTTCGACGTCCACTGTATCAACTTTCGATGCAGCATCCTCAGCCTCAATGTCGGGTGAGACTACGAAATGCGTACTTTCCACGCTAGCAACCTCGACAACAGCCTCGGCCGCACCAACAGGCTGAACGTCCGTATTATCATCCACATCCAAACCATCGGTAACCACATCTAGGGCGACAACCGTAGACTCCGCATTAGGACCATCAGCAATAAGTGTGCCATCTTCGGCATATTTGCCAGAGATTTCAAGTGTCTTCGACGGTGGAGCCGACTCCAACTGGAGCTCACCATCAGGAGTGTAAGCGTGCGCATCACTCAAACCGTATTGATCCATCGGCTCTTGATAAGTCGATGAATCCGTATAGTTTGAATATGATCCGTAGTTGTAGTTAGTGTCCATAGATACATGCTGCTCAAGGTCAAGTGCCTTGGTCATGTCTCCGGACATCTTCTTTAACTCGCGCATCGCCTGACCTATTTGACGACCAATTTCAGGGAGCTTTTGCGGGCCGAACACCAGCAAAGCGATGACCATCACAATGATCAGGGTCTGTGTACCAATAAAGCCTAAAACCATAATTGTTAACTCGAGTATGCATTTTATCGTGGAATCGTTACCACAAGCCATCTAACATTGTCGGCTTGACACCAAGAAGTAAGTATAGTAACATCCACTCGCTATCTGCCCAGATGGTGAAATGGTAGACACGCTGGTTTCAGGTACCAGTGCCGAAAGGCGTGCGAGTTCGACTCTCGCTTTGGGCATTAACGACTCCTAGAACGGCGCCGTTTTTTCGTTTTCACCACCTCTTCAACTTTTGTGTCACTCGAAAGTACCGTTGACGACTTCGCTTCATCGAAAGCGTTTTGACTTTCTACGTTAACGGGCTGACCAAGCTCACCTTTTATAACCAGAGCATGTGGTACCTCTCTGCTAGCGAGGGATTCACTTGAATGCCCAGTAGCCATTATTTTACCGTTGAAGACTATCGAAGTACTGAAGCCACTATCCATTAGGAACGCTTCCTGCAAGCCAGCTGCTGCTGCCCCACGAGCCATCGCAGATGTTGTAATCACATTCTGTGTCGCACCGTACACAAGCGTGCCATCGGCTTTCCAGCCGAAGAATGCACGTTTCCGCGGATCATTAAAGTCTCCGGCCGCAGCCGTGAATATTTCACGTCTGGAACGTGCTTCTCCATTGTGGACAATCCAAGCACCAGCCAAAAAACAATCCGTAAACTCAGGAAGTAATTGACGAACCCCATCCTCGCTGTTCAATGCTTCGGAACTGAACGGAGCAACGCTAATCTGAGTTTCATTCCATGCAATCAGTGGTCGACCAATCAACTTTTCCAACCGACGTGCATCACGATCAACGAAAAACACACCCTCATTCTGTGACTTAAAAGGACCGATCATGGCGTTATCGGTGCCGCGTAGAGCCGCATTGACGAAAAACGTGCCATTCATCCCAGCTAAAGCACTATGTTTTTCAACATACGCTCCGACAGATTTCCGTCCGCCATCCGGGTCACGAACAGACATCGGGGTCCCTCCCGATACAAACACTAACGATATTCCATCAAATTCACCAGCGGTTAGCGTTATTGGAGCATTGTTGATGTCAGCTGTGACCACAGCTGCAGGCACATTCTTAGCCCGGTCTTGAGACTGCTCAAACGCTTCTTTGTACTTAGTTTGAATCGTCCGCTGTATTTCTAAAATCCCAGGAGATTCCTCTGCTGGACCATTCTTCATCGTGAAAGACATCGTGTATCCAGCAGACTTTGTCAGCTCAATGGTCTTACTATCGGCACTGCCAACGGGATAGGCAAGGAATGGTACCGGATGCCCCAATTGCTCTTCTAACAGCGACTTTGATTCCGTGAGTTCACGCTCTTGGACATCGATAGGAAGAGATTTCAGATCACCGGGATGTGAACAGGTATGGCCACCGATTTCAACCAATCCGGATTTATCAAGCTCCTTGAGCTGATCCCATGACATCTTTGGATGACTTCCAGACTTGTTGCCAACAAAGTCCGTATGTACAAACATCCCGCTTGAAATGCTCTTCGATTTTAAGATTGGCCAGGCGTTTTCATAAAAGCCTTGATAGTTGTCATCAAATGTCAACACCACAGAGCGTTCCGGAACTTCCTTCCCTGTTACAAGATGCTCATGTAAGTCTTTAAGAGATAGATAATGCGCGCCCTGTTCATCGAAGTAGTCCAGGATTTCTTTAAACTCAGCAACGGTGGAATCGAAGTAAACCCCACCCTTTTTGCGTTCTATGACCACATCATGAAACATGAGCACTGTCACCCGGGATGACAGCGCCCGCGGATGAAGCGGCGCAAATGCTGTTGAATCGTAGGCCGGCTCAGGAGGCGTTGCAGGCAAAGGCGCCGGTTTCACACCTGTGTTCGTGTCCGGCTGCTTTGGACTATTCAGTTTGCTCGTGCAGCCGGAAAACGCCATCACGAAAACAAGAATCGCTACATATCTGAGTAAGAATCTATGCACGTTGCCAGTTTATGGCAATTAGTCACAGCTCCAACCAGAAACTGAGAACTTTTTCGTTGCTTCTGGATTGCAAATAGTCTCATCAAACTGACCAGCAGCAACGAGAAACTTCGCATGGCCATCCGCGAAGATAATCGTTCCCCCTTGCGCGTGCCATTGTTTGTAGTAGTAAGGGAAATACTCATACTTAGTGCCATCCCTATCAAATGGCGGTGCAAACCATGGCATCATCTCGTCACGCATAATCCGGGTGCTGGCTGGTTCTACAAACTGCGCAAGTGTTACGACCGCATCCCGGGTCTCTACAATGTTGTTTTGAACACTAAACCCGGCCACTGTGCTAAATGTACAACGGGTAAATCGGTAGCTTGAACCAAAGCAATCCCAGTAAGACCGTCCCTTTCCAGGTACATCAGAACATCCACCGTATTCAATGTTCGATGGACTTTCGGCAGGTACAGGTCCCCCATTGTCATCGGGGCACTTGAACACTCCAGCAGCTTTTACATATGGAAAAAGAGCGACCTCGATGCCTAGATGACCTGCGACATTGGCAGGGGGTTGAGTGTTGTAAGCATGGAATATTGGCATCCCCTCATCAAAGTCCTGTGCGTACATCATGACGGACATCCCAATTTGTCTCGCATTGGAAACACAGGATGTCTGTCTAGCCTTTGCTCGAGCCTGAGCAAACACAGGGAATAAGATAGCAGCAAGGATTGCGATAATCGCAATGACAACAAGGAGCTCTATCAGCGTAAAGGCACGTTTCATGTTTCTTCCCGCCGACGGCAGGAGACACGAAGCCATATGAGGCTAGCGCTTCCCTCCGCCGGTATTAACCGGATCAGGTATTTGGGGTCGGCACATGGCCCTCTCAGCACCGTAACAGGTGCTCCCCCAGCGACTATAGTTTTACCATTTACCAAATGAACTTCGATACCCACCACGTCAAAATGCTAACTTGGACTAACTGCAGACCACGGTTCACCACCATTATGATTCGGAAGTTGATTCAAAAATCCATCAAACCCATCGGAACTATAGTTTCTGAAATGGTCGGCCAAACCTTTCATGGCACTCTTATGGTCATCCCTGCCACGCACTTGATTGATGACATTCGTCGTTTCACGAGGATCATTGGCAATGTCATACACTTCATCAAGAAGCCCCACACCTAACCGATTGATGACCTTAAGCTTGGATGTCCGTATCATCCGGGCATTACCATATTCGCAGATGGCAGTATCCCGTGGAGTCTCTGGCATTCCATTTAGGAACGGGAGAAGTGAAACGCCAGGGTAAGAAGCGCTGTTTAGCCTCGGACTGACTCCAGCCATGCCTAGAATGGTCTCAAATTGGTCGCAGTGATTGACCCACGATTGACTCTTACGTCCTCCACCAAGCAACCCTGGCATTCGCCAAACACACGGTACTCGAATAGATTCATCGAAAAAGTTCTGCGGGATCGTGCCATTACCTTTGTAATACAAACCATGATGGCCATTCATATGACCATGATCCCCTGTGTAGAGAACTGCTGTATCGTTCGCTGTTCCAATTGCTGTCAAGTGATCCAGAACACGCCCAACACACTGATCAATCGTTTCCACCGCCGCCGCGTACTGTGCCATCCGACGTTCATGCTCAGCAGGAGCTGGCATCTTCCCGGGCAGTCTGGTGGCCTTTCCAGTGTATTTCTCAACCTTAACCGACTTTAACGGATTAGCCGCGTAGTAGTCGACCAAGTGCTGGGGATGGTCTGAAAATGGCGAATGTGTATCGGTCAGACCAACGAACAAAAACACAGGTCGCTTGTCCGATGTATCGCTCAGGAAGTCGATGGCACGAGATGTCAAAAATTCTGATCGCTGGCCGACATAGGTTACATCACGTCCATTGTCGTGAAACTTACACTGTCCCCGATGTGGATATTGATCTTTGTTCTCCCCTATATAGAAATCGAAGCCAGGTTGATGCATCCACGATTGACCACAATGCCACTTACCAACAAATCCAGTTCGATATCCTCCATCATGCAATAACGAAGCTAGAGTTGGTATGCGTTCTGGAAGCCACTTCTTTGGAAATCTCTTTTCATCTATCCAATCATGGATGCCGTGTTGGCTCGGGTACATTCCTGTCCAGAAAGATGCACGTGCCGGGCTACAGACGGGACTTGTGGTGTATGCGTTTCGGAAGTAAATGCCATTGGAAACGAGCGAATCCAAAGCAGGAGTTCGCAACTCGGGAGTTCCAAAGCAATTAGCAGCCCACGGACCATGATCATCAGTTAGGAAAACAACAATATTTGGTCGCATGAACTGGCGTCAAACCTCGTCGAGACTCGGTATCGACGACATACCAATGGTGGCCAAAAGCCGAATTCCGTACACAAGAGGATCATCTCCAAAATCGTACTTTGGAGTATGTAGGTGATACGGACAATCTGTTCCGAGGCGAAGCATCGCACCAGGGACATGTTCTAAATAATGAGCAAAGTCTTCCGCACCCATGGTCGGTTCATCCAACCAAGTGACAGTCCCGCCTACGCATGGAGCCGTTACATGACCAGCGATGTGATTGATTACTGCGTTGTTATTGACCACCGGAGGTGTTCCGATTTTCCAATGCACGCGCACATCCACACCATGTGCAGTACCAATTGCATTAATCACCGTATCGATTCGTGTCATCAGAAACGAGCGTGTTTCGTGCTTGAGTGTCCGTAGCGTGCCTGCGATCGTAGCAGTTTCTGGAATGATATTGCGGGCGGTACCCGCATGAAACATAGTGACAGAGATAACCGCACTGTCAACAGGGCTTACATTGCGGCTAACCAGCTGCTGAAGTTCCACAACCGATGATGCAGCGGCTAATATAGGGTCTTTGGCTAGGTGCGGGTAAGCTGCGTGGGCTCCGTGCCCTGTGATAGTTACTTCGAAGGTATCGGAAGATGCCATCGCGGGACCGTGTTTGAGACCAATATTACCAATCGGCAGATCCGGCCAGCCGTGGGACATCACGATGGCATCCACGCCATCAAGCCCTCCACCAGCGATCACGGAAACTGCACCGGACACCGTTTCTTCCGCAGGTTGAAAAAGGCATCGCACACGTCCAACAAACTGATTACGTAGCTGGTTGAGCGTTAAGGCAACACCCACCAACGTAGCTGAATGTCCATCGTGGCCGCAAGCATGCATCACGCCAGGAATCTGACTGGCATACGAAGCATCGGACATTTCCTGAATGGGCAGTGCATCCATATCTGCCCGGATTGCCCAACAATTACCACCTGGTAGACCTTCGATGGTGCACATTAGGCCATGCATCCCACCAAGACCCGCCACAACAGAAATCCCGTGAGCTTCCAAAGTCACCTGAATCCGACGGGCTGTCTGCTCCTCTTTCCCGGAAAGCTCAGGATTGCGATGCATTTCGTGTCGCAACTCCGTAGCTATAGGAACAGCGAAGGCAACAGCCTCGTCGAATGTCATGTTATGCTCCTGGACGGCGAATCATCTGACGGAGCTCAGTAAGGTTACCTGCAGCATGCATTGCGTCATCTTCAGTGATGATGCCCGCCTTGTAGTAACGAGCTAGGCACTGGTTCATCGTTTGCATGCCCCAGAAGCCACCCTCTTGGATTGCAGTGTAAATATTTCCTGCACGGCCTTCTTCGATTAGCTTAGACACGGTAGGCGTCACGACCATGATTTCCACAGCGGCAACGCGTCCTGCCGCATCCTGCCTCGGTAGAAGTTTTTGGGAAAGAATTCCCTTTAGCGTGGTGGCGAGACGCAAACAGAGGAGGCCCTTCTCGTGAGGCGGGAACAAGTGCATGAGGCGGTCTAGAGTTTCCGATGCACTTGATGTGTGGAGAGTACCGAATACAAGGTGACCCGTTTCAGCGGCCTGTAGCGCAACAGAAACAGTTTCCACATCACGGATTTCACCAATCAAAATGATGTCTGGATTCTGGCGGACGACATACTTTAATGCATCCGAAAAGGATTCCGTATCAATACCAACTTCGCGCTGGGAGATGATTGATTTTATGTCGGGGTGTACAAACTCAATCGGGTCTTCAACGGTGATGATGTTCTTGGCCTGCTCATTGTTGATCTTATTGATCATTGCCGCGAGTGTCGTTGACTTTCCGGAGCCAGTTGGTCCGGTAATGAGCACGAGTCCCGAGCGGTTCTTGGTCATTTCTCCAACGGCTGGAGGCATTCCAAGCATGTCCAGCGTGTAAATTTTCAGCGGAACAAGACGTAAAACCATGCCTACTGAATTACGCTGCTTGTGGACGTTAACCCGCACACGTGTTATGTCCGGGATTTCAATCGCAAGGTCGAGCTCCGGATAATGCTCAAATTGCATAATCTGTTCATGTGACATCACTGAATATGCCATCCGGCGGGTATCTTCTGGTGTCAACATCGGGTTGTCATCCACGGCCGCTATGCGTCCATGAAGACGCCAGTTAGGTGGTGCACCGGCTTTGATAAAAATATCTGATGCTTTTCGCTCTGCAGCTAAACGAATCAAATCATGAACAGTCAACATGACGCTTGGTTTAAACCTTCCGAATTTATCTACCGACATTTCGTTTGACGATAACCGTAACCGCCAAACCACCCGCAACGGCGACTCCAACAATCAACAAAAGAATCCCATAAGACGGTTTTCTGTTCGTTTTTGTTCGAACCACAACAGTCTCCCGATCCGGAATCGAAAAGTCTGCAACAGGGCGCTTTCGAATATTCGCCACAAAGGTAAAGGCTCCCTGCTGGCCATAGACATCAAGAGTGAGATTCTCGTTCTCAAAGTGCCTTGCTTTGGAATATACGAACCCCTGTTCGACCAGAAATGTTACTTGAACCCGGTCGAACTGCTGCAGAGCAACAATAATTTTTTCTGGAAAGAACGTACCAGTAGGTCTACCAACAAGCTCTGATTTGGATTCAAACGTCGCCGATGTCATCAGCGGTTCTTTTTCGACTTTGACGCCTGGCTCATGTTCAAGCCGACTGGTCTCGATTGTAAGACCAGAAACGGGGTAAGTAGAAAGTGTGGCAAATGTGTCCACAAAGCCCCGGACCTGCTTGGCATCTACCTTTTTGGGAAACACAAAAGCAACCGTGTATCCCCTGGAACCTGGCCCAACCATCACCTGAACATCAGGCATGCCCTTCGGAAGTGACTCACCGGGTGCTGCGACAGAAGTGTTATCTGAACCGGGTTGCCCAGTTTGTGCAAGGGCAGGTCGCCCAAACGCTAAACCAACAAGAAAAAATGTCGTGGCGATCAGAGACTGGACTTTAGGCTGGTTCACGCGTCAATGCCACCTTTTTGAACATATCCAGCGCTTTTAGCCGCTGAACACCATGATCAACAATAGGGTTTGGATAGTCATGACCGAGCTGGAAGCCTAGCCAAGTGGTTTCACTATACGACATCAGCCACGGAGCATGAATGAATTTGTCAGGAACATTTTGTAGCTCAGGAAGCCATTCCCGGACAAAACTTCCACCTGGATCAAATTTCATCCCCTGAGCGACTGGGTTGAACACACGAAACCAAGGTTGAGCATCTGTTCCAGTGCTAGCAGCCCACTGCCATCCTCCAACATTGCTTGCAATATCCCCATCTAATAACTGACTTCGGAAGTAGTTTTCCCCGATACGCCAATCGACAAGGAGGTCCTTCGTAAGAAACGAAGCGACAATCATTCGCAAACGATTGTGCATCCATCCAGTTGTGTTTAGCTGACGCATCGCCGCATCGATAATCGGATAACCCGTCTTTCCTTCCATCCAAGCACTCACAAAATCTGGATCATCCTGCCAAGGAATAGCATCCCAATGGCGCTGAAAACATCCATTGACTGAATCTGGACGATGATACATAACCTGAGAGTAAAAGTCGCGCCAAATAAGCTCGGATACGTACGTAGCTGCACCATCCCCTTCAACATTTAGCGCCGTGTAAAGCAGTCTACGTGGCGACACCACACCGAAATGCAAGTGTGGAGAGAGGCGCGATGTGCCGTTTACAGCCGGAAAGTTGCGCTGTTCGTCGTACCGTTGAATATTGTTTGCACAGAAGTCATTGAAGTGGTCATATGCAGCTGACGTTTTTAGTGCACAAAACATCCCTGAACCATCAGGAGACTTAGGCTCAACCGAAGGTTCTATGACATCCAGCCAGCGGACTTCCTCTGGTGCAAAACTTGGAGGCGGAGGCAGTGATACCAAGCATCGCTTCTTGTAAGGCGTAAAAACTGAGTATGGCTTCCCCGTTCCGGTCACAAAAGCATCAGGAGCATAGAGATATTGGTCAGTACAAGCATGGACGGTTACGCCTAACCGCTCTGCCTCATGACGCACTGTGGAATCGCGTTTTCTGCCTTCTGGCTCTATTTCATCTGCGTACCAAACATCTGTCATTGCGTTACGGGACAGAAATCGTGGAATCTCCAGTTCCGGTTTGCCATCGAGGACAAAGAGCTTTCCACCCAGAACCTCGAGATCCTGCGCAAGCGAAGCAAGAGCGGTGTCAAACATTACGGTACGCGCGACAAACGCACCCGAACCACTCCGATAGCGGCTGTCTCGCACAACAACACAGATGATTTGATCGCCTCGTTCGACAGGCTTACGAAACGCCTGTAGGTCATCTAACCGGAGTGATCTTCTAAACCAGATTAGTGATCGGGACATAGTGTCGGTTGCCTCTAAAACAAAAAACCGGGTAATGAAAATTACCCGGCTCGAGTGGAGGATAGCGGGATCGAACCGCTGACCTCTTCAATGCCATTGAAGCGCTCTCCCAGCTGAGCTAATCCCCCGAACGCTGAGGATTATACCACGCTAGTATGCACGTTCAAGTGCATCAGCGTCCTCCGAGTCCTGATAGCGACACACCTTCAATAAAGTAGCGTTGCGAGAAGAAGAACAAGACTACGATTGGGAGAACGACCATCGTGGATGCAGCCATCATCAAGCCAGGTTCTCCAGCATGATCCTGCTGATACAGCTGAAGCCCATAAGCCATTGGCATCTGCTCAGGGCTGCTCAGGTAGATGAGTGGTCCTTGGAAGTTGTTCCACGCCGCGAGGACTGCCATGATGGCGATTGCGGCAAGAGCGGGCTTGACTTGCGGAAGCATCACCTTCCAGTAGGTCGCAAATGGTCCACATCCGTCTATCTTGGCAGCGTCTTCAAGCTCATTCGGGATGCCAAGGAAGAACTGCCTCAGGAGAAAAATGTTGAACGCAG